>Ga0208872_1000837_pt1 | contig 20754 bp, 34 predicted proteins | sample CryBogCBH12Aug08_FD_185508 | JGI IMG/M metagenome (GOLD analysis project Ga0208872, IMG submission 185508) | Freshwater microbial communities from Crystal Bog, Wisconsin, USA - CBH12Aug08 (SPAdes) | ecosystem: Environmental > Aquatic > Freshwater > Lake | place: Crystal Bog, Wisconsin, USA...
TACTTAGGCCACGTACCTCGTTGAATCATAAGGGCAATAACGGCATAGTTGGCCATATCCTTAAAAGAATCCTCAATAGATTCGTACTTAGGTTGCGACCCACTCTTAAACAGATTCTTAAGACGTTCAAACTTATCGCCAATGCGCACCAGCAGGCCGTTAATAGGACCGCCAAAGGCATTGTTAATATTACCAGGGCCGTAGTCAGCCTGCTTCGTGATAAGGAGATTGCCGATCTCATCCATTATCGCCCAGACGTCCGCCGCGAAGGCGGTATCTGCACGATTAACTGATTGTTTGATGGGTCCAGGGATATAACTTTCAGCCCAGTTGATTGAATCAGTTTTAATGCGGTTTCCATGTCCTCGTTCATCCATTTGTCTCCCCCTGTATTTGTCCTGTGAAGATCCAGTTCTTAGAATCCTCATCCACTTCGTATGTGTATATCAATACTTGTCCGTTAGCTAGTTTATGTTCCATCTCAATAACATCCAAGATCCAAAGAACATCCGGCACTCTTGCACCATCTTTGGGTCCACCGATAAACTCAGGCATCTTCGGGTTCATCTACAATTTCCCTTAACAAGAACTGTACGATCTCAGGATTATCCTTCAGCGCAGCAAAGATGTGATAGCCCACAATGTCGCAGACTTCTTCCAAGTCAAAGCGTTTACGTGTAGACATTGGTGTTTCAAAGATAACAGCATGGGTGATCTCGTGCATGAAGATGCGTAGCAGTTTATCTTCAGGCAGATTGGGACGCAGCATGATGGTGTTAGTAGCTGAGTCGGTCATACCATAAGCATCTGGATCCTCAAGGTCATACCTGATCCGATACTTCTGCCCAGCAATCATTATGTGCTTAGGCTTAATCATGCGGCTAGTCTATCAGTAAACCAGCTCGGCCCGCTGTCCAAGAAGGTATCGTTGACATCACGGTTTGCCGGTAGCCCGACGATGACGGCTCGGTCTAAGTCCTCTTTAATGCGTTTCGCCAGTTCCTGTCCTGGATTTCTTCCATCTTCCTTAACGTCGTTGTCAGCAAAGATGAGGATGCGGGAGTATGATTCAAATAGTTTCGGGAACCACGGCTTCCATTGGGATACGCCCGCGACTCCAACAGCTGGTATTTGAACCATGCCCGATAGTACAACGGTGTCAATCTCGCCCTCGCAAATGGCAATAGTGTCACTATGCTTATGCAGATCATTGACGTTAAACAGCCCAATCTTTTGACCCGTGGGCCATATGTACTTAGGTGTGCCATCATCTAATCTCCTGAACTTAATTCCAACAACACCAGCTGGAGTGATATAAGGAATAGACAACATCCCAGTAGCGTGTTCATGGCCAGCACTAGGCTCTACTACGCTTCCAAGAAGGAATGTACTTGCCACTTCCTTTGTTAGTCCCCGTCCCGCGAGGTAAGAGGCTGCCTGTGGTGTTAGATTGTTGGAGTATCTTTCGGCTGCTTCCGTGAGTAATGCTCTCTGCTTTGCGTTTAGCATCTGCGAATCCTAGTCCTTCCTTAGCTTGCACTAGTGTGTATACATCTCCGAGTACCTGACAAACCAGGCAGTTGTATGCCTGATTGTCTAGGTTATATGCGGCACTTGCCATAGCATCATCATGGATGACGCATTTACAAGGTACCCAGCCGTGCTTGTCTATGACATTGAGGCCGTAATGTTCTAGCACTAAAGCGATGTCAGGCTTTGAGATCACTTTGCGCCAGCCATTGGTTAAGATCCTGAATGACCCAGCTCTGATCTAGCCCTGCCATGCGGCGCTTGACTATCACATATGCCGGCGGAACTGTCTCAAGACCACGAGCCTTGGCATAGTTGAACGCCTCAGTACAGGCTTCACGCCAGAACTGTGGCAGATCCATCTTGACAGTTGCCTTTAATTCAAAGATGTAGGGCCGCCCAGCAACCATGCAAACGATGTCGCCTTCATCGTCTTTGCCAGCCAACCTAAGCCGTTCAGCCGCTACACCCTTGCCACGAAGCCATTTGAGTATGCCCGTCTCAAAGGCCGAACCTTTACGTTTGCCATATGTACTCACCGTATGCCACTCCAAGTCTGTGCAACGAAGGCTGATGATCTATCCCCATAGATAGACATTCGGCTTGCGTCTGCCCATAGTGTAACGAACTTATCACCGGTGGCACTGTGTTTGCCAAAGCGATTCTTTACTACTGCTACTCGGAACTCACCTGAGTATGGCACTAGCGCCACGGTCAAGATCATTTCAGGCAGCTGGGCAATCTTGCCCTGGATAGCCTTACGGCTTGGTGGAATATCAGGCTTGCCTTCTGCTTCACTGGTGTGGTGAAGGAGCATGACTCCTGCATCGGTTTCACGTGCGATGTGGTGCATAGCCTTGGCAATCTCACGAAGGCCAGACCATTCATCGTTGTGCATAGACACTACGTTCATTGCGTTATCCACGATAATCATATGTGGATATTCTCCATATGCTTCTCCGTAGGCACGGATAGCAAGATCAATCTCATCAAGTGTGGGGCTTGGGGCGAAGTCAAACTGCAAGTGGTTGATGCTTACCAGCTCGTTTTCGTAAAACTCTTTGCCTGCACCAGTTGTAAATGCTTCTTCTACTGTGGCGACTTGGTGACCAGTAATCATTGCTGCGGCACGAATTGCTGTGGTGTATGAGTCGGTATCTGCGGATATGTAAAGCGTAGGCACTTCCATCTTCACCGCCATCCAAAGGGCTATGAGTGATTTACCAGCGTTAGGTGCGCCAGCTATCATTGTCAACTGTCCTCTGCGAAACCTAATCCCCTCACTTTGTAGTGAAGGGAAAAGGTCTGGCAGTAACTGATGATCGTTAGTGCTTTTCGCTGCCGCTTGGGTAAGTGACAGCACCTAAATTATCTAACGAACTTAGGCTCGCACTGGTCTGGAGTTCCCTTGGCGGATGGGCAGAACCAGCCCTTCCATGCCTTTGGCGCTCCTGGCTTTGACTCACGCCATACAAGCGCACCATGCTTACAGTGGCCTTCTGGAATCTGTGTTGCAAACTGCCCATGATCTGGCTGTGCTGGTGCATAAACAGGCTGTACATATGCCTGCGCTGGTGCCGGTGCTGCCACTGGTGTAGCACCCAGTCCTGCTGCCAATGCACGCACTGCTCCTGCTGATGTGAGCGATGCTGATACTGAGTTAATCAATGCAGCTGAATCCTGAATGGTTGCCAACCCAGTTTCAAGTTCTGTGCTATCTGCTGCGTAGATGTTGATGAGTGTTCCATCAGCCAACTTGAAGTTGACTTGGAACTTTGTTCCTTCTGTTGCCATTTGTTTCTCCTTATTTTATTTCTGCTAGTGGGTCATATATTGTTGAAAGTTGTCCGCCGACTGCGTAACAGTAGTCCTTTACGCCGCAAGTAGAACAGGCCATTCCGATGTTCGGAAGGTAAATGTTAGCATCAATTCCCCGAACGAACTGGGCGAATAGCTCGGTCATTACAGGAATCGTCCAGCGTTCTAGCCCGCCTACCTCTTTGAACTCAGCCTTGCGGGCATCGTAGAAGTAGCCTTTAGTTGGACGGATGCCAAACTGCATTTCCATACAGCAGGCGTAGACACCCAACTGCATAGACGATGATGGCATGAAACTACCGGTCTTGAAGTCAATGACCGCAAGTTCACCAGTAGGTTCAACCACAATCGCATCGGCAAATGCCTTGATGGGGACATCGCCAAAGTTCAAGAGCCAGCCTAATTCAGCGGCAGGTACACCTTCAGGTGATACCCACAACTCAAACTTAGATTCCTGCCAAGCGGTAATGAAGTTGAAAAACATCTCCTTACCATTGCGATCCCACCAGACCTTGTTCTCTTTGTCTGGGTTCTCTTTGGTAGCACGACCAGCTACTCGCCAATCAGTTGGGTTGCTACCGCTACGTGCTTCTTGCTCGGCGATACATTCAAGGAACGATTCGTCCCAGACTTTATCCCACGTCATTGGTCTCAACCTTTCCTGCTACTAATTCCTGGGCTTGCTTGAGACCGGTGATGATGTCAGGATTGGTCTCCTGCTCAATAAGGTTCTCAATTCTAGCACCAAGATTCTTGCGCATGATTACTTCAGCTTCCACAAAGGATTGCATGAAAGCATCACGGCTAATAATCTTTGCGTGTTTACGCCCCATGATTTTCCTCTAGGCTGGAATCAAGAAGAAGCAAATTTATTTCTTCATCTGTCGCATCCTCAAAACCCCATTCCCAAGCCCAACCTGGAATATTCTTTGTAATTTCATCTATTAAAGTCTCAAAAATATCTGCAACCTGATCGGCTGCATGTGAAATTTTCCTAGATGTTTTCATTATTTTTTGAAATTCTTTTAACTGCTCAAACGTTATTTTTTCTTCCATGATTATTCCCTATCTAATGGTGTAACAACTGTTGCAATACTATCGCAGAGAACGCATCGGGCATCTGTCCCGTACATTCCAATTTCAAAGTCATCATCAAACTTGACCTTGAGGTTCCACCATTCTGAACCGCAGGGGCAAACTCGCACTGGACCGAGCGAACGATAGTCTGCTTCTGAACCCTTGGTGGGTTGTATGTTTCCAAGTTGTTCTCCCATCAGAACGGTATGACTTCTTTAGAATCTAACTTCTTCTGATGTTCAGCAAGTAAGAACTTTTCTGCTGCTGAGTGAAATGCACTACCGCCAACAAAATACCATGCTGGTTCGGATGGTGCTTGCAAGTTGCGCTCTAGCTGAAATGCTTTGCCACAACGTAACCATGATGTAAATGCGCTAAATGATCTATGTGCTATCTGTGTTTCCTTCATGGCGCAAAGGTAGCACCGCCTATGAATGGCGTGTCAAATCATCTCATGGTTCGGCGTGGCGCGGATCTTGATTTGCTAATGTGGTTGCAATGTGTATAATCGGAGCGAAGCGACGGCGGTAAATACAGGGGAGCCTGAAGGCTCTGGTCGGGGCGGCTAGTGCGATAGCCCCTAACCCGTAAAATGGCATAAAAAAATAACCCCCGCCGAAGCGAGGGTTACGTTAAAGCGTTTGTTACTTAACAGTGGCAGCTTGTGCCTTGAAGTGATTGTAAGCCGCAGATGCAACTGGTCCAAAGACGGCAACGAGTGCAGCCCAAGCGACGTGCTTGAGATGATGGTTACCAGTCTGCCAAATAGCAATTCCTGCTACTGCAAGGCTGATGATGTAATGCTCAACAAGTGCTTTGCTGATCTTCATAATATCTCCTATAGGTAGATTAGTTTGTCCACTTTGGTCGCCCAAAGCCGACAATAAATACTACCATCTTGCGCTTGTTGGCTGTCTGATAAGCGCGAGTCTTAAGGCAAACTTCTCCGCCATTAGCTTCAGATCCGGTTGATCCGTCAGGCGTAGTGTTGCCTTCAATAGTTGTTACGGTGCCGTCACCGTTGTCCTTGACCACAATGCCGACGTGTTCAATGCCCTTGCCGTCAAAGTTGAAAAAGGCTATATCGCCTGGCTGGGGCTTTGCAGTCTCATGGTTGAGCCACTGACCTTGGCCTTGAAACAAAGTGGCTCCAGAAGGCGTATAGACGCAATTTGGCATATTCTTGAAACCGATCTGAGCCGTACACCACATGACAAATGAACCGCACCATGGCTGGCCATCGTGACCGGTAAACTTGCCATAGATAGTTTTATTAGAATTTGCTGGGGATTCTTTGACACCCAACTGGGAGTTGGCTTTGGCTATAAAGTCTGCTGCTTGTGTCATTGCCAGATCAACCTTTCCGCTAAATCACCTGGATTGCATAGGTCTGGCTTATCGCAGATCGGATAGCCTGCTTTTTCGTAGCACTCAGCTACAAGTTCAGAGCAGATGTAACCATCATGCTTGGCTAGGTAATCAATGAACTTCTGTGGAAATACCTTGACGCCTAGGGCGCGTAGCGCAAGCACTGCAATAATGCCGAAGTTGTATGGCCGTCCGACTGCGTTGATAGCATGGCTAACGATGGCATCTCTCTGGGCATCAGACAGTTCTTCGTGCTGGTTCCATGCAACTTGTGGGTAATTACTGAGAGGGCTAATAGCAACGCCAGTAGGGTCAGCGCCCACAATCTTGCCATTGCCAATATAAATAAACGCATGGTTCCACCGAGAACTGGTGCCAAGGCGAATGAGTTTGCCAAAAAATCCGCCAGTCTTAATTACGCCGTAGTCACCCCATCGTGGCTCATAAGTTGCCATTCATATCCTCAACAATATCTTCAATGTGTTCTAATTCTTGCTTCTCAAGTTTGAGAATGTGGCGGATGATTTGCGCATCTCGCTTGGTCTGCCCAATCATGGCAATACCGATAATGAGTTCAACTGTGACGGCAAGCCATGAGGCTAGGTTCATCCACTTGACATAAGACGCGTCATCGCCAAACCAATGCGGGCGAATCCACCAAATAACAGTGACAGCAGTCCAGCCAATAACAAAGAACCAGTTACGAATAATGCCCTGAACCCACCAGGATACCTGTTCGCTGAAGGTAAGAACATCACCCGTTGTTTCGTGGATGTACTTCCTCTTGAACGGATTAAGCATTATGCTCCCTAATGTGTTGTTCAAACTTGCCGTTAAGTACGCCTACTTCTACCGCTATATCTTGCTGGCGTTCAACCAATGTCTCAACCATTGGGATAACCTGCTTACGAATGGCATCATTGAGAGAGCCGCCTGAGTTTGGTGTTACCTCATGCTTGATGTCTTTGATGTCGCTAAACTCTTGGCGCAATACATTCTGTACGCCGTGCTTGAATACATACCATATTCCAGTACCAGTGGCACCAATTGTGAATACTGCGTTATAGGCAATTGTTGTAATGTCTGTGCTGGTCATTGCGGTTTTCCCTATTCTTATACGGTACGGAACTGGCAGAGAATCATTCCACCGAAGCCTTTGAAACGACGTTCTGGTGGAGTCATACGGACAAACGTGATGCTTTCAATGACACCGCGCACGGTCTCATCGTTGGTGAAGTCTTGTAGGACTACAACATCGCCACCTGACTCAATGGTTTCAAGGGCTTGGATGCGCTCGCTGGCACCGCCTTCGTAACCGGTAGTCATGTTGTAGCGATCACCTTCAAAGTCGTAACAGAGAAGGGGAAGGGTAATAATGCGCTGGCGCTTGACGGCAGGTAATGCCTTGAGCTGGTAGCCATTAAACGAATCCTCTGTTCCGACAGCCTGACTTGTTGCTGAGGTAAAGGTAAAGCGCAGGGCAATAGATTCCTTTGGGTAAACATCTTGGGTATCCATGCCCGTAATATCTTGGGTAAAGTCAAAGGTATTGTCGGCAGTAATGATGTCAACCACTGTGTTATCTGAGTTAACTACGCTAAGTTTGACTGTTCCCTGCATTGGCTGGGTCTCACGTAGCTTGACCAACTCAAAATGCTTATCCTCAAGAGTCAAGAAACGGATCTGACCGGTCTGTAGGTAACCTGAGGTAACCAGGGTATCTGCCTGTAGGTATGTGCCTACGCCCTTGATGCCAATAGCCAACTTGTTGCTACGGCCATAGATAGCGACATCTACAGCATCGTTGGTTGATGGCACCTGAAGGTGAGTTGCATATGCCATCTGGTTAACGCTTAGGTCACGGCTAAGGTCAATCTTGACCAAGCCAGACTTCATGGTGCCAGCACCGTCTGAATCAATGTAATTGCTGACTGTGCAGTAGGCATAGCGGTCATTGAAGGCTACGTTGTAGCAAGGTCCGCCATTGACGTTTGCTCCGATGGCTGGTTCGTAGCCATTGGTCACAACGGTAAGTGGGCCGTAGGTAACGTAACCTGATGAGACGAATCCTGATGTATCAATCTGTCCGATACGGATACCTTTGTTGGTACCGAAAACCATGTACTTGCCAACGTATGCGCCAAGGCAATAGATCAATTCGCCTTGTGGCATATCAGCTGCGGTAAGGGCTTTGGTCAACAGCGGAATCTGGCCTGATGTATCTAGCGATAAGCGGTATACGCTGCTGTTGTTACCGGCATAACCAGCGATGTAAATGGCGTTAGGTCCTTCACAGATACCAGTCCAGATCCAGTTAGTATTTGGATGGGCATATACGGGCAAAGTGTTATTGGATGCAAGGGTTACTGTTCCTGTTAAGCCAGTGCTAAATGCCACGTCGGCGTTATTGTGATAGAACGATACTTGTGTAGCAGATGGGACAGCAGTAACAGACCATGTGCCGTTGTATGGGCTAGACAGACTTGCTACAGTAATCTGGCTACCAACCGAAAAATTGTGAGCAGATGATGTTGTAAGAGTAGCAATGTTGGTAGCCAACAAAGCAGCGGTTACTGTAAAGGAAGTGATCGGCGTTACTTCATAAACATAATTATTAACGCCAACGATAAGACGCTGTTTAACCCAAGCAAGTTTGACGTGGGTAACGGTGCCTACTGCTGCTGGAAATGTAAAGATCAGCGATCCTGTACCACCGGCAAGGGTACCTTTGTAGATACCGGTAGCATTTGCGGCATAGTAAGACTGGCCATCGGTTGCAACATCAAGGATGGTTCCTGATCCGCCCCATGTAACGGTTGTGTTTGCAGCACCGTCCATACGAGTAAGGGTTGACCCATCGGCTTGGAATAAGACGTTTGCTGAATTAACATCGTCATAGCCACCGATCAGAAGCGGTGTGCCAGAGGCTGATGCCTTGAGGGCTACATCTGGCAGTAGGGTTACTTTGCCAATGTTGAATATATCTACGCCAGCTGACTTGTTAAAGCGATAGGCAACTGTCTCGCCTTGAATTGGCTCTTCATAGCGGATACCAGCGCCGTAGTGAAATGAAGACTGGCTACGAAGCCACCATCCAGTAAGCGTCTGCTCGCCTGGATCTTTCTGCTGGTCAATCTGCTGCTTACGATACTGAGCAGTCTCACGCTTGTATGGGTATTCTTTGGATGGGCCAAGAAAGAATGGCAATCCGGCAATAGCACAATCGTATTGGTTACTGGTGTTGACGTAAGTGGAACCCGATGTAGACGGCGCTCCTAGTGGTGTCGCTGCGGCTGGTTCAATAATATGTAAACGACCGTCTGTTGCCACTATTGCTCCTTATTCTAAGAGGTTCACCAACGTTCTTGTACGCCCGTGAGCCAACTGTGTGTATACCTGCGTGGTTGCGACACTGGTGTGGCGCATAAGTTCTTTAACGGCAATCAGATCACCGCCTGATTTCTCAAGCATGGTGGTTGCAAAGTAGTGTCGTAGGCTATGGAAGTGCTTAGCCTCTGGGCCGAGGATGCGACGCATCTCATCAGCCGCCTTCTTGGAAAAGCTGTTAGGGTTAATGTTCCAAAGTCTGTCCAAGGTATTGTGGGCTTTGATTGTCTCAGCCACGATAGGGCTGACTGGGATAACCAGATCGGTATTGCCCTTACCCAAGACGTTAAGCATTGGGCCATCCTCGGTCTCAATCAGATCGGCACCGCGGATCTTGGCTACTTCCATACAGCGTAGCCCTGCCATGCCACCCAGGATAAACCAGTCCTTGTAGGGCTGCTGGGCCTCAGCTAATAGCTTTGCATACTCGGCCTTGGTAACAGGCTTAGGAACGCCCCTGCCTGCCTTTACGTCGGGTAAATCAAGGGCTGGGTTGTTGCCATCAACTAGCCCCAGTTTGTTCAGATGTTTGTAAATTGAGCGCAAGCGAGAGACATAGTTGGCTTTGGTTGACTGCTTGTTAGCGGCCAGCACTACCTGTTCTAAGTCTTCTCGCTTGGCTAGGGCAGGATGCACCCCAATACGGCGTATGATCTGCCAGTCTGTTCGTATAACATATGGGCTAAAGCCTGATGAGTCATACCGGTTTTTCAGCTGCCGGTATATCTCATCCATAGGTACAAGGTTATCCACAGGGATACTGTACCACTAAGCTACCTAACTCTCTGTGGAGTGTTCCAGCCTAGCCTTGTGGGGCTGAGTTGGCTGCAAGTGTGGCTAGGTAGGTTTGGTAATCCGAGTTAGCCTCATCCTTTGGGATAAAGGAAACTGAGCCATCTTCGTTAGTGCGCTTGATAAATTCAATACTAGACATTTCAGAGATATAAGTTTCATAAATCATAATTCTGCGCTCCAAGATACTGCTCCATTATTTACCACCGCAGAGGCTACATTGCCTGCCGTAGCAGATGAGGTTGTTATTGCTAGACCAACTCCCGATACGGTTGGAGTATCTGATGCGATGGCAGTTGCGGCTCTACTTGTTCCTGCGCTGAAAACAGTTGCACCTGTTTGGCTAGCAACCGTGATTGTTGGAGTTGTTCTCATAAATACTGGCAAATTGATATAGCCGTAGCAACTTGTCGTTCCATAATAACTTGCAAGTATTCCGATGCCGCCTGTTGGCGTGTAGTAGTATCGCTGGCAGAGGGCTAACTCGCCTTGGAGTGTGTTGCTGGCGGTAGTGAATGGAGTGGCTACTGAGCCACGCTCTACCTGCCATCCCCACAAATCAAGATTGAACGCAGAGGCGGTTGCCGAACCTGAATAAATCTTGAACTGCAAGAAACTACCAGTACCAATGGTCAATCCCGACAATGAGCCAAGAGTGAAGGTATAGGAATATCTCGCCCATCCTGAACTAAAAGCGCCAGCAGTTGCATACTGATAAACAGTTGATGAGCCGCCTGAACCAAAATTTTGCTGAACTTCTATTGAGAAACCTTGGCTACCTGAGTTCCTTGCCCAAAACGAGAATGTAACTGTCTGACCAGCAAGGGTTCGGACATCCTCAATACGCTGGTATAACTCGTAATATGTGCCGCTTGATGATACTGGCAAAGCAAGGCGCAAGAAGTAAGGTGCTTCATAACCAGCAACGGGCGCTGAACCAGCAGTAAAAGCCTGTTGCGAGATGACGAGGTTGCTTGAACTTCCCGGGCCATACCAGTTGAACTTGAAGCGGTCTGCATAGTATTGGTCGGGCGCTGAGGTTGAATAACTAAAACTGGTTCCACGCTGCCAAATGCCAAAGTCACCGTTGATTATTTTGTTCTTGCCAGCAACAGAGAATGGAGCCGCCCCTGCCGAGTTCTGCTCTACCGTACTTGTTAGTTGTGCGCGTGACATTATGCACCTGCCTGTGGTGTTGAAGAGTTGGATGGGAGTGTGCTTGGTTCAGATACAACCAAGGTTGCGGCCTGAGCCGCTAGGATTTCCTGCACTTCTTCAGGGGTTGCTTCACGAACTAGATTTTCCCCAGTAAGAGCATCGGCAAAGCCAATCATAATTACATCAGCCATTATGAGTTCCTCATTCCATAAACACGAATGTTGCCTGTGATTGTTCCTGATGATGGGTACAAGGAAAGCCCAGTCATAGAGGTAGTTGAGAAGTTATAACCCCAAGCCCTGAACTGGTAAGGAACGCCAGCATTGGAAACGACTCCACCATTAGATGAGAAAGTCGTGACCTGAGATAGATAAGGGTTGAATATATCAACTGAGCAACTTGAGAAGGTTGGGTAAGTTGTAGAGGTAGAGCCAATAACAAGAAGATTTGCTCGCTCTGCTCCAGCAAGGGTTGTGGAGTAGGTAGTGAGGGTTTCAGAGTTATTGTTGGTGGTGACATTTGAGCCAGCCGAACGGAAGTAAAGCAACAAGTCAGCGTTAGCGGCAGAAGCGGCAGTTATGTTCACGACTACTGTGTATTTGTCGTAAGCCGCAGAAAACAGGCTATCAATGTTTTGGGCTGAAACTCCGCTGAAACTGGTTGAGTTGATAAAGGTCATCGCAGGGGCTTGCCACGATACGCCTGTGCTGGCAGAAGAGTTTGCAACGAGTGTTGAGCCGTCAGCTCCTACTGCGAGGTTGGTGACGGTTGAAGCGCCGGTAGCGGTGATGAGATCGCCCTTAGCGGTTACAGTTGCCCTTGGGATAGCGTTAGCTACGTTAAAGGATGTGGCACTCTGGACGGTAGCCAAATCGCCTGCGACGAGGGCATTGGTCAAAGTGATGCCGGTACCAGAGGTGGCTGTGTAATCCACACCACGCTCAATGAGGACACCATTGATAAAGACTTCCTCTGCGCCCACTGTGTAGGCCAGAGCGGCACTGAAGTCATCAGTACCGGTAAGGGATGTTTCACCACCCGCAGCGGTCTTACGCCACTGCTGTAGTGTCACACCCTGGTTATTGGGGTGACGAAGGACTGTCATTAGGAGAGCTCACTTCCGAAGGCTGAGAATGAGACGGATGTTGAGGATGCTGCAATTGAGATGATGTCTGTATTTGCCAAGGTCAAGCCCAGAGTAAGGGTATCTGTGGCGTTGCTACCTAGGAGTACGTCGTAGGCAAGGTACTGCTTTGGTGTGTCACCAGCACCGGCTACACGGACTGAGACACGGTATGTCTGAGCCGATGTTGACTGGTTACAGATGACAACGCTAGAGACAACTGCGCCTAGCGCAGTGCCTGATGTGTACAGGGTTGTAAGGCTAGATGAAGCACCTGCCGCTGTTGTTGCTGCTGGGACTGCCTGCCCAAGCACTTTATATGCACTTGCCATTTATTTTCCTTTGCTTGGTTAAGCGCCCATTGTTAGGAACGCGATACTGGTTACATCACTTGCTGCTGCTAGTTGACCTGAAACGCCATGAACATCCGCTGTGGCATCAAAGTGAGCCTGCATATCTGTCATGTCTTGTGCTGAGATTACGTGGCGCACTACAGCGCCAGTACGGTGAGCCTGTGGGGTTGTGCTGTTGTAGCCACGGGTAATTGTGAATGTGGTCGCCGCTGTTGTGCCAGTAACCAAAACCAGTTCTTCCGAAGCCGCATTGTAATCAAGGGCAAGGACGAATGGGTAGTTGGTTGGAAAGCCAACGGCTGCGCTGAGAATAACGCTGGTAACGGATGAATTGATATTTCCGTTGATGGTTGTATCTTGCGCTGTGGCGCTGTAATAACGTTGTGGCATTGGCTATCCTCAGCTTGTGTAGTGGGTACGAGGTGGGTACTGCTCTTGAAGGCGACGTACTTCCACGAGCAAACGCTGGTTGTACATCTGTTGTAGAACTCGTCCGACATTGGCTGCTGAGCCAATTGGATCATTACCTTGCAAGGCATCTGCTTCAGCAGTTGCGGCAGGTACGCGACCCATATCCAAGTACATTGCTGTACGGTAGGCAGCACCAAGGATGATTACTTCACGGGCAGACTCTGAAAGTCCGGTCATTGTAAAGTCATCTGTGTCGTAGGTAAGGGTGGTTGGCTTTTTGGTGTAAGTAACCATGACGGTACGACCAGGAATGATGCCTTCACGGATGGAGATGGTCTTACCGCTACCCCATGTGGTTGGGTTGGCCATGCGGTCAATGCGGTAGTGGCGCACTGGTAGCCATTCCTTAGAAGGGCCGATGGTCTGCCATGAGCAGCCGAGAACATCTACTGCTTCTTGTGGAAGTACATAGGTTGTTACAGCTGCCTGCCAAGTAAAGGTTGTGTAAAAGGTACCGAACAAATCTGGGTAGACGCCATCAATAGCAAGGTTAAGATTTCGGCGGATAACACTTCTCGGAAAGGAAGGCGAGATTGTTACGCGGGTACCGGCATCGTGAGCAGTAGCCGTGGTGTCACGAAATCCTCTGCCGTATGATGGGATAGTGGCCGTGTTTGTAGCACGGTCAAAAGAATCTACCCAGATTAGTTCATCATCAATTTCAACCAAACCACGGGTAAGAACTGTGCCATCGGCAACAGTAAACGTGGTATCGGTTGAAGCAATTGGGGCTGTCAGGTATGTAGCCTGATCTTGACGATTGGTATAACCTGTAAGGGCTAAGTTAGTTTCGTCAATTAAGTTTACAAATGTACTCACGATACGATCCTCGCTGCCGCTTCATTTTCGCCAAGGCCGAATGTGCCAGCGAGTAAATTCAAAATGCCTGGTGTATCTTCAAGATAGTTCTTACCACCATGCCGTGACGCATAAATCTGATTAAGCACGTCAATGCCACGAGTAGCATTGTGTGAACCAAGAACAACCGTTCCCCACTTGAGCGCAGCACCATCAAAATCATATTGTGGCACACCATTGATAATGGTGCCTGCCAAACGATTCAAATGATATGTTGCAGTTAAGCCGTCTCCTGATGCCATATCAGATCCTTTCTAAAGTTGTTTACTTACTTAGTTCCGCCAACACCGTCATATTGACCGTATGGATCTTGTGGCTTGCCTGTTAGCTTGTCGCTAGCCTTGCCGACCATGTTGCTATTGCAACCGCACTCTACGCACATGTTATTTACCCTTCTTTGCTGGTAGGACCTTCTTGAGATTTGGGTTAGCCTTCTTTGCAGATGGGCTGGCCTTACGGGTTGAGGAAGCAAGGATTGCTCCTGCTGACTCCATTGAAACATTTGACTTCTTAGCAATAGACTTTTGCGCTGCGGCAAAGCCCATACCCTTCTTAGCTGCCATTAGACAACTCCCGCTTCTGTGAATGACTTTGCAGTCTGTTTGGTTATCTTGCTTGTTGCTGGCATTACGTCAGCGTTATATGCCTTACCTAAAGTTTCGCTAGCCTGATGGGCTTCACGAATAGCCTGAGTTGATGTACCCGCAGGTTGAATACCCTGCGCTCTTGCATCGCGGTAGGACTGAAGTTCCTTATCCCACTTCTTCTGGGACATAGAATCGGCTCGCCCTGCGTCGCCGGTGTTAAGCTCTAATGTGCCGAGTTTGCAAGCAAAGCAGCCATCAACATAATCGCTATGGTTAAAATGATCCGATGGTGTTTCCTCACAAACGAATGGGGTGGCACTAACTTCCCCGCAAACTGAGCAATCGTATTCAACAGGGACACTATTGTATTTGTCATCCATTCCCCATTTACTTACCCTGCTTGTATGTTGATGTTGCATTTTTAACTTCCTCAAAGAAAACTAGGTTACGTTGGATACGGTCATTTTCTGGACCGTTAGCCTTTACCGCTTCTCGTGTAAAGGTTATTGCTTCATCAATGTGCTTGAGATTGTAAGCAGCGATTCCTGCAAGGTCGTAGGCTTTCCAATCCCAGACTGCTGATTCGTAGCAGTAGTGGTTGGAGCGAGGAGACTCCAGAGCGTTGAGAGCAGCATCTAAGCACCGCTGCCATTCTTGCTTTCGGTAAGCATCCATTGCAACACCGAATTGCGGCTCACCTTGCAAGGGAAGAATCTCTGCTCCTTTGTCATACCACATACGAGCAGTTTCTTCTTGGCCAAGTTGATGCGCTGCTTCTCCTGCCCATCGGCAGACGGCAGCACTTTCAACATCCCAGCCCTCGTTTTCTAACTTGCGTTCAGCTGCTTTGATAACATCTTCCCACTTGGAGTAGAAGAAGTATTCTCTGCACATATAAGTCCACATACGTGGATCTTGGGGAAACTCTTTGACTGCCATCTCTAGCAGTTCTAGGTATTGACCGCGGGACTTGGTATTATCTGGCAGATGCTCAATAACAGCATCGCGTATGTCGCAGTCAATCGTTTGGTGTTTGCCGTAAAAGATATTTACTTCGTGGCATGGATACTTCCATGTCCAGTTCCAGCGGGAATGAAGCCGATCTCGTTCCCATTTATTGGCGTCAGTTTTCATGCTGATCCAGCCTAGGTCAGCACCGGCTTTCCACTTCTTACGCACCTTCTTGAAGAAGTCCGGGGCTGGTACTTCATCTAAATCTAAAATCAAGCAAACATCGGCATCATTTGGAACTAATGCCAATGCCGCATTACGAGCCATATCAAACCTGAATGGTTTGACGTGGATCTGGTGGACAGTTACGCCCAGTTCTGCAAGTTTTTCTTGTGTACCGTCCGTGCTACCAGTATCAGCAACGATACGATAATCAGCACCTTCAGTAGCTTTAGCCCAACGTTCCGCATGAAGTATCTCATTCTTTGATATTGCGTAGACAGCAATCTTCATGGTATAAGCCTATCACATACCGCCAAGCATGAGGATGTCATAAAGGTTAGCGGTACCTGTGGCACCAGTACTGCCTGTTGATCCAGTAGGCCCTGTTGGTCCAGGGACTGTGCTTGCAGCACCAGTGTTACCAGTTGCTCCTGTATTGCCCGTAGCACCTGTAGCACCAGTATTACCATTAACGCCAATAGTTCCGTTAGTACCTGTTGGCCCAATAGGACCAGTCTGACCCGTGTTACCCGTGGCACCTGTGTTGCCTGTGTTGCCGGTATTTCCGTTGGCACCAGTAGGACCTGTTGGACCCGTTGCTCCAATATTGCCAGCAACTGCAAAGGTCCATGCAGAAAATGTTCCGCTGCCGTTAATCAAATCTGCTGTGATAATAAAGGTTCCGCCGCCAACATAAGTGACAGGGCCTTCTAACCAGTTTGCTGGGATAGCGGTGTAAATTGCTCGTGCGCGTTGGCCTGCAACAAATGCGCCAGAATCCGCGGTAAGAGTAAATGTCTTGATACCTGTGCCGATAGTAACTGTTGAAGTAGATGTTACCCCTGAGTAACCAGGACCTGTATTGCCAGTATTACCTGTTGCACCCGTATTGCCAGTATTACCTGTATTACCTGTATTGCCCGTAGCGCCAGTATTACCAGTTAATCCAGTAGGGCCTGTAGGGCCTGTTGTACCTGTGACTCCGATAGCTCCTGTTTGACCAGTGTTTCCCTGGGAACCTGTATTACCCGTGGCTCCCGTGTTGCCGTTTGCTCCAGTTGGTCCAGTAGGACCAGTAACGCCAGTAGCACCAGTGGCGCCAGTATTACCAATAGCACCAGTATTGCCTGTAGCACCTGTCGCTCCTATCGCTCCTGTGGGGCCAGTAATTCCTGTGGCTCCAGTATTTCCTTGGGCGCCTGTTACGCCAATGGCGCCGACGGCACCGTCAAGGTTAACTGTCCAAGATGTGTATGTTCCGCTACCAACAGTCTTAGTAACGTTAAGCGTTATTACTCCAGTGCCTGATACATAAGCGCTGACGTCGCCTACAAAGTAGGCCGAAGATGAGTTGGCAACAATGACCGACTGCTGAAGTGAGTATGAAAGTCCGGCACCAATGGTCAGGCTTACTGAACCTGATGCTGGCAAAGATAGGGATGAGACCGAGCTGGTCTGGTATTGATCGCCAATGGGACCTTGTGGGCCAGTATTACCAGTAGGACCTGTATTGCCCTGAGAACCTGTGTTACCAGTGTTGCCTGTATTACCAGTCGCCCCAGTATTTCCAACGGCTCCTGTAGGCCCTGTAGGGCCTGTAATGCCCATTGCACCGGTATTGCCTACGGCACCTGTTGGGCCTGTCTGGCCTGTTACGCCTTGTGCGCCTGTAGGGCCAGTGTTGCCCTGTGAGCCAGTATTACCTACTGCGCCAGTTGCACCTGTTTGGCCAGTTACTCCTGCTGCCCCAGTGGGTCCAGTAGACCCTGTGACTCCAGCACTACCTGTAGGTCCACTAGCACCTGTGGATCCTGTGACGCCGATAGCGCCTGTGCTGCCTGTATTTCCTTGGGATCCAGTACCGCCAGTCTGTCCTTGGCTTCCTGTACTACCTGTGGGTCCTGTAACACCTGTGTTACCTACCGTTCCTGCATAGCCCTGTGGGCCTTGTGGGCCGATGGGTCCTAATTCTACAACGTCAAGTTGTGAAATTGCGATGTCGTAGACATTGGTTGTAACTGGGATTTCTACAACTGAGATGCTATCTGGTGTGACTGTCATTAGTGGGTCACGCTCACATTCACAACAAATGCACCCTGAAGGATTTTGTAGACGGTTCCGTCTGTGTTGTTGGTGAGGTTAAGATCGTATTGATATGTACCAGCTGTGAGTGCAGATGTCTGAGTGGCTGACAAATGTAGGTTAATGCGGCCATAGGCGGCATCAATTGTGGCGTTGCCATTAGATGTTGAAAGTTCAACAACAAGAGCCGTATCGCTTGCTGCTCGTACCTGCATATCTGCTGAGTAGTTTGCAAGGTTTACTGGCACTCCGCCAATCTTCCAGACCGGCTTGAGGTCAAAGGTAGTGCCTTGATAAACTGTGAGGTTGTATCTACCTGGATTCATCAGGACTCCTTAGACGGTTGTAATGTTTGCGCCGTAGCCAGCGTTAATCAAAATTGTTCTCTCTGGATCGGTAATGATGTACTCATGCCCGCCGAGGTAGCAGTAGTCTGCCGCTTGCGTTTCATCCACGCCTGGTGTGCGCTCATGTTTTACTGTGGTGCCGTAGACAAGAATCGTATCCGCACGAGCGATTCTATAGCGCCAGAACAATCGCGTGAAGCCTGCTGGGCCTTCTTCCACCGTAGGTGGCTTAAACATGTATGCCATTGTTCTCCTTATTATGTGATAAGGGTGGGAGTGTGACTTTGTTTCAAGTCGTGCTTAACCCCACCCTTACCGCTACTTCAAACTACGCTGTGTGGATTGAAGATGTTGATTCAATACGAACGAGTGATGGCTCACGGTAACGTGCCCATCCAAGTACGCCGTACCATCCGATTGGACGGAAACGCATCAACTTGTCAACGATTGGTCCGAAGATGACGTGTGGCTCTTCAGCAACTGCCTCTGCGAGTGCCTGCTTACCTGCAACGAGTGTACGGAATACACGGACGCCGCCTGTAGCGTTGACATATGAAGAAGTACCAAAAGTACCTGATGCTGAACCAGCACCTGTACCGTCAGCAAAGTTAGCCATACGTGGAGACTCAACGAACATAGCACCTTCGTATGTTCCGATTGTTCCTGGCCAGAACTCAGAAGCACCTGTCTCTGAGTACTTGTGGTCGTCACGCCATCCGCCTGCGCCGGTTTCGGCACGGAGATCGTGTGAGACTTCTGGGTGGATACCAACCCAGTAGTATTCTCCCTGACGTGGGACAGCCTTGTTAGCACGGAGCTTAGCGACAGCCAAACGGATGTCACGAGACTTAAGTGTGTCTGTTGAGAGGATTGACTTGTTAGTTGTTCCGTTTGTGTATGTACCAGCGAAGGTAGATACTACAGAACCATTAACTTCAGCAATTGCGTTAATACCACCTGTGAGGGTAGAGAGCGCAACTGTGTCAAGTGAGTCAGCCATGTTGAACGCGATGATGTCTGCAATCGCTGGATCAACGTCTGAGAGTGAGAACAATTCAAGCTTACGGGTTGCGAGTGACGCATTTCCGTATTCTTGAAGTGTTACTGAAGCTGTTGTTGTGTTACCAAGTGCAACTGCATCTGGATCAACTTGCTCAGTGAGTGGTGTTGTTGCAGCCGAGAGATCAGTATAAAACTGGAAAACGACTGATGAACCAGGCATAGCCTGCTGTACTGGCTTCTTGTCCGCTACATCGCGAACCATTGGCACAGCACGAAGGGCGAACTCTACGTAACGATCATAGGCGGTCTGTACGAGTGAGGTACCGAGCGAGCCAGAGGTCGTATCTGTATATGCGTTAGCCATTGTGTGTCACCTTCTTTCTGTAAGGTTTGTGCTTGGATGGGGTTTATCGGCGGAAACGCTGGCTTGGTGAGCCTGTCAACGCGTTCAGTTCTTCAACTGTCTTAGCCCCAGCAATCTTTGCGGCCAGATCCTGGTCACGTGTTGGGGTGTTTGCGTTTTGTGACGCAGCGTTAATACGCTGATATGCTGCCACGTTTGCTTGTGTTTCTTCCGATGTTGGAGCAGGTTCTTGTCCGGCAATCTGGAAGCCGAATACATCGGCGTTTTCTGATAGCCAGGCATCAACTGCTTCAGGCGTTGAAATATCGCCAGGTATAAACTTGGCGACCTTTTCTGGGACGCCTTTATTAGCCAATACTTCTTTGACGGAGCGACTGCGAAGGTCTGACTGGATCTGCGCTAGCTGATCTGCCAATTCCTTCTTTTCTTTCTCTGCTCGCTTTAGGGCTTTGCGGAGATTTGCTGGACCGTTATCTGTCTCAGCTGTTTCATTAACGAAGTCATCTTCGTCATCTTCATATTGGTTTGCCATGTGGCACTCCCTTTCGTTGATTGAGACGCAGGCCACAAGTTCTCTCAGGGGAAAGAGGCTTGGCTCCTACTACCAGTCTTAATACGCGTTATCGGTGCTGGTGGACCGTAACGGATTCTGTTTGTTAGCTAAGGCCGCTGGTGTCGCTAATGCCTAGGCTGCCCTTACCCGCTCCTGATGAACCAGAGAAGGCGGAGACTTCTTGAGTCCTGAGACGCTGTAATTCTGCTTCTGCTTGAGCTTGAGTTTGTGTACCAGGTGCGCCAAAGGTTGCTGTCTGTAATGCCGCTCCTACGTCGCCAACTGGTGTGTAACCTGCGTAACGACTTGCAAGTTCTTGTGTGCCAGGAAGTTGTTGTGCAATTGACTGGAAGCCCTGTTGTGCTTGGGCTTGAGTAATGCCTTGGTTAGCAAGTGCGTAAGCATTTGCAGCATTGACATCAACACCGGCACGGGATGCTTCTGCACCAACCTGTGCGGCTGTAACCTTGTTGGCAATAACGCTAGCCTGAGTGGCTGGGTCAAGAAGATGGCCAATGAGATCGCCAGTTGTAAGATTAAACTGTTGTTGCAACTGTTCTTTGACAAATGGATCTTCTGCGGTAATTGCTGTCATGGCAGCATTGATACGAGTATTTACTTCCGCAGGTGATACGTCAGAGCCAATTAAAGCGCCAAGTTTTGTTGGATCCATATGTGCGGCATCAAGTCCTGCACGAGCCATAACGGCCT
>Ga0208872_1000838_pt1 | contig 20753 bp, 39 predicted proteins | sample CryBogCBH12Aug08_FD_185508 | JGI IMG/M metagenome (GOLD analysis project Ga0208872, IMG submission 185508) | Freshwater microbial communities from Crystal Bog, Wisconsin, USA - CBH12Aug08 (SPAdes) | ecosystem: Environmental > Aquatic > Freshwater > Lake | place: Crystal Bog, Wisconsin, USA...
CACTATGACGAACTCATTGGCGGTTTAACCAAGAGTAGTGAAACTCAAAAGCCCACTGCAGCCAATCGAGCCAAGGCTCAGGAACTCAAGAGTCACAAAACTCGTCACAAGAAGGCTCGTGGGACCAAGAAGGCCAGCAAGTGCACTTGTGAAGACATTCCCGCTACCGCTCAAGAGCACACTCAGAGAGCCATTGAACTCATTAGACGCAAGTCTCAACAAGGACTAGATGTCTCGGAACCAGATGAGCACATCGACCATCACTTCTCAATGGGTGCCGGTGTCAAAGAAGCCGGTGCCGGTATCTACTGTCCTTGGTGTGGAGATCATCACCCATCTGTCAAGACGGCAATGCCCGAGTGGACCCCAGAAAATGCTGACGATGAAGGACCGGTAAGACCCTTTTTTAAGACTTCGCCAGGGAGTCATCGGGATAACCCAACAAATCCAGTAAGTAAAAATGGGCTATGGTTGCACCAAAGAGTACCAATACCTTGGGATGCAGAACCTCAAGAGCTGGAAGAAGGTCAGGAAGGTGGTCTTGAGTCAGACCAACCTCTCATGGGTGAGAGTATAGCTCCGGGAACTAAAGTTCGTCGAGCTCTCGATGAGCATAGATGTCCGCACTGCAAGAGACAGTTTGACGACAATGAGACAGTTGTAGCCTGGAAAGAGTTTATGCCTGGCCTAAGTAGTAATAGATTGCCTAGACATCCGAAATGTATGGGACAAGTTGTTCGAGTGTGCCCGGTTATGCGGGGTAGAGATAGGTCAAAAGAAACACACGAGGGCCCACAAAGATTAAGTCTTGAAATGTTTGACGTCGGACCCTATAGTGACGTTAGACGTAGACTTATGCAGAAGATTGTTGCTGCAGGTCCATACGAAGGTCCTGAGAGAGAGCACTACGACTATCACTCCTATGCTCTTAGGGACTTGGGTCTCTCTTCTAATGAGTAGAGTTAGTAAAAAGGGCAACCAGAATATTCTCAAAGGTCAAGATGACTTTTTCGAGATTGCCAAGCAAGCGTTAAAGAGTACCCCAGATCTACCGGACATTGTTACTTTTGCCGAGCATGAAAGTTTCTTGGGTAGAAGACTATACCCCAGACAAAAAACTCTTCTTCGCTTGATCAATCTAGAAACTGAAAACATGACCGACTATGACCTAGAGGTCATTGACGAGTGGAGTAAGGGTTTCGACCGTTCCGGTATCTCGATTGGTGTATGTCCTGACATCTGGGATCGAGTGGAATACCTAAAGGCCAATGGCTACAAGCACTTTCGTGAAGTAGTTAATATTACAGGCCGTCGTGGTGGCAAGGGTCACATTGGTGGTATCCAGGGAGCCTATCTCAACTGGCAACTAATCCAGACTGACGACCCACAGTGGTACTATGGCATTGACAAGAGCAAGGACGTCTACTTATTCTGTGTTGCTACCAACATCGAGCAGGCCAAGAGATACCAGTTTGCTGACCTAGCCAACACCATTATTGACGCTCCATGTTTCCAGCCATATATAGCCAAAGCCAACGAATACCTTGTAGCCCTTAGAACTCCTGCAGACGTTAGACGTATTGCTGCTTTCGAGAGTAGAGGCATTAGACCTCAGAGAATGATTGCCAGTGTTAGAAACATGGCAGTTACCAGTAACAGTAAGGCCAGTCGTGGTGCTGCAGCCTTTGGCGTTATGTTTGACGAGTTCGCTCACATGTTGGTGGGTACCGCTGGTCCCAGAACTAGTGACGAAGTCTATAATGCTATTACTCCTGCATTGGACCAGTTCGGCAAGGATGGATTTATCTATATTCCTACCAGTCCATTTACCAAGGTCGGTAAGTGTTTCGAACTCTACGAGAACGCTCTTCAGAGTAATGAAGACGGCACTCCGGCATTCCCAGACATGATGATGGCTCAACTTCCTAGTTGGGGACCATATGAAGGTTGGCAGGATCCCAGAGCTACCGGTGGGTTTGAGTTCCGTGGTGCTCCTCAGACCTATGATGATGCCATGAAGCGTCTAGAAAAGCGTGAACCTGATGCATTCAAGGTCGAACGACTTAGTCAGTGGGCTGAAGTTACCGATGCCTATCTGAACCCCAAGATGGTAGAGCGTATGTTTGAACCCTTCATAGATGCATCTGGGGAGGTTAGATACCTAGAGCAACAAGAGCAGGGTAAGATGGCTTTTATCTATCGAGGCCACTGTGACCCATCCAAGAGTAATGCCAATACTGCCGCTATGATCTGTCACGTTGAACCCATAGCAGACCCCGAAGACGGAGAGATCTGGTTTCACGTTATTGTGGACTGGCAGAAGGTTTGGAATCCTGAAGACTATGAAGAGCATCAAATTGACTATGAAGAGATCGAAGAAGAGCTAGTAGACACTATTAGTAGATTTAACACTCTAAAGGTATTCTCGTTTGACCAATACGGTGGTTTTGTAACCTTACCGAGACTTAAAAAGCGTTTGCAGTCTATCAAGCACAAGGCCACAGTTCGAGAAGAGCAGTTTCAGGGTGCCAGTAACGACAAGCGAGCCGAACGATTCAAGAGTGCACTAGGCCAGAATTGGGTCCACAGTTTCAAGGACAACTTTGGTCCTGATGGCACTTGTCTACTAGAGCAAGAGCTCAAGTTCCTACAAGAGATCAATGGTCGAGTTAGAAAGCAGGACTTTGGCCCAGTGCAGACCAAAGACCTTGCAGACTGTCTAATGGTATGTGTAGACACTCTACTCGAAGACAACTTTATCAAGTTGGAGATGCGAGATAGACTTAGTAACACCGATCTATATCCAGGCGCACAAGGCGGCTATCACACGGGTCGAGCACCGGCATTTGCCCAACTCTCTGCCCGTGAAAAGTTGTCTCGGTTTGGTGCTAGTCGCAACACTAATCCTTACCCGGGCATGAGACGAGGTGGACGATGAGTATACTAAGAGCTTTTGTCAATAAAAAGAATGCTTTCGGTGAAGTCACTCGTGATCCTAGCCAATGCGAGTCTTGCTTTATGGACTTTAGGGATGCTAGACATCCTAAAATCAAGGGCAGAGAGTTCTGGGTGAGAGTGAATACTGGTCAACCGGTATATGTAGCTCGCTCCAGTAACAATGATAGTTTGTGTAAGGAGTGTAGTTATGGCCGGTAGACCCAAGAGTGATGGGCCTAAGTTCGTTCCATTTGGCCAAGAGGGTTTTGACAGTCGGGATCCAAGACACGGTAGAAGAAGTACCTATACCAATCTCAAGTGTCGTTGTGAACCCTGCACTAAAGCCAATACCAACGCCTCTAGAACTTACAAGCACGGTACCCTAAACGCATACAATGGTCACATTGCCGCTGGCACCACTCCATGTCTTGCATGCGAATATGCCGGTCTTAAGTCTTATATGTTGATTCAAGGCGTACTAAAGCCTGGATTAGATCCGTTTAGATCTCGTGTAGTCCGTAGAGATGCCAAATTCTATGATATGGGTCTCACTGATCTTGACAAAGAGGCCTTAATACAAGGCAACTGTAGAAACCTAGATCAAGAGAGAAAAGATCTCTTTACTAGCCCCGAAAAACGAGATCAACAAGAGGCCGCCAAGATCTGCCAGACCTGCCCTGTTCAGGGTCAGTGTCTTCTTACAAGTCTGTTACACCCTGAAGACAGGGAGGCCGGACAGGGCACTTGGGGTGGCACTACAGCCGAGCAAAGAGAGCGACAGGAAGTGAAGATTAGAAGCGGAGAGATGCATCCGTTAGATAGTCCTCAACTCCCTGAAAATAAGTCTTAGTGGGGGCTATACCTGAGTCTTACCTTACTCACCCTCAATCTGGTAGTTCCATTGCACTAAGGTATCACGTAAAACTTCCTTACTTGCTGCAATTTGTTGCATACTAATTTCTAGAACACCTTCAAGTCCCAACTCACGTTCGAGTTGTTCCTTGATCTCACGTCGAGAATTCTCAGAGTTTTCACTCATGATCTTGAAGCAAAGTGAGAGCATCTTGGGGTAGTATTTCATTAAAGCGCTGATGGCCTCCATGCTAGTATCAGCAGCCACTAACCCTGATGCAATATAGTCATCTTCATTCTCATCGAAGATAGAGTTATCCATTATATTTCCTTTCTTTGAGGTCACGTGCACCCCATTGCGCCACCATAACTCCCAGGATAGGAGAAGAAGGACCCAAGCAGTCATGGTAGCACAATGCAGTGCACGTAACCATTTTCATTTACTTTTTGTACATCGATTTAATTCCACGACACAAAAAACCCAACATAATTAATCCTAGAAAAACGTCCATAATTTTTTCCTCGTAATTCAGAGTTCACCAAGTTCAGTGAACTACAGTTATTTTGTACCTCATTATTGGGAGATCATCAGAATCACTGAAAGCCAATGATCTTACCACTCTTTAAGTGCGTAGAACAGAGAGTTTTATTAGCTATAATGAAGGTATGGAGACTTTCCTCTCGTCACTACAACAGTTTACTACACACTCCAAAGAGTGGGCGGATACGGCAGGGTTCGAACCTGCATTACTATACGATGCGGGCGAGACAGTGTCTATAGCTCACTTCTCACAGAAGGGTTGAGGAGATTTTCAAAGGCCTTCCATATACCCATAGTGTTTTTCCAACTTAAACTACGTATCCCAGACGGGTCCTTTATCACTGACGTCGACCCAGGACGCAAGGAGAGAATTAATCTTTAAATAGAGTGCGTTTGGCCCATACCATACGCTCTCGCTCATCCATACCACCCCACCACCCTTGCTCCATAAGTCGCAAAGCCTCCTTACGGCAGGTGATTAAAACCGGACAACCTTCACAAATCTTAGTTAATTCTTTGCGAAGTTTCTTACCGGGAACCTCACTGGGATAAATAAACTTCTCAGTGTTTTCACCTCGGCAGTTAGCTTCTTCCATCCAACCCTCGTAGGCAGGACGGATTTTTTCAACTAAACCTCGTATATTCCATTTATTCACTCCGGCTTTCATATATCTCCTAACTACTCAAAGCACGGGTATAACTAATACGTGTTTGACCGAGATCGGCTCGATCAGCACTACTCTTACCACTACTCCAACCACTAGTACTAGACAGAGTTCTACTGGCACCACTACTCTTACTTACTCCCTCAAAGTAGCTGGCAATCATTTGTTCCTTGTCCCTAACAGCAAGAGCGTAGATACCGGTACTGGCATCTACGTACTCACGCTTACTGTCTCGTAAACGTTCACTGATAGTATTGGCATAACCGGCCATGAAACTTTTCTTCCAGCTTTTGGCATTGGCCTTACCACCTAAACTACGGTACTCATTGAGAGCCAAGGTCATCTGATTGGCCATATCTACTTCTAGCATACGAAACATAGCCAGAGAAAGTTCGATATCACTCTCGTAACCGTAGATCACGGCATAACCACTGCCCCTAAGCACTCGACAAAAATTCTGACGAGCAATAGAGTTAAGCAGAGTAATTCTATCAATAGCATAGGCACCGGTCATTTTGACATCACGCCTAATGATAGTTTCATCACGTTTGACACCGAATAGTTGGCTACTCTCCAACTGATACTTGGTCATTAGTTCCTGAGCCTTACGTTGGCATGACTCGGCTTCAGCTGGATAGCTGGAACCTTGTGCCCTTTCAAGCAAGAACTCAACCTTACGAATAACATCTTGGAGTTTGGTATCCAAGTCTCCTCCTTTACCTACTATTTACCATATTAATTAAGGCACTAAGAGAAATCAACTTCTTTTACTTCCCGAATTTCTTTCACTGAGCGAATGTAGTCCGGATATCCAAGTCCCACTTCTGGGTCCTCTTCAAGAAGAAAATTCAACAACTCTTCCATTCCGTCTTTAGGGCCAATAAAAGTGATAACCATTACTTCTTCTTCTTCATCCATTATTTCTCCTTAGCCTATCATCATCAGTTGGGGTAGGCAATCTCCCCAAGACGCCCGAAGGCGTTTCGACTTTATCTAGTTGCTACCCAAATACCACCAATCACTATACCAATTGTAAGTGTAGCAAGGAAAGTAAAAATAGTCATAAATACAGCATCAAAGACCCTGCTTTTAGACGTACCCTTATTTACCCAATACTTAAATACTACAGCAAAGTAAGTATTTAAAGCACCGAGCACAAGTACAAAACTAATAATATGCTTTACCATTCTTCTCCTTCTCCATCTAAAACATATTCGGCATACTTGCCTTCCTCGTTGAGAATGGGAACACCATTGTCATCTAGTACAGGCTTAATGCAATAGGTAATGCCTTGGGCGTCACCTGGGTCGTCCCAAGTTGCAGCAATTGAACCAGTGCAAATGGAACCAGCAAAGTATTCACCTTCGTCACTCCAGTCGACATCTTTTGCTTTAGCATATTCATTTTCGCCTTCGCCAGAAGCTGGGTCATACCAACCACCAACTACTACACGAGGCAATACTTCAAATGCCAGCTCTTCATCAAACTTGTCCCATTCGAGCATCTTTACCTCCTCATACTCTTCACAGACATACTTGACTTGTTCATAGTTACTGTCTGGAGATTCCCCACATTCACGACAGGCCAATGCCTCCCATTCTGGCTCACTCTCGGGCCATGGGTTAATGTCCCATAAGTGATCATCAACTGAGTGACCGCACTTGCAAAGTTCACTCATACTGACTCCTTAGCAAAGTCACGCTTGTTATCAGACAGACATTGATTGTACTTACGTTCAAGAATCTTAGTGAAGTTCTCATTGGATACATTAGTAGAATAACCAATCCTACGAACAATATCCTCATGAGTGAGGCCAACCTCTTCATCACCATAGTAGAACAAAGGTCCTTCCAGACGCTGCATCATATCGATACGTGTCCAGACGTCTTCAACATTCTCTTCAGTAATGCGATTGACACCAACTCGCATAAGTTCGAAGCACAAGTAAGCAGTCTTGTGACTCTGGCTTGGATCAAGAGCATGAAGCTCATCCAAACCTTCGACGCGTTCTGCACTCCAGTCTAAACTCATATTTTCTCCTTTGACCAATCTCATCAGTGGTGGTAGGTCAGTTCCACCAGACGGCCATAGGCCGTTTCGAATCACAATGGAGTATGATCTAAATCATCAGACACTTCTTCACCATTATCGATATAGCGTATGACGGCATTTACCTTCTCGAGCTTGGTCCACAAAAAATGGTACATACCCTCAGGCACTTGCTCGCCATTTTCAGCTAAGGTTTCTACAAACTGCATTACGACGACAATACCATCAGCAATCTGAGTAATACGCTGTCTAACCAGATCGTCTAACGGAGCCTCGTTGTCACTATACGAACTATGTGACTCCATAACTACCTCACTTTCTCGTGAATGGCCCAACTCTTGGCACAGATGTAGACCACTTCACGTTCCACTAGTGGCTTTAAAATATAGTTCTTGACAATAAAGCGGTCAAGATCCTTCAATTTGGATTCCATACTTACCTCAAGCTATTATCAGTAAGAAGTTCCATTGCTGACTCTAGTGACTCAGCAATACCAGAGTTCACAAACTTGTAGTCATGACCACGAGTGGCAGCTTCATAAACCTTCCACTCGAAAGTCTTACCATCAACAAAGTAGGTCTCCCATGGGTCTTGCATTTCCATTTCACTAGGGCAGTAGCTCCAGGTCTCATCAGAAATGTCGGCTCCAACTTTACGGCAACTCTCTACTTGACTTGCATCCAGCAGAAACCACGGTGGTGTAAGATAGTAACATTCGTTACACATCTTTTGAACACCATATAGATCTGCCAAGTCTGCACTATAGCAATTCCAACATGTAGTCATATTTCTCCTTAGTCTATCTCATCAGCATGGGTCAACTACCTCCCATGGACGGCCATAGGCCGTTTCGAATCACCAAACATTCTTCTCATCGGGCTTGGTGAAGTTTTCTTCACGAACAATCTTGGTATTTAGTGTTTCTTCACAGTGAGTGGCCAGATAGTAAAGCACTTCCAAACTCCAGCCGGGTTCAAATTGAATGGTCAAAGTCCGACCTTCACCTAGACCACTTATGTGATAATGAGCGCTTGGGCTTTGCCCAAATACACCATCACTATCATTCTTATACCAGTCAATACCACCAAATTCAGCCATTAGTTGTCTTCACAATCTTCAGGGTGGTGGTTGGAAGGAGTCAATACCGTGTCAATAAATGACTGAGGCAGTCCAGTGGTAAAGCCATTTTCGTCAGTCTGACCAGTTAGCACAATATTACCGACAATATAGTCGTCGTTAATAAAGGCAGCCTCCCAAAGCACTTGCCCATACGGGTTGTGCTCGAGTCCATTGAGTTTGCCTTCTTCGTTGACCCACATGGTAATACCCAAGAGGTCGACACTCTGAACATATCCCCCAACAGCCTTCTGCAACACTTCAAGTGCACTAGACTCATCAAACTTAAGATCAGTTTGAATGCCATCAGGGGTAATCATTACCGCTGTCTTCATATTTTTCTCCTTTGACCTATCTCATCAGTACCAAGAGGTCATCCTTGGCAGACCCCCATAAGGGGGTTTCGAATCACTTGGATTCAGACAGGAAGTCAGTGAGTGGAACACCCGTAAAATCCTGCATGGCTTCATCCATTCCACAATCCGAGCAAATGTTGGTCTTGTTGTCCAGGCGAGAAAGAGCAGGAAAACCTGCATATTCTACACCACAACGAGGGCAAATTGGGTCTTCATCATCCCCGGAGAGCATGGAGTCCCAACAAGTGCCACAAGTGTGAGTTTTTAACATCTCTCGATCACTTGCCGACATTTCCGGAAAAGCATCCTGGATGTAGGTTCCATTTTGCCAACGGTCATACGCTTCACTGTCATAAGACAGCTCAACGTAATTGCCGCACATACGGCATGGAATGATATCAGTTACTACGGTCATACTGTCTCCTTAATAATGCCTGCATCAAGCAGGGCTTTTGCTGGGTCAAAGCCTTTTTCCCACAGACCTTGAGCATACGGTTCTGTACCAGTAAACGTCTCGAAGCTGTAAACTTGCTCGTTATCATACCACGAGGTATTCTCGTAGAACTCGTCAACAATGTCTTTGGCACTAGCAGAGAACAGTGGGTCATTCTCTTGAATCAAAATACGACCCCGCTCTTCACCGTTCTCCAAAAACCACTGACTGTCATTTACTTCCCTGGCACCAAAAAATTCGGTTGTACAGTACAGGAATGGCTCATCACCCATGGTGAAATAGTCGGGGTTGCCAACCTTCCAGTTATCATACATCTCTTGGAAACGTTCTTTGAGCAAACTCTCGGCAACTTCGTGAATATCCAGATTGCTCTCGATTGCTCGATCGTTATCAATACCGGTATAACCACGTGAGTCAAAGTAGTCAATTAACCTATACTTCATATTTCTCCTTTGATCAATCTCATCAGTTGGGGTAGATCAATTCCCCAAGACTGCCCGAAGGCAGTTTCGAATCAGGCTCCTTTTTCAGCCATTAGATTGAATCCAAAGGCACGGGCCCAGGACTCAATTGCCTTAGTACGAGACTCAACTACATGAGTGTTCAATACATGAAGATGAGCATCCTCCAACTTGCTCCAATCAGTGTACGGAAACCACTCTTGTAAATAGTCACGCCAATATTCTGGACTAGTCATTGTCCCAACCTTCCATCACATACTGCATCTGCTTTTGCAGATCAGGTAAAATCTCCATCATAGCATCTGCACATTGGTCAGACAGCTCCATCAAGCGGCCTACGACACCAATCTCTTTATCAGTAACTGCACGCTCTTTCATGTCATGGAGTACAGATACAACTGCACCCATCATGGCACAATAAGCAGTAGTCACCTCAGCAAATGAGATAATTAATTCTTCATCGTTGTGTTCTTCACCACAACCTGGGTATTCTGACATACTATCTCCTTTGGTCTATCATCATCAGTGGCAAGAGACCATCCTTACCAGACTGCCCGAAGGCAGTTTCGAATTATTTGATCAACAATTCAGGGTGTGATTTATACACGTCAAACTCTACGGGTTCAGTCCAGTGAATCCTTGCTTCACTAAGGCTCAATGGCTTACCACCACCAAAGGTCCAACGCCAACGCTCATCATCTTCTCCAAGCCACTCAATGTAGCTACCTTCCGGAAACAAGTGAGCAATAGAGGCAATGAATACATCTTCAGAACCAGTCTTGTTGTCGAAAGAGTCAATACACAGACTACCATCGCTCTGGATATCCAAGTCAAATCCCAATGCCACTAGAATTTCTTGTGCATCGGTCATGGTCTTGTCATAGTCAGAAGGCATCCACGAGAACCACTTCTCTGCAAACTTACCATCCCTGTAACTACCACCTCGCTTGAGGTCATCGTACAAGTTGAGGTTGCACATCAAACGATGCGCTTCCTCCAAGTGTTCGGCAGGCAGAGTGGCATTGACATCTCGAATACTTACATAGTATCCCATCATATCTCCTTTGATCTGTCTCATCAGCATTGGTAGATCAACTCCAATGGACGCCCGAAGGCGTTTCGACGCATTACCTCCTTCCTCCACTCAAATAACGCATAATGTAGTGACCAACAAAGCCGTCATACTTGCTCTCAAATCGTCGTGACTTGAGCATGTCAATAGCTGCAAGAACATCAGGCGCTTGAGTCACCTTGTACTTGACTACAAACTCGGCAACTGCTCGAGTAAGTTCATGTTTACTATTGTCATGACGGTCAGTAACTTGGCCGTCACATACCCAAATGAGCGGCTCACCACTACGCCGCAAACTCTGGGCATAACTTAGTGCCGGACCATCAACACCATTGCCACCATTACGGTAAGGCACTTCACGGATACTCTTGACACGACGCCCACGATCGGCTAATACATGCAAGTTAGGAACATCAACCGAGTCAGGTGAGTGACTATACACCATCACAAGAGCACCAGGGGCAGCCTTGAGAATTTGCTCCATGTCACTCTCTTCCAGGTGCATACTACCACTAGCATCGATGAGAATAACACCACCATTGCTAGGCACCTTGCGACTAAACACACGCTTGAACGGGTCAGTCAACAGGCGTTCGGGATGACGAACACTCTTGCCGGTATAACTCACACGACGTTGAGGGTTCAAGTAGCCACTAACGCCCTCATCCAACTTGGGAAAGTTGACAATGAGCTTGGCAAAGCCACCAGAACCTTCTTCACCGGGGAACTTGTCAGGAACACGAGGTTTCTTGACGTTCCCATCGGCTTCAGTTTCAGTGGAGCCAGAGTTAAGATACTTGTTAATGACGTCAGCAAGTTGGAAGTTCACATGGAAGCCATAAGGCATACTCACGTACTCACCATCCTCCTTGACAGAGTCGTAAACCCAAGCATCGGTCAACCGAGTGTTAGTCAAAGAGTGCAAACTCTCATCACTCAGAAGGCCGGTAAGGCTATCGCTCATCTTACGAAGAGCATCGGCCCATTCTCGATTTACACTGCGAACTCCAGCCAAGAATGAGTTGAAAGCCTTAGTACCAGCCATAGTGGCACCATACAATACTGCCTGTTGCCAACCGTTACCGGTACCATCTCGAGCCATACGTTCACCCAAGTTCTTCTCAACACCGCTCTTCATCAGACCGATGTCATAACCAAGCTTGCCGGTGACATAAGTGATGCGCAACTCTTCAGCAGCAGCAACACTAGTCACATTGGGTACGGCAGCAGCAATATTTTCATATTGCTTGAGCTCAGTAAGACCAATACGAACACGAACAGTTTCTCGTGCACGATACAGGCGACTCACCTCATCACGAAGTGAACTTACGTTCATTTCACGTTCGATCAAGTTGGCACTTGAACTAGTGGCATCACGAATTACATTCACTGACCACTGTTCAATGTTGCCAACATCTTGGCGGAAAGAGAGTACTGCCTCAGGCAGAGGCAATACCCCCTTTCCAGCCTTGACGTTAACAGTCATACTACACCAGCTCTCGACCAAGGAGGCCAATACGGATAGTGTCGATCACACTCTCGGCAAGCTCTTCACCGAATGCAATCTCAGCAGCTTCTGCCAGATCACAAGTGTTGCGCAAAGTGACAAAAGCGTCAAAAGCACGGAGACTTGCACGGCGGTCAGGATCAGGATTACTCACGATCTTGGCTGCAACTGCACGCAAGTCTTCGGGCAACTTCATCAATGCAGCCGGGTGGGGAGCATTAATGTAGATGGCAACCGGGAAACGGTCCTGCAAAGCAATGGGAAGTTCCTTCTTGCTTTCAATGTTGCTGGTCATGATCACACTGAACCCATCAGCAGGAGCAATACGCTCCTTGGTGGGCAAGCGGTGAGTTGCACTTGCAATTGAGTCGGTGTAAGCCAAGAGCATCGAGCTAACGTCACTCGAAGCCTTGTCAACCTCGTCGATCACAAGACGGCCACCATCACGCCAGGCCTCAGTACCGGCACCATCGTGCCAGCTAAAGGTACCACGCTCGTTAGGCATGAACATACCGTCAACCTGGCTGGTAGTCATGTCCGGCGTGCACACGAGGCGCACAGAAGGACGGTCACCAATTCCCATGGTGAGAGCACCATAGGTCTTACCAGTACCGGGTGGGCCATGCAGGATGACACGATCAATACCGCTTTTCAGCACCTTTTCAAGGCGCTGCCAACACTTGGGGATTTCCATCCCCATGTAGTGGGTTTCCACTTTCTTCTCCTTTTATTTATGATCTATCTCATCAGCAGTGGGCAATCACATCCACTGGACGCCCGAAGGCGTTTCGAATCAGTTGCAGCTGTCACAATCTCCTTGGTAACATGACTCGCAATAGACATCGTCAGTAATGTCACCACAGCAAACGCATTCTTCATCAGTTTCGTTGAGGAAGTCATCATCCTCATCGTCTACATCAACGTCAAACCACTGCATAGTGACCATCAACAAGTGATTGTAATCACCGGCAGTTGCTTCAGTGTGGTACTGGTCAATGAGATCACTCTTGCCAGCTCGGCGTAATGCACCTTGAGCACGGCCAAGAATGCTAAAAGCATTGCCATCTTCTCCTACTAACTTCAGTGGCACTCCTGTCTTACTCATTCTTCCTCCTTAGCCTATCTCATCAGTGTTGGGCAGCTACATCCAACAGACGCCCGAAGGCGTTTCGAATCATTCAGAAGGTAAGCTCCCACCATGAAGACACCAACTCTGGAATATCTTCTTCAATGTGGAAGAACTCACTCTCTTCACTTACCAAAATCAGACTACCTACATCATTCATGGGATCCAGGACAATTACTCCAGGGGCCACATGCATTGGCGACTCAGTACCAACAGGATTGGGTACCAGCAAACGTGCAGCAACTGAAAGGTTTTCAACCTCAAGTGTGCCTTTAAACTCACCACTGCCTTGAAACTCACTGGCAACAAACATGTGATACTTCATTTTATTCTCCTTCAGTCAAGAATCGGCGTGATTCAATCAAGTCATTAAGCACTTCAGGGTTTGACAACTCTTCATCAACCAATTCGGCCAAATCAGGACTAGTCAATACTTGCATAAGGCCAGAAACAGTGGCTTCATGGTTGTTCAAGTGATCATGATCTACAACACCGAACAGGTGAGCAAACTCATGCCAGATTGTTGCCGGGTGATTTTCATCCCTAAGCACTTCAGGACCGGTCAATCCTTCAAATTCATGCTGATTGTCATCAATATGCCTTAAAGCATCTTCATACTTGAGCATATCGAATAAACCAGTGAATGTAGACCGTTCAGCCATATTCATCTCCTTTGATCTATCTCATCAGTGCAAAGAGATCATCCTTTGCAGACGCCCTTACGGGCGTTTCGAATCACTTGCGTTTTTTATCCTCAAGTGAGGTCCAGTAGATCAAGGCAATGACCCCCAACAGGAGGCCACACTCGATCACAATCTGGAGCAAGCTAGCGTGAACATTATCGATATTCATTCTACAATCTTTCCAAACTCGTTAAGCCACTTGGCCAACGTCTTCTTACGACGTTCTTCATAAAGAGGACGTGCATGTTCCCAAGTGTAAGACCCAGGCAAGCTTTCAAGCACACTCGGGTGACCTTCTGGAAACAGGTCCCAGAAGTCAGGAAATGAATCCCAGTGACTTGGATCAGGGTTAGCCACAAGTGACTTTTCTTTATCACCATCACCGTGAAGCCAACTATCCATCACACCTTCTTCAGGCACTGGAGCGTCATAGTACTTGCAGGTTTCAGCAACAAACCACATGCTACTTTCTTCACCAACCATAAAGTCAATGATGCCATAGTTGGTATTGTAGACGCCCCAAAACTCAGGCCACATACCCAAGTTGTAGGTACTACCAAACCGGTCACTGTTCTCAATGAGCCATTCAGTCATTTCAATGTAGAGCTGACGTCCAGTAGCGTTGGACTCGAACACATTGCAATCACTCTCAATGTGAAGTGTACCATGGCGCCAAAAGCCGCCTTCAATAACACGATACTTCATATTTATCTCCTTTTGCCAATCATCATCAGGTGTGGTAGGCAAATTCCACACGACGCCCGAAGGCGTTTCGAATTATTCGTTGGAATCAGGAACCATTACCCAACTTCCCTCAGTGCCGGATGTACTCCACTCGTACCAAACACGTGGCTCCAATTTTTCAACATTGGGTTCATCACCGAACCACACTGAATTAAGATCACGAGCGTATTTGTACAAGACGATTTGCACACTGAAACCATTGGCCCAAAAGACCTCGAACACAGTGTCTTTGACATCCGTCCAGTGAAATACATCCTTAAACGAGCCCGTAGCTGTTTCACTTAATCCAGGCAGTCCAAACAATGGACTATCACTAGGCACAAGAACAAAACCTTCGGGATCTTCATGGATACCCAAAGTCAATGAACCACGGTAGGATACCAGATCAAAGAACTCAAGACCAGTTTTCAATTGGTCTTCAAATTCCTCTTGATTATCGGCATCGTCGGCAGCATCTGTAAACAGTTGCTTTAGCATATCTTTGCCAAGTTCATTGGCCACAGTCATGAGATCGCTATCGGTTTCAAGAATTTCATCACTCTTGGCCCAAATGCAACCACGGCTAGTGGTAAAACTCACTTTGCGATATTGCATATCATCTCCTATTGGTCAATTACGTTTGATGTCGACCAACCTCATCAAATGTGAGCAAACTATGTCTACTCAAGAAGTACATGGAATGCACAAGTGCAGGCCTAACAGTAAACCCATAAGCACTCGTTATACCACGGAGGTGAATATCATACACTCCATGTACTTCTTGAGCAGACCAGCCAAACTTCGGCTGATCCACTCAAGTTACTACTTGAACTGCAGCGTCATTGAACGCTGGTCAGGGGCAATGTGGGCCTCCACCTTGACTCCAAGCTTGGCCGCAACAACACGGCACATGGAGTCAAAGCGCTTGAGCACCACACGGTTTGGGACGAACTTGTCCCAACCTGCAGCCTTGCGCAGCTCGTGGGTTACAACGGTGTGAGTTTCACCGTCAGCATACTGGGAAAAGTCCCAGTTGCTCCAATCGGCTGTTGGCCAACGGCGGTTCATAGCACGCTTACGAGCCACCTCTGAGCGCTCAGCTGCAGTTGAGCCAGACTTGAAGCCCTTAACGGACTTGGCGTCTGACTTCACCGCAGGCTGGTGCACTTCAGCCTTGGTTGCTCCGTCTGCAACGATTGAACTAGCGTTCAAGATTTCTTCAATCTTGAGCAACTGATCAACCGTTACAGTTACGCCGAGGACATTGCTGACCTCACTTGCGACCAAGCGCAATTGCTTGGCCATGGACTTGATTTGCATGTTCGACGTCGACATACAAACCTCCTTACTGAATACAAACAACAGCAATCTGCCATCATCAGGCGTGGGAGATCAACCCCACACGACAGCTGGTGCAAACTGCACACCAACTGTTTCGGCACTATTCAACGGAGTCAGGCGACTTAACCTTGTCAATCGAGTCAACAATACGCTTGTACGTCTCAATGGTACGTTCCTGCACTTCAATAGTGTTCTTCAGGATTTCCGTGAGCTTCTTGTACTCCTCAATCATCTCGGACTTGCGAAACCCAATAGAAATTGCTTTGTCAGCAATCTTACGCAACAAGATAACGTCGTCGAGATTGGCAACAACCGCCAACTGCTCTCCCTCGGTGTACTCGTTTACAGACATTTCATCTCCTTATGTTCAGCCTATCTCATCAGACGGAGGCAGCTACATCTCCGTGACAGCCGGTGCAAAATGCACCAACTGTTTCGAAACATTACAACGTATCTAATACATGAGCAGTACGTGGATCTTCACCACCACAATCACGACAAATGGTCTTGGCATGCTTCCAACTCGTGGTGTCTTCAACTTCAACACCGGCAAAAGTGTCACGCTTGCCACAAACCACACATAACGTATACTTGTCAATCTGTCCAAGTACGTACGTCATTGCAAACTCGAATGCTTCATCCGAGTCAAATGGGTATGGACACACTTCAACCTCGTTAATAACCGGATCAGTAACGTAGTTGTAGACATCGGCCGTGCAAAAGTCGTACGGAACTCCACCACGAACAAACGTTCCACGTTCTCCACCATCCTTAGTCAGCAGAAAAATGTGCGTAATGTCTTCATTAATTGGAGTCGTCAGCTTGTAATAACGAGCCAAATACTCACCCCCATCTTCACGGAGTTCGGTTAATTCAACAGCATTCATTATATTCTCCTCAGCCTATCTCATCAGGTGGAGTCAGCTACATCTCCACGACAACCGGTGCAAAATACACACCGGCTGTTTCGAATCACTTTGAGTCAACCTCAGTGTGCAAAAGGCACCTTCAGGCAGAGCACACAGACCAGCTGGGGCTCGTACTCGGTGACTGGACCACCCCAGTTGCAAGTGACTTCAAGGTCGTTGGGAACACAGTAGATGTGCATTCCCGACAGACCACCGTGTCCACTTGGCTCGACGAAACCATCCTTCGTGTGGCATGGCGTACCTAGACCGTCAAAGTTGGTGATCACTTGCTTGCAGCTAGTGCAAACAAAAGTGACTTCACCGTCATTGGTCGCATCTTCGTACGCCAAGTTCAGGTACTGCTTGGGCGTAAGTTCAGTTACTTCACTCATTATTTCTCCTTCAACCAGTCTCATCAGTGCAGGTAGGTCAGTTCCTGCAGATGGCCCACTACGGGGCCATTTCGACGACAGTTACCATCTCGTCAATGCCGGGATAAAAATAATCCTTGAACAACTGTTGTGCAGCGTAGAAAGCAACCTCAAGTGAGACAACATTCTCACCGTCAACAGCATGACCATACATACCGCACGTACCAACTTCAGCTGTGTAATTGGTTCCAGCTACAACACTGGGGTACACGCTCAAGTATTCCATTCCGGTTGGTCCAGCCGGGGAGTCCACAAACTCCACATAGCAGTTCCAAAATCCAGGGGCATCGGTGTCTTCACCCTCAACCCAAGTAAACTTGGCCTTCATAGTCACTCCTCATTGATTGGCTTCATCAGTACGGGGTTAATCACGTCCCGTAGACGCCTCACGGCGTTTCTGCAGATTTTGTACGAACAATGTCACTCGGGCTTGCCAAGTGCATATTCACGGATAAACACGAACAAGCGGCCGGGGATAACGCCGACATCATATAACACGTAGGCAATAAAATACCACGGCTTCATCCACAAGCGCTTGTAACGTACGTTGAAATATTTGTACGACATCACTTGATTCGTGCGTTTAAAAACACACGGTGTTCAAGGCAAAAAGCATTGCCAGGACGTCGCAAATTGGTGCAACCATTGTGGTGGCAAACGTCGTGGCGAACATACTCAACGTCTGGGATACCATTGGGGTCATCCTCACGCTTGACATATACAGGCTCAAGTGCGGGGGCACCATCAAGGAATCCACGAACAAAATCATTCACTTGGAACAAAATGTCATCCAAGAACGATTGCTCATCCTCACTGAACACACCAAAGTGATTGTCCAAAATCGTCTTCAAGTCCATTGCCTCTTCCTCGTTCAAGGTCAAGACAATGGACTTTTCAATACGCACATCAATATCCATTATATCTCCATCTCAAATGGGTCTGCCATCATCAGGCACGAGCATACCAAGCTCGTACGATGCCTCACGGCATTTCGGCGGGTGGGAACACTAGTAACGCATCCAACGACCTTCGTCGTCATCCATGGGCGTATCGGTGTGAGTGTCCAAAATCATCTGGAGCATTTCATTGAGACCGTTGCGTTCAACAACGTCCAAGAAAGCGCGGAGGCGCACGCCACGGAACACTCGAACATCACCGTTCAAAGCAAAGACGTTAATGCCATTATCGACATCACGTGGGACAACTCCACCAAATGGAGTGTCGCCAAGGCGGTAAGCAGCACGGAGGACACTCAACAATGTCGCATGCTCGTTCACGTCAAACTCAATAATGCCAACACTGTCACTGTCATGGTGTTCAGGATCACTGATCACCAACATAGCACGAGCATAGCCATTATCAAAACGATAGAAGCCATTGGCCTCATCGTAGTCCATACCGGCATCGTCACCGGTCATGCACCGATAGCACATACATTAACCACCTTTTATTCGTTTACACTACGGACACCGTGTCCATAGCAATGTTGAAATGACATCACTTGCAATGTGTAAGCAACGTCACTTCATATGCGTGCATGAGCAAATGCATTTGAACATCACACACGCAGATACATGAAAAAACGGCGGCAGGCAGGCAATACAACACCTACCCACCGCCGTCTCGTCACGAGCTACAGCTCAACCTCAACATCGTCCAACGAATCGGTCAAGTCAGCAGCACCGGCAAGGGCGTCGTCAGACAACCGGTACATAGCACGAACGTGCTCCAGCACAACGTCAGCCTCAATCAAGCGCTTGGCAAAGCCATCACGCCGGACACCGTTGATCTCAAGGTACCAGTCACCGGCCGTCGGCGTCAACAACGACAACGTCGCGGCATCAGCCTTAGCACGGCCCACAACGGCCTCAATCAACGGAGTGCCAGTCTTACGGGACGCAACGATGGAGTCACGCCACGTGTCAACTGCAGGCACGTAGATCAAGCCCAAAGACACCTTCTCGGTTGTACCACCACGGCGCAGACCAGCCTCAAGCTCGTCACGACGGAAGTACACCTGCTCGGGTACAATGCGGGCAACACGGCCAGCTGGGTTCGCAAGCAAGCTCTTCAAGCCGGCAGCTCCACCAAGGAACAGGCCACCGTTTACACCGGCCTCACGACCACCAGCAGCACGTCCGCCAACGCGGCTTACGGCAGTCACTGCCATCGCCTCGTTGCTGTTCACCATGTCGTCAAACGACACTTCCAGGTTTTCCATATTATTTTCTCCACAACTACACGCCGTGGCACTGTGCCAGGACGTGTCCTTTTCAGGACGCACGGGGACAAATTAAATTAATTCGCAAACAAACAAATTTAATTATACAATTTATTTATTTATTTCCCCATTATTATTATTATATTATCCTACATTTAATAATAAAATGGGGACAAATGGTGTATCTAAGCAAGATACAAAGGGTCAAACCCCAATGTGCCATTTGTGCATAAGAACATTTAATTATACATTTTATTTATTATATCCCCATTATTATTATTATATTATATATCATTTGTATATAAAAGAAGTTCATAATTTTTTTTATTGGGCATGGGAACATGCATGGCTAGCGTTCGAGCAGCGAGAAAAATCACGGGCGAACGTGACACACTGGGTTTCATGCATCCCCCATCTCTACAGGGCCGATAACAGGGCATTTGTACATAGCAGGGGGCGGGCAAAAAAAAAGCGCGAGACTTTTTTCGGGCCTTTTGCCGACACCCTTACGAGGCCGGCAAATACACCCATGCCTGTGCGTGCCTACACAAATGTAAAATGCAGTTCTATGCATCTAAGCACTCATAGAATGCTGGAGAGGTAAACATGAATTGGTCGCAAAGATACGCTTCACAGAGATACGCTGAAGCCATAGATGCAGTTACCCCCAATGTACCCGCTGACAAGCTAGGCCCTCGTGATGCAATGCTCGGTGTTCCATTACACGAACTATGGCCTCACTTGCAACCGGGCGGCAGTCTACACTCATTAGTCAATCTATATCTAAACCCCACTCCCGGAATTAGGCGAGACGATATTCCCTTAAGCGAACATGATGAGTTAATGGATATGATCAAACGAGTGCATGGAAAGCCGGATGCTCCTGTTACTATTTATCGTGCTCAGGATGCAGACCATGTGCCCGCTATCTATCGTGGTGACTGGGTAGGGATTAGTCCCACTAGTGTTGAGACCCATGGTTCACGCAGAGGTGAGGGCGGCCAATTTGGTCCAAATGGTTTTACTGTAGTGCAAGGTGAGGTACCAGCCAAGCACCTTAGAAGTGTTACTTGGGCCCAGCAGGGTGCCGGGTGGAAAAAAGAAATGGATCACCCAGCTTTTCGGGACACTACTACGCACCCATATAGATTGCAACCGGGTGTAATTAGACCCAAGCACTTTGACTTCTTATACGATCCGAGGTAATCACTATGAACTGGTCTATTAGATATGCAAATCAAAAAGGTTGGGACCAGCATTTTGCAGAGGGCAGAGAGCTAGTACAGGACCATATAAACAATATATTTGCC
>Ga0208872_1000841_pt1 | contig 20709 bp, 17 predicted proteins | sample CryBogCBH12Aug08_FD_185508 | JGI IMG/M metagenome (GOLD analysis project Ga0208872, IMG submission 185508) | Freshwater microbial communities from Crystal Bog, Wisconsin, USA - CBH12Aug08 (SPAdes) | ecosystem: Environmental > Aquatic > Freshwater > Lake | place: Crystal Bog, Wisconsin, USA...
CACCGGCGCGCGCGACATGAGCACCATCCAGACGCCGCCGCATGACCGGTTGCCGGTCGAGACGATTGCGACGCCTTACGACGAGCGCACCATCCGCGACGCCATCCAGCGCGAACTCGCGCGCGGCGGACAGGTGTTCTTCCTGCACAACCGCGTGACGACGATTGAAGTGATGCGCGCCAAGTTGCAGTCGCTCGTGCCCGACGCGCGCATCGTCGTTGGCCATGGGCAGATGCACGCGGACGATTTGGAGGAAGTGATGACGCAGTTCGTCAACGGCGAGGCGGATGTGCTGCTGTCCACGACCATCATCGAGAGCGGCCTCGATATCCCGAACGCGAACACCATCATCATTGACCGCGCGGACCGGTTTGGCTTGAGCGAACTCTACCAGTTGCGGGGGCGCGTGGGGCGCTACAAGCATCAGGCCTATGCGTATCTGCTGCTGCCGCGCCATGCGCGGTTGCTGACGGACGTGCGCAAACGCATCAGCGCGATGAAACAATACGCCTCGCTCGGGAGCGGCTTCAAGATTGCCATGCGCGATCTGGAGATTCGCGGCGCGGGGAATCTGCTCGGCGCGGAACAAAGCGGCCACATCACCGCCGTCGGGTTTGAACTCTACTGCCAGTTGCTCAAGCAAAGTGTCGGCGCGTTGAAGGGCGAGCCGGTGAAACCGCGCGTGGAAGTCCAGGTGACGCTGGACTTTCTGGAGCTGAACCAGCGGCGCGAGGCTTTGGGCGAGGGGCGCGCGGAGGGCAATGCCGCCAGCCCCGCGCCGCCCGCCTCGCTGCCTGAAAACTACGTCACCGAGGCGCATCACCGGATTGAGATCTACCGGAAGCTCGCCCAGGTGACGGACAAGCCGGCGCTCGCCGCCCTAGAGCGCGAACTCCGCGACCGGTTCGGCCCGCTGCCGCCGGCGGTGGAACTGCTGCTGACCGTGGGCGAATTAAAGATCCTCGCCCGCGACAAGGCGGTGACCGCCATCGCGGTGGCGGACGACAAACTGAAGCTCACGCGGCACGGCGATTACCTCCAGCTCGGCGGCAAATTCCCGCGCCTGACGAAAAAGGAGCCCAAGGCGCGGCTCAAGGAAATCAAGCGGCTGCTGCTGGCGTTGTGAGACGCCACGCCCCGGCGCGGTGGGACAGAAATGGACAGTCCCCGGCGGCTCCCGGCGGCAAAAATCCAGCCAAAGCCCAGTAAAACGCCAAAACCCCGGGAGTGGACCACCAGCGGAGGACCAGTAGAGGACGAGCGGAAGACCAGTAGGCAACGAGTAGAGGTGGGCCACGGGACACGGCGGGCACGGCCAAAATTACCGGCGGCAGCGGGACGAAATGGCGCGGCGGAATTACGGGAATTTACGATTTACGAATGACGATTTACGATTGGGGAACGGCGGAAGTCAGCGGCTGGGCTTGTAGTCTATCCTCGTATTAGGCCACGGCTTCATTTTGGAGGATAATATTTTGCAGATTTGACCGACTCGATCAGCTTCTGACAAACAGCTTCGTCTTTCAAATCGGAAACTGTGATTAGAAGCCCCGAACTTCTGCTCCAAGTCTTGCCCTTTCGCCAGATAATCATAATTGTATCAGTCCACATATCAGGCACACCAAAATATCCTTTCTTCTTGCCATAAATTTCTACTGCTTCTTTTCCATCTAACTTTATAATTTTTGCGACTGCATTTGTTCCAACAAATTTGCCTGTGAATTCTGCCTGAAGGGCCTGCCTCATCACTTCGATAGAAACAGCATTGGTGTCTTCAAAGCCATCACTTCCAGGTAGGCCATCTGGAGGAAACGTCGTGATCTGAAACGATACAGCTTCATTGTTCCCATTTATGTATGACACGGAAGCAAAGCCCGATGGATCTCCTCGAGTGCTGTGCGGCATTGCAAATGGTGGAGTATAAGAAATCTCCCCACCATCAAGAATTGGGTCATTCAAGAGGTCGGCTGCTAATACGCGGATTGCGCTTATCAGTGCCATCATTAAGAAAATGGAGATACTTAAATGAGGTGATTTGTGTGTTTTCATGTGGTGTGCGCGTAGTGGCCTAACGAAAAAAGCTGAGCCACCGCCGACTCGTGACGCGAACCGCGATAGCGGAACGGACAGCGCCAACGGCGGTTGGCTCCGGCGACTTCCATGAGAAGGCAGTCAAGGTGGAAGTTTGGTTCACATGAATCTATTAGTTGGTAAGGGACGCGTTGGCAAGGCCGGAAAGGATCGCGCTTCCATCCGAACTCACGGTCACCCGCGGTTCATGGTTTGATCCGATGTCCTTGGAAAGGGAGGAGTGTGGCGTGGAGCTTGCGCGGGTTGGCGACGAGCACCGTGGCGCCGAGGCCGGTGAGATGACGGCTGATCCACGGACTGTGCGTGCCCGCTTCCAGCGCGATGGTGCTGCGGGGAAACTCTGCGAGCAGTTGCGCCAAAGCGGGGCGGGTGTTAGGTAGCGCAGCCTCGCGGATAATCTGACCGGTAACATCGAGGACACAGACGTGATGCTGACGGTCTCCGAGATCAAGGCCGAGGGTGAACCCGCTGCCGACGGCAGCGGACGAAGTGGGAACGACGGACGGAGTAGTATTTGTTTTCATAGGCAGTTAAGTTACACCCAACGCAACCTTTGCGCCGGGTAACTGCCTTCTCATCTAATCTGGTTAGGCCATGCGGACGGATAAAAGTCGTGATGATTTTCGAGTGCATGGTCAATGATCGCTATCAGATTTCCACGGTCCTCGCTCTCCTACCACCTCAAAAGATCGCTGGTATCGGTAAACCGGGTGAGGATATGTGGACTCTAATATGTAAACATCCACCCGTCGTCTCAAAACTCTCCCGGACTCATCTTTTATCGGCGATGTCATCTCAAAACGAGGAAACGGTTGCGGAATCATCACGCCAATGCCGTCTTCTGGGCCTCCCAGAAGCTCTGCGTGGTAAAATCCTGGAGCTATATCACTCATGGCCTAACTATGAAGTATGCCACGGAAGTGTGGGATAGCTCGTTTTCATGGGAATCGTTGTATTCGCTTTTATCTGGCGAGTCCAGCGCTATTTAGATAGGTATTTTGCATCCATATGGAACCGGCAAAAGCCACATTCCTTCGGTATGAAGGGTTCGTGCCCAATCCCAAGCTGCGGTTGCGGGAGCAATTGCGGGAGGTCATGCGGTTCCATCATTATTCCATCCGCACGGAAGAGGCGTATTGGCAGTGGATCAATTAGCAGTTGGGAGTTGGGAGTTAGGAGTTGGCTGCTAAAAGGTGGTTTTGCCGGTTTTTTGGACAAAAAGGGTAGTTTTAGCTCTTTTCCGCCCCGAATTGGCTATTTTTATACAGGGAAGCAATCGGTTCGACGAGCGAAGCATTCGTTTCGATGAGCGAAGCATTCGTTTCGATGAGCGAAGCATTCGTTTCGATGGGCGAAGCATTCGTTTCGATGAGGGAAGCAATTGCTTCGACGAGGGAAGCAATTGCTTCGATGGGCGAAGTAACCGCTTCGATGAGGGAAGCAATTGCTTCGACGAGGGAAGCAATTACTTCGATGAGGGAGGCAATTGCTTCGACGAGGGAAGCAATTGCTTCGATGAGGGAGGCAATTACTTCGATGAGGGAAGCAAACGCCTTTGCCTTGGTCATAAATGCGTTCAAGGCGGGGGAGAATGCCTTGGTCACCGCGTTGCACCGGAGTTGAGCCGGGCCGGGGCGGGGCCGGCACCGGTTAATTCCATTTTCTTTGGGCCGCATTTCTGCTCTGATGAAGGCATGGACGCCGCTTTGCCGCCGTTGACCGCCCGCACGCTTTACCTCGTCGCCACGCCCATCGGCAACCTCGAAGACCTCACGCTCCGCGCCCTGCGCGTCCTGCGGGAATGCGATGTCGTGGCCGCCGAGGACACCCGCCGGTCGGGCCAGTTGCTGAAACATTTTGGCATCAGCAAACCGCTGTTGAGCTATTTCCAATTCAACGAGGCCAAGCGCAGCGAGGAAATCATCGAACGGCTCCGGCGCGGGGAAAAGGTGGCGCTGGTGACGGACGCCGGCAGTCCCGGCATCAGCGATCCCGGCGAACGCGTGGTCAAGGCCGCCATCGCGGCGGGCTTCCGCGTGGAGGCGGTGGTCGGCGCGTGTGCGCTCGTGGGCGCGCTCACGGCGAGCGGCTTGCCGACGGCGGAATTTCATTTTGTCGGCTTTCTCCCGCACAAGTCCGGCCAGCGGCGAAATAAATTGACGGCGCTGGCGACGGTGCCCGGCACGCTGGTGTTCTATGAATCGCCGTATCGCATCGAAAAGCTGCTGGGCGAATTGAACGAGGTATATCCCGACCGCGCCGTGGTGCTGGCGCGGGAGCTGACGAAGAAGTTCGAGGAATTTCTGCGCGGAACGCCGGCGGCGCTGCTGGCGCTCGCGCAGAAAAGAAGTTTGAAGGGAGAGTTCGTGGTGCTCGTCGCGCCCGCCGGGGAAAATCCTGTAACCGCCGAAACCGCGCCGGAGTCTGAACCGGCAGCCCGCTGAAAAGAATTAACATGAATACATCGCGTTCCCTGAACCGCCGCAGTTTTCTCAAGACCGCGCTGCTCGTCGGCAGCGCGCCGCTGATTTTGCGCAGCGGGTTGTTCGCCGCCGACGCCGCGCCGAGCAAGCAATTCACCCTGGGCTTCATCGGCGTGGGCAAGCAGGGCAACGGTTTGCTCGGCGGCTGTCTGCCGCGCAAGGATGTCCGCGTGGTCGCGGTCTGCGACGTGGCCGGCCAACGGCGCGAACTGGCGAAGAAACGCGTCGAGGCGGCTTACGCCAAAGACGCCAAAGCCGGCGAATACAAGGGCTGCGACGCGTATGATGATTACCGCGAATTGCTCGCGCGGAAGGACATTGACGCGGTGGTCATCGCCACGCCGGATCACTGGCACGCGCTCACCGCCATTGCCGCGGCCAACGCCGGCAAGGATATTTACTGCGAGAAGCCCATGGCGCACACGATTCACGAAGGCCGCGCGATGGTCAACGCCGTGCGCCAGAACCAGCGCATCTTTCAAGTCGGTTCCATGCAGCGCTCGATGGGTGAATTCCGTGCCGCGTGCGAACTCATTCGCAACGGCGTCATCGGCAAGGTGGATAAAGTGGACGCCGCCGTCGGTGGCCCGCCCATCCTGTGCGACTTGCCGGAAGAGGCGATGGAGAGCGGCTTGAACTGGGACTTGTGGCTCGGCCCCGCACCGACGCGCCCCTACAACTCGGTGTTGAGCCCGCGCGGCGGCATCCCGGACCATTATCCCCAATGGCGGCATTACCGCGAATACGGCGGGGGCGGCGTGTGCGACTGGGGCGCGCATCATTTCGACATCGTGCAATGGGCGTTCGGTTTCGATACCGGCGGGCCGGAAGAATTCTTTCCAACGAGCGACCCAACGAATCAGTCCGGCGTGCGCTGGCGTTACGCGAACGGCCTGGAAGTCACGCACCAAAAGGGCAACGGCATTACCTTCTACGGCGACGCCGGGAAGATTTATGTCAATCGCGGGAAGTTCCAGTTATGGCTCGGTGACAAATTGAAAGCGGAGGCGATGGATGATTATTCGCCGCTGCTGAAGGAATTGCTCCCCGCCAACGCCGTGCGCCTTTATCGCAGCACCAATCAGATTGCCGACTGGATCAAGGCGATGCAGACGCGCAAACTGCCGGTTTGCGACGTGGAGACCGGTCAGCGTTCCGCGACCGTCTGCAATCTGGCGAACATGGTTTACTTCAGCGGCAAAGGCTTGAAGTGGAATCCGGCGGCGGAGAACTTCACCGACGGCACCGGTGATGCGAGCTGGCTGACGCGCGAATACCGCGCGCCGTGGAAGCTGGCATAGGCATTGGCCGCGATTAATTATCCGGTCAGGCCAGCTTCGGGAAGAACGCGTGAGCGGTCCGGCACGTCGCCGCGCTTAACTCGTCGGGCGAACACAATTTCACCTGCGCGACGGTTTCGGAAATTTCTTTCACATAAGCCGGTTCGCAGCGTTTGCCGCGATACGGCACGGGCGCGAGATACGGGCAATCGGTTTCCAGCATGAATTTATCCAGCGGCGTCGCGGCCACGGCGTCGCGGATATTCTGTCCGTTCTTGAACGTGACGATGCCGGTGTAGCTCACGAGCCAGCCGAGGTTCAAAATCTGTTGCAGCTGCTCCACGCTTTCGCCGAAGCAATGAAACACGCCGCGCGTCTTCGTCGCGAACGGCTGGACTTGCGCGAACAAATCATCGAACGAACTGCGCTGATGGATGACGCAGTTCAAACCGGTCTCCACCGCGACCTCAAGCTGCTGCCGGAATATCTCCGCCTGCTTCTGTTTGTAAGCCGCGTCTTCCTCGTGGCGGCGACGCCCCGTCGCCTCGGGGGACGGCCCGGCGACGGGGGCGTCGCCGCCACCGCTCGGCAGCCGGTAATAATCCAAGCCGCATTCGCCAATGGCGACAGCCTTGGGATGGCGCGCGAGTTCGCGGAGTTCGGGGCGGATGTCGGCGGGGGCTTCGTGCGCGTTGCTGGGATGCCAGCCGACGGCGGCGTAAATCTGTTCATGCTTTTCTGCCAGCGCGAGCGCGCGGCGGCTGCTGTCAAAGTCGGTGGCGATGGAAATGATTTTCGTGATGCCCGCCGCCTGCGCCCGCGCGAGCACGTCGGCGAAGTCCGCCTGGTAATCGTCGTAGTCGAGGTGCGCGTGGGTGTCGTAGAAAACAGCCATGAAATCAGGGTTGTTTGGCGGTGTTGATCTTTTGTTCCAGCCACTGAATCTTGTCTGCGATGGAACCACCGGCCGCGTAATCCGGCGTCTCGGCGAGCAGTGCCTTGTAATCCAGCCGCGCCTCGGCGAGCCGGTTTTGCGCAATCAGTTTTTCACCGAGCGTTAGTCGGATGCGAAGGCGCTGTAGCGGCGACGGTTTCAATTCCAGCGCTTTTTGCCACGCCTCGATGGCGGACGCGGGTTTGCCGGAAGCTTCGTATAGCTCGGCAAGTTTTTCCGTCAGCACGGCGCTTTGCTTGGCGAGCGGCAATTGATTGGCGAGGAAGTCCAGCAACTGCGGCGGACGCAGGCCGTGCGCGAGGTCGAGACACATCAGCCGGTCGAACGACCATTCGAGCAGCGGGCTTTGGGTGCGCGTCAGAAAGGCGTGCAGTTCCGGCGGCGATTTTTTGAACGGCCGATAAAGTGGGTCGCCGATGATGGTGGTCTGCCACGAGAGCGCGACCTGCGAAGCCCAGGCGGCTTCGCCGAAAGTGTAGTTGTTGCCGAGCGACTGGAAGCAGAACGAGATGTTGGGCGTGAATTGCAGATACGGTTCATACACGCAGCCCATCGTGCAGGTCGCGCCCTTGGCGAGCAGCGGGCCGCACCAGTTGCGCGTGGCGCTGCGCACGGTGTCGGCGCTGAAGGAATGCAGGTGATAGGCAATCGCACCCGGCATGAACTCGACTTTGGGCAGGAGGAACGGGCCGTTGACCTCGCCCGCATACCAGCCGGCGTAAAGGCCGATGTGGCTCATGGGAAAAGACACGGGCAAAGTGTCGGCGTTGGTGTCCACCTCCACTTCAAAGCCCAACTGCCGGGCGGCTTCCGCCGCGCCGAACATCCACTGGTCGCCGAGAAAATAATTGTTGGTCGGTGCCAAACCGCGCGCGTCGAAATACGCGCGGCCCCAGAGGCCGTTGTTTTCGGCCTCGATGGCCTTGTCCACGAGGTGCATCGCGATTTCGGGCGTGGGGCCGTCAAGCCGTGCGACGAGCAGCAGGCCGTTGGTGCAGCTCAACGCGGCGCGGTTGGTGCAGAGGTAAAAGGGATTCACCAGCGGCCCGGTCAGCGGGATATTCCGCTTCACCATCGGCAGCCAGGCGAGTTCCGAATCCACCGCCGCCTCGTTGCGCTGGAACGGTTCGCCGATGGCTTGGGCCGCCCATTCGTCCAGCTTGGAGACCGGCTCGATCTTCAGCGGCACGCCGTAGCATAGCACGGCGTAACGGATTTTAGATTCGACGACGTGAAATTCCGTCGTTTCCACGCGACCTTTGGCATCGCGCACGGCGACCTCGGCAAACCGCCACAGGCCGGATGCTTCGAGTTTGTCCGCGAGCGGCTTCTGCAAAAAATCCGTGAAGTCCGCGCGCGTCATGCTTTCGTTGGTCGTCAAGCCGAAGCCGAAAATCTGCTTCGCCGGCACCGACCGCACCGCCGCGTAGTGCTCGGCCACGACCTTGGATTCGGGCAACTGCGAATTGTAGATGACGACGACTTCCTCGCCGCCGCCGAATGCCAGTTGCGGCAGCCACGCCAGCAGACAGGGCAGGAGGATGTATCGCATCAAGGGCATCAGATTTACGGGCCAAACAACGCCGCGTGCATTCCGGGCAGGGCCGTGTGATTTTTTTTGTCCCAGTAACGGAAGCCCGCGCTCCAGTCCCAGATGCACCAGCCGAGCTGCAAGTTTTCCGCCGTGCGCCGGAAGGCGGAATAAAAATTGGCGCGCGATTTTTCATCGGCCTTGGTGAACGCGCCGAACTCGCCGAGGTGAACCGGCCGGCCGTAATATTCCGACCAGTCATGGACGAATTGCAATTTCCCGGCGAACGCCGCCGGGCCGCTCGGATTTTTCGCCGCCGGCAGCGTGTTATATTTTTTGATCCAGTCCAGCACCCACGGTTTCGGTTCCAGACTCATGTCCGGCTCCAGCGGCGTGGCCGGCGGGCCGGGAAAAACGATGCCCGTCTGCAAAAAATCTTTTCCGGTCCACGTCGCGCCTTGATGCGTGAAATGAAACGGCTCATAACAATGCACCGAGACGATGACGTTGTCGTCCGGCGGCAGCACGAGATTCTTCAATTCGCCGATGTCGCCCCAACTGCCCGGCTCGACAAAGATTGTCCGCTGCGGATTCGTCTGGCGGATTTCGACGATGGCGCTCGCGTAAATCGGATTCATCAACGCCGTCGTCGCGTTATCGTGCGGTTCGTTGTCGAGTTCAAACGCCAGCGTGCCGGGGAAATTTTTGTAGTGCGCCGCGACCTGCCGCCAGATGGCGAGAAATTCCGCCGTGGCACTGGCCGGATTTTTATCCAGATCGTTGAAGTGATGGATGTTGATCATCACCGCGAGTTTATTGTTAAGCGCATTGGTCACCACGAAATCCGCTTTGTCAAAAATCTCCGGTGCGAGCGTAAAATCCGGCGCGGCCCCGGCGTAGTGATGCCAGCCGACCGGCACGCGGACGTGATCGAAGCCCTCGCGCTTCATCGCAGCAAATTCATCCGCAGAAACGGTCACGCCCCAGCTTTGTTTCGGCGGTGCTTCGAGATAATTGCCGAGGTTCGCGCCGTGCTGGAAATTTTTCGCCGCCAGATACGCCGGCGTGGCATGACTGGCGATCGGCTTCATCTCCGGCGGATTGGCCGGCTTGAAACTGGCATCGTCGCCCGGCGCGTGGCCGGCCAAAAGTGCTGCCGCTATAATCAGGAGTTTTTTTTTCATATTATTCGTTGCTCGTCACTTTCAGCCCGTCCCACGCCAGCGTGATGCCCGGCGGCAGTTCCGCTTGCGATTTATCGTGGTCGTAATCGTGCGTCAGGTGCGTGAAATAAGTGCGCCCGGCATTGATGCGCCGCGCCGCCGTCAGCGCTTCATCGAGGCACATATGCGTCGGGTGCGGCTTGTGCCGCAGCGCGTCCAGCACGGCGATTTCCACGCCCCGGACTTTTTCCAAAACATCGTCCGGGATTTCCTTGCAGTCGCTCAAATACGCCATGCGCTTGCGTCCGGTTTGCTCGAAGAGAAAACCCGTTGTCGTCATGCGCCCGTGCGGCAAGTCGAGCGGCGTGATTGTCAAATCGCCGATTGCAAACGGGCCGGTGATGACGCGTTCTTCGGGAATGAAATAACCTTTCGGCCACGGCCCCTGATGAAAGGCGTAAATAAAAACGCGCCGTAGATGCACCATTGTCGCCTCGCTGGCGTAAATCGGGAGGGCTTGGTCGCCGCGCAAATCGCAGAACCGCCGGCAGTCGTCCAGGCCGAGGATGTGGTCGGCGTGGGCGTGGGTCACGAGCACGGCGTCGAGGTGCTTGATTTTTTCGCGCAGGCATTGGATGCGGAAATCCGGCGGTGTGTCCACGGCGAGTTTCACTTTGTCGGTGGTCACATAAATGGCCGGCCGCGTGCGCCAGTTCTTCGGATTGGCCAGATATTCCGGCGGATAATCCAAGCCGATGATTGGCACGCCCTGCGACGTGCCGCTGCCGAGGAATGTAAATTCGAACGCCATGCGGATTTGAAATTAGCAGAACCGCAAAATTCGGCGAATGAATTTCTTTTTTGCATCTGTGCCCATCTGTGTTTATCTGTGGCTCAAAATTTGGCCATGTTGACGACACTGCGCATCAAAAACCTTGCCCTAGTCAGCGACCTCACGCTGGAACTCCAGCCGGGCTGCAACGTCATCACCGGCGAGACCGGCGCGGGCAAGTCCATCATCATCGGCGCGCTGAACCTTGTCCTCGGCGAACGCGCCGACCGCACGCTCATCCGCAGCGGCGAAGAAAGCTGTTCCGTCGAGGCCGTCTTCGATACCAAAAAACTCCGCGCACCGCTTAAAAACTTTCTCGAAGAAAATGGCCTCGAACCGTGCGAGGAGCATCAGCTCGTGTTGAAACGGAGTTTTTCCGCCAGCGGCACGAACCGCCAGTTTATCAATGGTTCGGCGACCACGCTCGCCACGCTCGGCAGCATTGGCGAATGGCTCGTGGACATGCACGGCCCGCACGACCATCAGTCGCTTTTGCACGCGGGCAAACAGCTATTGATTCTCGACGCGTTCGGCGGTCTGGAAAAATCGCGGGAAGAATTCGGCGAACTCGTCCGTCGTCGCATCGTTTTGGAAAATGAAAAATCCGCGCTCATCGTGGATGAAAAAACTTACGCGCAGCAACTGGACTTGCTGCGCTTTCAGGTCCAGGAAATTTCCACCGCGCGCTTGAAGGAAGGCGAGGATGTTGAAGTGGAAGCCGAGTTCAATCGCGCCAGCAATGCCGCGAAGCTGCTGCAATTGAGCCAGGCCGCGCTCGACGTTTTAAGTGAGAGCGACAGTTCGCTGCTCACGCAGTCCGGCGCGGTTGGCCGTGTGCTGGCGGAACTTCAACGCGTGGACGATGCCGGCGCGAAAAATTTGGTTGAACTGCACGCGCAGGCGAGCGAGACGCTCCGCGAGTTGCAATCCGCCGTTTCGCATTATGCCGACAAAGTGGATGTGGATCCGGCGCGGTTGGCGGAATTGGAAGAACGGTTGAATCTGCTCCACACGCTGAAGCGCAAATATGGCGCGACGCTGGCCGATGTCATCGCGTTTGGCGACGAGGCGAAAACTAAATTGCAGTCGCTCGAAAGTCGCGACGCGGAACTGGCGCGGCTCAACGCGGCGCTGGAAAAGCTGGATTCTGAAATTTTGAGCGCCGGCAAAAAGCTTTCCGCAGCGCGCAAGAAAGTGATTCCACAGCTCGCCAAGGCCGTCGGCAAACAGTTGGAAGATTTGGGCTTCAAGCAGAGCAAGTTTGACATCGAACAAAAGCAGATGGGAGATGGCAGATGGGAGATGGGAAAAAGCCCTAACTCCCAACTTCCAACTCCCAACTCCTCTGGATTCGACGCCGTCGAATTCCAGTTTGCCCCGAATCCAGGCGAGCCGGCCAAGCCGCTGCGGGCCATCGCGTCGTCCGGCGAAATGGCGCGGGTGATGTTGGCGCTGAAAACTGTGCTGGCGGCGGAAGATGAAATTCCAGTTTTAGTGTTCGACGAAGTAGATGCGAATGTCGGCGGCGAGACGGCGAATGCCGTCGGCGAAAAGATACGGCAGATCGCCGCGAAAAGACAGGTGTTTTGCATCACGCATCTGCCGCAGGTCGCGTCGGCGGCGGACGCGCATTACGTCGTGACCAAGCAGGTGAAAAATGGCCGGACGATTTCCGAGATTACGCTGCTCGACAAAAAATCGCGCGTCACCGAACTGGCGCGGATGCTCGGCGGCCAGACCGACGCCGCGCGCAAACACGCGGAGGCGCTGCTGAAATGATTTTTGACTTTTCCCAACGGCACGTTGCTGCGACTGTAATGACACAACCAAATTCTTTATGATTAAACTTTCCTTTCCCTTCACCGAGGAAAAAATCCGCGCGCTGAAAGTCGGCGACGAGGTGCTGATTTCCGGCACGGTTTTCACCGGCCGCGACGCGGTTCACAAATATCTGCACGAGGGCGGCGCGCTGCCGGACGGCGTGAGTTTTAAGGACGGCATCATTTATCACTGCGGGCCGGTGATGATGAAGCAGGCTGACGGCAGCTACATCTGCACTGCCGCCGGTCCGACGACTTCGATTCGCGAGGAGCCGTATCAATGGCAGGTCATCCGTGATTTTGGTTTGCGCGGCGTCATCGGCAAGGGCGGCATGGGGCCGAAAACGCAGGCGGCGTGCAAGGAATACGGCTGCGTGTATCTGCATGGCATCGGCGGCGCGGCGCAGGTTTTGGCCGAGTGTATCAAGAAAGTGAACAATGTTTATTTCCTCGAAAAATTCGGCTCGCCGGAAGCCATCTGGGAACTGGCCGTGGTGGATTTTCCGGCGGTGGTGACGATTGACGCGCACGGCAATTCGCTGCACGAGGAAGTCTTTGCGAAGAGCCAGGCGGCGCTAGCGGCACGGCTCTGATTGGTGGGCTGACTTGCCGGTCAGCCAAAGGCGACGCAGCAGCTTCGCCCTACCAATTCAGAATTTGAAATTCCACTCGCGCGTTGAATATTTCGACTGCGCGAGTTTTTTTATTTCGTCGAGCGGCGGATTATTTTTTGAGTCTTCGTTTGCGTTCCATTCCTGCGCGAGTGCGGTTTTCATGGCGGTGGCGGGCAGATTCAGATTTGTCACAAAGTCGGAATGCGGCCGGTGGGCGCGGTAATCTGGTTGCAGCGATGGCATCAAAAGTAATTCGCTAATCAAACTTAAATCGCAATCAAGCAGCAGCGTGCCGTGGAAGAGTAAAAAGTTTTTCCGTCGCCGTTGTGAGTTGCCGGCGAATTTCTTTTCGCCAAGACACAAATCCGTGTGGCCGCGGACGGAAATCAAGGAGTTGGCAGATGGAAGCTGGGAGTTGGGGGAAAGTAATTCAATCGCCGCGCGGTTTTTCTCCATGATGAACTGGTTGGCGGCGGAAATGTTGCGCGTCGGCGAGTTTTCCGCGATACGCAGAATCAAACTGTAATTCAAACCGCCGCGCATTTGGACGACGGTGCCGCCACCAGAACAGCGGCGGAAAATCGGCACACAGCTTTTTTCGCACGCGGCGAGGTTCACTTCGGTCGCCACTTTGTTCGCGTAGCCGACGACGACAAAAGTTTCGCGCGGTTCCCAAAACACAAGCGTTTCGTCGCTGCGGTCGGCTTCGCACCAATCCAAAAGCATCTCGTCCGCCGCAAGTTGTTCGGCGGGTGTGGCGAGGTTGAGGTCGAGGCGCAACATTTTTGGCGGTTTGATTTCGCTGGCGATATGGAGACAAATTTCGTTTAATGTGCGAGCGTCGTTTTCGTGTTCGCGAAACGAGTTTAACCAAGTGAAAGCATCCAAAAAAGAAATTAACAGCTCTGGCGGCGACAAGGTTTCCGCGACCCTCAAATCGGTTTTTGAACTGGCGCTCGACAGCCAGGGCACCGAGCGCACGGCGCAAATGTTGGAACAGCTTGCGCAGGAACTGCGTTCCGCACCGCGCCCGGCCAGCGGGGTCACGACGCCTTACGTCAACACGATTCCCGTGGAGGAGCAGCCGGAATATCCCGGAGACCGCGCCATCGAACGCCGCATCAAGAGCATCATGCGCTGGAACGCGATGGCGATGGTGGTGAAGGCGAATTCCACCACAAACGTCGGCGGACACATCGCGTCGTTCGCGTCGTCGGCGACACTTTATGAGGTGGCGCAGAATCATTTTTTTCGTGGCGCGACGGAAAATTTTCCCGGCGACATGGTTTATTTCCAAGGCCACGCCGCGCCCGGAATGTATGCGCGCGCCTACATGGAAGGCCGGTTGGACGAGTCCCAGTTGCAAAATTTTCGGCAGGAACTCGCGGACGGCGGTGGCTTGTCGTCGTATCCGCATCCTTATTTGATGCCGGAATTCTGGCAGTTCCCGACGGTCTCGATGGGTCTCGGCCCGATCATGTCGCTGTATCAGGCGCGGTTTAATCGCTACCTGCAAGCGCGTGGTTTGACGAACTGGAAATCAGAGCCGAAAGTCTGGGCGTTCCTCGGCGATGGCGAATCGGACGAGCCTGAATCGCTCGGTGCCATCACGCTCGCCGCGCGCGAAAATCTCGACAATATTATTTGGGTAGTGAACTGCAATTTGCAGCGGCTCGACGGCCCGGTGCGCGGCAACGGGAAAATTATTCAGGAGCTGGAAGGTCTGTTCACCGGCGCGGGCTGGAATGTCATCAAGGTCATTTGGGGCACCGAATGGGATGACATCATCAAACGCGACAAATCCGGTCTACTGCTCAAGCGCATGGAAGAATGTGTGGATGGCGATTACCAGAAATACGTCGTCGAGCCGGGCAGCTACACGCGGAAACATTTCTTCGGCAAATATCCGGAGCTGCTCGAACTTGTGACGCATTTGAGCGACGAGCAGATTTCCAAATTGCTGCGCGGCGGCCACGACGTGCGCAAAATGTATGCGGCCTATCAGGCGGCGATGGACTGCAAAGGCCAGCCGACCGTGATTCTTGCCAAAACCGTCAAGGGCTATGGCCTCGGTGAGGCGGGCGAAGGCAAAAACATTTCGCACCAGCAGAAAAAAATGAACGAGAAGGAACTCCGCGAGTTCCGCCACCGTTTTGACATTCCAATCAGCGACGACGTGATTGCCGACACGCCGTTCTTCCGTCCCGCGCCGGACAGCGTGGAGACTAAATACTTGCTCGCCCGTCGCCAAAAGCTTGGTGGATTTATTCCGGCGCGCATCGTGAAGCCGGCCACGCTCGATGTGCCGAAGGCGGATTACTTCGCCGAATTTTTCAAGGGCAGCACCACCGACGCCTCGACCACGATGGCGTTTGTGCGACTGCTGACAATTTTACTTCGCCACAAGGCCGTCGGCAAAAATGTCGTGCCAATTATCCCTGACGAGGCGCGCACGTTCGGCATGGATGCGCTATTCAAGGACATTGGCATCTATTCGCCGAAGGGCCAGCTTTACGAGCCGGTGGACAAAAAATCGTTGCTCTACTATCTCGAAAAAAAGGACGGCCAGATTCTCGAAGAAGGCATCAGCGAGGCTGGCGCGATGTCGTCGTTCATCGCGGCGGGCACGAGTTACGCCTCGCATGGCGTGCCGATGATTCCGTTCTACACCTACTATTCCATGTTCGGTCCGCAGCGGGTGGGCGACCAGTTCTGGCTCGCGGGCGATATCCGCGCGAAGGGCTTTTTACTCGGCGCGACTTCCGGCCGCACCTCGCTCAACGGCGAAGGTTTGCAACATCAGGACGGACACAGCCTGCTGCATGCAAGCACGATTCCGACGTGTCTGCCGTATGACCCGGCGTTTGGTTTTGAACTCGCGGTGATCATCGCCGATGGTATGCGCCGGATGTTTGTGGAGCAGGAGGATATTTTTTATTACCTCGCGCTTTACAATGAAAATTATTCCATGCCGCCGATGCCTGCTGGCGTCGAGGACGGCATCGTGAAGGGTTTGTATAAATTCAAGGCCGGCTATGATGGCGCGAAAATCAAGGCGCACATTTTCGGCAGCGGCAGCATTATGCAATCCGCGTTGAAGGCGCAGATGATTCTCGCCGAAAAATACGGCGTCAGTGCCGACGTGTGGAGCGCGACGAGTTACAAGCTTCTCCGCACCGACGCCATCCGTTGCCAGCGCTGGAACATTTTGCATCCGACGCAGCCGGCGAAAAAATCCTACGTCGAAAATTTGCTCGCGAAAGAAACGGGCGCATTCGTCGCTGTGTCGGACAACATCCGCACGGTGCCCGACCAGATTGCGCCGTGGGTTCCCGGCGGCTTGTTTACGCTCGGCACGGATGGCTTTGGCCGTAGCGACACGCGGGCGCGGTTGCGCCGGTTCTTCGGCGTGGATGTCGAAAGCACCGTCATCGGCACGCTTTACGCGTTGGCGGAGAAAAAGCTCATTGACCGCAAGGTCGTGGCGCAGGCCATCAAGGATCTCGGTGTGGATCCGGAAATGGTGCAGCCGCAGATTGTGTGAGTCAGAATTGCGGCTTGTCAGCGGGAAAAAATCTGGTTTAATTCGTGTCCCGCTGGTTGGCAGGATAGCTCAGTTGGTAGAGCAGAGGACTGAAAATCCTTGTGTCGCCGGTTCAATTCCGGCTCCTGCCACCATCGTTTCAAACCCCTGATTTTATCAGGGGTTTTTGATTTTTTTGGGATTACCCCGGATTTGCCGCCAGCCAAAAGCGGATGTCCGAAGCCTGCGGACTTTTGGGATCCAGCTCCAGCACTTTGCGATAATGCTGCCGTGCTTGCGCCGGGTCGTGTAGCGATTGGGCGCAGAGATTCGCCAGCGCCAGATGGGCGCGCGCCTCGTTGGGATTGGCCGCGAGGGTTTTTTTCAGTTCTTCCGCCGCGTCCGGCACATAGCCCAGCGCCTTGAGCGCGAGCGCAAAATTGTAGCGCGCATCCGCGGAATCCGGCTGGAGCGCCAGCGCCGTCTCGTAGCTGGCCAGCGCGGCTTCGTAATTATGCAGCCGGTGCGCCATCACGCCGGCATTGTATTGCGCCTCGAACCACGCCGGATCCAACGCCGCCGCCTCGCGATAGGATTTCAAAGCGGCGAGCCAGTTGTCATTTTGTTCCGCCAGCCGCGCTTGGGTGAACGCGCCGTTAGCCGCGCGCCGGTCGCCGGCTGCCGGCCGCTGCGGCGAAAGATAAGCGTAGCGCGGAAAATTCACCGGTGCCGGCGGCACGATGACCGCTGGGGTCGCCGGCTTGGTGGTGTCCGGCAATGGCGTGACGCGGCTGACTTCCGGCGGCGAACCGCCGTTCTGGGGGCTGGGCGTGCCGAATAATTTTCCCCACAGGCTCGGTTTTTCGGGCGGTTCCGGCATCGGCACCTCGAACGAAGGTGTGTTGGCCGTGGCGGACGCGCCGGCGATTTTCGGTGCTGGTTCGACTTGAACCGCCGGATGCGTCACTGGTGTCACCGGCGTGCTTGCCGGTGAGGTCGTCATGGGCCGGGCGGCAGATTGCGCCTTGGGAGAAAGTGCCAGCCGTGGTGTGGTGACAACCGCTGCTTTGGTCTGCGGTTTGGGTTCGGTAAGTCTGGCGACCACGGGTGGATTTGACTTGGCCAGCGGCGCGGGCGCGGGTGCTGGCGCGAGGGCGACTGGTGTCGGTGCTGGAGTCGGCGCTGGTGGCGGGACGGGTTTTTGTTCCAACTCGGTGGCAATTGCCTTCACCTCGTCCCAATTCGCGGGATGCGGTGTGAGGGCGAGATAGGCGCGGTAATTTTCCAGTGCGGTTTTGTTGTCGCGTAGATATAGCTGGTTCACCGTGGCGAGATTCAAAATCGCGGCGGCATAATCCGGTCGTGCCTGCACGGCGGCGGCGAAAAACTGCATCGCCTCGTGCGGACGACCCCGCTGGATGCGGGCGAGGCCGAGGCCGTTGTAGGCTTCCGCTTCGAAACTTTTCAGCGTCAGCACGGCGCTGAAACTACGTTCGGCGGGAACGGTCTCGCCGAGCTTCAACTGCGCGGAACCGAGTTTCAGCCAGCTCACCGCGTCGTTCGGGCGGCGCAGGGTGCAGGCGGTGAATTCCGTCCTGGCCTCGTCGGGCTTGTTCATTTCCAGGAACAGGGTGCCGAGATTCAGCCGGGCTTCGAGCAGGTCGCGGTCGAGTTCGAGCGCGCGGCGGTAGGCGTTCACGGCGTCGTCCGGCTGGCCGGCGCGCTGGAGCGCCACGCCGTAATAATTCCAGATTGCCGCGTTGGTCGCGAGCAGTTCGGCGGCGGTCTTGAACTGCGCCACGGCGGCGGCGTAATTGCCCGCGTCGAGATATTTTTTGCCCTTGAGCGCGGCGCGCGGGCCGGCGGGCGTGCAGCCGGCCACCGCCAAGATCAGCGCCAAAATCCCGACCACGCTTTGAACTGAAATTATTTTTGCGGACATCCGCCGAGGTGGTAACATCCTCGCTCGAAAGTGTCAAGAAACGCTAAAATCTGTTTAGGTCGCCCGCGCCGTCTGGCTGCATGGATTGCCGCCGTGCTGACGTTTTTATTGTTCAATTTATCCGCCCATGCCGCCGACGCTTCATCACTCCATGCGACAAATGCCCTTGCCCGCGTCGTCGAGGTGGATGGCACCGGTCTGGAAAATTCCTATCTCGCCGATGACGCTCGTGTGGCGGCGGCTTTCGAGCGCGGCCTGTTCACGCTGACCCGCACGACCAACGCCGTCGCCGCCTGGCGCAGTCTTGTGCAAACCAACGACACCGTCGGCATCAAGGTTTTTTCGCAGCCCGGCCCGCTGTCGGGCACGCGGCCGCCGATGGTCGCCGCCATCGTGCGCGGACTGCTGGCTGCCGGACTGCCGCGCGAGCAGATTATTATCTGGGACAAACACGCCGCCGATTTGCGCGCCGCCGGTTTTTTCTCGCTGGGCGAACAGTTCGGCGTGCGCGTGGCCGGCGCGGTCGAGGCCGGCTTTGACGAGACTAATTTTTACCTGCCCGAAACGCCCATCACCGGCACGCTCGTGTGGGGCGACTTGGAATTCGGCAAAAAGGGGGACGGCATCGGCAAAAAATCCTTCGTCTCCAAGCTGGTCAGCCGGCAGTTGACGAAAATTATTTCCGTCGCGCCCCTGTTGAACGAAAATGATGCCGGCATCTGCGGCCATTTTTACAGCCTCGCGCTCGGCAGCGTGGACAACTCGCGGCGTTTTGAAGGCGACGCGGACCGTTTGTCGCTGGCGTTGCCGGAAATTTACGCCCTGCCCAGCGTGGGCGACCATGTGGTGCTGCTCATCACCGACGCGCTGCTTGGTCAGTATCAAGGCGGGCCGGCGGTCTATCTGCAATACTCCGCCGTGCTGGACCAAATCTGGTTGAGCCACGATCCCGTCGCGCTCGACACGCTTGGCCTGACGCAGCTCGCGCGGGAACGGAAAATGTTCGAGGTGCCGCCGCCGAAGGAAAACTTGCAGGTTTACACCAACGCCGTCCTGCTTCAACTCGGCGTCAGCGATCCGACACGCATCCAGATCGAAAGGGTGAAGTGAATGTCAGGCCGCGTTGCCGAGTTCCGCCGCCAAATCCTCGACCGTCCAATTTCTCCGCGTGAGCGACAGCTTGTCCGCCGCCGCGCCGTGTTGCCAGACCGCGTAGCGCAACAGCGTCTGCACATCCGCCTGCAACGCCGGTTGCGCGAGCAGCCCAGCAATGAAGCCCGCCAGCAAATCACCGCTGCCGCCTTGCGCCAAGTGCGCGTTGCCGGAACTGTTCACAAAAATTCTGCCTTCGTCGCGGCCGACCAAAGTCTGGTGGCCTTTCAGCACCACCCACGCGCCGCCGAATTTTTTGGAAAGCTCGCGCAGCGCCGCCGGGCGGTTGGCTTGCACGGCCGCCGCCGTGGTCTTGAGCAGCCGCGCCGCCTCACCGGGATGCGGCGTCAGCACACGCGTGAAATTTTTCTGGAACGGCTCCGCGTCCAGCACGTCCAGTGCGCTCGCGTCCACCACCAGCGGGAACGTCGCCACGCGCCAGAGATGCCGCGTGAATTTTTTCATCGCGTCGAAAATTTCCGGCGCGGCCAGCCCCGGCCCGACGAGCAGCGCGGAGGTTTTTTCCGGCAGCTTGGTTTCCGGCTTCCACTGGTTCACCATCGCCGACTGCAATTGCGCGGCGACCGGATGATAAACGTCCTGCTGCGGGAAAACCGTGACCAGTCCCGGCTGCGCCCGTTGCGCGCCGCGCGCCGACAGCACCGCTGCGCCGTGATAGCCGAAGCTGCCGGCGACAATCGCGACATGGCCGAAATCTCCTTTATTTCCGGCCACATTCCGCGTCGGCGGAAAATGTTCGAAATCCTCCGGCTGCGTCCAGTTCAACTCCGATTCAAGCGAGCAGGGGATGAGGCCGACGTCTTCCATCACTTCGAGTTTGCCGACGAACGGCCACGCGGCGGGCGCGAGCAATCCATTTTTCGGCGCGCCGACGGTGAGCGTGACGGCGGCTTCGATGCACGCGCCAAAAGTTTCGCCAGTGTCGGCGTTTAGGCCGGAAGGCACGTCAATCGCGAGCACAGGAATTTTGCTGGCGTTGATGGCGGCGATAATTTTTTGCCACGCCTCGGAGAGCGGACGGTTCAGGCCGATGCCGAACAATCCATCCACGATGAGCGCGGGTTTTTCTGCCAAGGCTTGTTCGAGCGGGAGCAGGTCGGTGTCCGGCAAAAACATTTCCAGCACCTCGGCCTCGCGGCCTTCGAGCTGCTTGGCGGCGGCGCGGGCGTCGTCGCCGTTGTGACCTTTGCCGATGAGGAAAAGAATCGTGTCGCCGGCGCGGGTGAGCTTGCGGGCGCGGCGGGCGACGCGTTTGCCGACGCGGCGGATGACCTCCGCCTCGGTCTGGCCGGTGGCCCAGGT
>Ga0208872_1000843_pt1 | contig 20616 bp, 21 predicted proteins | sample CryBogCBH12Aug08_FD_185508 | JGI IMG/M metagenome (GOLD analysis project Ga0208872, IMG submission 185508) | Freshwater microbial communities from Crystal Bog, Wisconsin, USA - CBH12Aug08 (SPAdes) | ecosystem: Environmental > Aquatic > Freshwater > Lake | place: Crystal Bog, Wisconsin, USA...
TGGTTACCTAGAATAAATGTTACTTTCTTCTTTTTAGATACCTTTCTAATAAGACTCAATATATTCCAATGACCTTTCTTGTACCTATGAATATTCTTAGAATCAAACAAATCTCCATTTATAATGAGATGACTATACTTTTCATTCTTTAGAACTTTGGCCAATGCCTTTACCTTAGAAACTGGGCTTCCTAAATGAATATCAGAAACTACAAGGACATTGTCTTTCACAATACTATTTATTTGACTTCCTATTCATTTGTGCTATTATAGAGTATATGTTCAATTTATTTCCTTCATTTCAAAAACCTGAATGGTTAACTGACACTGGTTATACTATTGAGGGTAAAAATTATTCACCTGCTGAGCTAATGTTTGAATTTATTAAGCTTAAGAATGAGCTTAACTCTATTGAAAAAGATGGAACTGAAGAGCATAATAATGCTATTAAACTCAGAGAAGAGAATGTAGAACTTAAGAAAATTCTTATAGATCTCAAAGAGGAGAATGCTCAGTTAAAGCTGGAGCTTGAAAATTGGAAGAGGGGTGTTACAGCTTGGAGAGCACAATGTGATCAAGAAGTAGCAAAGAATACTAAGCTCGAAGATGAAATTACTGAATACAAAAAAGGTAATAAAAATTGGATGAATCTTTATCAAGAAGTAGTAGATATGAATAATGAACTCTTAAAGGAAATTAAACACCTTAGTTATCTTAAGGAAAAGAATGTTGAGTTGATAGATAGAGTTAATGAGATTGATAGTGATCAAAATGAAGAGTATAGAGCTGAGATTTTTACTCTTAAGAATGATATTGCTCTTCTCAGAGCTAAGAACAATACACTACAAGAATTTATTGATACAAAAATAAAGGTAGACTGGAAGTCAGCAAGAATTGATATTCTTGAAAGAGATTTACAGAAATGTACTGAACAGAGAGATGAATTTAAGCATCAGCTCAATGCAGCTAATAAAGAGAATGAAAAGCTAAAAAAAGATATTGTTGATTATGTCTTTGAGAAGGATAATCAGGTTAATTTTTTTGAAGAAGAGTTAAAGAGATTAAAATCTATTACAAAAGAAGAATATGATAAGATACCTGTTGTTGGTAGTGCTGATATAATTGGAAATTTACTTCAAAAAGCTAAGGATTTAACAGAGGGTGTTGAAGTAGACCTAGATAAACCTTTAGATGAACAATGTGATAAAGAAGATGAGCCTGCTTTTCTCAAATGTGCTTGTGGTGATTGTCATGAGAAAACAAAACAATATAATCAATTCCATGATGATATGTATTACCAAGATGCATATGCTGAGAAGAAGGAAAAGTCTTGGGAAGAGGCAGCATCTGATTTAGCTTTAAAAGTTACAAAGCTTGAAGAACAATTAAAAATTCATAAACTACTGATTGATCAGCTTAACAAATATATATATCATGCCAAAAGTAACTATAGAATATAACCTCCCTGAGGAACAAGAGGAATTCGAAACAGCAAATAATGCTTCAAAATATTATTCTGTTATCTGGGACCTAGATCAGTATCTTAGAAACTTTGTAAAGTATCCAGCTGATCATGAAGATCCAGTTCTTACTGATACTATGGCAAAAGTAAGAGATGAACTTTGGAGGTTAATAAAAGAAAATAACTTAAATTTAGACAAATGAAATTTTATATAACAGATTTTAGAATTAAACCTGACTCTTATTATGTCATGGATACAAGATGTAAGAAACTAAGAAAATTTATTGAATGGCTTTGGTTTAGGATTGAATATTAAAATGATCTTGACTTAAACAAATAATAATATACTATGAACTATATGACTAAGAAAGTACTACAACCAACTAATGATTGCTTTATTCAGTTTACTGAAGAAGAGTTGAGCTCTATTGGAGCAGGTCCAGGAACTAAGTTTCAAGTTAAGCATCACGATGATGGCTCAATTGAACTTCGTCCGTATGTAAAGGTTGAACTTGATATGGAAGAGTGGCCTAAAGAAGTTCTTGAGATGATTATTAAGGAATCCTGCGAACAGGATATTTCAGCTAATGATATTATTAATAATCTTCTTAAAAAGAGTCTTAATAAATTTGAAGAAGAGTCTGATGAGGATTTTTTTAGTGATAGTACGAAGAGCTCTTATAAAGAAGTCGATGATCTAAAGAGTCTTTATGGTAGTTCAAGTTATGATGCTGTTCTCCCTACAGCTTTTAATTCTGAAAATACGACTGCATCTTCAGATAAGCTTTCCTAATATATGGACTTTTCAAACCCTTTAGAAATTGTATTAACTATATTCTTGGCTATTCTTTCAATTTATATTATTGAAAGGATTATTGCCAAGGCCTTTAAAACGGTTATTTTTGGATTTTTATTGTTTCTCGGTATCTTTGCCTATTCGTTACATCATCAGGAGACACTTAAGAAGTTTAAAAAACCTTCAATGCGTTTTACTGTTCATGATTTAACTGATTATGATTCATTTAGTACGAAGCTAAACTTCTATAAGGATGAAACCATAAAAGATTTTAAATACGACTTCACCCAAGCCCGTAAGAATCTAAAGAACAAGTAGTTGCTTTCTTTTTATATTGTTTTAATTAATAATATGAAGAAGATTCTTTTTATTGCATTGCTTTGCATCACTGGCTGTACTTATTATACTGAAAAACAGTCGGAAGCATTAAGTCAAAACGTTTATGCAACAAATGACTCTGTTAATAAGGGTCGAGTTGACTTAGCGTATTACTATTCCGCTGAAACAACAAAACTTGTTAAGCTTCCAAAGCATAGAATCCCTATCCAGCCAATTGTTAAGGCTGGTAAGGTAATTAAAGGAGCACAACCTAATGACTCAACAAGAATTATTGTTGTACCTGCTCAGTATAAAGGCGATTCCGTTGTAGTTGTCGGTTCATCTGATTATCAGGAGCTTATTAAAACGAGATCTATCGCCGAACAGCTTAAGAAAGACAATTCCAACTTAGCAAAAGATAAGATCGATACAGATAAGGAACTTGTTCGTCAGAAAGATATGAGTAATAAGATGGTTATCGATCTTAATCATCTTCAACAAGAGGTTTATAAGAAAGATCTCGCTATTCTCTGGAGAAATATTATTATTATTAGCTTATTCGTTCTTATTGCTGGGTATATCTACTTACGAATGAACAGGTTATTCTTTTTTTAGTAGGAAAACCTACCTCTCAGATTAAATATATGTATGGATACGTTTATACATACATTAACATCCGTGGAGACAGTTGGTAGTAACGATGCCGTTGCTACCAAATCATATTTTGATAAGACAGCCCCTGTCGTACTCAAGAATATTGAAAATTGGATCATTGCTAATCCGAAGAAAGCCTGTGCTATTATCTTCTTCGTTGTTGGCTTTGTCTTTGGAACCTTAATCTAAAGTTTCATTATTTAAACTATGGAATATTATCCCTCACGCTCGCCCTATCCCTTTATTCTCGCATGTATATACGCCCTTTTCCTTGGGTTTATGCTCGGTCAATGCGTATTATTTCATCTTGGTAAACATTGTTTATTCTTTAATTGATGTAGATAAATAATTTTAGGATGGATCAGCCTAGAAGAAAGCTATTTACGAAAGAAAGGTTCCTTGAAGGGAATAGACAAAAGTGGCTTATCGTGTTTCTTGCATATCTTACCATTGTTATAGGTCTCGATGCAACTCATCTCCTTAAAGACCCGACACCATATCTGACCTTCCTCACGTTTTTAGCAGGTTCGTTCATATTAGGCTATTCTGGCACGGAAACTATGAAATTATTCAGAGCTGACTCAGTAACAGAGAATCAAAATGTTAATCAAACAGTAAATGAAACCAAGGATATTACAGAAAAAAAAGATATTAATCTAAATGAGCAGTATTTTACTAATAACGCTAAGGAAAATGATTACAATATCAAGGAGATCAATGTATGAAACCACCGTCGCCTGATGCTCTAGCTTTAATCTTAGAATACGAAGTTGGTGGTGGTAAAAGCTACTATGAGAAGCTTCTCTCCCATCCTACCTGGCCAGGTGGTGCCTCTGGTACTACATTAGCTATTGGTGTTGATTGTGGATATTATACTCCTGAAGAATTAGGTAAGATATTCTATTTTCTACCCGGTAATCAATTAGATGCTATTAAGAATGCATCAGGAAAAACCGGAGAAGCTGGTAAAGATTACGTTAGACAAATTAAACCACTCAATATTACTGTGACTTGGGATCAAGCTTTAGAGATATTCAATACTTTAACCTGGCCTAAGTTTGCTAATTTAGCAGAGCGTACTTTTCCAGGGTTAGATCAATTATGTGACAATGCATACGGTGCTCTGGTATCGTTAATTTTTAATAGAGGCACAAGTCTCAGTGGTCCGAGTCGTGCAGAGATGAGAAATATCAAGAATCTTGTACCACTTAAGGACTATAAAGGTATAGCTGAGGAACTTCGTAGTATGAAACGTATCTGGGAGGGTAAAGGGCTTGATGGACTCTTAGCAAGACGTGACGCTGAAGCAGCTTTGGTTGAAACATGCGCTTAAATGAGTAATTTAATTCAAGAATTCTTTGACTTCAATCAACCATGCCCTGGTAAAGTTCCTAACTGTCAACAGCTCCGTGAACAATACCAAGCGGACATTAAAACTGTACGCGATTATGGCTGCAGACCGTGTGCTGAGACGAAGATAAAAGTCAAATATATGGAAATTATCTGGAAAGCGTTTATGGATTCGCTTTAATTATACGTGTTTAAAGGCTTTATAGTATTTGTAGAATTTTGCTAAATGTTGTTTAGCAAATCTACGTGCATCAACTTCGTGTTCATTTCTAAAATATGCATGTCTGTTCTTATCTGCATCTTCTTTACTATAGTCAAGCTGGGTATGACTAATTTTGTATATTCTATTCTGCATCCAGTGTCTAAATTCATGTAAGTAATGTTCAAATAAAGCTAATTCCTTTTGTTTAATCGATTTTGCAGATATACGTGGTTCATCGCAAAGATGTATTTTATTAGAATAAAACTTATATCCGCTCTCATCAGCTCCTTCATCTACTTGGAGTATTAGATTAATCTTTCTTGTTATCGCCCCAGGCTCCACTTCAGCAAATAACATAGAAGTAGCAGCACCCATTGACTTTATATCATAGCCGTTTTCGTCAAACCAAATAATTGATTTTGGTGTTGGTTTTAATGTAAAGATATACATATTGCGTTGAATTAAAGGGGTACCTACTATAATATAATACACAAATATGGAAACCACAACTAAAAACGACGATGTTATTGAAGTAATTACCGAACTTACAGTGTCAGATGTAAAAACATTAGATGGTATACTTGATACGTGCTTAGAATCTAATATATTTGCTGACGCTAGTGTTAATGTTGTTAAGCAATTAAGTGAAAAACTAAAACAGCTAGTTATCAGTTTAGAACATTCATCGTAAAGATGTTTTATTGACATTATAATTAAATATATACATATAATGTCAACCTTAACAGCCATAGCTTCAGTTTGTGAAGAGTTTACAGATACTATTCTCGTAGATAACAAGAAAAATAGTATTATTGTTAATGTTAAGAAGCAATGGTTTGCTACTCTTAATAAACGATTATTATCTATGCGGTGTACATTGGTACATAAGACACCTATCAGTACAGGTTATACATGTACATACATTTATTCAGAGTAAAAGTGGATATTAAGTGAGTTATTAGTTATAATAGACTGATATGCTAGTTTTTGACCCTATTGCTCACTCCTATAAAAATGAATTTACAGGGGAAATTTATACTTCTGCTTCAGCTGTACTTAATAAATTTAAAAAGCCATTTGAAGCTGATGTTATTGCCGAGCGAGTAGCGAAGAAAAGAAAATGTACTGTTGAAGAGGTGAAAGCTGAATGGAAACAGGCAAATGATTTTAGTAAAACATATGGTACAGAGATCCATGCTGCCATTGAACAGTATAATAAGATGGGAACATATGATATAAAGTATGTTGATATCATTCAGGCATATATTGACCTCGATCTCATTGACGCTAAGCGTGATAATATCTTATCTGAACAGCAGGTATATAATCACGAATATAAAATTGCTGGTACTGCAGACATTATTCGTGTAGAGGACAAGGGTGGGTTTAGTATCTTTGATTTTAAGACAAATAAGAAGTTTAATATGTATAGTCAATACAATGACTATCTTCTTTCCCCTGTTGATCATTTACCAGCATGTGAATACTCAAATTACGCTCTTCAGCTCTCACTCTATGCTTTTATGTATCAGGGAATTACTGGAAGACGAGTAAATCAACTAGGTGTTATTTATTTTGATCGTGAAGCTTGTAAATTCACTCACTATCCAATAAATTACATGAAGCATGAAGTTATTTCAATGCTTAATTATATAAAGAAATGAAATTCATAGATCAAATATTACAAAATAGTCAAATTAAAGAAGCTAAGCTCTATGGCCCTTCTAAAAAGGCAGCTGAAAGACCGGAGACAGGTGTAACTATTCAAACACCTGCTGCGTTTCATGTTATTAAAGATTGTGCGACATTAGCTAACAAGTATCTCCCTCATTTTGTCTTTGGTCATTATGCAAATCCCTTCGAGGTATTAAAGGGTAAGTTTACTCGTGATGATATTGCCGAATTTGTCAATGAAGCAAATTCAGATATTGTATTAAATCAACTTCTTGCCCTTATTGTTGGTAAAATTAATATGACTTTACCCCAATTATCACAAACACCGACATCACCTGCTAGTATTGCTACAAGCTCTTCAGATCCATACGGAGATTACGAATCGTATGGCGCTGTTACACCTACTGCTAAACAAGATACAACGACATTACTTTGTAATGCTTTCGGTGTTTAATAATAAATATTATAAACAATGAAACTACTGTCTCCTTTTCTTAAAATTCAAAATCAGCTAAGGATCTTTCATTGGCAGACAACTAGCTACGCCCAGCATAAGGCCTTCGGTAAAGCTTATGAACATCTTGATGAACAGATTGACGAATTTGTCGAGGTATTCATGGGTAAGTATGGTCGTTCTAAAGCTGCAAACAGTTATAGTATTCAGCTTGACAATTTAGGCGACGATTACCTCGAAGTAATTAATAGTTTTGTATCTTACCTTATTGATATCACAGATGAAGTTGATCCTGTTAAGGATACCGATCTTCTCAATATTCGTGATTCAATGCTTGGTGAGCTTAATCGTCTAAAGTATCTTCTTACCTTAGATTAAGCGTTAAAATTATAACCCCAGGTAAACGTATCATCTGTATCTACAAATCCTGCAGCGGATCCAACTGCCGTATATGTATCTAAATATGGTGTACCAATTCTTGTACCACTCGGTAATCGGTTTGCGAAATTAATGTTGTAGACATCAGTTGCAGGTTTGTGTAATGTGCAAGAAATATTTTGAATTACATTTTGTATATACTGGAAGCGTGTTGTAACGATATAGAAGCAATTAGCTGTATCTTTTGCAAGATATGTAAGCGTATAAAACCCTGTATCATTACTATAGTTTAGTGTAGGCTTTTCGACTCTTACAATATTAAGTTCGAGACCTTTACCGTATAGTGAAAAAGCGCTAAGTTCACTGAATGTCAAATTATTATCGCTCTTTGTTGGATATACTTGTGTTGTTAATCCGGTTACCAAATCAAGTATATAGATAGTTGGGTAAATAGCTTTATAATTTGATGCGCTTAATTCATAGTGAAGCGTGGTTGCAGCAACCATGAGTATATTGGATGCTTCATTAAACCAAACAGTTGAAAATTTCTCTAATTCAGGATAATTACCACGAGTTAGTACTGTATATGGCGTTATCGGTGCGGTTATTTGATTACTATTATAGTCGTACTCAAGCTTATTGAATATTAAATAGTTTTCTGTTTCAATTTGCAATATACTATAATACACATCAAAATTAATTGCGTTATTGAAAATTTCAGATTGAACATTTGTTGGTAAATTTACAAACGCTGCGCTTAATGTAGATGAAATAGGTCCGACAATTGTACTTGTAGCATTTCTAAAATAGAAATTACCGTATTCGATATTCTTTGTATAGTAAATAGAATTTTTAGTAGTATTAATACCGGATAATGAATAATCAAGAACTGTAAAACTTGTACTAAGCTGTTGATCAACAAAATTTGTTGGTTCGCTATATGAATAACTATATGAGAGATTATCACATGGACCGGCATTTAACCCTGTATCCCAAAACGGTCCACCGTCATAAGTTTCAGTGAGATAATTATTTGGATTAATTAAGAAGCTAGCTTGATACGTAAAATTGGCAACACCATTCGGATTATTAGGCTGTGGTGCACCATCAGCGAGCGTATTATAATAAAGATATGAGTTACTAACTACGAAATTACTTTGATCGCTCGGAGAGTCAGGTAGAGAAGCTACTGAAGCTGTAAACGTTACACCATCAACTAATGAACAATTATAGCTATTGGTATTAGATGTGTAATTTACATCCTTTGCTGTGAAATCGTATGACTCTATGACTATTGCTTGTCCTCCATCATTAAATGAACCACCATCATCATAGTAACTTGTCCCGTCAGGTAAAATACCTGTTGTATATTGAGGTGTATTGTGATCTGGGCTAATAATTTCGGTTATACTTGTCTTTAATGTGACACCAGAATAAGCTAATGACGAACCATACGGTGTAAATGTTGTAGTATTATAATGTACGTTCGGATTTGCTGACGTCCACCCTGGCCATTGAGTATCGACTGCAGATAAATTAAACACATATCCATCAAAAACATAATCTATATATTTTATAATATTACTAATTATATTAAATTGTTTATTAACACCTGTCTTATATAGACCATACTGATTACCAAATATATCGTTCTTATACTGAACAAGTGTTTGATTAATAGGAAGAAGAGATTCCTCGCGAGTATCAATAGGATACAGATTTGGCGATACTAATGGATATACATCAATATTGCTCCACATATCGTCCATGTTACCAGTGAAGAAATCTTGCGGATCTGTGTATCGCTGAATACCGGAATTAGTATAATCTAAAGTTTGCTCTCTTGTTTGATAAGCGCGAAAGAGCTGATAATATGGATCACTATCAACATCGCCCATTTTGTATTGATTACTATAATCAACTTTATTAAAATAATTATTTTCTATAAATGTTAAGGGAGACTGAAAATCGAGTTTTGTATTACCAGAAATATTACCATATTTTGATGGATCGGGGAAATAATAAACCGTATTAGGTTGAAGTTTTGAAAGATCAATAGCCGGTGTAAAATTAAAGTTTTTAAATATCGAAAGACCTATTTTATCGGGTTTAAAGAATAAACCAAGTTCTTTTTCTGTTTTTAAAAATTCTTGACTCGGTACTGCTGCTATAGTAGGGTAGCGCTTATTAAGATAATTTGCGTAATCAGTATTCGCTCTAAACAATACACCTGAAGTAAGTGCAGTGTTGGTATCAGTAGCGATATAGTAAAAATCAGCGCCTATATATTTGCTTATTTCGAGATTAACATTTTGTAGATTGAGATTGGATACATTTCCGTCATTTGTGGTGTTTATATAATCCCTATCTTTAAGTAAATTAAGTTGACTCGAATTAACAAGAGGATCTATAGCAAAATTATTTGTACCGAGCTCAATTGCATAGAAAGGGTAATTGAGAATTGCCGTGACAATACTTTGATTAATGTTTAGAAATAAATTTGGATCTATACCAGATTGATTAAGTCCAAAATAGTCATTTCTTACTCCAGATGTTACATCGTATGCTGATGCGGGCAGGGTTGGACTTAAATCGTAATAATCGGTGTAAGTATCGTATAAATCTTCAATTTCAATGACAATATTATTACTAATAGTCGACAGAGCTAAATTTAATGTACCAAGTTCAGAAGCAATATTTTTTGTTTGAAGGGAATTAATGGTATTAACATATAATAAATTTTCAATACCGGTATTTGAACCTTTTAGGTTGTATTGTAGAGTAGCGGTTTGGACAGTATCACGTAATGTACTATAGTACAGACAAATATCTTTAATTTTTTGTGCAAAAAATGGTACAGCAATTGCCAAATCGCGAGAGTTATTAATATCAATATTTTGTAAAAATCTTTGTTCATCAGCTGATGAATAATTAATAATAATTTCTTGTATTAAATTTGTGTAATATGTTTGTATACCAGCTGTAGCATCGGTTCTATTAATGCCTTTTACTTTATACCAGTTGTTAAGATAGGACTGATAACGAGCTAAAAATTGACTCGTTGTTGTAAAGAGCTGATTATTGTATTTGAGCCAATCAGTAAATGTAAGAGGTTGAAGACGATCTACAGGATCAATGGGGGGTATAATCGCGGTAATCGAATTGCTGAGTCTTTCATCTATGTATTGTAAGGTCTCGGCCATGGAAATATTTAGCTATTTTAGCTGTTGTATGTGATGTTAGCAGCTGAAGTAAATAAACGTAATCCTTTAGTTAATTCATAGCTAAGCATAGTTTGAACAATACCATTATTAGAACTCCAGTTAGCATAAGAGCTATTAGTTTGTGATAGTGTTGTATAAGGGTCGCTCCAATTTATAATATTATCATAATATGTATTGTTATATACTGGATTATAATTGTAAAATTTATAATAATTGTTAATCTGCGCACCAGAGACTGAATCTGCTGCAACTAATCCCCATCCCCATGACGAACTATATGCAGAAAGTGGTATTACCGAATTATTACTATAGTTTGCAATTATATTATTATTAACAAGAAGATAATTTCCGGAAAATAATTCTTGTGCGACAATAGGTGTACCATTAATAAAAGTTCCAGTATAAGGATCGATATTAGAACTTAAATTAATACCGTACGTGCTATTACTAAATGTTGTACCTTGTGGATTAAAATTTAAAGCGTATTTATTACTAGTTCCCCATAATAAACTTTGTTTTATTGATAATAGATCTACAAGTCGACTTAATTGTGGTGGTAGTGTTAAATTATATTGTTCAAAATCTACGGTTAATTCTTGACAAAAGGATAATAGGGATTTAATATTAACTTTGTTGATATCGGCATTATTATCAACAAAGTTAGCTATTTTTTCATAAACTGTTTTACCGAGTTCGTAAGGTTGAGCATTTAACCCACCGACAATAACGCCTAAAAATTGATCAAAGAAAACTTGTTTATCTAAAAGAGTTTCTTGATAGCGTAAAGAATCGTAGAAACCAGCAGCATTCCAGTTTTCATTTACCTTAGCAATATTGTATTGACCTGAGCTTGGATAGATATTGAAAACATTAGATTGACCGGTTATATTACGGATGGTACTAACTGGAGCAGCATATTTGTTTAGCCAATTATAACCGTTCCAATCTCCATATGCTTGAAATTCTTTAAGGCCGTCACTGTATTGTTGATTAGTAACATTAATAGGTGTTGTGTAGCTACTTAATGTTGGTAGACCTGTAGTCGGATATGTTAATGATAGTGTATATTTTGGATTCAACGTACCAGTAGAAGCTAAATTAGCGTCTAAGATATAGAGATTACTATCAAAATTATTAATAACCCAAATATTATTTGATGTATCACAGGTTATACCACCAATACTACAAATATATTCCGTTATATTATTACCACGACCTGCAACGTAATTACTAGTTGTACCCGAAATACTATCTACCTTGGTTAATGTCTCAGCGCCTTGAACAACCCAAGCATTTTGGTTGCCATCGATTGTTAAGTTACCAATTTGTTTAAATCCACTTAAAGGATATCCGGGTAATAAGTTGCCATTAGTATCAAATTTATAAAGGTAGTCGTTTCTATTATTGAATCCTACACCTTGTGAATTATGATTAATAGCTGTTACCCATACATTGCTATTTCTGTCGATTTGTATTTGTTCTGGTGATATGCCTCCAGGAAAATTAATCAATGTAAAGACGGTAGCAGACGTTGTAAAATTATTCGTACCTTGATATTTTATTAGAGCGCTATAATCAGGGTGCGTATACGCAACCCAAAGATTATTATTAATATCTGTATCAATAGAAGCAGGTAGAAAAAGACCTTCACCTGCAAATCCACTTAAACTAAAATTATATCCCTGATTAGGAGCTACAACAGAATTAACTCCTGTCCAAGATGCTAACCAAGGATATGGTGCTGTTCCTGGTACACCGGTAAACGGTGAATCGCTATCGCTAGGATTAGAATCAGCTTGATAGACAAAATACCAAACACCGTCTCCGATGTTTTGCTGATACCAGAATTGCGGAAAGGTACTGTCACCAGCTCTACCATTTAACTGCCATACACCAGCTGAGTGATATAGGCTAGCGTTAGAGTTATATGAATATGTGCCACTAGGTTGTAAAAATGTATTACTAGAGGTTGAGCTAGCACCAGTAAAACCAGGACTAGATAGGGTAAATTGTAGATTAGTATAGCTATAATTTGAGCTCAAAGTATAAAAACTATTAGAGACATCTGTAGGGGCTGCAACTGTTGTAACATACCCTGTTGCGTTGTCAATTTTAATTACAATACCACTATCAAACAAAGATACCCATAAATTGTTATTACTATCTAGAGCTATATCATTCGGTGTAGCTGCTGAAAGACTATTGACGTATGGGTATCGGTAATCAACAATTGAAGTTTGGTTATTAACAAGGGTAACCATAGCGGATAACTGATATGTCTGTAAAAGATTACCGGTAATATCGTATTTTAGTATTTTATCGCCAACAGGATCTGCAAACCAAGTTTGATAATCAGAATTAGCTGTGCTACCAGAGGGTGCAACAGTTATGGCATACACATTATTAGCGCTTATCGTATAGTTTGTTGTATTGGAGAACGTTACTGTTACACTATCATTGAATCCGTTAATGTTTTCTTGTCGTAAGATTCTTAAAGCAGTATTGTACTGAGGAATTGTTATCCAATTAATTAACGCATCTTTTACATAATATGGCGGGTCGATAACGTTAACTGAAGCTGTTAAGATGCAATTTTCGGTACTTTGACTAGCAATAAAATAGCCTTTATAAAACGCGCCTAATGATTGCGGAGCCTGTGAAGTAAAATCCTCGTAAAATGTTATTCCTGGTGCAGAAAAATAATTTCCACCGCTGCTATAAACAATTCCTGTCTGTACGTCATAGTATGGTTGTAAATTACCACAAATCGGTGAATTTACGGTAACGGAGGATGAAAGAGCTGGATAATTTTTAGTTGTGAAATTTTGATTATCTTTAAATTTTACCACATACGGCACGTCAGTATCTTGCCAACTAATATATGGTATATCAAATGAATGATCAACAGGATTACCCTCACCATCGATACCTGTCGTTGTTATTGAAAGATGGTCGGCAGGGTTATAGCGAGTCTTTATACTTGCAAATACTGCAGGATCTAAATTCTGAAATCCGTAAGGAGGATAATCAATAAAATTAAAAGCATTTGTACGTTGGGTAAACGCGTCATTAAATTTTGCATTATCAATTGTTGCAAATACTATAATAGGTGATTCATTTGTTAGTAAATTACCGGGTATGTCGTCGGTATACCAAAATTGACAGGATCCTGTCACGCCAGCAAGAACGCTACCGGGATCTGTTTGTTGACAGATTTGTAACTGATTGTTCTGGATATTAACGTAGATTGGTTGAATTGTAGGTTGGATACTTTCAACTGTTACATAATCTGTAAAGCCATTAATGGTGGATAAAACATAGAACCGGCTCAGAGCACGAAGATGAGACCATTTGTCCATATTCTCATTGGCTGTATAATTATAACCACCTTGCGCTCCAGAAGCATATAAATTAATTGTATAACCGGTCGCACTTAACGCTGAATAATCTTGCCAGCTAAAATGGGTATTAAGAACTAAAGGATCTATTAATTTACCGACTGGAATATCATATATTAAGCTTTTATAATCTTGAAAAGCAATTTGTGTTGAGATAAAATTATAAATTTGAACGGTAGTAGAGTACGTACTATCATAAGCATTACCGTTATTATCATAAACGGTTAACGTAACAGTATATTCACCAGGCCATTGATAATTATGTACCGGTTTAATATCTGTGGAAAAATTACCGTCACCAAAATCCCAACGTAATGTCTTATTGGAAATGTTTTGTGCGGCGGATAGTATTGTAGATGTAGTGAAGCTAGGTATAAAGGTGAGTGGAGTATTGCTCAGGGTAAAGGAAGATAATACGTTGCTGTTTGTATAATCAACGACATCATAATATATGAATGTATAGTTAAGATTAGTTGACATTATCGTTAATTAGTCAGTGTCTGAATAGATGGCGTCACTACATTAATCTGATTAATAAATGTTAACGCATCTTTGAGATAAGGAAATTTAAAATATGGTAGTGGTACGTTTTGTGTATAGACGTTTATGTCATCGTAAGGATAAACAGGGTTATAAATTAATAAACTCACACCAGGTACAGTTGTAACGTTATTATTAGCGTCTGTATATTGAGTTGACACGCTAGTAACACCATCAATAGCTAAAATTTGATTTGTTAGAGATGAAATATCAATAAGAAGACCGAGGTTGTCATTTGTTGTAGCAAAATAATTTGTAAATATACCTGCTACAAGATTTTTAAGAGAAGTAGCGTCGTTTCTTGACGTTATATCGCGTGTGATTACAAGCTGTGTGTTATTGGCTATTGCAGGGGTTAATGTTGTATTAGGTGTTTTAACACCAATAGTTACTTCAACGTAAACTGGATCATTAATAATTAATTCAGCTGTTGTAAGCTTAACTCCTTGAAGATCATTTAAAATAAGTTGCTTCTGTGCGTTATTGAGATAATTTACTCTTGTTGTAAGGGAAGATGTTTTTACTAATTTTGGTACAGCATAGATATATACATTATTAAAATTACTTGAATCAGCAAATTTAACTTGATTAAAGAGTACACGTGATTGTGTGTTTACATTTGTTACGCCGAGATCAAAATAATATTTTAAGTTTCCAGAAATATAATCCCAGTTACTCACTACTTTTGTTGATGCAATTACGTTACTATAATTTTTATTGATATAATTAGTAAAATCATCTGGTGTGATTAATCTATATTGACTTCTAAATGTATTTGCTGCATTTATTTTTATACTATCAGCATTTTCAGCAGCTACAAAATTTGTTGATGCGTCGGTATTTGAAAATGTAATATTAGCTGCTTGTTGCGAAGTGATAATATTTAAATTGGGTGAAATAACGTTTGCTGCAATATTATTAAATCTAGAAGTATTAAAGAGAAATAATGGTCGGCTATTTAAAGTACCAGGACCAACTTGACCAGGTGCACCAGCCGACTGTAAATAATAAACAGCAACCTGAGCTCCGGGAATTAATTGCTGACCGGTTACATTATTACCAAATTTAATTTCATAACGTCCATTCTCATTTAATCGTATTTCGTATTTTAAAGCTGTAGATTTTTCTAAAAATAATGATGCTGTGGGCGTCCAAAGAACCCATGGGGCATTTGGATCGATACTATTTTTTACATATACATCGGTATTAAAATGGTCGATAATTATGTTTTGTGCATTGGGGTTAACAACAGTAAGTGTAAGAGTCTCAAAAGGTGCGCCTGCAGCGAGATATGTGGGGTACTCTGTATATGATCCTTGATACAATAAATTATTATCTTGAAGATCGGTGAGAACAGTTGAAGATGTACCACTACCGTTATTTGTAAAGGTTATATCTTTATTAAATGAATAATTGATACCGTTTACGTTAAAAAATGAATAGCGAGGAATTGTATAAGCACCGGTAGCAAAATTTTGATTAGCTGTTGCTTTAAATGGTAAGATTGCAGTTTGATAACCGATAGGGTTGTATCCGATAAGTTTTACAATCTTATTAACATTCTCATATAATTCTGCTGTTGTGAGTGTTGTTTCCGCACTAGTCCTATTCAAATAGAATAATAGAACGTGGTATGAATAAGCAATAATATCTATAATAGAGGAAAGATTACTACCTTCATAGCGTTGATCAGTGAAATTATTTGCTGAATTAAGCCTTGATATAATAAGATTCTTTAAACTCAAAGCATCAAACGATGCGTATGCATTTACTGGAAGATTATAATCGTTAAACTGATTGTTATTAGTGGCCATATGTTATTGTTAAGAAGAGTAAACGAACCCTGAAGTACTTAATACGCCGTTTACGTAAAAACTAGTTGTACCTAAAGAGGGAACTTTAAAAGCTATTGTGACACTGTATTGTTGAAAATCAGGTTGCGCGATAACAGATACTTTAATAAGAGAAACTCTTGGCTCGAATGTTGAAATACCATTTACTATTTCATTACCTATTAGATTCGCTGTATCCTCATCACATGGTTCAAAGAGATATTGAATTAAATTTAAGCCAAAGAAGGGATTAAGGATTTTTTGACCAGGGACAGTTAAAAATAAATTTAAAAATGAATTTTTTATTGCTCCTAAATCATAATCAGCGACAATATCAACAATTTCAGGATTTTTTAATAATTCATTATGTTGTGTGTAAGCGCCGTAAGGTGGATCATAGTAGATAGGGGTGAGATCTAAATGTAAATCATTATACGTATAGCCTTTATTCGATTTCGTAGGCCTTTCAGTTAATGAATTAAGTTTAATAGTTGCCACATATATATTTATTAGTGTTTTACGTTTCAATGCATTGGTTTATTGGTCCTCGGACAATAAATAATAATACACATGAAAAAGCGTTTTCTTAAGCTCTATGAAAGTTGGTTAACCCGTTATAACCATGGTGGTTTTCTTCAGGGTGACATTGTTAAGTTGAAGCTCGATGCTTTAAAGCATTATTTCGTTAAAACACAATCTGACGACCTTGTTAAGAATATTGAAGATCTTATCAAAGATGGCCGTACTCTTAGAGTTACAAATGTTATTAATAAGTTTCCAGCAGTTATGGGTACAGGTAACCCTGACGATGTTGGTCCAGACTTTACAGTTGAGATCGGTCTCGATGAAGGTGGGGGTAGAATATATAAGACAGCTATTGTGCACGTTGGTATGATTGATAAGATCGATACTGTTCCAGGTCTTGAGGAAGTACCTGATAGGAACAAGTACGATAACAAGATTAAAATCAAGCCTGTCGAAGTAAAGGATGAAGCTGAAGAAGTTCCCTTTTATTCACCAGCTCGTACCCGTACAGCTGACCTTGGTAATAAGAAATTAGCTCCTACAGAGTCAAAGCTTAAGAACGTTAATACCGCTATTCCTGCTTCACCTGCAGTAGGCGATAAAGACCCTGCTTCATATACAGCAAAGTATATGCCTAAAGCTTAATTTCAGATAACTGAATTAAACAAGCATAGCAGTTAATCTCTTTATCTATAACAAACCCGTCCCTGTATAGATATTCAGAAATTGTAAGTAGGTACAACCGCTTAAGATCGGCATTTGTTTCAGTTTCATCAACAAAATTAAATAAATTACGGAGAAGTGATGTATAGTCGGAGTTGAACGTTTGTTCGCTCTCAATTAAAGCTCTGCGAAGAGTGTCTACGTTTTTCTTTTTTACTTCTTTAAAAATAAGCTCTAATACTTTATTATTCTTTAGATCTTTTAAGATAAGTGTACCGGTAGAAGAGAATTTCTGTAATTCATTAATACACTTACGGAGATCAGGGTATGTACCTTTAATAAACTCAACAAGTTTAACTCTTTGATCGTCAGGTACGGTAATACTTTCTTGCTTTAAAATACTAGCACACCTTTTTACAGCTAAGTCTAAAGGTGGGGTAAGATCGAAGCTTTGACATCTACTCTGAAGAGCTGGAATAATTTTATATTTGTAATTTGCTGTTAAAATAAAACGAGTAATACCAGCAAACTCCTCCATCGTATTTCTCAATGCACGCTGGGCATCAATAGACAGTCCATCGCACTCATCAAGAATGATAACCTTAATCTTACCATCAATACTCATGGTTTGAGCGAAATTGACTACCTTGTGTCTAATAGTATCAATACCATTTTCGTCAGAAGCATTAATATAAAGATATTGACATTCAAGAATATCGTTTACAATAATTTTAGCCGCAGATGTCTTACCAATACCAGCAGCTCCTGTAAAGAGTAAATTAGGAATCTCTTCTTTATTCTTAAAGGACAATAAAGACTCTTTAGTAAAAGGAGAACAGATAAAGTCGTCGAGGGTCTTCGGACGATACTTCTCAATCCATAGATTTGAAAAATCGTAACTCATTTTAACGTCCAGAAGCACCGAAACCTTTTTCACCACGATCGGTACTATCTGCCTTTCCCCACTCAACTGGCATATGAATATTCATATAGATGACAAATTGCGCAATCCTATCGCCAGCCTTTACCTCATACGGTGTATCTGTATTGTTATAGAGCTTAATACCTGCATCACCACGATAGGCGTTATCAATAATGCCAGGATGCGCTGTGACGCCGTGTTTAAATCCAAGACCGCTACGACTCTCTACCTTAACCCAATAGCCTTCAGGTATATAGGCAAACTTAAGACCAACAGGGACAACTACACTTCCTCTTGCAGGTACTACAGCATCTTCAACGCTATAAACATCATAACCAGTATCAGATTCATGATTCTTAGTAGGAAGCTTAGCAAGCTCGTGAGTCTTTTCAAATTTTAAAATAGGAAGATATTGAATATTAGGGTCAGACATATAAGCCTATAATAATATACCTTTATTTAAAATCAACCTAGAATAAGTATATCCACAGTATGGATGAAGAATTGAATGATGAAGTAGGTACATTACTCGACCAGCTTCAAGCAGTTAGCGTAAAAGTAAAAGAAGTAAAAAAAGAAAGAGATCCTATCACGAAGGAAGAACTCGAGAAGTTTACCATTGAGAATGGAGCAGCTTTAGTTCAGGATGCTCTTGAAATGGTTGCTACCGTAAAGGATTTTATTATCTCAGCCCCTAACGCTGAAGACGTAGAGGCTTTAGCAGGATTAATTAAAGCTGCTTCTTCGGCTATTGATTCGCTTAATCATTTAACTATTCAAGACAATCGTTCAAAGACTTCCGTTAAGCTTAAAGAGATGGATATTGCCTCTAGAAAAGAACTTCAACAGGATAACAACACACATAAGTTACTTGCAACTAGAGAAGAGATCTTTAAGATGTTAGTTGATAAGGCTAAGCCTATTGAAGCAGAAATTGTTTCGGATAAGAAAATAAGCTAGGCAAGCGGACCCGCAGGACCTGATACTGTATTCGTTCCATTAGGATTATAGCTAAATTTAGCAGCTGGCGCTAATGCAGTTTGAACTGGAGTAGGCGGGACTAATGAAGGTGACGCGGGAGCAGGTGCACTAGGCTTACCAGCTTTAGCATTCTTCTTAGATGTTGGGCTATCCTCACAAGTTGTTAACTCTTTAACAATCTTATCTACAGTCTTTTTAATTTCTTTCTTAATACTCTCTTCAAGATTCTTGAGTTGTTTAGATATATCGAGCGCATTAACAATTTTTGATTTAAGATCATCAAGCTGTTTCTTAAGATTTTTAAGAATATCATCGGGCTTATGGAACTTAAAGTGAATTAATGCATTAAAGTCAATACCGGCAATTACAGGTAACTGGAAATCGCAGATAATACCTTTAAGTTGTTTTTCTAAAGCAATAACACCTGTTAGGCTTGTTGGTGGACCGGAGTTAGCAAGACTAGTTGCTACGTTAAGTGCGTCACCAAGAGATCCAAGAGATACGGATGGTAATCCGCCTTGTATATCAAGACTAGCTGAGAATGTTTGTTTTAATAGATCGGCAGCTGCACCCGTTGCTGCGCCAACAGGATTTGTTAATGCACCGACAATATTATTACCACCGGGAAGCTGACCGAGAGCACCTGTAACCACACTAAATCCTGGAAGGTTAGCAATCTGTTGATTAATACTTGTAAACGGTAATTTACCTTGTAGCTGACCGGCAAGAGCTGTAACACCACTACTAGCAAGATTACTAAACAATTGCGATGACGGTACTTGTTGCTGACTAGTGTATGGTGTCGTTATACCGGCAAGACTTTGTGTTACAGCCTGACTACCGGTGCCAAATATTTGAACAGCGGCATTTTCAGCAGGCGTTCCCTTAGGAACAGGCGCACCTGTCGATATAGCCTTTACAAGCGTTGTGGGATTAATAATAGCTGGGTTATTAATTAAAGTTATAGGAAGCGCTGCAGCAGAAAGCGAAGCAATAGATCTATATGGCTGAGAGCCTGATGTTACAATTCGTTTACCAAGATAATCAACATGTATAAATGTACCTTCTACGTTTTGTGAATATAAAAATGGTGCAATGAATTGCTTATTACTATATTGATTTTTTGACTTATTTTGTAAAATATCGGCAATATTAAATGTCGGAGACGGTGTATCAGGGTTTTGATTTGCTATAGGTGTTTTAGGTGTGGATATTGCACCAGCTACAGTCGATGCAGTGTTTAA
>Ga0208872_1000844_pt1 | contig 20612 bp, 29 predicted proteins | sample CryBogCBH12Aug08_FD_185508 | JGI IMG/M metagenome (GOLD analysis project Ga0208872, IMG submission 185508) | Freshwater microbial communities from Crystal Bog, Wisconsin, USA - CBH12Aug08 (SPAdes) | ecosystem: Environmental > Aquatic > Freshwater > Lake | place: Crystal Bog, Wisconsin, USA...
ACATTGTGGCATCATGACCAGATTCAGTAGATTTGGCCAATTTAGCAATTGCATTGGCCTCGGCATGAATGACTTCTGGTTTTGTGGTGTATTCTGAACGACCATAGGCGTCAAATTTCTCAAACTCACAATCATTGGTCCATCCAGATGGCATTCCATTATATCCAATTGAAATGATCCTATCATCTTTTACAATGATAGAACCAACTTGTAGACGCTTGGCAGAGGATAGTTGAGAAAACCTTTTGGCCACATCCATGAAGGCGTCAATAAACTTCTGTTTCATTTTTTATAATCAATCTTCATGATGTACTTATACTTTTGCTCAGGTTTCCAATCCGAGAAACTAGGATTATCAATATCGTAGGCTTGTAAATATTCTTTTTTTGTAATTTCACGGGAAGATACAATGACTTCATCAATATGTTTTTGGGAAAACTCTCCCCATTTTTCATTATACTCACCAGTTTTATTCATCACTACTTCTTCCAAAGCATGCTTTTCTTCTTTGGCTTCAATAACATAACACATACGAAAAATGGATACAGTCTCTACAAGGTATAATTTTTTTGACATTTAGTTACTCCAAGGTTTACAGTAACTATTATACCATAAAAAAAGAGGCCTGTCAAGAGGCCTCTTTATTATTACCTAAATTTTTCTGGATAATTTAGTCGTTCCCATTCATCATCGGACACAGGCCACCAGTTATTCATCTTTGGATTTGATACCAATTTTCTTGATAGCATCCTGTGCAGTAATCATGTTTTCTAAGCAAACACGCAACATACCATTAGCAATCTCGGCATCTTTGATTTCTATCTTATCTGCCAATGTAAATTGGCGTTCAAAGGAACGTTTAGCAATACCTTTGTGTAAGAAAGTTTCATCTTCATCTTCTTTAGTAGAACCTTTAACTACCATTTTATTACCCTCTAAGGTAATTTCAATATCAGTTTTGGTGAAACCAGCAACAGCCATCTCAATGACGTATTTGTTTTCTTTAATTTGTTTAATATTGTATGGTGGCCACGATGGTGAATATTTACCAATATCTTTGTGAGCTGCCTGTAACATATCAATTACTGGGTCAAACCCAATCATGAAGTGGTCCAATTTAGGAAATAGTAAGTTTGTCATGTAGACTCCTTTAAAAGCGAGGTTAAAAAATTGCCGCCTCAGAGAGCACGGCACATAATGATATCAGTATTTATACTACTTGTCAATGATTTTGTGGTTTTTTTCCAATATTATATTTGGTGACCAACTGCCATTCGTTCTTTTCTTTGTGGGAAATGATTTTTATTTGACTAATAAAGATAGGAACTGGTGTTTCTATTTGTGAAGGTGTAACAACAGTAACTAAACTCCAATCCTGCAACAATTTAGCAATGGCATTTCTACGGGACAAATCATTTTCAGTAAGGTCTGTTGGTTTACCATCCAATGCAAACAATTCTTTGAAATGTACAATATAATATTTGCCTTGTTTATGTAATATGTGGCAAGATTGGTATAAAGTTTTGTCTTTTTTAGATGCAACACCTATTCTGGTCAATGTCTCACGCACTTTGAGGAAATCATCTGGTTCTACTAATGTCACCTCAACTAAGTCTTGTATTCCTATCATTATTAACTCCGCCTATATTTGTTTTTGCTCTTATTTCAGCGATTTGGTCCTCATTGAGAATACGCATTACATCTTTGGCCTTTTCATTTGAATAACCAAAAAATGTTTTCACACATTCTAAATCCTTTAGAACCTCTGATTTCTGCCACGGTTGAAACTTCCGTTTTACAGACCTAATAGTATTTAGAAGATAGTTATATTGAAGGTCTGGATCAACGCCAGGATGCATGTTCATCTCATTAGCATACAGAATACAGTCTCTGTGATAGGACAAAGCCCGGTTGACCATAAAGGCTTTGTAGTCTTTATAATCACCGTCAAATACATTCTTCTTGGTTTGAAGAATAGAAGGAACAATTTCTTTGAATAAATCTGGCATCACTTAAACTCACAATCTGCCATGATTTCTGTCAAACAGGCAATCATATTGATTTCGTGGTCTGCAACAAACGCACCTTGATATTGGTATTTAGCCAAATGTAAGACCAATTGAGGAACAGAATTAGGCTTAAGAAGTTCATACAAAGCATCATATAATTTGCGATAGATTTTATTTGGATCATTGTCTAGGTTATTTGTGACCCACTTACGAGCATTTGCAAAGTCTTTTGTTTTAAGTGCTTTGACAAGGTCTGTTATTTGTACGTCTGAAACCGATGCAAGAAGACCCGCATCAATTCGACCACTAACACTATAACGTTGAAGTTCATTAAGAATACGGCGATTGTCTGGAAAATGTTTTGTGATGATTTCCGCAACCACAGGTTTATCGTAAGTTACTCCTTCTATTTCCAAAATATTTTCAACACGTTTGAAGAAGGCTGAAGCCATCTTGGCTTTAGAGCCATTGAGTTTGAAATCAATACAGGTGCAACGTGAATGGATTGCATCCATAATTCTGTTCTTAAAATTACATGTGAAGATAAAAGAACAGTTAGATGCATACTCCTCAATCACTCCACGAAACGCAGGTTGAGTTGAATTAGGATTTAGATAATCTGCCTCATCAATGATAACAACTTTGCGACCACCCATCAAGGAGACGGATGATGCATAGTTCTTAATTTTGTTCCTAAGAACATCAATGCCAGAGTCATCTGAACCATTGATTACAATATAGTCACATCCGACTTCTTCACAAAGAGCCTTTGCGACTGTGGTTTTGCCAACGCCAGCAGAACCAGAAAGCAAGAGATTGGGAATCTCTTTGCGATTTACATACTCTTGGAAAGTTGCTTTCAAAGAGTCAGGAAGTATACAATCTTCAATCGTTTTAGGACGATACTTCTCCACCCACAAAATGTGTTCGTTCATTCAAAGACCTCATAATATAATAAAAATTCATTTTAACACATTCAATACAAAATGTCAATCACTTTGTAGATTTGGATGCCTTCTTTGCAGAAGGTTTTGCCGTACGTTCTTTCTTTGCAGGAGTTGCTCTTGTACGTTTTGGTTTTTCTTCAACAACCGGTGGTTCTACTGTTTCTACTTTGGCATGAACAAATTTAGGTTCATCCATTTTTTCAACAGGTATAATAGGTTTAGGAGGTTCGCAAACATATGGTGTTGACATCACCTGTTTAACGTGTTCTTCTTTTTCCTGCTTTTCAATATCAACTGGTTTTGGTTGAGGAACAACCATTGGTTTAAGTCTAAACATATCCAAAATTTTACTTAACATCTTTAATCCCTTCTATAAGTGCTTCAAGTTCTTTAAATTCCGCAACTTCTTCTGGTAAGGATTGGTTGTACTGAATTTTAGCCATTTTACGAATAATCTTCTTTGGAATCTTCAATTCATCATTAGCAAGAGCAATGATATCTGCCATTGCCTGTGCTGTAGATTTTTGTTTGGTCATTGCAATAACCAACTCATCAATAAAGCCTCTAAGAGACTTTAATTGTTTCTCATCGAAGTCACCAAAGAGAGTAGTTACTTTATCAACCATATTACACCTTACTTTCTTTAGACTCGAAGGCAATCCAATATTGAATGTCTTCTTTGGTGTGTTGAAAGTGTCCTAGACCTTTAAAAGAGATTTGAACATTATAAGATCCAGGAATCAATTTAATATTTTCAGTCTTAAACACAACACGATACTGTTTACCATTTGCAACACCACTAACATGAATAGAATTAGTATGTTGTGCATCATCATTAGCATCAAACGTAACTAGATTAATTGTCTCACCGTCAGACTCGACAGCAACGTGAGGTGATGATAGTACACTTGCAGCTCTCATAATTTCTGCAAGATCCGAATCAGTCAACGTGAAGGTGCAATCTACATGTGTCAAACTAATTGTCTTATCTGGAGGAGTAACAATCATGTTCTTGGCCGTCATACGATATTTAATCTTACTACGGTCTCCTTTGAAGATAACATTAGATTCATCAAACTCTAGTTCAACACCATTCTTAAACATAGAATGTACTGATAAAAATTGATTCAAATCATACACACAGAAATCCTGTGGAATATCATCTTTGATTGTAGCCTGTGCAAGGACAGTTTTACCTGAGGACACAGTAGACAATTTGTTACCTTTTTTGAATTCAATACCTTGATTGATTCCAGAAAAGTTTTTTAACACACTTAGTGTTTCGTTTGAAAGTTTCATTTCACATCTCCATCATTTAAAGAATACATTATATCATGTTCATACAAAAACATCAAGCAACACATGGCGTGAGCCAAGTGATTCTTACCAGTCTCAATATCATTTTGTTCACCTTCTTTCCAAGCCCAAAGATGTCTCTGCATTGCATCAAAATATCTACGTTTGGAATCAGGAACTTTTTTCCAATTATCTCTCTCATATTTTTGAGCACCAAAGGTCAAAACTTCCACAGTTGCCTTGAGTGCTAAAGGTGGTAACAAACCATATTCTAGTTTGTTACCATCAAATTTACGTCCACCTGTTTTGGCAGTTTGAGAAGCTTTTACAATATCACTTTGATAACTATCAATTGATTTTATAAGAGTCTCATCAACCATCACATTTCTCCAACGTAATTAGCAACAGCCGGCATATCTCCATGGAAATGATATGTACCAATATGTGCAGTTCTCATCCAAGGACACAAGAAGATTTGGCCGCCTAGTTTACGCCACATCTGACAGAACATATAATCTTCTGATAGATAACGGTCTGAACCACCGCCAGTAATGGAATCTTTTGTGTCAATAACTGTATCAAAGAAAGCATGAATATAACGTGAACCATCAAAATTGGCTTGGCCGACATGGTCTGGTTTGTAACGAATAGTTGGATAAGCTTCAGTCATCTTCTCAAATACTTTACGATTAACCATCATAAAACCAGTACCGATTTCCAATACATCCAAAGGTTCTGTAACGTTAAATTGTGCAGTACCTTTAACAGGATTAAATACAAAGTCACCTGCAACTTTTTCCAATAGTTGTGGATCAATATCAGGATTCTTTGTGATAGCTGTCTTAATAGAACGCCATTTGATGGCTTTCTTAGGATATGGACCACCAATAACATCTTTATCCAAAGCAAGCATTGCAATAACGTCTTGTGGATTAAAGTTAACGTCCGAATCAATGAACAACAAGTGTGTACATTCTGAACGATGAATAAATTCGTCAACAAGATAATTTCTTGCACGAGTAATTAAGGACTCATTAAATAAGAATGAGAATTTAATTTGTATACCATACTGCATACAAAGTCCTTGTAAGTCTAGACACGCTTTCATGTATAGACCATGGTTTTGCCCACCATACATCGGTGTAGCAACGAAGAGACTATATTTTCTCAGTTCTTCAGTTTTGATTGAAATTTCCATCTAGACTCCAAGATATAATAAAAAAGGGGACCACCATATGGTGGCCCCAAGACTGCAATTAAGCAGTTAGTGAATAACCAGCACTCAAAGCGGTTTGAACCAAAGCTTTAGTTGGTGTGCCCAAACGGTAGTAAGAAATTTTACGACCATCTTCTAGGATACGGGTGTTGGTATAAATGCAATGACCTTCTTGGCGAAGTTCTTCAATGCGAGCCGCAACGTTGCTAACGCCAAAACGTGTTTGACCTTGTTTAACGGTGAAAGTATTGTAACCACTTGATTTTTTCAAAGTGTTCAACATACGTGATTTTGCGGATAGTTTGCTCATAATATAACTCCAGTTTAAAATAAAAAAAATATCTAGTTTTGCGTCACTAGAATCACTATCATACACTTATGTATATGAATTGTCAAGCATAATTGTGGTATACTTGACTATCTGCCAACTTGCGGCAAATATTTGGTCTTGGTTTCATTCCAAGTCAAATAGATTAAGTCATCATAGAATAGGTTTTCATATGAGACCGTGTTTTTCTTTTGCAATTGCCTAATTCGTCCTTTGGCATATTTTGTTTTCCAAATGGTCGTCAAGGCTTCTTCACTTGTATCAAAAGATTTTACCAAATCATTATCGCCTATTTCCTTGCGAAGATACTCATTTGTATTATCATACAACGGAGAAAAATAGATTCCACGTTGATGAGCTGTACGGATAAGTTCTTTAGGAATACCAAGTTTAGGATAAGCAAAGTTTAATGACCGATTCTTATGGTCACGTTTCAACGGAAGACCTTGAGTGTTTTTGGCTTCCCACCATTCAAAGTATTTTCTTGTGTGGTTTTCTTTAATCCAGTCGTACACCATGTTAGCAGTAGAACGTTTAGGTTCAAATGCAACTGATCCACTAGAAAAACCCATAGCATTCCAATGTGTAAGTCCATCGTATTGTGATAGGCCGCCTGCTTTGGTTTTTCCATAGAGTGACGTTGTAGTAACGCCAACAAGAGTGTCTCCATATTGTTTTTTCCAATCATTTTGTACTGTGTCAGCCAAACATAACAACGCTAATAACTTACCACCCATATAGTTATAACCAAGTGGTTGCAATGGAACAATCGTGGAACCAATTGCAGTATGGTTAATCATACCTTGTTGTGTCTTAACGTCCCTAGACCATCCAATAGCAGTATCTCTAGGTGTCAAATCTAAGAAGTCGGATGATATACAGATGACACCAAGATAATTTCCTGTAACTTCATCAACAACCGCATAGAATAAATTACGACCAATATTGGAGTTGTTCTTCATTGTAGAAGAAAATGTTCGAATGGCATTCCATGTTTCTGCCAATGGACCATTATGTAATACAAGTTTAGGTTTTAGATTCTCATAATCATCTGGATTCTTTGGCATCCAAAAGTTTGTTTTCACTTTCTCAATGGTTTCTTTTTGGCCCTTATTGACCATTTGAAACTCATCACCCCATACTGTAGAAACATTTTTTACAGGATAACGTTCTTTGACTTCACACCATTTTTGATATAAGGTATATTCCTTTACATCCATTTGTGATGCATAAGTCAAGTCTTCTATCAACTTAGATTTAAGTACATCGGTATCAATATGTTCAATGACAGGATTTTTTTCCTGCCATTGTTCCCATTGTTTTTCAACTAGTTCTGGAGGCGTCTGTGCCATATTTTATTTTTCCACTTTTTAACAACATTGCATAATTTCTTGCCATCTGTTTCATCATTTTCTGTCGTTTATTCATTCCAGACTTCAATGCCAGAGGTTTCGCAAGTTGAGTATACACTATTCCATTCATGTGGTCAAGCTCATGTTGAAAAACTCTAGCAGATATACCATCCAGAGTCATGTTTTTTGTTAGGCCGTTGAAATCTTGGTATTCCACGGTAATTAATTTAGGTCTTGTAATATGTAATCCAAGCATGGGAAAAGAAAGGCAACCTTCCATCATGTGGACTTCTCCTTCGGTAGTAAGTACCTTAGGATTAAAAAATGCCACATAATCATCGTTGGCACCCATAACAAAAACACGATGTTTGAAACCGCATTGATTGGCTGATAATCCTACACCTTTTTCTTTTTTGCAAGTTTCTACCAGTGATGATGCAAACGTATTTGGATCCACCGGAGGATTTTTAAAATCAAACAACGGCAATGGTTCATATAGTATAGGATCATCTTCTTTAACTAACTTAAACGTTTCGATGTTCTCTACTACTGGTTTGATATTACCTGTTAAGGCATCATTTGTGTCTAATCTAAAGACACCTTCGACTGGTTTTATTTCGCTCATGTAATCACCTGTGAAAAATTATTTACTTTTTGGAATTTAATAATAGACCTAAACTTATCAAAAAGTTGGTCACCTTTATGACTGATAACAAAGATATTAGTTTCGGTACCCATCTCATGTATCAGTTTCAAAAACTCATCCGTACCAACACTATCTAGGCTGGAATCAAATACTTCATCCAGTATCAATAGATTGGTATTTGTGGAGTTTTTCATCTTAGCAACTTGGCGCCATGTGAACAATAAGGCCAAATCAATACGCATCTTTTCACCTTCAGAAAAATTGGAATAACTAAACTCATCACGATGGCGTGACTTGATTGTTTCTTCAAAATTCTCGTTTAAGTTAAAGTTAACAAAAAAGTCCATAGACTTCAAATACTTGTTTACCAATTTGTTAATGATAGGCAAATACTGTTTAATGATTTTGGTTTTAATACCATTATCTTTCAACAATGCAGCTGCATACTCGTGGTAATGTTTTTCTACGGCCAAGTCTTCTTGTATTTTAATCAATGATGTCAATTCGGTTTTTAGTTCCTTTAATTTATCATTTTCTTCTGTTAAATTTTGTTTTTTGGTACTAAGTTCCGTTATCTCTTTATTCAACTTACCAATGAAAGTATTAATGGCAGATATAGTTGAATTGTGTTTAACGATTTCATTGTTATGGTCTTGAATATGCTTGACTATTTTTTGGACTTCTTCGATCCTTTTGTTTGTTGCTTGGATTTGTTTTTCAATATCTTTGATTGCAACTCCAACTTCTCCCTTTGTTTGATTGATTCCATCAAGCTGGCTATGTCTAAATTCGTCAGCGATACCTTGCTTACATGTGGGACAGTCGTGATTTTCCTCATAAAATTTCTCCTCTTTTTCTAACTTCTTCAAACGTGATTCTAATTTGGATTCCATTTGGATCAACTTAGAACTTTTTCTTTCCATGGAAATCTTATCACTAATCCTATTATTCAATACATCAATATGTTTTTGGATAAGAATGATGTCTTTAGCCATTGTAGAGATTTGTGTTTCAGAATCAGTTATCTCCTGTCTTTTCTTTTCTATCTCTGCATCATTATGTTGTTTATGTTCTTCAATGTTTTGTTTCTGCATCTTAATTTTTTCAGAAACAAATTCCATTGCATACTTATTTTTCGATGATTCCTCTTTGATACCAGACATTCTTTCTTTAATTAATCCATTCATTGATGTGAAGATTTGAATATCTAATAGTTCTTCAATAATTGTCCTACGGTCAGCAGGAGATAACTGCATGAATGGAACAAATGAAGCCGAACCAAGAATAACAATTTGTGTAAAGGACTTATAATTAAACTTGAGTATAGACTTCTCTAAGAAATCTTGGTAATCTTTAGACTTGGCGTCTTGATTGACCATTGTTCCATTACAAAATATTTCAAACAAATTAGGTTTAATACCACGGATAATTTTGTAATGCTTTTTACCTATCGAAAATTCAACTTCAATTATAGTATCAGAATTGTTAATTGAGTTGACAAGATTTGGTTTATTAATTTTACGAAATGGTTTACCAAAGAGACCAAAACACAATGCATCCAAAATGGTTGATTTACCCGCACCATTGTTACCAATAATCAACGTATTGGTGGATTTATCTAATTTGATTTCGGTAAAAACATTGCCAGTTGACAATAGGTTTTTCCATCGTATTGTTTGGAACTTTATCATGCCTGTTCTAGATTCAAAGCCTCAACGTATAATTCACGCATCATATTTTTCAATTTGTTATTGTCAATACCCTCATTTTGGAGACCATCCACATACTTGTTAATGATTGTGATTGTATCTTCCGCTTCGTCTATTTTATCATCTTCTGTGTCTTCTGTCAAGTCTAAAGCATCTTCAACAATGGTAATATCGACAGGATTTACATCATATAGCTTATTCATATACTGGTCAAACAAATATGGATTTGTTTTATTCACTACTACCACTTTAACATATTTGCCAGTATATTTCGTAAACGGTGTATCCAAAATATCTTTTATGGAAAATGTTTTGTCATCATAAATCATCTTATGAAACATTACATTAGGATTCCGTATAAATGTAAGGTCTCTAGTTGCCATATCAAATAGATGAAAACCACGAGGGTCATTGTAATCTTGCCAAGTGAGTTCGTACGGATTTCCCAAATAATAAATGCTATCCATATCAGATTTATGATGATAATGACCGGAGAATGTATATTCAAACTTGTTAAAGATTCCACGGTCTAGTCCTTCTTCAGATGGCATACCACGATACATGGCAAAACCTGCAATTTCAAAATGACCCATACACAATGTGGCTGATGTATTCTTTAACTCTAACATGGATTGTTCATAATTATCTGCACAAATCCAAGGCATCATACACACATCATATCTTGGATTGCCATAATCCAAATGTATGGTCTGCGGACTATTGATGATGGTAATATTTTCATAATCACCTATCAATAGATTACCAGAGTTTACATCGTTGGTATTTTTAAAATATGTGTCATGGTTACCAACCAAAACATAGGCCTCAATGTCTCTTTTGGCCAACTCATCAAAGAACATTTCTTTTGCTCTTTTGAGAGTATGGAAGTTTACATATTTACGCCTGTCGAACGTATCGCCCAAAATGAGAACAGTACGTATATTATTACTATCAAGGCAAGGAAAAAAAGTGTCTCTATAAAAGTTTTCATAAAAGTCTAAGAAATGGCTTGAGTCATTCCTTGCTCCAAAATGAGTATCGGTAATAATAGCTACTTTCATAATATATTTGCGCCTTTTTTACGGTTTTCAACCATAGTAATAATTTGTAAATTGTCTTGATGATGCAATCCACCTTTAGCAATAGGAATAATGTGATCCACTTCATGTGGTATTCCTGTTTCCAAACTTAACCTGCGGCATTCCTCATAAATTGACTTTATTTTATCAAAATCGGCATCAGATGTCAATTGATTTTTTATTCTTGCTCTTCTTTTTGCTGATTTAGATGTACTGGTAATTATTCCTTTTTCCGATTCTCTATATCTCTTATCAATCTCTTTTGATTTGTCTTTGTTATTTTCCCAATACAATTTTACTTTTTCTTTTGTTCTGTATTGGGCCATCAATTCTTCATCATACAACTTAGGCAAACTCTTTTTTATATTACACGGTACACAACTGTAACTCGATACATGTTTTTTAGTTGATCCACAATGTTTACAAGGAATTCCATCGTAAATCTTCTCACCCGCAGCAATCGCTTTTGCTCTATTTTCTTTAGATGATGTTGGAAATTGATTCGACATATTTTACTCCAAAGTGTGTATAATAGTATTTATACATTTTGGTGCTAAAAAAGTGTATTAATTCCCTCATACTCATTCATTACCTTATTAAACAAGCGCATAACTCTTTTACGGTATTCAAACCCTAAGATGTTTGCCTTTTCACCCTCTGCATATGGTGGTGTTCTTCCAAAGTTTGTATATTGTTCTGATGTTAAATCAATAACCACATTGTCTTTGTCTATACACCACCAATGATAGATACCTTCATCATCCAAAGCTCGATACATGTGCATAGATTCATGGCCAAAAACCTTATACAGGCAACCTGCGGCATTGTGGCAATGACCAAACATTGGATTTGATGCATTCCTAAGGAACCATTTCTTCGGCAACAAATCGTAGGTTAAGTTTTTTTTTATAATTCCAGAAATCTTTTTAAAATTTTCTGGAGTATAATCTACCATTATCATTTGGTAATGGGAACTAATACCGATTTTTGTTTAGCTTCATGAATAGTTAATACACGTTGCCTCAACTCTGTGGTACTAAAACTATGTTGCCTAGAATTGAAATAAACAGACATTGGTAACTGGTAACCAGTGAATTGTTTATCTCGATACTCCTCACCAATGATTCTAACATCAATTGGATAGGATGTCAAGATGTCCATCAATTCTTTTTCTGTGGCATATGGTATAATTTGGTCCACATACTTGCAGGCTTCCAATTGCGTATATCGCTCAAAAACGGATTGTACCGGTTTATTTTTTTCCGGTCTATCAATCGTAGGATCAGTTTGCATACCAACAATTAAAAAATCACATTGTGATTTTGCTTCTTTCAACATCATTACATGACCTGCATGAAACAAATCAAAACATGAACAAGTAAATCCAATTTTCATATTAATCTCCAATAAATTTTATGTCTATCACGTTTGTTTGTGATGAAGCAAACAATTTAGCCTTATCTAAGGTTTTAAAAATTTTATAAAAAATACAACCATCTACTTTGTTATATGATACTTTATACATTTAATTCTCCAAAAATTGTTCTAGGCCTTTTGGCTTCTTAGTTACCTTCTTCTCATCTTTTCTTTTCTTTTGGCCAATTTCATAATTTTCTATGAATTCAGCTATGTTCTCATACAGTTCAAACTGTACAGAACTTCCATCATGATCCAACATCTCAAATTCGTCTAGGATGCCAAATTGTTCAGTAGCTTTATACTTGACATACAACTGTTTCTTTTCTTTCTGTATACGTCTAAGGAACGCATAGTAAATGATTTGTGTGAAGTATGCGAATGGATTCTTTGATTTTTCTGGATTGAAATTTTCAAAGTACATTAAACAGTTTTCAATACCATCCGAAATCATTTCATCTCGGTAAGTATAACTAATGAAGTTTGGTTTATGTGACAAACCTTCGGCAATTTTCATCCAACATTCGCCTATGTAGTTTGGTATAGGTTCTTGTGGATTGGTTTCTTTGCGTTGTTTGTATGCAATTAATGCTTGTAAGAAATCGGCATTGTTGATGTAATGTTTTGAACTCATGTTAAGTATACCATAATAAAGGTTGACAAAAGGGCTTGACAGATGTTAAGGTCTCGGTGTTGACCATTGAGATTAATGTAATATTGTTTCTTTAGGTACTTCCAAATCATTAAACTCCTGAAGCATAAACTCCCTAATTCTTTCGGCTAATTCAGTTTGTATTTTTTCACTCAAAGCGGAACTCTCCTCAGAGAATGATTCCAGTTTTGATATAGAATTTTCATAGTATTCTGCAAAAGCACTTGTTGGATTTGTAATGAACACAATGTCTTTACTGTTCAATACCACTTCATTTTTATCCACCAATTCGATTGGAAGATAATAAGCCATTGATATATGTGATACATTGTTTTTATGATATAATTCCACTAGCATTGGATGTTCAATAACATACTGGCCTTCCAATATTTCATTAACAATACCAATGATATCAGATCCATCCTGCATACGAACTATTTTAATATTGTTCATTTTTTGAGTCCTATCTTGTAGGTTTTAAATGGAAACTTCTCTTCAGTATATATCTTCACTCTTTCCACAAAATGTCGTAACGTAAAATTCATATGTTTTTTCCATCTAAGGTCGTCTGCAATGTCATACAAGGTAGCAATTGACTTACCTTCAGAGTTTCTTAGACCTCGACCAATTGATTGTAATGCCCTAACCCTGGATTTAGAAGGGGACGCAAAAATGATATTGTGTAAGTTGCGAATGTTAATACCTGTAGAAAAGGTACCATAAGAAGCAACAATAATAGCGTCATTTTCTTTTTCCATAATTTCTCTAATCTTTTCTCTATCTTCTGTTTCCGTTCCACCATGGACGAAAAATACTTTTCGGTCACCAATTTTCTCGGTGTTCTGAATCATATCATACAGGACTTGTCCATGCTTGGCAACCATTTGATAGAGTATTAATGTATTATTACCTAAACTAACCGCAAGGTTTTTTATGAACTTATTTCTTGCTTCACATGCAATCAAGTATTGTATTTCGGCCTGGTAATCTTTGTCTTTCATTTCCAAGCATATTTCGTCTGGATGTTTCAATACAAGGCATTTGATTTCAAAGTCTGACACCTGATTCTTATTCATCAACTCTCTGGTCGTTGTTACTTGTTTAACTTGACCAAATAAACCTTCTAGTACAAGCTTATGTGTTTTTGTGCCATCAAGTGTTCCAGTTAATCCAATTCTGTACTTGGCATTAACACATGATGTCAATATTGTGGTTAACGATTGTGCTTTAAATAAGTGTGCTTCGTCACCAATAATATAATCAAATTGTTCAAAATACTCTTTAGGTAATTGATACAAAGATTGCCAGGTTGATATAGTCAAAGATTTGTTTGTGTGTTTATCTTTACCTTGATAGATTCTATGTACATGTTGTTCAGAATCCCAACCATAATCTTGAAAGTCTTTGAACAATTGCTCTACCAAAGATGTAGTTGGAACAATAATTAAACCTTTGAGTTGTTGATAATCCAATAATTGCCTAACAATCAAGTAAATGATAAGTGATTTACCTGAAGCTGTGGGTGACAATAACAAAGCTCTGCGCCTTCTCATTGCATGGATAAATGCATTCATTTGGTATTCTCGGACTTCAAATGGAAGACTTAATCCATCTATAAACTTCTTGGCATGATAAAGTGAAAACTCTTCTTCTCTCTCATCATGTGAATATGCATAGTCTCTCTCTTTACAGAACTCTTCCAAATATGGAATAAGTCCAGTGTATAATTGTCGAGTTTGTAGGTTTAGCAGCCTTATACGGCCATCCCAAATCTTGTTTCTAAAAGCTGGAACAAATTGGTGACCTGGTACAAAAAAAGTAAAATAATCCGATAGTTCTTGTGCAATGTGACGTTCACAAATTATCTTTGTATATACTTCATTGACCTTTTCACAGAAGATGTGTTCTTTATTGTCCTCCAATGAATCTCTCCCATGTAATAAAATCACGCAGTTGCCATGTTCTTTGTTTCAATTCACCCATAATTGCTTCAATAACAGACACAGCTTCTTCATGGTATATCTTCTTTTCTAGCAGTTTGATTAAGTCTTGGTCTGATTCCAAATATGTTGATATATCAGATTTCAATGTGAACTGGAATGGTTCCCATCCAAATTGATCCAATTCTTCTTTGGATAATTTACCAGTATAGTATTCCCATTTGGTTTTACGCATACGCAAGTATTCAAAGTTGGTTTTTTTGGCCGCCATCTTATGTTTTGTAAGAATGGTAAGATACTTGTTGTGTAACTTTGGTATCTTTAAGAGTTCTTTGCCTGGCTCTGTTTGGTCTATGTCAGAGTCGGATGTCCAATAATTTAAAATTTGTTCAATGTTTTCCATAATATAATCAAAAAGAGTTAATAATTTTCTATTTCGAAATACTCGTATCTAAAAGTTGCTGTTGCTGTTAGTATTGTATCCGCAGATAATTTGGTATCAAACTGTATACTAGACAATGAAACTGGAAACATTCTGTGAAAGTTAACACTAATCAATGGATTATTTAGCGCTGACATTATAGTCAAATTGGCGTCTGAATAATAACTATTGGTTGAAGTGAATGTATTCTGTAATGCATTGTTATTGTATCTATCGGCCGTACTCTTAGGTGATGCAATAGACAATAACCATTTATACAATTCATTCCATGATTGTGCTTGTTCATCAATTAAGAATGTGACATCAAACTCTTGGTAATCTATTTTAGTACCTGCAATAGGAACATTTACCAATGGAGTTGCAAACTCAGTTGTTCCAATACTTACACCAGGAATATTGGCTTCTTGGCAAAAATACTGTACCGTTGGCAATCTATTGAATGCCAATATGAACTTTGATGGTTGCAGGAAGTTCGTATTTGATGGGGTTCTGGATAATGCTGTCATATGGATATTTAGGTACCAAAAAAAAGACCACCCGAAGGTGGTCTTTAAATGTCAATCTGAGTTGACTTAACTAGTCTGTATGACCAGTAGACTTGATTACATCAAGTTCTTGACGGCAAACAAACGATAGTACACGTTAGATTGAGTATCCAAACGTCCGTTTTGTGCTGTTAGACCGTTAGCGAATGGATTTGCAACCATGCCGTAACGTGTTTTGAAACCAATTTTTGGTTGGAATGTAAATTGGTCAACTGCACGAACCATTTGCAAAGGAACGTAAGGACAGTAGAACAGACCAGCATCATAAGGTGAAGAACCTTTGTAGCCGATTGTAACCAATTCTTGATTAGATGTATAACCACCATAATATGGATCGATATACACCTTGATACGACCATGCAACATACCAGCAAATGTATTGCCTGTATCGTCAACTTGCAAGTCAGCTTGTAGAGCAGGAGTGTATGATAGAACACCAGCCATTGCCATAGCAGAAGCAACGTCTGAAGAAACAATCAACACATTACCTTTACCTCTACGAGTTTGTTTTGCAATAACGTTAGCATCACGTTCAATTTGGAAAATCAAACCTTTGAAACGTTCAACTGACCAACGACCGTTAGAGTCTGTATCCAAGTCAAAGTAACCAGCAGTTGTTGTACCATACTGTGCACCGATTTTAGCAGTAGCGTAGATAGTACGGATAACTTCACGGTTAATCTCAGCAAGAATCTCAGTAGATAGAATGTTTGACAATTCTGTTTCAGCATCCAAACCATGGATTGCTTTCAAGTCTTGTGCAAGTTCTAGTGAGTATTCAGCTTTCAAAGCACGTGATTGAGCAGTTACAGTAACTTTCTCAATAGAGAATGCCATTTGATTGAATACTGCATTTGAGTCAGAACCCAAATATTCAGCAATACTTGTTTGCATTGCAGTACCAGTTGTAACAACGTTTGCAGATGCTGAACCGATAACAGCAGTTTGTGTATTAGATGTAGTATCATTTGCTGAGGTAGCACCTTGGAAACCATATTGGTTGAATATGGAGTTGTTACCAGAGAAGATTGTATTAGCTTCGTTATAAAATGCTTCAGTACCTTGTTGATTTGTATAACGAGCACGCATTGCAAAGATTAGACCAGTAGGTCCAGTCATTGGTTGAACACCTGCAACGTCATAAGCAATCAAGTTAGGTAGTGAACGGCGAACCAAACTGATTAGGATTGGATCAAAGTTGCTGATACCAGAACCTGTAACGTTAGTTGGACCGCCATCAGTTGTCTCATTCAATGCCATGCGGTCTTGACGCATTGCTTGATGTTGGTTTTCCAAAACAAGAGCAGTAACACTTCTCTTGTATGGGTCTGTGATGGCTTCTAGTTCTGGATGTTCCAAAACAGGTTGCCATTTCTTTTGTAGTTCTTCTGTCATATACATGTGAATATCTCCTAAAATGTGAAATCTTTTTATTTATTATTTTTTGGATTCTTACTTCTTGTTAAGAATACCTACGACTTGTTCCATCAAAGGATCAGCAGAACGTGAGGTTCTCTTTTCTTCTTCAATTTCAACTTCGTCATCCAAAGCAGAATTGTCTGCAACCTTTACGTCAGTTCTAAAATATGATTCTTTTAGAGTTGACAATTTTGCCGCAAATTCTTCTTCTGTAGTAAATTCTACACTCTCTGCGAGTGATTTTAATTTTTCTACTTGAGACTGCGATAGGCCTTCACACGCTGTGTAGATTGCCTCAATTTTTCTTTGTTCGTTTAATTCTTTTGACAAGTCAATGTTATAATTGATTTGTTCGTTTAGTTGTGATTCCAATTCGGCAACTTTTTCTGCCATTTCACTCACAACGTCTACCTTGTCTTCAGGAATATCAATATAGTGTTCGATGAATAGGTTACGCAAACCGCCAATGAAGTCTTCAGCAATCTCAGAACGTAGTCCTGTATCAATTGCCAATTCGTTTTCCTTCATGTATTCTTCTGCAATGTAGTTCAAATAGTCATCAACTTTAGATGCCAATTCTTCTTTTACTTGTTCTACTGCTACTTCGAATTGCTCAACCAAATCTGCTTCTACTTGTTCTGCAATTTGTTCGATGCGTGAATTTACAGCAGCTTCAAAAATTGTAGTTGCCTTTTGTGCAAATTCTTCGGAAAGGTTTTCACCTTGCAACAAAGCACGAATGTCATCAGACATATCAAATGATTCATTGTGACCTGTGGATTGTGAACCAGCTGTGTGTGAACCATCATAGTGTTGGAATGTAGCACCTTTATTCATGCCAAATGTATTTTTTGGCAATGCTTCTGCTTGACGGTCACGAATCTTTTCGTATTGATTGCCATTCAACTGTGTTGGATGCATAACATCTTTACGACCCATTGTTTCTTGTGGTTGATTTTTTGGTCTAGATGCGCCAACTCCATCTTTTTCTGCACCAACGGGTGGTGTAGCACCTGGAGGCACTGCTGATGGTGTACCTTTTAGATAATCAGGCAATTCATCATCCATTTTTTGTGGATTATGGCCAATGATACCTGCATCGTGTTGTCCATATGCAACTGCAGCTGGCAATTTAGCAATGCCAACCTTTTCAGGATTGTGCAATTCTCGTTGACCTCTTTTTGCTGCAATGTTAGAATCAAAAGTTTCTTTAGATCCTTCTAATATTGCACTAGCGGCTTCAGACAGTTTAAAATTTTTTGACATTTAAAAATCTCCTTGATTTTGTATTTGGTATTTATTGCTTATAGTTTTTTCATGAAGTTTTCAAATATGCGAAGACTTACTGCTTCGATATCCGCACGAGAAGCAGTTTTGATTTCTCTAATTGCTTGTGCGTGTTCTACTTCAGTCCAAACACCATCGACCAACATCCATTCTTTTCCTTCCATAATGCCTTGAACAAAAGCTCCAGGCGCAGAAGGGTCTGCTACAATATCTGCCGCTGTGGCCAGATAAAAGTCGGGCTGTACAATATTAACACCGTTAACATTCTTTAGTGAGCCCATACCCCTTGAAGAAACACCTAATTGTGCACCACCTTCAATCAATTGGCGTGCAATGCTACCCATTGGCGTTTCTAATATTTTTGCTTTACCTATCCATTGTGTACCCTCTTCACGCAAACCAACAATCATATGTGATACACGGTCGAGATTAATTGTAGGAGAATCTGGATGTCCTAATTCACCAAAGGCACGGTTTTTATTTATATATTCTTCTGTATATCGATGGACTTCTTTTCTCATCGTATTATATTCGTATAAACGACCGTTTTTGTTTTTCTTTTCTGCCACCAAAAAAGGACCTTCAATGAACAAAGATTTTTTACCATCTTTGTCTTCCGTAAGGTAATTTACTGTTTCGTATATCTCTTTAATTAGTTTCATGGTGTTACTCCATAGGGAGAATAATTGAATGCTGAAGGATCATTGAACTGACCACGTTGATAGTATTGATTTTCTTTGCGTAATTCAATAATTAATGTATATGCACAGTTAGCCGTAAGGCCATATGTTGTAACACCAATATCACCTGTTGCATTTGGTGCATTGTTTTTAATTGATACCATACCTTGGTCTTCAGAATATTCACCACAAAGATCCATATTCATAATTGGCACACTATTCGCAACATCAGTACCGTTGCGGCTAGTCCAATATAATTCAACATAACCTTTTTGTTGTGATGCAATATTATAACCAATTCTTGTAATAGTTAAACCATAATAAGTTAATGGTGTACCATTTGGTATAATGTTGTTATTACTTGTTAATGCACCACCTAAACTATTTGCTGTAATACGATATGCATTTGATTCTTGGCCAGTACCATCAAAATTAGCAGTCAATTTAATGACTGCTTTTTCTGTGGTGTCTCTTAGAACCTGATAAGTATAAATGTTTGCCATGTTTATTCCTAATGTTACGGTGTAATTTTGTATTGACCGTAGTTGAATGCTGCAGGTTCTTGGAACTGACCACGAGCGTACATTTGATTGTTTTTACGCAAAGTTAAAATTACTGTATATGCAGAATTTGCTGTTCCACCTACTGTAATAACACCTAAATCACCATTACCACCTATTGAATTATTTACGATAGATGGTAATTGTTCGCCTAATCCAAATTCACCTTGTTGATTCAGATGTAAAATTGTTCCTGAATTTGCATATTGTAATGATGTATTTGCACCTTGGCCATTCCAATATAATTCCACACCACCAACAGTATTTGTTGGAAAATTAACAAAATATTTAACTCCAGTTAATTGTATATCGTAATAGGAAAGAGCTGTATTACTTAGACTTTGTGAAGTGCGTAATTGTGCACCATTTGCATCTAAGGCAAAAGCCAAAGTATTAGCCTGAATACGAGACCCATTGGCTTCTTGGCCAGAGCCATCAAACGAACCTGTAATCTTAATCACAGAATCCGTTTGTGTATCTCTTAATACTTGATATGAAAATTTATTTGCCATGATTGCCTTTTGTCGATGCCATTAAGTATTTATAATTAATTAATAAGCTTCTTTCTTCATCATTTTATGTTTTTCATCTTCTTCATCTTCTTCTTCTTTTTTCATATGATATTTTTCATCTTCTTTTTTCATCATCTTGTGTTTTGTTTCTTCTTCTTGCGTTACCAAACCTTGAGCAATCTCTTGCTTCTTGGCTTCAATGTGTGCAGTAACTCTATCATGAATAGAAGCGTACAATGCTGCTCTAAAATTAACAGCATCATCTTGTGCCGCATAATCGATTAAGTCTCTTGGGTTCATTTTAGTCTCCTATTAAAGTGCTATTACTTTTTTTACGATGCCAAAAGTTGGCTTATAATTCTCATCAACCTTTGAAGGATTCTTTTCCTTACTTTGGTCTAATCTCATATCTAGTTGATTTTGGTGTTCTGCATCTTCTTGGCCAATTTGTGATACCATTTGTTGTTGTGCCACATTATTTGTAACACCAACTGGTAATCCTAAACCTGCTTCTTTTTCTTCTTCAATCTCTTCTTGCATGATTGCAATCTCATCATCGTTCAAACGCAATACGTTA
>Ga0208872_1000845_pt1 | contig 20603 bp, 17 predicted proteins | sample CryBogCBH12Aug08_FD_185508 | JGI IMG/M metagenome (GOLD analysis project Ga0208872, IMG submission 185508) | Freshwater microbial communities from Crystal Bog, Wisconsin, USA - CBH12Aug08 (SPAdes) | ecosystem: Environmental > Aquatic > Freshwater > Lake | place: Crystal Bog, Wisconsin, USA...
CTGTCGGCAAGTGCGTGCCGCAATCGGTGCCTTAGCCGCCAAGATTGGGGGCATAGATGCGCTCGTGTTTACCGGAGGCATTGGAGAACATTCTCCTGAAATTCGCGCCGGTATTTGCGGGCCACTAGGGTTTCTTGGTTTTGAGTTAGATGACGCATTAAATCAGGCAAGCCGGAGCAATATTGGTTCCGCCAACTCAAAGTCTGTCTGCGTGATTCCGGCGGATGAAGAAGGCGTGATCCGCAGACTTTGTTCGACCTACTTGAAGGATCGCTTGGCAGCATAACGAAAAATATTCTTCCTGAAATTTTATTTTGTATAACCATTCGTAAGGAGTTCACATGTCCAATTTGCTCGACCAACTTAAATCCATGACGACCATCGTGGCCGATACGGGAGATATCGAAGCAATCCGCCGTCATCTCCCACAAGATGCCACGACCAATCCTTCGCTGCTTCTCAAGGCGGCCACATTACCCGAATACGCGCCTCTCATCGACGAATCGATAGCCTGGGCCAAAGTGCAGAGCGCGCATCCCGGGCAACAAATTCATGATGCGATAGACAAACTGGCGGTGAATGTGGGTCTGGAAGTGCTCAAGATTGTTCCGGGGCGCATCTCCACCGAAGTCGATGCCAGGCTCTCATTTGATACGGAAACTACCTTGCAAAAGGCACGCAAACTGATAGGACTGTACAACAAATCAGGTATCATGAATCATCGCGTGTTGATTAAAATCGCTTCGACCTGGGAGGGTATTCAGGCGGCTGAAATACTGGAACGTGAAGGCATTAATTGCAACTTGACACTGATGTTCGGATTTGCTCAAGCGCGTGCATGTGCCGAAGCGGGAGTGACCTTAATCTCGCCTTTCGTTGGTCGTATTCTTGACTGGCACAAAGCACATAGTGGGCACGACTTTTTGCCGGAAGTAGACCCGGGCGTGTTATCGGTTCGGCAAATTTATGACTATTACAAAACCTATGCTTACCCAACCATCGTCATGGGAGCCTCGTTTCGTAACATGGGCGAAATTCTGGCGCTGGCTGGGTGTGACCGTTTGACCATTTCGCCGTCATTGCTGGAAGAGCTTAATGCAACGCAGGGACAGCTGATCCGTCGCCTGTCAGATTCGGGTGTGCACAAACCCCGTCCTGCCCGTTTGACCGAAGCCGAGTTTCGTTGGCAGATGAACGAGGATGCTATGGCGACTGAGAAACTGGCAGAAGGAATACGCGGTTTTACTGCTGATCAAATGAAGCTCGAAAAGATGCTGGCAACCAAACTGTGATCGATCATCAACATACTTTATTTAAGCCAGTTGAAGATTGCCCGCAACATGCTAAAACCCCCAAACCAAGTGTTCATTAAAAACATATTTTTGGGCGATGCAACAAGGGCGGATACGCGACAGTTCGGTTGGTCAATTCGTGCGCGAATAATTAATTGGCACAGTCGAAGCGGTTTCGGTACGATAACAACCGTAACTATTAACTGGGACATTTGTTTCGGAACTCAGACATTTAAAAACCACATAATCGCACTTTATAATACAACTGTGTTAGAAAATATCCGAAACAATAAAAACCCCCAGAATGACTGGGGTTTGGTGATACTTGTTTAGTTATTTTAAAAATGCAAAACTAGAACGGAATGTCGTCATCAAAATTATCAAAGCCCCCAACCTTGGCCTCTGTAGGTTTGCTGGTATTGGGTATGCTGGAAATATTACTGGAAGGTGCAGATGTCGCAGGTTTTTCTACCACTTCAAAGCTACTGCCCCCGCTGGCCTTTCCACCCAACATTTGCATTTGTTGAACGATAATCTTCGTAGTATATCGATCTTTACCTTCCTTATCTTGCCACTTGTCGGTTGAAATTCTTCCCTCGACGTAAATAGGCGACCCCTTGCGCAAATACTCACCTGCTATTTCAGCTTGACGCCCAAAAAATGATAGGTTGTGCCACTCAGTCTTTTCTTGGAGTTGTCCTTGTTTATCCTTCCATTTATCGGTTGTTGCTAAAGTTACAGATGCAACTGCTTCTCCATTGGTCGTATAACGCACTTCAGGATCTTTACCCAGATTACCAACCAAAATTACTTTATTAACAGATGCCATTTCATACTCCCAATTTTGTGAACAAACGATTGAACGAGTTTCTGAACAATTCGCCAACTCACTTTAAATTTATATTTTACAAAAGGTTAAAAGCTATACATTTACTTTTTTGTCTATACTTTTGGATAAAGTTACACAATCCGGAAAAAATGAACGACTTGATTTTACCTCACGCCCTGTTTTAACGTGTCAAGCTAAAAGCACATGCAGTGATTATACTTTCGATTAAGCTGCGTTGCATACTACTGTAAAGTTGACATTATAGTTACTGGGCTTCTCAAAGGGGCACGTTATGATATCCTTGTCCGTAGTTGATTCTGTGCTTTTCCCGATGAAGTTTCTATTGTTTTTATTGCTGTTCATTTCCCTTGGCGCAATAGCGGATCAGGACTACGATTTCCTTGCCGCGCGCGATGCCTTTCGTGCAGGAAACGCAGCTCGCCTTGAGAGCTACGCTGCACGCTTGAAGGGCTCGCCACTGGAACCTTACCTTGCCTATTATCGCTTGCGGCTAAGGCTTGAAACTACCGATACGGCAACCATTCAGGCTTTTTTGGCACGCACCGATGAGACACCCATTATTGACCGTTTGCGGGGAGAGTGGCTGAAGACTCTTGGGAAAAAACGTCAATGGGATCTTTTTGCTGCAGAGTATCCTCATTTGATTAATGAAGATACAGAGCTGAGTTGTTATGAGATGCAGATGCTTTGGCGTGCACACGAAACCGAGGTCTTACAAAAAGCCCGCAGTTTTTGGCTGACCGGCAACGATGAACTGCCAGAAAGCTGTACTCCGCTTTTTGAGGCAGCGATTACCAATGGCGTTATCAGCGGGGCCGAGGTATGGCTGCGGATGCGCCTTGCACTGGAGGCTGGCAACGTGTCACTGGCCAAGCAATTGTCAGCAAAACTCCCGCTTGAGCGCCGATTGTCTGCGGTTCAACTGGATCATGCTGCGGCTGATCCCCAGCGTTATTTAATCAACGTCAAATTAAACAATTCGACCGAGGCTGAGCACTGGGTTGCATTATTCGCTTTGCTACGGCTTGCCAAGCAGTTACCGCAATTGGCTTGGGTGCAATGGGGGAAAGTTTCCGCCTATTTTAATCCGGATGAGCAACATTATTTTTATGCCTGGCTGGCTTACGAAGCTGCAATCAGACAAGATCCTCGCGCAGTGGAATGGTTCAAAGCAGCAGATGGAATGACAATGACCGAGGCACAATATGCGTGGCGTGCGCGCGCCGCATTGCGATTACAAAACTGGCAGGAGGTACGAGCCTGCATTGTTGCAATGCCGTCACAGGAACAGCAGGAAGGGGTGTGGCGCTACTGGAATGCACGTGCGCTAAAACAATTGGGGCGCGATGAAGAAGCGGCAAAAATTTTCCTTGCCTTAAGTAGCGAATATAATTTTTATGGGCAGCTTGCCGCAGATGAACTGGATATTCCGATTGCAGTGAATACCAAACCTGCTGGTTTTCAACCCGGTAAAAATGAATTGGATGCCATGTTGGTTCAACCGGGCATCCAGCGAGCACTTGCATTATACCGCATGGATTTGCGCACGGATGCGCTGAGGGAGTGGGCATGGACGATCCGAAAATTTGATGACAAGCAGTTACTGATTGCAGCAGAGATCGCACGCAGAAATCAAATGTATGACCGGTCCATCAACACGGCCGACCGCACTGTGCAGCTGCATGACTTTAGCCTGCGCTACCCCGCTCCGTATCGCGAAGATTTGCGCGGCCACATTCAGAAAAATCAATTGGAGGAAGCTTGGGTCTATGGTTTGATGCGCCAGGAAAGTCGCTTTGTCACTCAGGCTAAATCAAATGTCGGCGCGGCTGGATTGATGCAGGTGATGCCAACGACCGCAAGATGGATCGCTCGCAAACTTGGCATGGGAGATTATCGCAAGAAACAATTCAGCAATATGGAAACCAATCTGATTTTTGGCACCTATTACATGAAAACAGTATTGGGATGGTTTGACAATAATCCGGTACTGGCATCTGCCGCTTATAATGCAGGCCCTTCCCACGCGCGTCAGTGGCGGGGAGACAGCCCGTTGGAAGGTGCAATTTACACCGAAACTATCCCATTTTCAGAAACACGTGATTACGTCAAGAAAGTAATGAGCAATACAGTCTATTATGCGCAACAATTTGGTCAGCCGACCCGCTCTCTCAAGCAGCGACTGGGAGTTATTGCAGCTAAAAACTCTGCTAACCAGACACCGATTCCTGATGAAAAGTAACCATCGAAAGCGCGGGAATCATAGAAACTACCATGACAGATCGGCTTAGCATATATTGCGTTGGTGGTGCCGTGCGGGACCGACTACTTGGCCTCCCCGTACAAGATCACGATTGGGTCGTTGTGGGTGCCACACCGGAAGAAATGATCAAGCTCGGCTATCGTCCAGTGGGCAAAGATTTCCCGGTTTTTCTGCACCCGGATACGCATGAAGAATATGCTCTGGCACGCACCGAACGAAAAACCTCTCCTGGATACAAGGGCTTTGTTGTTCATGCCTCACCCGATGTCACTCTGGAACAGGATTTATTGCGGCGAGACTTCACTGTCAACGCAATTGCGCAAGATGCGGCTGGCAATCTGATCGACCCCTATGGCGGGATAGCTGACCTGCGGGCCGGCATTCTGCGACATGTCAGTCCGGCATTCAATGAAGATCCGGTGCGCATTCTCCGCGCGGCGCGTTTTGTCGCGCGCTTTGGATTTTCGATCGCGCCGAAAACCCTGGAACTTATGCAGGCCATGGTCAATAACGGCGAAGTGGATGCTTTGGTCTCGGAGCGCGTGTGGCAGGAACTTTCACGTGGTTTGATGGAAAAATTCCCCTCATGTTTTTTTACCACGCTAAGAGAATGTGGCGCTCTGGCTAAAATTCTGCCCGAGGTCGATGCACTGTTCGGCGTACCGCAACCCCCGCATTATCATCCTGAAATTGATTGCGGCATTCATACCATGATGGTTCTGGACAATACGGCCCAATACGGATACACACTTGAAACACGCTTCGCCGCGCTTGCTCACGATTTGGGCAAAGGAAATACCCCCAAGGAAATTTTGCCGCGACATATTGGACATGAAGCGCGCGGGGAAAAGATCTTACACGGGCTTTGCGAACGCTTGCGAGTACCCGTTGAATGTCGTGATCTGGCCCGCTTGGTAATTCGATTTCACAGTGATGTACATCGCGCATGGGAATTACGTCCGGATACGATTGTCCGTTTGTTTCAGAGTTGCGACGTTTGGCGCAGACCTGACCGCTTCAGGCAACTCCTGCATGTCTGCACATCAGACGCACAAGGCCGTACCGGGCATGAAAGCGATGCCTATCCGCAGGCAGATTACTTATTGCATGTTTTGCAGTCGGCACAAGAGATCAATGCAGGTGAGATTGCCCAACACTGTCAAGACAAAAATCTGATTGCGGAACAAGTTCGCCTGGCGCGGGTTGCTGCCGTGGAACAGGCCATCAAAAATTATCGTGGCTATAAGGCGCATGCCTAAACTTCGCTGGATAGTGATTTTCTCAACATTTCCCAAGCCTGCAATTTATCTTCATAACACATTCCAGCATGAGCCGGACTGGTCGAAGGGAGTCGGTAATACTGTAGCATAGGCAATATTTGTTTGTTTTGCACAAATTTCTTGAAGCATTGTTCGGCTTTGCTGCCATTGAAAAACACTTGGGTAATATTCGGATGTCGAATGAAAAATGAAGCAAAGTCGTTTGCTTGTTCTTTTTTGATATGTGAATCCAGACTGGAGTTCCGTTCGCAGCTGGCCAGCGTATCCCATAAGGCGACGCCCGCAGAACTGAGTAAGAAAAGTCTGCGTTCATAAGGTAAATTTGGATAAGCGCCCACCAGTTCGCCCATTATTCTCCAGAACGCATTTTGCGGATGAGCATAATATTGATTTTGCTCCAGCGATTGTTTTCCGGGCATGCTTCCCAGAATCAACGCCTTGGCTTCAAAGTCACTTACCGGTAAAAAGCTGTGAATATTTGGCATCGCACTTTGCTAAGCAAGCGTCATTATAAATAATGCGATTTGTCGCCACGTGAAAAACCTCGAAGAAATTCATCGATTCCTTTTCCTAAAGCCATGACCTTGAACAAGTCTCCCATCTCGGCCGGGCTGGTTAGTTTCTGTAATTGAATCGACAACGGCAGGTAGTCGCGTAGTTTTTCGGGGGCGTGCTCAGCAAGAAAATCGGTGATGCCACAATTGATCAGAAAATTTGCCTGGGTCGTGTAGCCAAGCAGATTTGCTCCCTTGGCAAGCGCATTTTCAGCAACGGCTGAGAAATTCACATGTGAAGTAATATCCTGTAATCCCGGAAGAAAAAAAGGATCGTCATGTGATCGATGGCGGTAATGACACATCAGCGTCCCTTCGCTCCGCTGAGGGTGATAATATTCGCTTGCACCAAAACCATAGTCAATGAATAGCAACACACCTCTATCCAATCGCCCGCATAAAGTTGAGGTGAGACCGTGGACAGCCAGTGAAATTTCACTCAGGTAATTGTCCGGCACACTCATTTTTTGAGCAGCCTCGCGCAGCACGGAATTTTCTGTAGCTTGTTCATGCCAGGCAAATTCTTTTCCCTTACTTACTACGCCTCGTTCGGCAATACCCGTTTCCGTCCAACGCACCAAATTCACTGGCAGCGCATCCAGCACTTCATTGGCAATCACGGCACCTGATATTTTTTCCGGCAGCACATCAAGCCAATGCACCCGTGCTGCCAAATGCGGGATACATTCCTGCACAGTGGTTTGTTGGCGCTCGCGTAAATCGGCACTCACTTCCAGTATGTCATATCGCTCGGGCACACTGCCCATTCGCTCAAGTTCGCTCAAGATATCAATAGCAAGTTTGCCACTTCCCGCGCCTAGTTCGAGAATTACGGATGTGCTTTGCAGCATGATATCGGCCACTTGGCGTGCCAGCGCACGTCCGAATAGTGGCGAAATTTCGGGTGCGGTCACAAAGTCTCCGGCTTCACCCAACTTGTGCGAACCTGCGCTGTAATAACCCAGGTCGGGTGCATATAAAGCCAATTCTATAAAACGCGAAAATGGGATCCATCCACCCTGTACCGCGATATCGTGATGAATCAGGTCACACAGTTGGTTACTGTGCGCTTGAGCTTCGGCAGAGGGTAAGGGCAGAGTTGTGGGCATCGTCAGGTATAATTCAGCAAAGAGTTTAAGTGTAGTGGAGAGTGCAATGCAAGGCAAAGTCATCTTGGTTACGGGAGGGGCAAAGCGCGTGGGCGCGGCAATTTGCCGCAGACTACATGCGGCAGGGGCCGATATCGTCATGCATTATCGTTCATCCGAACACAATGCACTTTCCTTGCAGGCCGAATTGCAGGCACTTCGTCCCGACTCGGTATTTCCGATTCAGGCTGATTTACTTGACACTGCTGCATTATCTCAGATGGTCGGTAAAGCCGCAAAACACTTTGGGCACCTGGATGGGTTGGTCAGCAATGCTTCCAGTTTTTTCCCCACGCCATTGGATGAGATTGATGAGCAACACTGGAATGACCTGATCGGTACCAACCTGAAAGCGCCTTTGTTGCTAGCCAAGGCCGTTGCACCGGAATTGCGCCGCAACCGGGGAGCGATTGTCAATATCGTGGATATTCATGCTGACCGTCCGATGCAAGGCCATCTTTTGTACAGTGTCGCCAAGTCCGGGCTGCTCGGACTAACACGCGCGTTGGCACAGGAACTTGCCCCTCATGTGCGTGTCAACGGTGTGTCACCGGGCGTGATTGTTTGGCCGGAGCACGCTGAATGGGATGATGAGATCCGCCGGAAACAAATCGTCGCACATACCCTGCTCAAGCGTGAGGGTGAGCCTGATGATATCGCCAAAACCGTGCAGTTTCTTTTACATGACGCCCCTTATATCACTGGACAAATTATTGCAGTAGATGGTGGCAGAAGTATTAATCTTTAGCGAGCCGCTAATAATTCAAAAACTTTGGCAGCTAAGTGAGCTAAGAGCAGTTCATTTTACGAGCGGTAAGCCTTCCTGTTCCCAAGCCATGATTCCGCCTAGCAAGTTATAGGTTTCTAAAAAACCTTTTGCTGCGGCCAATGTGGCAGCCTGTGCTGAGCGCGCACCGACGCGACAGTAAAATACGGTTGGAGAAGCACTGTCAAATTCATTTAAATGGAGCGGTATCAGGTGCAATGGCAATTTTTGAGCTCCCTGAATAAATCCTTGCATGATTTCTGCCTCACTTCGCACGTCCACCAGATTGATAGATTTTTGTGCCATCAGAGATTGTAATTCTGCCACAGTGATATTTTTGAATGCATTCATTTTTTAACAAAGAAAAGTATTTGACAAAAACCTGCTATTGGGATAATGTTATATTTGTAATTATACAGCTATTGAATCAATAAAGCTTATTAGGGCAAAACCGGTGAAAGTCGGTGACGCAAAGCTAAAGGGGCTCAGATGAAAATCGTGCCAGCCAGCTGCAAACAAGTTGTCTTGTTTAATTGTGTTGCCATTTTCGCCTTTATTTAAATAAATAAATGAAGGTGTAAGATGAAAAATCTAAATTCCATTTTTGTAGCGCTTATTTCTTTATATTTAAGTGGATGTGGCGGTAACCCTGTAGGAGCGACATTTTCATCTGGATCAGTTGCTACTTCCTCAGCTAATGTAATCACCGCAAAGAGCTTGGCCTATTCAGCTCCGCTTGAATCAGTCAACTATCAGGATGTGCGCAATTTAGCCGGCACTGGCAAGGGTTATACACTTAGTCCTGCCGACTTGCGTACTCACTATAGTATACCTTCAACTCTCAACGGTTCCGGTGCCACTATAGCAATCGTGGATGCTCCTGGATCAATTTATGGTTCAGCTATTTCAACCGACTTGAATACCTTTAGCTCGTACTACAATTTGCCGTTGAATACATCCTCAAATCAGTTCTTCAAGCAAATTGACTTAAGCAATGGAACAAAAGTTGTTGCCAACTCAACGAATGATTGGAAGCAAGAGGTGGCTTTGGATGTTGAATGGGCTCATGCTATTGCACCCAATGCAAACATTATCCTTGTTACTGCTAAGAGTTCTGGTATGGCAGATATGATGGCTGCAGTTCAAGCCGCAGCAGCACAGCCAGGGGTGATAGCCATTTCAATGAGTTGGGGTAGCTATGAATTCAACGGTGAAACCGGTGCAAATTATGACGGTGTATTGAAAACACTTCAAAGTGCAGGCATTGTATTGTTAGCGTCATCGGGGGATTCTGGCAATAACGGCACAAATCAACAATGGCCGGCAGCTTCTCCCTATGTGACTGCAGTTGGTGGAACTTCTATCACTACTGTAGCCTATAACTTGCCGTCCGTGACCACCGAATTGGCTTGGTTTGATGGTGGTGGTGGAGCAAGTTTATTTGAGGCAATTCCTACCTATCAAAATGCAACTACTCTTGGAGCCACGGTATATTCATTGGATAAGACAAAACGTTTAATTCCAGATGTTTCATACAATGCTGATCCCAACAAGAGCCCTGTTGGCATAGTAGTTGGCAGTGGATGGTTCGCAATTGGAGGAACAAGCGCAGGTGCTCCGCAATGGGCTGGAATTGTAGCCCTGCTTGCGCAAAATCGTATTAATAAGAAAGAATCAACCATGCCCGTGTTGGTTAAGTCTACCTCTGGTGGATTTAACGGACTTATTTATCAGGCTAAGATTGATGCAACAGGCTTGTTTGACGTTACATCCGGAAATAACGACACATCCACTAAAGCTTGCGCATTGTGTACAGCGGGCAAAGGTTACGACGCAGCTACAGGTTTGGGAGTTCCAAGTGCTGCTAATTTGCTGGCGTTGTTCTGATTTTAATTATTATTTTCTCCTCTTGCCGTCATTTCTGCACAAGCTGAATGACGGCTTTTTATTGCTTGCGTCACTTGAATTAGCTGCATGCGTCCTACCGTACCACATTGATTAAGTAAGCGAGAGATAAGAGCATAGTGTCCACCTAATTTTTAGTGGACACTACCATGACTATCGTTCTGCCCGCCCGCCATCGCCGTAACCATACACTTGAATTCAAGACTGACCTGGCCAAGATGTGCCGTCAACCTGGAATTTCTGTTTCAGCCGTAGCACTGGAGAATGGGGTGAACGCCAATCTGTTGCGGCGCTGGATGAAGCAATTCCCTGTCGATACCAAGCATCCGATTGTACCGCCACCCGCCAAACTTGTGCCGGTCCAGGTCGAACCGGTCAATGCTTCGTTACCCAATGATGATATTCAATTCGATATCCGGCGTGGCTCGACCCGGATTAACATCCGTTGGCCCATAGACAAAGCTGAGGCCTGTGCTCAGTGGTTGGGGGCATTACTAAAATGATCAGGCCAGAACAGGTATTTCTGCTTCAGGAGTTTGTCGATATGCGCTGGGGTATCGATCGCTTGTCTGGGATCATTCAACAAATTGCGGGACGTTCTCCCTGCGATGGTACAGCCTATGGTTTTACTAACCGTACCCATTCGCGTATCAAGCTTCTGATCTGGGATGGTACCGGTGTATGGCTTTGCCATCGTCGTTTGCACAAGGGACGATTTCGGTGGCCCGGTCCTGATGAAATGCTGTACCGCATGAGTGCCGAACAATGGCACTGGCTCACCACCGGAGTAGACTGGCAACGACTGTGTGCAACTCCTCTTTCAGAGTGGCGAGTTTAGTGCAAATATTCTGCATTTTAAGTATGCTTTTTCTTTACTTTTAGTGTATTACAGGTTGGCGTATGATATAATTCAAGCCAATGAAATCACTCAATAAAACGGCTATTTCAACTGATATTCCAGCCCCTGCTGGCGAAGCTTTACTCCCTCCAATTCCGCCCCATGATGCCGAGATTATCCGGCTCACCGAGATCATTCGTTCCCAAGACATCAAGATTCAGGCTCTGGTTCAAGAAGTAGCGTATCTCAGGCGTATTCGCTACGGCGTGAAGAGCGAAGCGATGAACGCAGAACAGCGACAGTTGTTTGATGAGGATATTGCACAAGACATCGCCGAGGTTGAGTCTGAGCTTAAGTTACCAGTGACTCCCGCTTCACCAAGAAGCAGGGCTGGTCGTCAAACTCTGCCGGAACATCTGGAGCGGGTCGAGATTCGCCACGAACCTGAGTCTTGCACCTGCGCAACTTGCCAGTCGAATCTGGTCAAGATCGGTGAGGACATCAGCGAGCAATTGGATGTGGAGCCGGCACGGTTTTTTGTGATACGCCATATCCGCCCACAGTATGCCTGCCGTCAGTGCGAAACAGTCACGGCAGCACCTGTTGCACCGGCAGTCATCGACGGATCGCTGGCTGCTCCCGGATTGTTGGCTTGGGTTGCCATCGGCAAGCATTTGGATCATCTACCCCTCTACCGGCTGGAACAGATCGCAGCCCGGCAGCAAGTCAACTTGTCCCGCAGCACCATGAGCGAATGGCTTGGTCGCATAGGGTTTGCCTTGTATCCTCTGGCGGATCGATTGATGGAGTTACTCAAGCAGCGGCAAGTACTACATGCCGACGAAACACCCGTCAAACAACTGGATCCGGGTGCGGGCAAGACCAAACGGGCTTACCTGTGGAGTTATCGCAGCAATGATTTGGATACCGGCCCGCCGATTGTGGTATTTGATTATCAAGCGAGCCGATCTGGTCAGCACGCGAGAGATTTCTTGCTGGGTTGGCAGGGAAGTCTCATGGTTGATGACTATTCCGGTTATAAGAAATTATTTGCCCATGATGCGACACACGTCGTCACTGAGCTTGGTTGTTGGGCACATGCCCGGCGTAAATTCTTTGACCTTCAGGTTACGGGTACGCACCCGATGGCTGAAGAAGCGTTAAGACGTATTGGCCAACTTTACGCCGTCGAGAAAGAAGCCTCGACCATGGATCAGGTCAGCCGTAAACAACTTCGTCAGGAAAACAGCCTGCCGATATTGGCGGATATGCATGAATGGCTGATTGGTTTGCGAACTTCTACTGCGAATAACAGCGGACTGGCCCGAGCGATCGACTACACCTTGAATCGCTGGGCGAGCTTGATTCGTTATGCACAGACAGGCAATTTCCCCATCGACAATAACGCGGTCGAGAATTCGATTCGTCCGATTGCCATAGGCAGGAAAAATTGGCTGTTCACAGGAAGTGAACGTGCCGGAAAACGGGCGGCTGCAATTCAAAGTCTGTTTGCCACGGCTAAACTCAATGGCATCGAACCGGCTGCCTGGCTGAAAGATACGCTGGAAAAACTTCCCGTCTGGACTATGAGACGAATCGACGAACTCTTGCCCATCAAGCCTACAGCACAAATTCCCTCTGTTTCATAGGCGGGACGGCTAAACGCTTACCTCTGATCTACTATCTGGAGCGAAACAATCCAGTTGGTTCTGGTGACATAATTAATCCAGACAAGTCTGCGTGTTGCTGTTTATTTGAAGGATTAAGGTTTTTCCATAGCTCGTTACTCCACCAATTAGCTAGCTCATGCCTGTGGCGCACATAGTAGATATCGTTTTGGACAGCATTGTTGCCATCACTGTGCGCCAGCATATCCTCCACGAATTCGTGCCGATAGAAACTGCGGTGTCTGGCCATTGCTATAAAAAAATTCCTGAAAACATTGGGTTCACTGGGGTAATTTAGCCCTATGCTCTCAATGGCTTTTGAAATTAGCTTGTCACGACCATGCTTCGCTAGCTATCCAGCCACATGGTCAGCCAATATTTTAGCGTCAGCAGTACTATATTTTTCTGCAGCGCTAATGTGGAGTCTCGATTGGAAAGTTAATAGGGGCATGACATTTTCATTTCAAGAAGAAGGTTGGCCTGACGTTCCTGCAAATGCACAATTCACCAAAATATTTTGGGTGGCTTTACCATTCATTTTTCTTGTAGCAGCTTCGGCTTTATACTTTGTTTTGCCCAGATTGATTTAATTCAGAAAAAGACCAAATTCTATTTGGCGTCCACGAAGGTAATTGTTAGAGTGATTTAATAACATCTTTTGATATTTCATACTTAATGTGTTGAAGCATTTCATAGGAATCAGTAGTTTTCATGCATAAACATAACATGCCTGTTGCCTCGATAGACTCCAAAAGTAGCAAGTGCTGAGGTGCTAGGTAAGTAGGTTGGTCCATTCGTTGTGAGAATTACACTTCCCCTACCTGTGATTATTCCGTTGGGACTGGACAAGGTCGCAGAAAATATCCCATTGTTTGCTGTTCCATTGGATAGCGCAGGAGTTGTTGTCCAGCTATCGGACAAATGAAAGGTGTATGAGGAGAGTACGAGGTTTGAGGTTAACAAAATCGTATTGTTGTCTCCCAGGCTAGTCACATAGTCTGAGCCATTCCAATACTGGGCTGCCATGCTGATTGGCATCATTAGAAACTGAGAACCCACTGCATTGGAGATTTTCAGTCGCCCATAACGCAGGGCAGTGGTTCCAATCAAGGCATGATCATTTGTTCCGTCATTATTGGTATCCAGATTAAGTGTACCCATCGTGACGCTGTCTGAATCCATCGGTGCAATTCCAATATTGACTGCATTGTAGGGGCCAACCGTCGAAGAGCCGCGAGCTATGGCAAAGGGAGCAGAAATAGTCGCGTTGCCTGAGGAAAAACTTCCCGATGCTGTGCCGTAAGTCGTATAGTCAACCGTCAGGGGAGTGTGAGCAATGCTATCGATTGCCCCCAATCCCAAAGGGTTGCCAGAATTTGAGAGGGGTAATTTGGCAAAGCCATTGGCAGTTGTGTAATTTTGTGTGGTTGTAACCCCATCATTAGCCTTCGCGGTCAAGGTAAACCCGGCGGTCATTTGCTCTCCCATGTAAGAGAAGGCACCACAACCTGCAATAGCACATGCGGCAATATCCGTGCGATTTGAGATTAATCCACCGGACACTGCAAATTGGGCCGGATAAAAACGACCGATATTGCCCGTGGTCGTTCCCGTGACATTACCAGCTACTCCCATATAGTTAGCGGACAGTAGGCTGGGGGTCAGGGTAATGATACCCACCTCGTTCCAGCTAAAGGCAGTACCCGTTGCGACACCATTGTTGAACGAACCAAACGTACCTGAGATATTGGGATTATTGCTTAATCCCAATCCAGTCGCCATGGTCGGAGTGAGAGTGACACTTTCCGGGCTGGTTTCATTACCAAAACTGGGTGTGGTTGTTCCACTGGACGTGGTTGCTGTAACTGTCACGCTAAAAGCCTCACCTGCTTTGACGAATTTAGCGCCAGTGGCATTAGTCGCTACAGGGTTCACCAAATTCGGTGAAGCTGTTTGTTTGATCCCGCTCAATACGAAGCCTCCCGGCTTGGCAACAAAAGCATTCGAGACACCAAGCAACGTAGAGGAGTTGACAGTCGCGGTGGCAAATAATGTCACTTGCCCTACATCACTGTATAACAATGTCACTGGAGCATTTCCGTTAGAATCGAAAGTCAAATTGACGCCTGTGGAACTGGATAAATTCCCATTGTTGTTTCGTGCAACCGTGGTAGCAGTCCCCCCATTTACACTCATCAGATTCGAGGTGTAACAAGTTGCAGGATTATTACACTGATACCCAATATTGATAGTTTGCGTTCCCACCAATGCTGCTTGGCAAGCCATAGTGGTGGTGTTCGTTTGAACTGCCCGCAGATAATAAGTGGACGAAGCTGTTCCAGCTGTTTGTGTTGGAATCGCCACAGCACTTCCTCCCGCAGAACTGGAAAGTAGAAAGCCTGCCGTATTAAATGTGGTTGAGCAGCTATTGGCTACTGAACAGTTTGCTCCATTAGGGCAACATTTGCTGGAATTGGCGGGAGAAAGTTGCTCATTTGCCAAGGAAACAGCAACCGCAACTGCATTTGATGCGGATGGATAACTTATTGTAGTGGAGGCCGTACCCGTTGAGCCAAAGGTTATTGTTGAAGACCCAAGTGTTCCAACGCTGGTTGAAAGTGTGGCAGTTTTACCAATTGCTGAAGCGAAGGGATTGGAACAAGGACTGCTTGTATCAGCGCAGGCTGTTACGGTGACGGTAGTTGGCAGGCAGCTGAGGCTGGATGTTGGCAACGAGATTTCATAATGATCTGGAATAGGCGTGCTGTTGCAAACTCGTGTTGTGCCGTCCCAGTTTTTCCCGGCGTTTTCATTACTGTAGATAGTGCTGATCGTGGTAACTGAAAGTGCAGAGTTAAACAGCTTCAGTTCGTCGATCTGGCCGCTGAAGAATATATTGTCCGTTGACGTAAAAGCAGTATTATTATCCCAAGAGCCTGCACCCCAATAGCCTTCTTTACCAACGGTTCGAACACCGTAACTGGTAAACCCGGCGGTGGACGACAAGGAGACTGATCCAACCGAGGTACCATCTACAAAAGAGGTGAACTTCGAAGTCGCAGGGTTGAATGTTATAGCAAGGAAATGCCATGCCCCGTTGTTCACCACGGGTCCCGAGCTGAAATAGCCTATATTCCCGGAGTTATCTCTTAAAATCGGTACGAATTGACCTCCACCGGCAGTTATCGCACCATTATAACCAAGCGATAAATCGATAACGACCTGACCGCCGTCACCCGTATTACGTAAGCTTACGATCCCACCGTATGCATCTGTTGTCTTGATCCAAGTAGTAATTGTAAAACCGATACCCGAGCCAAAATTCAGGTCTGAGGTATTGGGCAGTAGCAAATTCTGGTTGGTGCCATTGAAGCTACCTGCGTTGCACAGCTTTCCCGTGGTAGTGGTGGCACCATTTACTGCGACAGCATTGTTGCCGTTGCCCGTTGAGTCAACAATCTCGCCTGCCGTGCCGTTCCAGCTAAGCTCATCCATCCTGTATTCGGCGACAACTACTATTGCGGAACAACTGGGATAGCTCGCAGGGCTGCTGGTGGAATTGCTGTTCGAAGTACATACACCATAAACTTTACTTGTGCTGTCAATGCTCAATGCCGATGACCAGCTACCGGCCGTAACATTGCCGTAAACGGTTGTTCCGGAAGAAATATTGACAATATTATTGTTGCTAATCGTAACGGAAAAAGATGCTGATCCTATCTTGCTATTAGAAATTGAGATGGTATTGTTAGACGCGGTGATGTTGCCGCTTGTCATGGTCACACTGCTGATGGTAATTCCGTTACCTGTAATCGTCCCCGATATTGTTCCTCCGGAAATGGAGAGCGAACTATTATTACTCGTCACGCCGTTACTCAGATTTGTGTTGGTGGTGGTTACGCCATTTCCACTTATGTTGCCCGCAACGGAGCCTCCCGAAAGGCTTATCGAATTGTTTGGAGATGAAATGGTGCCTCCGAACACCGTGCTGTTTGTCGAGGACACACCATTTCCGTTCACGTTGCCGGCAACAGAGCCTCCTGAAACAATGACGGAACCATTTGTAGAAGTAATGCTGCCGCCAAATACAGTACCTCCGGTCGAGGTTACTCCATTGCTTCCGCTCACGATGCCCGAAATGTTGCCGCCGCTGAGATTGATCGAACCGGAAGTTGAAATGGCACCGGTTACGGCGGTGGAGCTCAGGGTAAAGTTAGAGCTTCCGCTGACGCTGCCATAAATGGTGCTGGTTCCGCTAATGACGACGTTGCCAGAACTGGTTTGCAAGTTGACTGTATTGCTGCTACTGCCGACCGTATTTGAACCATTGAAAGTCATTCCTCCAGTCGCGTCGATGGTCAGACTGGATCCGGGGTTGATAGTGTCACCGGAATTCAGCGTAAAACTTCCGTTGCAGGTCCAAGTGCTTCCGGATTGGCTCCAAACTCCGTTCGAGCAAGCTGGAAAAGAACTTCCGGAAAATGTGTAGTTCACGGCTTGAGCCATGCCGCTAAACAGGAGCAGAAATAGGAAAAACCAGTTGATTTTCAACAGATTGGCACAGCTAATATAAAGCCGCTGCATGTTAGTTCAATTCCACGTCAGCAAAATTTGATGTGTCTAACAATTATCGACACATGTGGAAAGATTATTGCATGTGCTTTATTGCATATGCAAATTTTTCAGAAAGTCTAGATCCTCCTATCACATAGCGGTCGATATGAGATGAATCAACTGTAGCATGCAACGCTGCACTTGATCGATAATGCAGTCCCTTTGTCTGTTGAAGGGCAAAGCCCTTTTTACTCAGCTGATATCGGTATATATCAATAGGCGTCTCAGTCATGCTGATATATCTGACGAATGAAATCCGGCAGTGGTTGGGAATTGCCGGTACGTGGGTTCCACCAAACAATTTTGGCGGCACCTTCCGCGTAGAGCGTGGTATCGTCTTCAGCGCGGCGGATTTCAAAATAGCTAGGCAAACTGCTGCGACCCGGTTTGCCTATCAGCATTGCAACGTCCACGATCGCCGGATATGCAATCGGTTTAAGGAAGGTGCAGCTCGTATTGATGATCACAGGACCACTGTCTGCATTGACGATATCGCTGATACCGAATGTTTCGAGCCACTCAATTCTGGTCTGTTCAGCAAAGCGAAAGTAAACCGTGTTGTTGACGTGACCAAGGGCATCCATGTCGCCCCAACGGACAGGAATGCGCGAAGTATGTACGAGTATGCGATGATCTTCCATGATTTATAGTATTTCCTGATTGCTTTTGAATACAGGTTTCCTCTTTTCGATAAAGGCAGTGACCCCTTCCGCAAATTCTCTGCTCATCGCGCAAGCCACAAAGCTTTCTTGTTCGGCGCGCAATTGTTCATCCAGATTTCGGTTAAGCGATTCGTTGAGCAACCGCTTTGTTCGGCCCAGCGCCTGAGTGGGGCCTTGGGCAAGGCGTTTGGCGAGATCACTGGTTGCCGTGGCCAACTCGTCGACTGGAACGATTCGGTTGATCAGACCCAGCCTGAGCGCTGTCTCCGCGTCGAAACGATCACCCAGCAGAGCGATTTCCATGGCTTGCTTCAACCCGACCAGTCGCGGTAAACCATAGGTGCCACCCCCGTCTGGCGATGTCCCGATATGGCAGTATGCAAGGGTGAAGTAGCTGTCGGAAGCGGCTATAGCTAGGTCGCACGCGTTCATGAGTGATAGACCGAAGCCCGCTACGGCTCCACGCACGCTGGCGAGAACCGGCTTTTCCATACTGCGGATGCGGATCACGGATTCATGTACTTTGCCGATCATCCCTTCGAGAATCTCCCGGCGGCGAGAGTCGGTGTTATTAAGTGTCGAATAAAAATACTTGATATCACCGCCCGCCATGAAGTGGGGGCCGGCCCCTTCGATTACTACAGCACGCACGGCATTGTTGTCGGCAACTTGCGCAGTAGCCTCGTCAAAAGCTGCCACCATGGCCTGATTTAACGCATTAAGCGCTTGCGGCCGATTCAGGGTGATAGTGGAAATTCCGCTCGCCTCATCGATATTCAGCAGTACAGCAGCGTCATCCATATTTATTCTTTCGATTAACCTTTGTTCAATTAAATTTGTTTTGTCATTATCTAACGCTGAAGCATACAAATTGTAATTCTTTAAGCACTATGAAATTGGAAGTTTCCAAACTGTTCCCGCAATTTCATCTTCTGGAGCTTGCCTGTCGCGGTATGCGGAAGTTGATCGACAAACACTACATCATCGGGGAGCGACCATTTTGCAACTTTATCTCCCAGATAGTCCAATAGTTCCTGCTTGGTAACTGCACAGTCATTCTTGGTTACGACGATCATTAATGGACGTTCCTGCCATTTGGGGTGAGCAATGGCAATGACCGCTGCCTCTGCTATAGAAGGATGTCTCGTTGCAGCATTTTCCAGAGCGATGGACGAAATCCATTCGCCACCGGATTTGATAAGATCTTTGGCACGGTCTGTAATCTGCATATAACCATCCTCATCAATTGTAGCTATGTCTCCCGTGTCAAACCAATTTTCTTCATTAACAATGGATTTTCCTTCCGCATGATAATATGAGGATGCCACCCAGTGGCCGCGTGTCAGTAAGTGTCCGCTGGTCTCTCCATCGTGCGCCAGCGTTTTTCCATTGTCATCGGTAAGCTTGATGTTTACCCCGAACAGGACACGGCCCTGCTTGGCCTGCAGTTTGATACGTTCATCCGAACTTGCTCCATGATGCTTTGATAGTGGATTACACAGTGTGACGAATGGCGATGTTTCGGTCATTCCCCAGGCATGGATTACTCGAACACCAAAGGATTTTTCGAATGTCTCCACGACCACTTGCGGAACTGCTGCGCCACCACTAAGCACCCGATTGAGAATGAGATCCTGTTTGGGCTGCAACTTCTTTTCTTCGACATATTGCTGAAATGCCATCCAAACGGTAGGGACACCCATGGATACCGTAACGGACTCATCGATCATCGAGCGGTATATGCTTGCGCCATCCAGCGCAGCGCCAGGAAGAACCATCTTTGCCCCGGTCATGGCACAGGCGTAGGGCATTCCCCAAGCATTAACATGGAACATGGGAGCCGCCATGAAAAGTGTGTCTGTCGCAGATAATCCCATACTATCGGGCATGCAGGTCTGCATGGCATGCAAAAGAGTCGATCGATGAGAATAGAGCACGCCTTTAGGATTACCTGTGGTGCCCGAGGTGTAACACAGTGAAGAGGCCGAATTTTCGTCCAGTTTCGGCCAGTCATACTCACCAATTTGGTCTGTGATTAGATCCTCGTAGCACAGGAGATTAGGAATGTTCAAAGTTGGCATGTTAGTCCGATACGTCAGGGGAATAAAACCCTTGACGGTTTTAAACGTGGGTGCCAATTGCTCAATGAGCGATGAAAAGGCCAAGTCGAAAAAAATATATTGGTCTTCCGCATGATTAACGATATATTCAATCTGTTCCGGAAACAGGCGTGGATTAACCGTGTGTATTACAGCCCCCATTCCGGATATTCCAAAAAACAGTTCCATGTGCCGGTAACCATTCAAAGCCAATGTTCCTACTCGGTCACCTTCCCGGATACCGAGTGCAGTCAATGCGCCGGCAATTTTCTTGGCGCGTCGGTTTATGTCGAGGTAGGTGCATCGATGAGTAGGATTGTCTGTCGAATAAGAGACTATTTGTGACTTCGAATGTGCACTCGCGGCATGTTCAATCAGTGACGAAATCAGTAGTGGATGATGCTGCATCAGTCCAAGCATTTTCTTGCCTCCTTATTTGAATATACAACACATCAGATTGCACTACCGATCAAACGGAACGTCGTGTCGATGTCGGAGAGGTGCTGAACTCGTGAAACCTTGCGGCGGCTGGAAACGCGGATGCCCTCGTTGAACAGCATCAAGAAACTTGCAAATTCGGCGGCACGTTTCGGTGCGAGTCCGGCATCAAGAAGGCATCTTTCAAATTCCGCCTGAATTTCAGCCAAAAGACCGCTGGCTCGGGT
>Ga0208872_1000848_pt1 | contig 20580 bp, 19 predicted proteins | sample CryBogCBH12Aug08_FD_185508 | JGI IMG/M metagenome (GOLD analysis project Ga0208872, IMG submission 185508) | Freshwater microbial communities from Crystal Bog, Wisconsin, USA - CBH12Aug08 (SPAdes) | ecosystem: Environmental > Aquatic > Freshwater > Lake | place: Crystal Bog, Wisconsin, USA...
TTGCCAGATCAACGCCGATCATCGTATTCTTATCCATGGTTGCCTCCCTTTCCGCTCAGTGAGCTCTAACACTCACATTTTTGGCACATCTCAATGCCGTCTGGGAGGGCGGCAACCACCCCATCTAATTAAACAGACCTCCAATAAAGGCAGCATTTCATGATTTCAAGAATATTGACGGTAGATAAATAAAATTGAAGGGGCCAGTCAGCCCCACAAATATAGTCAACGCAGATACGTCAAAGTTTCTAATATAAGAAAATTATGAGTAAATTTCGTTTCAAATTTGAGGCTTTTTATGTCTTTTAGTTTCTAATTTTATAACCAGTCCTGAAAATCACTACAATAGCAATAAAACATACAAACAAAAATCCAGAAGAAACAAGCAGACTCATCGCTAGAGACACGTCTGAAACCTCATAAAATGACCATCTAAGTCCTCCCACTAGATATAAAATGGGGTTTAAAATAGTAATTTGTCTCCAGAACGGCGGGAGCATGCTGGTTGAATAAAATGTTCCACCAAGAAAAGCTAACGGAGCTATAATCAAAGTAGGGAAAATCTGTAGCTGGTCTATAGTGCTGACCAACAGACCAAGAATAAAACCAAGCAAGTTAAAACCGATAGATACAATAAGTAAAAATGCTAACATAAAAACAGGGTGCATAATCTCAAAGTCGACAAAGATGCGGGCCGTTAGCAATGTCAACGAGCAAAGTATCATCGATTTAGTTACTGAAGCCCCAACAAAACCAATCAGAATTTCAATTGAGGATATAGGCGCAGAAAACAATTCGTAGATTGAGCCATCGAGTTTTTTTATAAAAATACTAAATGATGAGCCCATCAAACAGGCTGATAGCAAAGTCATCATAATAAGGCCCGGTATTATAAATGCGCCGTAATTTATATGATTTATTTTAGTCATTCTATTTCCAAGCGCCGCCCCAAATACGATAAAATACAATGAAGTTGACAAGATTGGCCCTGCAAAGCTTTGAAAGCTTGATTTAATAGAACGCCTGACTTCAGATAAATAAATAACGCGAATAGCTTGGATGTTCATCTTAGTCTCCAATCAATCCAATAAATATATCTTCAAGCGAGGAACGCTTAACATCAACAGATCTAAAATCAATGTCGTTAATTGCTAACTCCTTAAGGAGATCTGCAATTGTAATCTCGCCATCAGAATATTCATTATCAAGAAAAACATTGAGAACTCTATTTTCACTAGTAAGTGTAAAGCGCCAAATATTTTCATCTAAGGGAGACTTATCTATAGGAATTTTTAGACCAATTTGAACATGGACTTGTCCAAACTTGTTAATTAATGAGCTTTTTGTTTCAACGAGCTTAATCTTACCTCGATCAATTATACCAATACGATCAGCCATTTGCTCAGCTTCTTCAATATAGTGCGTTGTGAGGATGATTGTTACGCCTTGATCTCTTAGTTCATTAACAAGTTGCCACATATTACGCCTCAGATCGACATCAACACCCGCCGTAGGCTCATCCAGAAATATTATTTCAGGTTGATGGGAAAGGGCTTTGGCAATTAAAACTCTCCGCTTCATTCCTCCAGAAAGTGTTGAAACGTTGTGATCTTTGACATCCCAAAGCGACAATTTCCTGAGTGTTCCTTCAATAAATTGAGGACTAGGTGGCTTACCATAGAGCCCTCGAGTATAAGAGACAGTATCCCAGACTGTATTAAATGAAAAATTTGATAATTCTTGGGGAACTAAACCTATTTTCTGTTTAGCTTTTTTGGGGTCTAGTGCTGCATCAATACCATCAACTATAATTTGGCCAGCCGTTGATCGTGTGATCCCACATATAATGCTTATAAGGGTGCTTTTTCCCGCGCCATTATGTCCCAATAGCGCGAATATTTCTCCGCGCTCTATCGTTAAGCTGACATCCTCTAGCGCATTAAAGCCATTAGAGTATCTTTTAGAAAGATTGTTAATTTCAAGAATAGTCACCACTATACAATCTCTTGACTGCTAAATTTTCAATTTTTTTTGATAGATAAAAGATAAAAATTATTCATAGGTCAATCATTTTGATGGCATGCCAAGACAAAATTCACCTATGGACGTTTCCTCAAATGGATTGATACCTGTTGCTTCTTGAAATAGGCGGGAATCCCCAGTCCCATTCGCACATGGGGCCAAACCCATATCTGTTGCAACCAAATACATCATTTGTATTGCAACGCCAGCATGAAGTAACGTTAGACGATATGGTATACCTTCATATTTCCAAGCCAATCTTGGCAGCCGTGTTGTTATTATAACCGTTGAATGAGGCCGCGTTTGATCCCTTGGCAATCCCATAGCATTACATGAGTCGTCAATAACTCGACGCGAAATATTTGTTGAACCCTCTATTTTGTTAAGATTATGCATTATTGCATTATAATAATAAATAGCTGGAGAAAGACCTTCGCATCTTTCTGCAGCGATATAAAATTCTAATTCATTGATACTGCCGCCAGCTGGATATGGCCTAGACATTAGTTCTTGTTTTTTACTTGGGATAGTGGCTTTTGTCCGACAAACGCGCCAAAGAAATTCACCAAGCAAATTAATTGGAAATTCCGTTTCAGAATAGCTTCTAATAGAATGTCGACTTTCCTGAATTTGATCAAGAGTTTTGCTGGAATGGGCTATTTTATTTGCATCCGGTAAATCTAATCTTATGATGTCGCCAGTCATTGGGGACTTTATTGCTGGGGGAGCATCAAATTTTCCTTCAAATCTGTATGTCGCACCAATGTTTATACTGTCTCTATTTTTTCTACTTGCTTCGTGAAGCATTAAGTCTTGGAAACCCCAACATTTTTCGGATTCTGTCTCATTTGCAGATTCCAGGTCAAAGAAACCCAGTTTCCAGAAGATCTGTGATAATTCATTATTATTATTGTTTTCCGCACTATCTAGGACTTGCACAAATTTACTCATCCCTTGAGATGTGAAAGTAACTCGCGCCCTCGTTAGACTTGATTCAAGAATAATTAAATTATCCATGCGTCGCATGTATGAAAATCTAGAAAGCGCAAGCTTTTTTTTGGGCGGCTCATCACATCGCGGTTTATAGTCTTTCGATAGACTATCAATTTTTGCAAGCTCGATCTCGCCATCAACAATACGCCAACTTAATAGACGTCCACGCGAGAATCTTTCTATATAATAATTTATGATTTCATGTGCTTCATGTTTATCATTTGGAAACTGTATTAAATTTATGAGATCTGCTATCGCTACACCATCTCCTTTTAATGCTTGAATAGCGTCAGCAATCTTAGGCGTTTTGACCCTAAATATCAGCGGCTTCCAGTTCTTAATATCTAGAGTTATAGCGTTGTTATTCCGACTAACATCGTCAACATCATCACTAAATCTAAATAATAATTGCATATTATTACCTTTATCGCAGTCTCTTCTTAGAGAAAAAATGGTGTTGGATTGAGATCATTTTCTGTTTTTGGACGATCAAGCCAACCCAAATTTACCGGTGTGTCATATAATCTACCCTGGCGGAATCTCGCCCAAAAGTGTCGCAAACCGGGCACAACTACCCGAGCGACAGCAAAATCAACTTCAGGCCGACTATTGTTAAGAACAATCATGTCGTAGCCAAGATCAGAGACAATTCGTGAACAACGATTAATCGCTTCACGAAGATCGCCAATATTAGGCTTGGGATATTTACTAATCTCCGTGACGCCGTTAGCTGCGCAGTAATCGTCAGTTTGGAGATTATGATTGAGCAGCCAATTTATCATTGTCGCTTCATCTCCTGTGGCCAAGGCTAAGGCTTCAGGAGATAGCTCCTCTACGGTATCAAGAGCCAGCATCTGATTAATCTCAGCCAATGAGCGACTAATTGCTATTTTTGGATCGAAATGAGCACCAAGCCCGAGTAAAATAGAACCGCCATTTTCTAATTTATAAGAAATTGATATGGCAACGGGAATACCCAGATCATTTGTTAAATCGAGCACGTGAAGGCCACGTTTTAATTTACTGCAGTGCTCACGAAGTTTACGTTCGAATGGATCATTTAGGATCTCCGTATTGAACTTTGGAGCCCTTATTTTATTATACCACCACATGCTGCAAGCATCACGTTCTACTAACTCGAAGAAGCCTTGCAATATCGCTTCTTCAATGATGCTTCCTGATGCACAGCCGTTAGAATCAGCATGGCAAAACTCATTTTTGCTTTCGCCCGTATAATGATAATAGCAAAACCTTGTAGGCAGCCATCTGAGGGATTGATGCGATAAAGACCATGCGGGCGTCCATTCAATGAGACTTTTTTCATCAAACCTTTCACCTACCCAATTGAAACCACTATTGTCTTTGTTCCATTTTTCACGCTCATCATATTGCTGTTCACTATAATTAAGGTAGCTGTAAGGATGGGGCGCAGAGCTCCCTAATTCTTCCCATACGGCCGTTTTCCTGGGCTCTCTTCCTGTAAATCCGCAAAGATAACGCTCCATCGCTTCAGCCAAACAACTCGCCTTAGCTTGAACTGGGCTAATTCCTTTTCCTGCAGCACCACTTGGTTTGCCAACACGCCTATTGGCTTGAGGAGAAATATGAACAGGACTTGTCTGTCTTGCGACAAATACAGGCAATGCTTCATCTGGAGAGGAATTTTCAAGGCCGGATATGATGCCTGTGATTGGGCTTACATAACGCTCGAGGTTCCGTACGACTTGATCAGCTGTGCGAATACGCCAACCACCATCCACATGAGCCGATACGACTTGAGTGTTTAGTTCTAAAGGTGCACTGGCCTTTTCCAGAACAGCTTCCGGCTCATAAGCATTGCCACAAATTGAACATGCTGTGTTTAATCGAATAAGATGCTTTTCGTAGGATCTTGTATTTAGATCAAAACTGATGACGTGTTTGTGTAATTCTATTGAGGCATCATCTGCAACCGCACGCGCTAGCTCGAGCGCAGCAAAATTAGCGGCCAGGGTAATTGTCGTGGTATTAAAAGCCTTGGCTGGACGACTTTTCTTAATGTTCGCATCGATTAAAAGGTCACCAGGTCTGTTTTCAAGCATATGCGCAGAAAGGCACGACCAGCAAGGTTGGGAATCATGACGAAAGATTGGCCCCCAACTTGGCATCACCCCAGCACCTTTAAAAAGCATCCACGGTTTGCTTTTGTTTCGCAAATCTTTGTTGAGAGCGTCCAATTCAGGGCTTAGATAATCTTCTACCGAAAAGATGTTTAAGTCTGCATCATCTTTATTTACGACAATAAAACCTGCAGAAATTAGTGCATTAGATAACGCTTGCGCGCTTTCGAACGAAGGCCCTTCTGTAGAAAGCGACGTTACTGAAACTTTATTCCCACTGAAACTATTTTCAGTCGAAATTGGATTCAACCCAAGTTCAACCCACAGCGCCTGTCGGTAAGTTGGTGCATGCTTATGAAGATAGAGAGCGTATTTTTTATCTAGTAAATTTGACAGCGCCTTTATAACCAGCTCCTCTGGGGCCCTATTTTCAAATGCCTTTACAAGACCATCACTCGTCCACTTACCATCAAGGTAAGGGATTAGGGCCACATATAATTTTCCTTTGAGTCGAAAGCTTCTTTGTTCAGATAATAATAAAACCTGTTGTTCATCAATAATATGAGCAGTGAATTGTGGGCTGATTGCAATAATCTCATTTCTTATTAAGCACATCTTTCTAATTTCCCTGTTGCTATTTTCTATGAAAATGTTTTTATTTGTTTTAAGATGCTAGCCAGCCGTTTTGTATTAGCAAGTTTTTAGTTGGATTATGATTTGTAAAGCCAACTCGCTTCAAAAGATTCAGTGGTTTTCTTGCGCTAACTAATTCATTTTTTTTGGGCATTAAGCTATAATTTTTCTGAACCATATCGTTAAAGATGGCTTCAATTACTTCTTCACTGATCCCTGATTGCGTAAGGACATCCTTGGAAGAGGCGATGCGTGATTTTGTATTTAATAGAAATATATCAAGAAATTCTGGCATGATCGAACCCAAAGATTGTTGCGATTCTGGATCTAAGGAACTCCATATATAAGTTAATAATTTTTCGAAATATCCTCCGTGCCGACCTTCGTCTTCAAGATGTTCTCTTACAGTAAGATGAAATGGATTATCTGCCTCAGTCTCTGAGGAAATCCCAACCAATTCCTCTGTAACAAAGTTTTCATAAAAACATAAACCAATGACTTCAGCTATCGGCATTAGATCTGGTGGCGCTGCAGTTCTCAGAAATTTTAGCGAATGAGGAATGCCCCCATCTGAAGTGTCAGGGTGCATGATATTTAGACCAGTGAATTTAATTATATCGCCAATAAATTCTTTTTCACAAAATATGTGATAAAATTCATCGGTAAGGATTGTTAGAGCAGCTTGCTTAGCGCTTAGCGGGAGCTCGATGCCAATTTCTCCATTCGCAACCTTTTCGCATATATTGTTTATAATAATTTGTTCCATATCTGCTGCTTCAGATTGAAACCTGCAGGCAAATCGAATCATGATTTCACGCCTTTTATCACCTCCTAAAGAACTTATTGATGGATGATTAAGAAAAGGAAGATTTGTCTTGGGAAAAAAATCATAATCAAATATATTTTCTGGCAAACGATAATGATCAGATTTTCGCACTTTAGCGCGACGATCCCATTGGCCTAAGTATCTTTCACAATAATGTTCAAATTCCATCACATTAGCCTTAATTGTTAGCCATTGATATTTCCAAATGACAATGAATGCTTTGAAAAACTGGTTATTTCTATACAACCCAGGTTATCTTATACATTCATCACTTTAACAGAAGAATGCGCGAAATATATTTTTTTGAATATATTATATCGCACATCAGTGATTTATCATCCAATTATATAGGAAAAAATATACCTGTTTACATATGGCCGGCTGATTTTAACCCCGCCCTTACGGCTTGGCTTCTGCGTTTGCCCTGCAACACTGTTATCTTGACCGTGGCATTCCCTCTGAAAAGTAGTAATACCTCAACCAAAGGTTTTGGAGCTCTCAGGCGCCTCAATGATGATAGATAGCCAACATAAAACCGCCCCCTTCAGTAGAGGTGGGCGGTGCTGCGCAGTGATTACAGAAATACAAGCGTTAAAATTCAGTGAGATAATTTATAGTCATAACAACTGCGCGCTACTAAGCTGAACACATAGGCCCGCATAGGCAAAAACCAGCATTACCAATCTGGTCCAAAGCCTCATCAAAAAGGACATCTGAAAATTCAAACGCATTAACAGATGAATTGGCTTCAACTTCTTTAATCATTTTTAATCTCCATAAATTTTGGTTATCAATCTCTACGGCGCCAATCTAGCAATGATTTGTTGGGTTTGATGTTTAGTGAAGCACACAGCGATAGTCTCATCAAACACCAAAACAAAAAGAACCACTACATATAGCGGCGGAAACGCTAGCGCGGTCCAACGCCTCATCACTCAGGTCATCTGAAAATTCAAACGCATTAACAGATGACTTAACTTCAACTTCTGCAATCATTTTTAATCCCCATTGTTTGTTTTCGTGTCATTACGATGAGACAAACCTAGCAGGGGCAATTAGGGGCGTATGTTTGGCACCGCACAGGTCGTGTAATTCACCGATATTTCGAAAAGGGCTGCAAAATAAAACCGCCGCCCAAGAAAACTTTGAAGCTACTGTTTCACAGGATATGGGCTCTATTCGCATACTACGGTTCCACAACCGCAACAAGCGCCGACAAAGCTAACACGGTCCAATACTTCATCACTCAGGTCATCTGAAAATTCAAACCCATTAACCGATGACTTAACTTCAATCTCATTGTTCATTTTAATCTCCATAATTTTTGGGTATCAATCTCTACAACGCCAACCTAGCAATGATTTGTTGAGTTGAATGTTTGGTGACGCACACAGCGATAACCTCATCCCAATGATAAACCGCCCACTTCCGGAGAGGTAGGCGGTGGTTTTGAGTAATAATTCAGAAAAATGAAGAGTTAAGAATTTAATAGGCTAAGCGTCGGGCCCTGCGCACCAACACGGCGCCCCGCTGCTACACGCCCCCCCCCCGACAAAGCCAGTGCGGTCCAATACTTCATCACTCAGGTCATCTGAGAATTCAAACGCATTAACCGATGACTTAACTTCAATCTCATTGTTCATTTTACCCTCCATAATTTTTGGGTATCAATCTCTACAGCGCCAATCTAACTATGATTTGTTGAGTTTAATGTTTGGTGACGCACACAGCGATAACCTCATCCCAATGAAAAACCGCCCACTTCCGGAGAGGTGGGCGGCTTTGTCGATAATAAATGAAACATAAATTTTAGTATTGCCGGATATCAAGTATACGGGCCGCCGCAAAGACCTACTTCTAACGGCGCGCGGTCCAAAGCCTCATCAAAAAGATCATCTGAGAATTCAAACCCATTAACCGATGACTTAACTTCAATCTCATTGTTCATTTTAATCTCCATAATTTTTGGGTATCAATCTCTACAACGCCAACCTAGCAATGATTTGTTGAGTTGAATGTTTGGTGACGCACACAGCGATAACCTCATCCCAATGATAAACCGCCCACTTCCGGAGAGGTAGGCGGTGGTTTTGAGTAATAATTCAGAAAAATGAAGAGTTAAGAATTTAATAGGCTAAGCGTCGGGCCCTGCGCACCAACACGGCGCCCCGCTGCTACACGCCCCCCCCCCGACAAAGCCAGTGCGGTCCAATACTTCATCACTCAGGTCATCTGAGAATTCAAACGCATTAACCGATGACTTAACTTCAATCTCATTGTTCATTTTACCCTCCATAATTTTTGGGTATCAATCTCTACAGCGCCAATCTAACTATGATTTGTTGAGTTTAATGTTTGGTGACGCACACAGCGATAACCTCATCCCAATGAAAAACCGCCCACTTCCGGAGAGGTGGGCGGCTTTGTCGATAATAAATGAAACATAAATTTTAGTATTGCCGGATATCAAGTATACGGGCCGCCGCAAAGACCTACTTCTAACGGCGCGCGGTCCAAAGCCTCATCAAAAAGATCATCTGAGAATTCAAACGCATTAACCTGTAACTTGGCTTCAACTTCTTTAATCATTTTCATCTCCTATAAGTTGCAGCAAACAATCTCTTCAACGCCAATCTAGCAATGATTTGTTGAGTTTAATGTTTGGTGATGCACACAGCGATATTCTTATTCTAAAGAAAAACCTCCCACTTCAGGAGAGGTAGGCGGTATTTATAAGTAGTATCAGAGTTAGACTATATACAAACTTCCTCAGGTAACCCTTCTCATGGAGAGGGCTAGTCACATATGTTATGGTGCAGCAAAACAGCCATAGCCGGACAATCCCGCATACCCCAAACTTTCTGAGGCCACTGATGTAGATGCGCGGTCCAACGCCTCATCACTCAGGTCATCAGTAAATTCAAAAGTATCGGCAGAGGACTTGGCTTCAACTTCTTTAATCATTTTTAATCTCCATTGTTTGTTTTCGCGTCATTGCGATGAAACAAACCTAGCAGGGGCAATTAGGGGCGTATGTTTGATAGCGCACAGGACGTTTTATTGACGATATTTTGAAAAGCATTGATAAACAGAAAGGACCACCCGTTCTGAAGGCAGAAAGGGACGTCCCTTGGCTCGGCGGTTAGAGCATCGAAACCACAAGCGCCTCAACCAAATAGAAAAAAATCACCAGTATCAATTTTGTTCAAAATAGAGGCGTCCTCCATTTAACAACGCAACGGAAGAGAGACGGACAATAAGCAGGCAGATCAGATGTTCTGGCATGTAATCACATTGTAGAGACATCATTTAATTGTGCTTAAGCCAATGCGGGCCTGGCTTTTAAGCCAAGACTTTAAGAATAAATAAGGTAGAAAAATATTTTTTCATGATATTCACAATAAATTCGGCCAGTTCACTGTCCACAAGTAGCCGCTCTTGGATCAGATCTGCAGAGTTGTTGTTGAACACCTTTTATGTAGGCTATATCTTTTTGTAATTGTGGGTCTTCCCATTCTGGATCATCCTCTCTGTGCCGCCGAATAAGGGTCTTGTCGCTATTTCCGAGGTAAATGCGCAAGCCAGCCATCACGGAACTGTTATTATCTGGCGCAATAACGCTTCTGACAAACAGCGTAGGAGCGATCGCGCTACCTCTGAATTGAGAGGGCAACCATTCGGCTCTGGCTATGCCAGCTGCTCTGCCGTTAACAAATGTCTGACCCACGGCAATCATGAAGTCATCAGTTACATAATATCGAGCCAAAGCAATATTAAAAAAGCGGTCAGGCAATGATTTGTTAGTGGAATAGTTGCTCCAGTTATTCTGGACATAAGTTGAGGAATAATTATAGCCATATCCTTGAGCGCCAAATAATCCTCTAAGCGTAATGTTACCAAAGAAACCTTCTAACTCAGCAGCAGCTTTCCATGAACTTGATCCATTACCAAGTGCCCAATAGTTGCCTTGGCCATAGACGCCAATTTGTCCTTTATCTGGGTCACGCCAGAATAGATGACTGGCGGCAGTTCCTGTCGCGTCGCCACGTAGAGCGCCAGCGCCCATATCGACTTGCAATCCAAAAGAATGCCCCAGCGGGGTCGTGATTGTTCCAATAGCTTGTCCGCCGCCACTCCAACTTGATTGAGAAGCATTGCTAAGTTGGAATGGTGAGCTGATTGGGGTTAAGCCAGAATAGAATTGGCTTGCACCACCAGACAACTCTAATTTACCGTTAACTCCATCCACCGCAGGCTTCGCGGCAGAAGTCATAGCTGTAATTATCGGCAAAGATGACACTGAGCTGGAAGATACAGTATCATCTGCAATTGCTGAAACGCTACTCAATAGCAAAAAGGATACGGCGGCTTTAAAGACATTCATCGCTCTGCTCGATACTTTCAATAATGCTGCAGAGACTAATAATAATAAATGAGTTTCGCCAATAATGAAAATTGCGCGTTTCTACTTATTTGTCTAAGTGTGACTTATTTGTAACACAAAGAAAAACAGAGTCATTTCTGACTGGGCTTATGAAATGTTCCTGTCAAAATAATTTATTTAATTCTCACATGAAACTTATGGGACCTGATATCAAAGTTCCCCAATTTCCAAAAAATATCACTGTCATAAGACCAATAATCGCCATTTCTAAAATCTTTTTCTTTAGACATCATGCTCTCCTGTCATTTGTTGTGAAATCCCAATTGAGGGGGGCATAATTGAAAATATGTTTGGTCACGGGTCTGCTTAGTCATAAAAAAGGACCGCCCGTTCTGAGGGGAAAACGGACGGCCCTTGGCACGGCGGTAGAAGCATCGAAACAACAACCGCCTAAAACAAATAGAATATAAATTACCAGTATTAGCTTTGTTTAAAATATAGGCTTCCATTATTTAACAACGCAACGGAAGATTGACGGACAAGCTGGTAGGTCAGATGTGCTGGCATGTAACCCCATTGCTGAGACATCCTTGGCTTGCGCTGGAGCTAGAGGGATGCTGGCGCTGAAAGCCAACGCGCCAACAGCAAATACAGTAGCAAGATATTTCTTCATGATATTCCCCTAAATGTTAGATTTCTCGTTGTTTCGATTAAGCGCCTGCCTTGACTGAAGTCGGTACCAATGTTGGGTGGTGATTTACCTTGAGGGCTTCTTTGGGGTTGAACTGACCCTCGAAAGCCATAACAGGCGTGATTGAAGCTGATAGGAGGAATAGTCCTCCGATGATTGAAATTATCTTCTTCATGACTTCCTCCTTTAAGTTTGAGTGCACTGTCTAATCAGTCACGACCGACGTAGAAACGCTCTCCACGAGCTGCCATTGATGGCGTGTAGACCGCATAGCTGGCCTTCTCGACTTTGACAGAGCTGGAGCTATTAAACTCTTCTGCCTGAACTGGAGCTGTTGAGAGGCCTGCAGCCAGAGCGATGAAAGCGATAGAAGCGATAATTGACTTGGTCATTTGCGTAGTTCCTTCTGATTTAAAGTGTCGGTTCGTTGTTCCGATGTTCAGAAGGTAGCTCACGTCAAAATAGAATAATGTTCGATGGCACACACGCCGAAATGTGCGTGTATTTTAATATAAATTTAATTTGATGATAATTTCGAAGGCATTAATATAATGAAATTAGGAACTGTCCTTTCGGATTAATCTTGCAAGGAAAAAAGATGCAAAGTGGCTTGGATATAAATCAATATTTAATTGATGGGGTTTGTCATATCAAACTTACCGGTTCACTTGACTTTGATACTACAAGAAAATTCGACAAAGAAATTGAAGTCGCAGGCTCAAAATATATCATCCTAGATATGAAACAATGCAGATATATATCCAGCATTGGTCTTAGATCCTTGTTGATGGCGTATAAGAATATAACTAGGATTGGCGGATCTATGATTATTTCTGACGTCTCCCAGAGTGTGAAAGAGATATTAGAAATTACAGGATTTTCAAAAATATTAGATATCAGAACACCTTATAGAGAGATTTCTTTAGAAGGTTGTGAATTTATATCTGCCGGAGTTTGTGGAGAGTGTTACAGATTAGACAACGAAACGATCGTAAAATTATATGGTGAAGGTATTGATTCAAAAATCGCAGAGCAGGAAAAGAAAATCGCTAAAGAAGCATTCATTTTAGGAGTACCAACCGCCATTTCATATGATATAATTTCTTGTAATAAAAGATTTGGCATAATCTATGAAATGATTGATGCGAAATTATTTAGCTCAATTATCATAGAAGATCTCGAAAGCATCCCCAGATATGCTGTTACTCTCTCAAAAATAAACAAAAGTATTCATGCCATCAAAGGCGATCCTCAAGTCTTCCCCGATCTCAAAGAAAGGTTCAGAGGTTATATAAATCAAATGAATGTTTGTCTAAATCCTTCTGAGATTTCTTTTCTACAAAATCAGTTAGAAAAATTACCAGATAGTAAGCAATGTGTTCATTCTGATCTTCATACGAGTAACATTATGATTAGAAATAATGAGCCTATTATTATTGACATGGGAGATTTCTCAACTGGTACTTATTTATTCGATATCGGTCTAGCGTACACAATATACGGGTTAGAAGAGCTAAAATTTAGTGAGTTAGCTACAAAAATACCTGCAGCAAAAGGAGGGGAGTTGTGGAAGCATTTTGTTAAGGACTACTTTTCGGATAAGTCTGAGGAGGAATATGTTTTTTTTGAACAAAACAAATATTTTTTGGGTTCTTTAAGGCTAATCTATACAATTACATTTTTGCCGAAATTAAGAGAACAATTATCTTATATTCTTAAAGATTATCTTTTACCTAAGATGAAAGGCTCAGTCTAAAGTTATTGTCAATGCCATAACGTTGGTGTTATATATCATTTATCATGATAAAAATAGATGTGAGGCAATCTGTCCAAATAAATTTATAAAGATGCTTCTTGGAATTAAATCTATTCCTATGACTATCCAATAACAAACAAATAAAACAATATCAAATCCATATTATGTTTGGGAGTTTTTAATTTCAAGATTTGTCACTCATTTAGTTGCATCCATTGCCGATATACTTCTATTCCCTCTGGATGTGGCTCGTGGACCATTGGCATTGCTCGATCCTTCCAATCTTTATTAATTTCATTATAGAAGTTAGCTAAGGTAAAATATCTACGGTCATCTTTATAGAATCGACTATAGTCTTCTCTCGTGTTGATGAAATACACTCGATTGGGACTACAATAATACATTGCTGCAAGACACATGGGGCAAGGGTGAGCAAGAATATAGAAATCACAATCGCTCAAATTCTCTGATTGGAGCTTTTTAGATGCCTCCCGAATTGCAACAATCTCCGCATGTGCAGTTGGATCATGTGTTTGAGCTACCTGATTTACAGCTTCCGCTATAACTGTCTCACCCTTGACTATGAGGCAGGAGAAAGGTCGACCACCATTTTCAACATTATTTCGAGCCAGTTCAATTGTTCTTTTAATAAAGTCCACGAAATTTGCCTCTCTTATGGCCAGCCATAATTTTAGATTACACAGAGCTATTAGCTAATTTTTACTTCCAAAGTTTATGGTTCTCACAAAACAATGAAAAGTAACAATGATAACGGGTTTTGGTTTGCCATACTGGAAGGTTCTCTGTGTAAGACATCTTCTCATAATGGCTATAACCTGCATGTGCCGGAGATGTACTAATCAATGCTGCGGCAACAAAGACAAAACCAAATGGTCCGATTGAGTTCAAAAGGCTTTTGAAAATCTTCATTTGACTAAATCCTACTGAGCATGAGTTACGTTTCGTTATTCAGAATTCAGAAGCTAGCTCAAGCCAGAATTAAAGTCTGTTCGGTATCGCACATAACAAAAAACCCAGCCATTTCTGACTGGGTTTCTTCCGATTTATATTCAGCCAATGCCCTCCCCAGAACATAGCTGATATCAAATCGCTGGTGTCAGAACTTAGCGACAACCGGCGCAACGTTCGCAAAGTTGAAGTGGTAGTTCACGCCAGCACGGACGATGTTGCCGATGAAATGCGTTGAAGAATTCAGATTTTGTATAGACACAATTCCACCTTTTGAAATTAGGCTTGATGGCGTACTTCCATTCCATATTCTTATTGCCTGCCCCATGTATAAAGATTGTCTACCCAAGTCATAGTAAACATACTCAGCTTTAGCGCTCCAGTTGCCTGAAAACATCCACTCTGCGCCAGCACCAGCGCTCCAACCAACTCTAGTATGTGAGAATGAATGGTTCGATACGGGCGTTACGTCTGCAGTGCTGACCAATGCAAGGCCTTGTCCATTCACACCAAAGTTTGTTTGGCCGTATGCCATACCTGCGGTCGCGTAGAAAGAAATTGCTGGGTGAACAAGAAAGCCTAATCTAGCTCTTGCTGTTCCAAGATATTCAAGAGATTTTGAAACTGAATAAATGTTGTAAACGTTGAATGTGTTCATAGAACCAGTAGACGATTGATAATATGAGTAATTATAATGTTGGAATATACTACCGTTATTATTCCTACCTGTTGTACCTTGAAAATCTGTTTCTACGCCAAATAAATATTTATTTTGAATAATTTCGTTGTAGCCCATTTGAGCGCCAGCGATGAAATTAACATTGCTGGCAATAGGTATATTTACTGTACTAAGCAATGCATTAGTTGTGCTGGATAAGTATGCCGAAGCTATATTGTGTTGTACAAATGTAGGAGTTTCAATTACTTGAATGCCATTGTTCATACCCCATATCCCACCAGCATTCAAACCAGCATAGAAGCCAGTCCACGTTTGTGCAGGCGAAGCAACAGGTGCCGACTTAATAGACGGAAGGTCGGCGGCGATAGCACTTCCCACCATTGTTGTAATTACGACTGAAGAGACAAGAATGTTTTTCATGACTGGCCCAGACTGTGAGACTTAGATGTGGGTATTCTGATTGGGATTCGTTTTTTTAAAAGTCGGAAACTTTTAAACTATATCCATTGATTAATTTTAATGACTCACTGTTGCACGACTGCAACAGTGCTGGGCATGCCCCAAAAAGAAAAACCCAGCCATTTCTGACTGGGTTCTTTGTTCGTCCATGTGATTGTTGATTAGAATTTGGCGACCACCGGCGCTGATGCAAGGTTGAAATGGTAGTTAGCGCCGGCTCTTATGATGTTACCGTTAATCCGATGCGAGTAATTTGTAATAGACATCATAGCATTAATACCAGATGCATGCCCATAGCCAAAAGCATCGTTGACGACAAAGCCTGAAATGTTACCCAAATCGTAGTAAAGATATTCGCCCTTGAGACTCCAATTGGGCAAAAACATCCACTCCGCACCGCCGCCCGCAGCCCAGCCAACCATCGTGGCAGAGCTGCTAGCTGAGCCATAATTAAAGTAGTTATCGGGCATTCCGATTATTGCTACTGAGTTCATCGTATGATTGCGACTGAAACTATAATCGCCATATGCTAGACCACCTGTGCCGTAAACTAGCAATGAAGGCATTACTAAATATCCAAAACGACCACGAACAGTTCCAAGCCAGCTAAGATTGCTATTTGCCTGCGAGTTGGTTGTAATTGAATAGGCAATATTATTACTAGCAAAACCAGCATTAGGTGTAAAAGACCAATGATTTAAATTTTGACTCGAGTTAGCTATCCCCTGAATGTCAGCTTCAACACCCGTGATAAAATTTAAATACATAACACGCGCTTGCCAGTTATATCCAATTTGCCCGCCGCCAATAAATCCCAATGAATTAGATAAATATCTTGGGCCAGATAAGTCTGCAGCGGTTTGATAATCAGCGGCAGTTCCATTTGGAAATGTGAGCTGTGTTGAATTATTGATGGTGTTATTATTCGCCCATGTTCCACCCGTATTCAGACCAGCGTAAAAGCCTGTCCACATCGGCGTGGGTGCAGCGACTGGTGCAGATTTAATCGATGGCAGGTCCGCAGCCAAAGCTGATACACTGCTTAAGAGAAGTATGGATGCTGCGGCTTTAATGGTCTTCATAGCTCTGCTCGCTTAATCGTAAAAGTAGCATGTAATTAATACATAGAACTCAGTTTCATCAATCTACTAAATCGGACGTTTCTGCTTATCTGGCTAAGTGTGACTTATTAGTCACTCAATGAAAAAACCCAGCCATTTCTGACTGGGCTTTTGCGATTTCAATTCAGACTCTAATTTCTGTGGTGCATAGCAGAAATGAGAGCTTGTGCTTTAGAACTTGGCTACCACTGGCGCTACATTTGCAAAGTTGAAGTGATAACTCACACCAATCTTAGCCTGAATTCCTTGATAGCTAACGCTTGTCCGACCCCAAGCAATATTGCTGTTGTAATAATTTGGGTAGGGAGATGTCACATACGAAGCAGTATTAATGTTCATGCGTCCCAAATCCCAATACAGCGCTTCAGCTTTCAACGACCAGTTGGGCATGAACATCCACTCAACACCGCCTCCAGCATTCCAGCCAGTGAGTATCTGGTTTTGTTGACCGCCACCCATCCAAGCCTGGTTTGTATATTGCTCGGGAAGAAAGGCCACAGGGTTATAGCCTAAAGTCTCCACGGCTGATTGCTTTACATTAGCGTAAGCACCGCCGTAGGTGAATCCACCCGTTCCGTAAATCAGCATAGTTGGTGTCACGAGGTAACCCAAACGACCTCGAACAGTCCCAAGATAATCTAAGCCAGAATTTATGTTACTGCCGCCAATTGCGCTCGAATCTGCGCTTCTACCTGCAACTTCATCACTTGGCTGGCTAAATGCCGCCACTCCTCGTGTTTTTGTATTTCCACTAATGATTGTTCCTTGAATGTCCGTTTCAATACCAATGACGATATTTGAACTCCACTGGTAGTTGTAACCAAACTGTGCGCCTCCAATAAATCCAGATTGGGTGTTTTGGCCCCATCCGCTTGTTGCGACAGGTCCAGAGGAAGCAGAGAATCCATCGCTTTCACCAACTTCTGTCCAAGCGGGGCCCTGATTCTGCACACCTAAATTGGCATTTGTGCCCCAGTTATAGCCAGCATTTAAACCAGCATAAGCGCCAGTCCATGAAAGGACTGGGGCAGCTGGTGGAGGAGCTTTATGTGATGGCAAGTCTGCAGAAAAGGCTGAAGTAGTCGAGAGCGCTAAAGCAATAACGTTAGTTGTAAGAATTTTTCTCATGTCCAACTCCTTGTATCTCTTTTTTGTTAAACTAAGAGATACACGGACAACACCCCATTCCCTTCGTTATTCATGACGATGAATTAGATTCGTTTTTTTTAAAGTATTTATTTAGGTCAGAAGCTATATTTCTTCACAGTGTTGCAATCCCGCAACATATATTTATATAACCGAAAGCAATCCAGTAAAAGAAAACCGCCGTCATTTCTGACTGGGCTTATGAAATGTTCCTGTCAAAATAATTTATTTAATTCTCACATGAAACTTATGGGACCTGATATCAAAGTTCCCCAATTTCCAAAAAATATCACTGTCATAAGACCAATAATCGCCATTTCTAAAATCTTTTTCTTTAGACATCATGCTCTCCTGTCATTTGTTGTGAAATCCCAATTGAGGGGGGCATAATTGAAAATATGTTTGGTCACGGGTCTGCTTAGTCATAAAAAAGGACCGCCCGTTCTGAGGGGAAAACGGACGGCCCTTGGCACGGCGGTAGAAGCATCGAAACAACAACCGCCTAAAACAAATAGAATATAAATTACCAGTATTAGCTTTGTTTAAAATATAGGCTTCCATTATTTAACAACGCAACGGAAGATTGACGGACAAGCTGGTAGGTCAGATGTGCTGGCATGTAACCCCATTGCTGAGACATCCTTGGCTTGCGCTGGAGCTAGAGGGATGCTGGCGCTGAAAGCCAACGCGCCAACAGCAAATACAGTAGCAAGATATTTCTTCATGATATTCCCCTAAATGTTAGATTTCTCGTTGTTTCGATTAAGCGCCTGCCTTGACTGAAGTCGGTACCAATGTTGGGTGGTGATTTACCTTGAGGGCTTCTTTGGGGTTGAACTGACCCTCGAAAGCCATAACAGGCGTGATTGAAGCTGATAGGAGGAATAGTCCTCCGATGATTGAAATTATCTTCTTCATGACTTCCTCCTTTAAGTTTGAGTGCACTGTCTAATCAGTCACGACCGACGTAGAAACGCTCTCCACGAGCTGCCATTGATGGCGTGTAGACCGCATAGCTGGCCTTCTCGACTTTGACAGAGCTGGAGCTATTAAACTCTTCTGCCTGAACTGGAGCTGTTGAGAGGCCTGCAGCCAGAGCGATGAAAGCGATAGAAGCGATAATTGACTTGGTCATTTGCGTAGTTCCTTCTGATTTAAAGTGTCGGTTCGTTGTTCCGATGTTCAGAAGGTAGCTCACGTCAAAATAGAATAATGTTCGATGGCGCACAGAGTAAGCAGTAGCCATTTGTAATAAATTAAAACCATTTATTGATAATTTTTATCGCTAGAACTTATAAGATACTCATTGTTTTTCAACTTTAGCTGACAGTTTTATCAAAACTATCACACTTGCAAATCTCGCGTAAAAAAACAAACATATAATTCAGATCGCTGCACTCAACTAGTCATTATCTACCACGAAAGGGTTTTATCGATAGATACTATGAGTCTGGACTATAAAGTCGCGTTAGACATTGAGATTAGTCGTCTGCGCCATTGTCTTATTGGGTATAGATAGAAACCTGCTATCGTTTCAACTTGAAGTTCCTTGACGCCAGTTGGTGGATATTCATCTTTTTCGGGAAAATATAGAGTTCCAAATACGCTGTCCCAGATAGAAAACACGCCAGAAAAGTTTTTATTCTGATGACGGTCGTCAATGCTATGGTGAATTCTCTCGAATTGAGGTGTCGCGATTACTCTATAGAGAAAACCTGCGTTGAACTTGATATTGCAATGATTTATGAAATTAATTCCAGCAAATAAAGAAGAAGCTACAACAACAGAATCACTTGAAACACCCAAAAGCAGCTTCATAAGAAAAATGCTCAAACCAAGTCGTATGAAGTTCTCAATCCATATCTCTCTTGTGCTAGAAAAGGCATTCAAATTTTCATCGGAATGGTGAATAGCATGAATATCCCAGAGAAAAGGGATTTTGTGCTCAGCTCTGTGCCACCAATATAGAAATAGATCTAGCAAAAGGGCGCCTAGAATTGTAACAAAGATAAATCCTATCTCTGAACCTGAAGCATATGTTTCAAGCTTAAAAAGCGACCCTAGATGATAAGAATTAATAACACGATTTATAAATGCAATAAATTGGAAATTTATTCCAAATATAATTACAAGATAAATAAGAGAATGCTTAAAATTTATGTATGAACTATCAGAATTCTTGTTTTTGACTGCCCTGGGCAGAAGTCTTTCTAGTAATAAACCAATCGCAAAGAACGACATCCAAAGCACGATTGGAGATCTATCGATTAAATTTATATGGATAAATTCAAGCATTTTATTACTCGCTAGGTCATAATGAGATAACATTGATGAACTAGCTAAACGCTATTAGCACGAGTTTATATGCCATAACGCACAAATTAGCCTGCCTAGATTCAACTTCTAATTACGACTTCGGTGATTTGTTGAGCTGACTGAGAATTCGTAATGACCTAACTACCTTGACCTGACAGATGATGAGGCACCTTGAACCATACTCACGTCAGTGAATTCGAAAGATATAATTATTTGAGTGTGAATAATTGAATAACATTTAAAGTGATAGACCCGGCGCTTTAGAGGTAGCTGGGCGACGGAAGATAACTTTTTTCTACAAGGCCATCATGAAGGGCTTATCCACCTAGAGCGACGGTCATATTTTTTCAAATAGTCCTGAAGGTTGGGGTTCTTGCTGGTCAGAATCATTTCGTAAAAGATCCGAATGACACCCTCGGCTGTAACATTGGAATAGAGAGATGGAATGAAGGCATGGATGACGCTGACCACACCAAGATAGATAAG
>Ga0208872_1000850_pt1 | contig 20551 bp, 19 predicted proteins | sample CryBogCBH12Aug08_FD_185508 | JGI IMG/M metagenome (GOLD analysis project Ga0208872, IMG submission 185508) | Freshwater microbial communities from Crystal Bog, Wisconsin, USA - CBH12Aug08 (SPAdes) | ecosystem: Environmental > Aquatic > Freshwater > Lake | place: Crystal Bog, Wisconsin, USA...
CCTTTTGCAAATGCAAAAAAAGCAAACCCCTCGACAATCCATTAGAGCTCTCCGTATGATGGCAGGGTGGGATGACGCCTTGCTCGCCTCAACTCTCTCTCAAAAATTTTCATGAGGTGACCCTGTGGGTTCCAGTTGCATTTTCCCCCCTCTGACATTAGTATGACCAAAGTTGGTTTACTGTTTTTGAATTAAAAAATGATTGTTGTTGCTGCTCTTTATAAATTTACGTCTTTAGAAGATTACCAGTCTCTCCAAGATCCCTTGAAATGGGTGTGTGAATCCAACCAGATCAAGGGTACACTGCTTTTGGCATCTGAGGGAATCAATGGGACTGTCGCAGGCTCCAGAGAGGGAATCGATAATCTGGTTGCTTTTCTAAAGCAAGACAAAAGGTTTTATGGGCTAGAATACAAGGAATCTTATGCGGATAAGCTGCCCTTTTTGCGCATGAAGGTTCGCCTTAAAAAGGAAATTGTAACTCTGGGCGTTCCGGGAATTAGCCCCAAGAAGAAAGTGGGCACCTACGTTGAACCCAAAGACTGGAACCAGTTGGTCGAGGATCCTGAGGTAATCTTGATCGATACCCGTAATGATTACGAGGTCGAGATTGGAACCTTTAAGGGTGCGATTAATCCAAAAACACAAAGCTTCAGAGAATTTCCAGATTACGTAAAAGAAAAGCTGGACCCCAAAAAGCACAAAAAAGTTGCCATGATGTGCACAGGGGGGATTCGCTGCGAGAAAGCGTCCGCTTATATGCTGTCAGAGGGTTTTGAGGAAGTGTATCACCTAAAGGGTGGAATTCTAAAATACCTAGAGATGGTCCCTGAGGAAGAAAGCCTTTGGCAGGGGGAATGCTACGTTTTCGACCAACGGGTTGCGGTAAAGCATGCCCTTGAGATTGGGACCTATGATCAGTGTCATGGGTGCAGACTGCCCCTTTCCCCCAAAGATAAAGAATCTCCGCATTATCAAGAAGGGGTTTCTTGTTCAAACTGTTATGATCTTCCGCTTGAGCGAAAAAAGCGTGCTATGGAAAGGCATAGACAGGTCCAATTGGCTGCCTCTAGAAACCAAGCACACCTTGGCGATGGGGCGCGGTTAGCACGGCAAGGGGTTATTTCTTAAAACCTTGGCAAGTCCCACATACTGATCAAGGGTTAGATTTTCTGGACGTTCGGTTTCGGCTAGGTTTAGGGATTCAAGGACTTCCTTCAATCTTTCCCCAAATACAGTTTTCAAACTGGACCTGATCATTTTACGGCGTTGGCCAAAGGCTGCTGCGGTTACCTTTTCAACAAATGGAATCAGGCTTAAGTCCGAAGGGGGCAGGGGCTTTGGAATAAAATGAACAACAGAGGAAAAAACTTTTGGGGCCGGTTTAAATACATGCGGGGGCAGATCAAAGGCGCGTTCAGTCGAACACAAATACTGGCAAATCACAGATAGACGGCCGTAATCATTGCAAGACGGTTCTGCCGTAATCCTAAGGGCGACTTCCTTTTGAAACATCAAGGTTAGGGATGCAATCGATGATAAGTCTTTAAGCCAAAATAAAAGTAGATTGGTGCCAACATTATAGGGAAGGTTGGCGATGATCTTTAGGGGGTGGGTGGTCAAAGACTGGGGTTTCAGTTTTTGCGCATCTTTTTCAAGAACGTGGAGTTTTCTCTTGCTGACCTGAACAAGTTCGCAAAGGGCCTTAACACAATCAGGGTCTTTTTCGATTGCAAAAAGGGTTTCTGGGTTTTTCTCTAAAATAGCCCTTGTCAGCCCCCCTGGGCCTGGACCAACCTCAAGAACATCGAAGCCTTCAAGGGGCCCTGCGACAGAGACGATGCGGCGGATGAGATTCGGATCAAGCAGAAAATTCTGCCCAAGTCCTTTTGAACGCCCTTTGTGGGCTAAAAGTTTATTTTCTGCAATTGTTTCGATAAGAGAGGGTAGTTTTTCCAAGGGATATACTCAAATAAATGCAGAGAAGCTTTTTTTCTGGATTGCCGCGCTTCGCTCAGAATAACGAAACCCCAGCGTCATCGCGAGTGCCGAAGGAACGTGGTGTTCCAGGAAACTTTATTCATAATTCATGGGGAATATAGCTTTCCCTTCTCTATTTCATTAACCTCCAACTGCAGCGGCTTTTTTCGAAAGTTCTGATTTTGATGCAGATTTCTCAGCCTTAGAGGTTTCAGTCCCATCAACAATATAAGAAACGCTTTTTATTTTATTGAATTCCCGTGTTGCAATCTTGTTCATTTTTTCCTGTTCAAGTTGCTGCCGCACTTCATCGTGAGTTGGTAATTTTTCCTCAGGGGCGCTTTTCTGACAAACCATACTGACGATGATGTGGTCTTTTGTCGATACTGGTTCCAGGCATTGTCCTACGCTTGCTGCGTGAAAAAGCTTTTGAAATCCTGTTGGCAGTTCCCTGTATTGTTTCGAGATAAGATCATGTTCGTATCCGCATTCTTTGGCCTTGGCAGCCAGTTTGTCGCAATTGGAAATCTTTTTCATTTCTTGAACATGGGTCTCAATGCGCTGATAATCCTCGCCAGAAAGGGAATCATGATAGGGGATTTGGACTTGTCTAAAGGTAACTTGAGTCTGTCCGTAAGCGGGGGTGCCTGATTTTTTAAAGTCCCTCAGCATAATGATTTTATAACCCATGGGGGTGCGAATCGGTTCCGAGAATTGACCAAGCGCTGTTAACTTTTCAACAGCAGATTCTATAGCTTGATCCATTTGTCCCTTGACCATCCATCCAATATGACCCCCTTGGGCCGATGATGTTGCTTGCGAGAATTGCTGGGCCATTACTTGAAAATGTGCGCCTTCTTTCAATTGCGCATGAATCTTATCGACCTCTTTTTTAATCGCTGCTTCTTGGCTTGGGTTCTCAACCCGCAGAAAAATCTCAGCAAGATCATATTGGTCCTTATTACGATTTTGCGTGATTTTTTCCAAGGTTTTTATAATGTCACTTTCATTAATATGAATCATTGACCCAAAGGCATCGCGAATTGTCCGCATCCAACAGATCTGGGCCCTTAGGCGTTCTTCCAGGGTTTTAATGGGAACGTTTTGTTTTTTAAAGGTTTCTGTCATCTGGGCAACGGTCATATTGTTATCCCCAGCAACCCTTTTAAGGGCTTCCTGAATTTCGGCATCAGATACGATGATTTTTTGTTCTTTTGCAGCCTGAATCTGGATTTTTTCATCAATCAAACTTTTTTTAACCTGATCTTTGACTATTTCTAGTGTTTCAGGGTTATTGGGAAGCCCAGATGTCAACAAAATCAACATGGCTCTGTCATAAATATCCTGACGGGTAATGACGTCCTTATTGACGACAATACCGATTTGGGAGCCACTTTTGGGCGTTGACGGCGACGCACCAGCAGAAAACCCCGGTGTCGTGGAGATAATAAATAAACCGCATAAAATCGTAAAAAGAAACTTATTAATCATGGCCACCCTAAAAATACTTAAAAACAAAAAATAACCTACGTCTGTCAATTGCCTGCGAAACATGCTAGCTTTTCAGAAAAGGCTAAGAGATAGTATAGAGCTTTTTCAAAAAAACTCTAACAAAAATACATAATCGTCCTTCCATATAATGCTTCGGGGAACAATATTCCAATAAAAACATGACATTGTTGTTTCGTTATCTCTCTAAAAAATTTCTTATCGTCGCCTCCTCGTTGGTTGTGATCCTGATTGCTTCTGTGTGGTTGACCCAGTCTCTTCGGTTTATAGAAATTATTGTGAACCATAGTGTGTCTTTGGGCGGGTATTTTTCTCTGATTATTTATTTAATCCCTGATCTGATGGCAACAATCTTGCCAATTGGCCTGTTGGTTGGGGGGCTGCACGTTTATTCAAAGCTGATCATGGATCATGAGATTGAGGCAATTAGATCGGTTGGGCTTAGTAATACTGCCATTGCAAAGCCTTTGGTGGCGCTTGGGCTTTTAGGAACTGTTCTTGTTTTTTTCATCAACATTTACATTATACCCCTTTCTTTTCAGCAATTTCGTAACCAAGAACACCAAATTAAAAACCAATTTTCGGCTTCTTTAATTAGGGAGGGGGCTTTTAATCTTCTTCACGGAATAACTGCATATGTTCGTGAAAGGGGCCCTCAGGGGGAATTTAAGGGCATTTTCATTTATAACCCCCATTTGCCTGAAGGGAAGTCTGAAAACATTCACACCATTATTGCCGAAGAGGGATTTATACACCAAGGCCCCAATGGCGTTGCGCTTGTCCTAAAGAATGGAAGCCGGCAGGAAAAGGATAAAACGACAGGCAAAACATCTTTTTTCTCGTTTGATGAATTTGTTTTTGATCTGGAAAAAACAGTTAAAAAAGAATCTCCGCGTATAGCAAAACCTTATGAAAAAAGTCTTTCTGAATTATTTGCCGAGGTTCCTGGTGAGGATGAACAAACTCAAGGCCGCATGAGAGCTGAGGGGCATCAACGGCTTTTAACCCCCTGGTTGGCCTTGATCGATAGCTTGATTGTTTGTTTGGCTATGCTAAAAGGGGATTTCAACCGAAAGAAGAAACGTCATCGCGTTTGCTTAGGCGCTGTTCTGGCTCTTTTTGTTCATGTAACGCTTTATGTTCTTTTGAATTTAAGTGCGAAACATCCAGGTCTTTTATTCGGCTGCTATGCGTTTGTAACCCTCTTGGTGCCAGTTTTATTTTTATTGCTGGAATCGGAAAAGGTTTTATATTGGCTTTCTTCAAGGAAGGTTGGTTGATGATCTCATTTCTTTATTCCTCCTTAAATCGGTATTTTTGCCGTTCTCTTCTTTTCTGGTTTGCCGTGTGCTTTGGAGTGATCTTAGCTATAGTCAGTTTCTTTGAGATGATAGAGCTTTTGCGTCGTTCAATGACCAATCCCCAGGTGCCCTTTGCTCTGATTGGGGAAATGGTCCTTCTTAAAATTCCCCAGCACATCGAAATGCTATTACCCTTTGTGACATTCAGCGCGTCTATTTTGTCTTTATGGCGTCTGAATCAAACGCAAGAAATTTTATCTGCGCGTGCCTCTGGGGTCTCTGTTTGGCAGTTAACGGTTGGTTTGAATGTCTTGGTTTTGATTTTGGGGATTATATATCTTGTTTTTGTAAACCCTATAGGGGCTGCAATGACGGGCCGTTTGTCCCAGATTGAAGAAAAGGCCTTTGGAAACTCTAATAGTCTTTTATCTATTTCCCCAGCCGGTTTGTGGCTTAGAGAAAGCACGGGTGAGGGAAAAACAATTTTTCACGCAGATTATTTTGATTTTCTTCAAAATAAATTCGGGCAGGTTAGTTTTTATGATTTTGACCATAATGGCTCTTATGCGGGACGATACGACGCAAAAGAGGCTTCTTTGGAAAACGGAGAGTGGAGGCTGGAGAAAGTTACCCATTGGAATAAGGAAAATATTCCTGAAGAAATTGGAATGGCGTCAAGAAAGACTGATTTGACCCTTTCAAAAATACAAGAAAGCTATGCGCCGCCAGAAAGTTTGTCCTTTTGGAAAGTACGGAGATACATTGACGTTTTAAAAAAAGCAGGATTGTCAAATGTTAGGTATAAGCTATATTGGCACAGCCAGATTTCAAAGATTGGGCTTATGATTTCTATGGTGTTTTTAGCATCAACCTTTTGTTTGCATCCCATTCGTTACCGGAATGCTTCTTATCTGATCGCTTTTGGCCTTTTTTCAGGCTTTGTCATTCATTTTTTAGGGGATGTGATTTATGCTTTGGGACTTGCTGGAAAAATCCCGGTTCTTCTGGCGGCTTGGATTCCGGCCCTTGTAACATTAATGCTGAGTCTGACTTTTCTTTTGCACCAAGAGGGCGGTGAATGAAATTTTCTATTTTCTTAATAATGCTTTTTGTTTGTAAGGGTTTGGGGGCTGCCTCGTGCCCTGAATCAGCACCTTCTTTACCTATACTTTTAAAAGCAGATGAGATTATTCACCAGGAGCGGGAAAGGATAACAACAGCAAAAGGGCACGTTGAGGTAAATCAATATGTTTCGGGTGGTGGATGGCGAGTTTTATATGCAGACACCCTAATTTACGATCAAATAAAAGACAAGGTTTATGCCTCTGGAAACGTAAAAGTAAAAGAGCCAACGGGCGAAATTATGGTGACCCAGTCTGCTGAATTTACAGGCGACTTTAAGAAGGGGGCGATGGAGGCCCTTCGTTTGTGGACAGAGGATAACTCTCAACTTTCAGCAGCAAAAGCACACCGGCAGGATGGGAATCAAACACACTTTGAGAAAGTTCTTTATTCCCCGTGCACGGTTTGCAAGGCTGATACGGGTTCAACGTCCCCTCTTTGGCAGATTAAGGCCCAAAGGGTTATGCATGACAAAGAGAGCGAAACTGTTCACTACTACAATGCACGCCTAGAATTTAAGGGAATTCCGGTCCTTTATTTGCCTTATTTTTCTCACCCTGATCCTAAGGTTAAACGAAAATCAGGTCTTTTGTTTCCAACGTACGGTCAATCGACAGATCTGGGCGCTTCTGTCAGTTTGCCTGTTTACTATACCATTGCCCCGAATCGGGATTTAACGATTACGCCAACTCAAACGACAAAACAGGGGGGAATTATTGCTTCTTCTTATCGTCATCGGTTTCGTGATGGTGAGGCTGCCCTTTCAGGAAGTTACACAAGAACAAGGGGGCTGCAAGCGGCAACAACGCCCCAGCCCATGAATCGGCCAAGGCTTCCAAAGCCAGATCGCTGGCATGTTATGAGTAATGTCAGGTATGACATTAATAATGAACGCCGCCTAAAGGCCGATATAAAGAGGGCTAGTGACACAACTTATCTGACAAGGTACCCAATGGTTGTCCAGCGAACACCTAGCTTTATTCAAAATAGAAACTTAACGTCTACCCTTGATTTTGAAGAATTTCATAGGAATAGTTATTTAGGCGTCAAGGGTATGGCTTTTCAAACAGATGCCCCCAAAACAACCCCTTTAGTTTTTCCGTTGGCGAGATATCATTCTGGGTCAGAACCTGATCGCTTTGGGGGCATTCTTAGCACAGATGCGAATTTTCTTTCTCTTGCCCGTCAAACGCCTATACCGGGTCGTTTCGGCACTCAAATGGAAAGACTTTCGGCAGGGGTTAATTGGAAACTTCCGCACCACACAAAAAACGGACAGATTGTGACGCTGCAGCTGAGTGGGCGGGCCGATGGCTATTACATGCGGCGTTATCAGTTTTCTCCGGCGCCACTGGCTTCGCCTTCGGAATCTCATTTAGAACACAAGGCAGGTAGGCTTTTCCCCCAAGCAAGTTTGGACTGGCGTTATCCGCTTTTAAAGCAATTGCAAGATGCTGATTGGGTTTTGCAGCCAATGGCGATGGTTGCTGCAAGCCCCTCTCAATTCACGGATTTGCGCATACCTAACGAAGATTCAACGACCTTTGAATTGGATGACACAACCCTATTTCTGCCTAACCGATTTGATGGAATTGACCGCGTTGATAGGGGGTACCGTTCTGTTTACGGAGCTGAAAATACATTTTATCTATCAAAACAAAGAAGTGTTAATCTTTTTCTTGGGCAGACAAGGCGATTGGATCATAAAAATATTGTGTCTTCAAACCTGGGGGAAGATCATAATAAGTCAGACTATGTTATGCGTTTAAAAGTGAAGCCTATTTCTTGGCTGACGACTCGTTACCGTTGTTCCATTAACCCAAAGGATAACAGACCGCGGTATTCTGAATTGGGCGCTTCGGTTGGAAAGAAGGCTTTCCATATAGACATTGGATATGTTTATTTGAATAAAAGGGCGACTGCGAAACAACAAGATATCTCCCAGGTTAATTGGCAGGCCAGCAGTCAAGTGACCGATACTTGGTCTTTGTCATTTGCCCAAATTCGAAACCTTAAGCACAACCGCGGGGGCAGCTCTCTTGCAAGCTTTTTATTAGCAACCTATAAGGATGAATGCTTTCAGATTGATGCAGGTGTTTACAAAACATCTTACAAGGATAGGGACATTCATCCAGATTCTGGATTTTTAATTCAACTAACCTTTAAAAATTTGGGAAATTTCACACCCTATAATGCCCCTAAATACCCGGGATCGATGTTGTCGACTTTCCAATGATGACTAAAATACACGACCTATTTAGACGACTGCAAAGTTTAAACCCTGAACCCAAAACAGAACTTGTTTATACGACGCCCTATACCCTTTTGGTCGCGGTTGTTTTATCAGCACAGTCAACAGACAAGGGGGTTAATAAGGCAACGGCTGAATTGTTCAAGGTGGCAGATACCCCTGAAAAGATGATTGCCTTAGGCGAGGAAGAGCTTCGAGAGTATATTAAAACAATCAATCTATATAAAACAAAAGCAAGGCATGTCATCGGACTTTCACGCATCCTTTTAGAAAGTCATAAAGGACATGTTCCAGCTGACCGGGAAAAATTAGAGTCCTTGCCGGGGGTTGGCCGAAAAACAGCGAACGTTGTTTTGAATGTTGCTTTTGGGCAAGAAACAATGGCCGTTGATACCCACATATTCAGGGTTTCAAATCGCACAGGCATTGCGCCTGGTAAGACACCCTTGGAGGTTGAAAAAGCCTTGGAAAAAGTTATTCCAAAGGAATTTCGGCTCCATGCCCATCACTTGTTAATCCTTCAGGGGCGCTACATTTGTGTTGCCAAAAACCCCAAATGTGAAGTCTGTCCAATTTCTGATCTTTGCCAGTATTTTAAAGAGAAATCTTAATGGTTTCCCTTACTATTGAGGGGAGCTGCAGACTGAAGGGCACCTTAGAGGTGCCTGGTGATAAATCGATTAGTCACCGAAGTCTTATTCTCTCGGCCCTTAGGAAGTGTCCTATTTTAATTTCTAATTTGAATGATGGCGAGGATGTTCACCGCACAAGACAAGCGCTAGAAAGCTTGGGCATTTTAATCGAAGATCAGGGGGCAGGTAGGGGGGTGAGCGTTAAAAGTGCTGGGTCCTTTACAAAACCATCATCGCCTTTATACCTTGGAAATTCTGGAACTTCGGCGCGCCTTTTGATGGGACTCTTGGCCTCCCAAGGGTTTGAGGTGGGTTTGACAGGGGACAGTTCCCTTGAAAAGCGACCGATGAAAAGAGTGATGGAACCCTTATCCCTTATGGGGGCTATGTTCGAAAGTGAAAATGGGTGTCTTCCTATTGTCCAACAAGGTTGTTTTCCCCTTCGGTCTATAACCTACCGGTTGTCTGTCCCCTCTGCCCAGCTAAAATCAGCCCTTTTGATAGCAGCCCTGTCAGCAAAGGGAATAAGCAGAATCATAGAGCCAGAGCCATCACGCGATCACACTGAACGGCTTATGACGTTTTTGGGAATGCCGCTTAAAATCCATAAGTCTGAGGGCGAGAGGGTTCTTGAGGTGGAGGGGGTGTACGCCCCAAAGGCACAAGATAAACAAATTCACCTTGAAGTTCCAGGGGACCCTTCTGCGGCTGCATTTTGGATCGTTGCAGCCCTTGTTGTCTCAAATTCAAAGTTAAGAATTGACAATATTTGCTGGAACTCTTACAGGAATGTTTTTGTACGTATTTTGGAAAAGATGGGTGCCAAAATCCAAATCATTCCGCACCTCCCTCAAATGGGCGAAGAATGCGTTGATCTGATAGCTGAGACAAGTCAGCTTCAGGCGGTCCAAATTCAGGGTGATTTGGCCCCGTCTTTGATTGACGAATACCCCATTCTGGCAGTGGCTGCAGCTTTTGCAAAAGGCCAGTCTGTTTTTAGGGGGCTTCAAGAATTGCGTTTTAAGGAATGCGATCGATTGCAGGTCATTTTGGACAGTTTAAAGGCGTGCGGAGTTCGGTGTTTTGTCCAAAACGATGATCTTTTTATTGAAGGAGGATCCTTTGCCCCTCTGGCAACGGAGATTAACATTGACCCCCAACACGACCACAGAATCGCGATGGCTTTTAGCATTTTTGCGCTTGCTTACCATCAACCTATAACCATTCACCAAACAGAGGTTACCCAGACAAGCTATCCTGATTTCTACAAGATTTTGGAAAACTTGCGATGAATGCATTGCAAGCCCTTATCCTTCAGGAAATTAAACGGGATGGGCCTATGACGGTTCAAAGATTTATGGAACTTTCTCTTTATCACCGAAAATATGGCTATTACACTTGCCAAGAGATTTTGGGGAAGGGTGGTGATTATATTACTGCCCCTGAATTGACCCAAGTTTTTGGCGAACTTTTGGCCCTATGGGTTATTGATGCATGGCAACAACTTGGAAGTCCATCACCTGTCCAATTAATTGAGCTAGGACCAGGACGCGGCGTCATGATGCAAGATATCCTAAGAATTGCTAAAAGGTTCCCAGAGTTTTATAAGGGTTTGAGTGTTTATCTGGTTGAAGTCAGTCCCCTCTTAAAAAGCCATCAGCAAAACTTGCTTAATGGGGAACCTGTTCAGTGGGCAGAAAATCTGCAAGATATCCCAGAGGGAAAACCAACCTTTTTCCTAGCCAATGAATTTTTTGATGCCCTTCCTATTGAGCAATACGTTTGTGTAAATGGTGATTGGACGCCGCGCCGTATAGGCGAAAAAGAAGATCAGCTTTATTTCCTAGACGAAGCCTCCGTTAAAGAAAGTTGTAAACTTTACGAGCCGCACATGAAAGAAATAAACCGTAGGCTTTTAAAGGATAAAGGGGGCGCCTTGATTATTGATTACGGGGATGATCTACCGGCAGGGCGCTCTGGTGATACGCTTCAATCCCTTTACCGGCATCATCATGCAACCATTCTTGAAAATCCAGGGCAGCAGGATTTAACGCATCATGTCAGCTTTGCGGCCCTTAAGAACTATTTGGACCCGGCCCTTAAGGCTGAACTGAAAGATCAGGGGGAATTTTTGATCTCGCTTGGGCTTGATCTATGGGTCCAAAAACTGTGTCAATCAATGGACCAGAAAAACGCCACCGCCTTTAAGCTTGCGGCTTCAAGGCTTGTTTCCTCTCAAGAAATGGGTAGACTTTTTAAGGTCTTGACCATTAGTATTGGCGTATCGTCTTAAGAATTAAAAATAAAATGGATTAGGATTATGCGCGCTGAAATAGAATCCCAAGTCAAATCGATCAATCAGTCTTTAGACCTTCTTCGGAGGCATCTTTGACTGGGATAAGGCTTTAAAAAGATTAGAAGCTTTGAATCAGCAGGCAGAATCCCCTGACCTTTGGAATGATCAGGCTTTGGCCCAAAAAACCCTGAAGGAACGGGAATCATTGCAGGGTTCAGTCCGTCGCATTGAAAAACTAGAGCAAATTCTAAAAGACAGCCTTGAGCTGATTGAGTTGGCCGAGATGGAGGGTGACGCAGAGGTTTTAAAAGAAGCTGAGAAAAACCTAGAGGCCCTAACAACGGACGCTGCAAGATTACAGCTTGAAACGCTTTTATCGGGCGAGGCGGATGCCAATGATTGTTTTATCGAAATTAATGCAGGCGCCGGCGGGACAGAGGCGCAAGACTGGGCCCAGATGCTGGCGCGCATGTATGGCCGCTGGGCTGAAGCCCATCAGTGTAAGGTTGAAATCCTAGATGAAAATGCTGGAGAAGAGGCAGGTATTAAATCCATAACCTTTAAGGTTCTAGGGCACCAGGCTTACGGATGGCTGAAAACTGAAAGTGGAGTCCACAGACTTGTTAGAATTTCCCCCTTCGATTCGAATTCCAGGCGGCACACCAGCTTTGCATCCGTTTGGATATACCCCGTTATTGACGATTCCATTCATGTTGAAATTGAAGAAAAAGACCTAAGGATAGATACCTACCGGGCCTCAGGGGCAGGGGGACAGCACGTCAATAAAACAGAAAGTGCAATTCGAATTACCCATATGCCAACAGGAATTGTGGTTCAGTGTCAAAGCGATCGGTCCCAGCACCGCAATCGTGCCCAAGCTATGTCTATGTTGAAAGCGCGCCTTTATGAACTTGAGCTTAGAAAGCGCGAAGAAAAACTAAGCAACCAAGCAGCCTCTAAGACAGAAATTGGGTGGGGGCATCAGATTCGCTCGTACGTCCTTCAACCCTATCAAATGGTTAAAGATAACCGCACAGGCGTTGAAAGGGGCAATGCTCAGGGCGTTTTGGACGGGGACATTGATTGTTACCTAGAGGCTGCTTTGGCCCAAAGAATTGGATGATAGGGTCTGTCAATAACAAGCAGAAGTGTCCGATTTAAACACCAAGGGGGTTGTCCGATTATATTTTTCATCAGGCGGCTAAAATGCCCCTCCATAAACTAGAACAAGTTGCGTGAGGAGATATTCGGGATGTGAGTCAAGATTCCCTAAGACAGGCTATAGGGATGATTCCCCAGGACCCCCTTTTTGTTTCACCGAACCTTAAGAAAAAAATATTCATTACGGGCGCGTAGAGGCGAAGGAGTATGCAATTATGAAGAGTTTCGGATAAGGGACTTGCAAGCCAAGAGGCGAGAATAGGATAAATCGTCGATTTTTCTTGGAACTTGTGTTACTTCTTAAGAAACTGAAATTATCTTTATGGACATGTGTCAGGTGCCGCGTTTGAACTCTCATCTGGTTGTGGACAGGATTTCCAAGTCTTTCTTAAAAGCGAATCAGGAAAAGGTTCTAGGCGACATTTCTTTTGAGGTTGAGCCTTCGAAAATTCTTGGAATTATTGGTAAAAGTGGGGCTGGAAAAAGCACTCTTCTGCGGTGTTTGAATGGCTTAGAAAAGCCAGATTCTGGCCGCATTCTTTTCCAAGATCAAGACTTAACCAAGCTTTCAGAAAAAAAATTCAGAGCCCTTCGTCAAAAGATCGGTGTTGTTTTCCAGTCCTTTAATCTTTTAAGCGGCAGGACTGTTTTTGACAATGTGGCCCTTCCTTTGGAATTCCTGAAATGCCCTGTGGCTGAACGTCAAAAGAAAGTTGATCAGATTTTGGGCTTAGTTGGTTTGTTTTCAAAACGAAACGCTTACCCAAGTGAACTTAGCGGTGGTCAGCGTCAGCGGGTTGCAATTGCCAGGGCTTTGGTTGTGGATACGGCCCTTCTTTTGTGCGATGAATTCACATCAGCCCTTGATCCCCATACGACCCTTGAGATTTTGGAATTGCTGAAAAACATAAACAAAACCTTGGGAATTGCGATTGTCTTTGTGACCCATGACATTAATGTTGTCAAAGAATTAGCCCAAGATGTTTGTGTTTTGGACCAGGGGCGAATCGTTGAAAAAGGGTCTGTTGAAAGCGTTTTCACAAATCCAAAGCATTCCGTCACCAAAATCCTTCTTTCTGAATTGCTAAAAAACGACCTGCCCGAATTCCTGCAGCATCAGCTTCACTCTGATGGCTTGGAAAACGATGATGTGGTTCTAAAGCTTATTTTTGGCACGCAAACATCGACTAAACCCCTGATTGCTAATTTGATTCAAAAGTGGAATATTCCTGTTAACATCGTGTCGGGAAGTCTTGATCATATTGGAAAAGCCACCTTTGGTCATTTGGTGATTTCACTAAAACATGAAGAGGGGACCACAGAAAACATTGTGAACTATTTGAGGGCACATCATGTGGCGGTCGAGAGAGCGGGGTACATCCGGTGGCGTTAACTGATCTTGTTATAAAAGCCCTATTAGAAACTGTCCTGATGGTTTTTGGATCGACCGCTTTTGGGGTTTTGATGGGCGTGCCTCTTGGTGTTGTTCTCTATAATGCTTCAAAAAAGGGGCTGCAACCCAGAAGGGTCCTTTACCAACCCCTAAGCTTTTTGGTGAATGGGGCAAGGTCAATTCCTTATATTATCTTGACGGTTCTTTTGATTCCCTTTACGCGGGGTCTTATTGGAACTTCAATTGGAACGGGGTCTGCGATGATTCCCCTCAGTATTGCAGCGGGCCTTTTGGTGGCCAGGTGCGTTGAGGATGCCTTGCAGTCTGTGCCTAAAGGTCTAAGCGAGGTTGGTATTTCCCTTGGGGCATCGCCCCTTCAGATTATTCACAAGATTCTTCTTCCTGAAAGTATGTCATCGATCATTGCGGGCATCACAACGGTTATGATCAACATTGTTGGGTATTCAGCCATGGCTGGAACTGTGGGGGGCGGGGGCCTTGGTGATCTTGCGATTCGCTACGGGTATCAGCGCTATGATATCGTTCTTGTTGTTCTTATTGTTGTGATCCTTATAGCCTTGGTTCAAGGGATTCAGATGGTTGGACAATGGGGATCTAACTATTATCGCCGGTGAGAAAACATGAGGCAGCCAAAACTATTTTCTGACCCGGTAGCAGTTTTCCCCTTAAAAGCGGTTGAGGGGGGCGTCAGGCTTTTTATCAAGGCAACCCCAAAATCTTCAAAAAATCGATTGGGGGAAATTATAAAAGGCGGCCAAGATGCTTGTTTTCTTAAAGTTTACGTTACAGCATCCCCTGAAAATAATCAGGCCAACCAAGCGATTATCGACTTAATTTCTAAAAGCTTTAAAATTCCAAAATCCAGTATTGAAGTCATTAGTGGACTTGCCTACCGCGAGAAAACTTTGTTGATCCAGGGTAAAAGTTTTGAAGAGTTAAGGGCGGAACTTGATTCCCTTTAGGTGTAAGATTTTAAGTATTGTCTAATCTTAAACATCTATGCGATCTTCAGAAGACAGAGAAGAACGAATAAAAAATGATCGCAAAACTGACAGGAAACTAACATGTCCAATGACAAGAAAGACAAGCCACTAGTAAAAGACCTTTTTTCAAAAGTTGGGCTAAAGGTTCAAGAAATTCCTACTAAACCTGGAGTTAAGACCCCTGATTTTGAGATTTACAAGGACGAAGAGTTAATAGCTGTTTGTGAGACAAAATCGGTTAGATTTGATAATTGGCTTGTCGATGATATCAGAAATAATCCAGACGTACTAACTGTTGGAGAAAGAAAAGATCCAATTTTCAACCGGCTATCTGATGATATATGCACGGCAGCTAAGCAGTTTGAAAGTTATGGTTCTGACCGAAAAATTCCCAGAATTTTAACCTTTGTAAATTACGATAAAAACTGTGGTTTCAATGATCTTAGAAGCACGGTAACAGGAAATTTTTATGCACACGATGGTACAGTGCACCCGCTTTATAAAAACGTTTCAGAAGGCAGAGCTAAGGGGGCAATAGAAAAAATAGACTTATGCTTATGGATAGAAGCTGGAAATTCCGCTGTGTGGCATTGGTCCTTAGATGGCAACGAAGAGGAAAGGAGAGAACCTAGAAAGTTCTGGGTTACACCAAGCGCTAACCTTCCTCAGTTAAATATGCTTATAGGTAAGATTTAGAAGTATTGAGAGTTTGAAGTTTAAAGAAAAGAACTGCGGAATAAATAAAAAATGATCGCAAAACTGACAGGAATTTTAGATAGTGTAACCTCCGACTGTGTTGTGGTCGATGTGGGCGGAGTTGGGTACAGCGTTAATGCCTCGGTCAAGACGTTGGGGCGTTTACCGCAAGTTGGTGAAAAAGCTTCCCTTTTGATAGAACACATTATTCGTCAAGACCATCAACAACTGTGCGGATTTTATGATGAAAACGAACGTCAGTGTTTTCGGTCCCTTTTAGGGGTTCAGGGTGTTGGGGTTAAGGTCGCCCTGTCCATTTTGTCCGTTTTAACGCCAGATGAACTATTAAGCGCTATTGTGCATCAGGATAAAACAATGCTAACGCGGGCTGAGGGCGTTGGACCCAAGGTTGCAGGCCGTATTGTCCTTGAACTGAAGGATAAAAAACTAGGCTTTTTATCAGATATGCCTTCCTCAATTCAAGAAGGGGACTCATCGCTTCAAGATGCCCTTCAGGGGTTAATAGGTCTTGGCTATTCCAGAAGCGAAGCAGCTGGCGCTTTGTCCAAGGTTGTGCAGGGGGCAGGGGCAGAAGCTGCGCCGTCAACCCTGATTCGATTGGCCCTACAAACCCTAGCGGCAAGAGGATAGATTGTGTCGGACAGACTTTTAGACATGGACACCCAAACCGAAGATAGGGATATGTTAGAGCCAGCCTTAAGGCCAAAGACCCTTAAGGAATTCACAGGTCAAAATCACGTCAAATCGAATCTAGATGTTTTTATTCAAGCGGCAAAAAACAGGAAAGAAGCCCTAGACCACGTTTTGCTTTTTGGTCCCCCTGGTTTGGGTAAGACAACCCTTGCACAAATTGTTGCAAAAGAAATGGGGGTTGGCTTTAGGGCAACATCAGGTCCGGTGATTGCAAAAGCGGGGGATTTGGCCGCAACCCTGACGAACCTTCAGCCCCACGATGTTTTGTTTATTGATGAAATTCACCGCCTGAATCCAGCGGTTGAAGAAATTCTGTATCCCGCGATGGAGGATTACAAACTGGACATCATGATAGGCGAGGGGCCTTCTGCCCGGTCCATAAGGTTGGATTTGCCCCCCTTTACCTTAATTGGCGCCACAACGCGCGCAGGCCTTTTAACGCAGCCGCTTCGGGAACGTTTTGGAATCCCCCTGCGCCTTCAGTTCTATGAGCTTCATGATTTGACGTTGATTGTGCAAAGGGCTGCAAAAATTTTAACCCTTTCCCTAGATAAAGAGGGGGCAACTGAGATTGCCCGCCGTTCCCGTGGAACGCCCCGAATTGCAGGGCGCCTGCTGCGGCGCGTTCGTGACTTTGCAACCGTTAAGGGGGAAGATCTTGTGACGGAAACAATAGCGGCCCATGCCTTGAATAAATTGGATGTGGATCCCTTAGGTCTGGATGCGCAGGATACGCGTTACTTAAGGACAATCGCAGATTACTACAAGGGCGGGCCTGTTGGAATTGAAACGCTGGCAGCTGCCCTTTCTGAACAAAGGGATACTTTAGAAGAGGTGATAGAGCCCTACCTTTTGCAGCAGGGGTTTATCCAAAGAACCCCCAGGGGACGTGCTTTGACGGGCCGCGCTTATGATCATTTGGGAATTGAAATTTTTAAAGAACCCCCAGAGCCTGTTATTTCTTTTGAGAAAAAGCGCCCCTAAATTTTCTAAAATCAGCGGCTCTTGCCATTTATCGGGCAGATGGCGTACCATACTTATAAGTTGTCAGAGTGACTTTGTGGGTAAGTCTATATTGTGTTAAGCATGTTTGAAAACATTGGACGAATCGTCCTTCTCTTTTTTGGTAACTGTGGCCGGGTTTCTATCTTTTTCGCAAAAAGCATTCACCATGGTGTCCAACCCCCGTGGTATGGCCGTCAGTTTTTAAGGCAATTAATTCAAATTGGCTACTTTTCGTTACCTGTTGTTGGGTTAACGGCGATCTTTACGGGTATGGTTTTAGCCCTTCAAAGCTATACGGGGTTTTCTCGTTTTTCCGCAGAAAGTGCTGTTGCGACCGTTGTTGTTTTATCGATGACGCGTGAATTGGGGCCGGTTCTGGCAGGTCTTATGGTGGCTGGACGCGTAGGGGCTGCGATGGCAGCTGAAATTGGCACAATGCGTGTGACCGAACAAATTGACGCCCTTGTAACCCTTTCAACCAACCCCCTTAAGTTTCTTGTGGCGCCCCGGGTCTTGGCGGGACTTTTAATGTTGCCAGCTTTGGTCATTGTTGCTGATATTATTGGTGTTCTGGGGGGGTATATTATTGGCGTTTATAAGCTTGGTTTTAATTCTGCCAACTATATTCAGCAAACCTGGAAATATCTTGAGGCGGATGATGTGATTTCAGGTCTAATCAAGGCAGCTGTTTTTGGTGTTATTATTACCCTCATGGGCTGTTACCATGGTTATAATTCAGAACGCGGTGCTGAGGGCGTTGGGCGTGCGACCACAAACGCTGTGGTTTCAGCCTCCATTTTGATTCTATTTATGAACTATGCCTTAACGGTCCTTTTATTTGAGAAATAAAATTTATGAGTAATCCTCCCCTCATTCGCGTTGAAAATCTTGTCAAATCTTTTGGATCCCGAAGGGTTCTGGACGGTATTAGTCTGGAACTGGGTGAACAGGAATCCCTTGTGATTATTGGGGGATCTGGAACCGGTAAGTCTGTTCTGATTAAATGTATTTTGGGATTGTTAAAGGCTGACAGTGGCAAGATCTGGATCAAGGGGGAAGATATTACAACTCTATCCTCTAGCCAGCGACAAGAAATTTTAACCCATTGTGGCATGTTGTTTCAAGGTGGTGCCCTTTTTGACAGCATGACAGTTGCCGAAAATGTGGCTTTTGGCCTTGTGCAGGGTATGCGGATGGACAAGAAAAAAGCCAGGAAGATTGCCCTTGAAAAACTTAAGGCAGTTAATTTGTCCCCTGCCGTTGCCAACATTTATCCAGCAGAGCTTTCAGGCGGCATGCAAAAGCGAGCAGCCTTGGCGCGGGCCATTGCAACTAACCCAGAGTTTATTTTCTTTGACGAGCCAACCACAGGTCTTGACCCAATTGTAAGCGGTACCATTAATGACTTGATTATTCGCTGTGTGCGTGACATTGGGGCTAGCGCTATTTCGATTACCCATGACATTAGCAGTTTGCGTAAGATTGCCGATCGTGTTGGGCTTCTTTTTAAGGGCAAATTAATCTGGACAGGAACGGTTGAGGAAATGGACAAGACGAAGGACCCATATGTCCATCAGTTCATCAATGGCTTGCCAGATGGCCCCTTTACACAAAGTTAGAGTTAAGATTTTATGATAGCCTTTCATTTTATGGATAAAGCGCATATGACCAGTTTGTCTCAAGATCACTTCACAGCCGTTTGGCAAAGGGCTGAAAAAGCCTTGGATTACCTAAAAGGGCTTCCAGCCACCCTTCCTCTTTTAAAGCGTTTGGATGATGACCTGGGCGATATAAAAGCAAAGGCCAAGCATTTTCAAGGATACGAAGATGTATTGGTCCTTGGGACAGGTGGATCCAGCCTTGCAGGGCAGGCTATTACTGCCCTAAGAGAGACGGTTTCCCCAAGGTTACATTTCTTGGATAATATTGATGCGCATACCTTTTCCGGAATTTTAAAGAAAGTAGACAAGAAAAAAACCGGGGTCATTGCGATTTCAAAATCGGGGAATACGGTTGAAACGTTGATGCAACTTTTGACCTGCATTCAGGTTTGGGATCAAGACACGTTAAAAGAACAGTTTTTAATCGTTAGCGAAGCAGCTGATAATGGGATACGGCAGGTTGCAGGCAAATACCAGATTCCTTGTCTTGATCACCCCAATGACGTTGGGGGACGTTTTTCTGCCTTTACGGTGGTTGGCATGCTGCCGGCTTTGATTGCTGGGGTGGACGCAAAGGCCCTCAGAAAGGGGGCTGTTGAGACCATTGACACTTTAAAGGCATCCACCCTTCAAGATTGTGCCCCGTTAATTGGCGCCATCCTTCAAATTGCTTTTTCCAAGCAAGGGGTTAACCAAAGCGTTCTGTTTGCCTATTGTGACCGTTTGCAAATTTTCTCTAGCTGGTATTGCCAGCTTTGGGCAGAAAGTTTAGGCAAGAAAACAGATGCGGGAATTCCGTCTGGAACAACCCCTGTGCGGGCGCTTGGAACGGTTGATCAGCATTCCCAATTACAGCTTTACCTAGGCGGACCCAAAGATAAGTTTTTCACCTTTTTGACTCTTGATGATCAAGAGCCTTTGCCCGCTCTCTCTGCGCCAGGATTTGACCACCCCGTTCTTATGACGCTGAATGGTAAAAAGATGGGTGATCTGATGATTGCAGAGCAACGGGCAACCATTGATACAATGCGGACACAAAGCTGCCCTTTGCGTCAGCTGCAGCTAAAGAAATTGGATGCGACCAACCTTGGTGCGCTGATGATGCACTTTATTTTGGAAACGATAGCGGCTGCCCACCTTTTGGAAGTGAACCCCTTTGATCAGCCTGCGGTTGAAGACGGAAAAATACTTGCCTTAGAGTATTTACAGCAGCAATTGGTATAAAAGGGGTGCGATTAAATAATGATTAATCGCCTCTTTTTATTGAGCTAATTTCTTCCGCAGGCAGACCAGTAATCTCTTCAATCGTCTTTAGATCAAGACCCTTCAAGAACATGTTACGGGCGATTTCTTTCTTTCCCCTTTCTAATCCTTTCTAATCCTTTTTCCATTCCCATTTCCAATCCATCCTCAAACTTTTGGTCTAGGCAGGCTTTGTTGTCCCGTTCCCGCTTGATGACGGCTTCATAGGACATCAATTCCTCGTCGGTCCAATCAATGACCACCGCCTAAAGAAAGGCGGTGGTATGATTTTATCCTAAAGGAGATCTGATGAGGATAAATCCTTTTCTTCATCCCAAATTTTAAAGGCGTTGGGAGAATCTGACTGGTTTTCTATGTATTTTTTGATCATCTCTTCTGTTACAGCACCAACCGTACTACAGAAATATCCCCTACTCCATAAGTGGCTTCCCCAGTATCTCCTTCGTAAGTCCGGAAACTCCCGGAACAAACGATAAGATGATTTTCCCTTGAGGTATTGAGCTATCTTCGATGGGGATAGATGGCCGGGTGAACTGACGAGAACGTGGACATGATTTGCTCTA
>Ga0208872_1000851_pt1 | contig 20545 bp, 21 predicted proteins | sample CryBogCBH12Aug08_FD_185508 | JGI IMG/M metagenome (GOLD analysis project Ga0208872, IMG submission 185508) | Freshwater microbial communities from Crystal Bog, Wisconsin, USA - CBH12Aug08 (SPAdes) | ecosystem: Environmental > Aquatic > Freshwater > Lake | place: Crystal Bog, Wisconsin, USA...
TCCGGCTCGTTTTAACTCGCAGCGGAAATCCCTTGATTGAAGAACCAGAAATGATATGAACTCCTCACCTCAGAGTGGCCGGTTTTGAATCGCTCACCTCTGGCCGGTTTTCAACCGCTCGGTGACAATAGTTAAATGATATACTTACTTACAAGATGTATATGAATGAGACGAATCCTTATTTACGTAGGCTAGACCAGATTAGCGAGACTAAAAAGAAGTGGTCTGAGTCGGAATGGCTGCTGAATCTATTACGTAGCGAGACTAGCCAAAAACCTAGTATACCGACAGAACAGGAGCTTTTACAATGGGCACAGAAACTACATTAACTAGACCGCAGAACCTAAAGCTATACCAACCAGACCCTTTTCCCTTCGATCAGCAGCCTCAAGAACCGCTCACTCCTTCTCAATGGTTCGTAAAGCGTTATCCTGAAGCCTACAATAATCACGGCAGTCCATTCTTAGAGCTGCATGAACCGGTAGATGAGTATTCAGAGCGTGTATTGCCTATTAGTATTAATCCAGACTTCTTTGGAGCGGCGTTGGGTGGTAGGAGAGACCTTGGACAAAGCATAATATACTACGAAGCTGAATGTGCTTGGTATTTTAAGGATTCAGACGGCATATACAAAACTACAACAGCCGACAAACTAGCTACAGTTTATAGAGCGCTGTTAATGAAATGCGCCTCTGATATGCCCGCCAACGTCCATAAACTCAATCTAGTACATGAATGGAGGCAGGATAAAACAGCCAAAGCCGTAGTAAACAGAGCAAAGAGTATATTATTAGCAGATTCGTCATTCTTTTCAGCTACCTCACCTCACCTACGTATAAAAGGCCAGGAACTACATGAAAGATTAGCAATTCGTTTTGTTAGCGAGCTGTTGACGTGTGAGCCTGGGAAGATTCTGATGCTACAAGACGCCTACACCGCCTTCTCTGCACTACTAAAACAACGTGAACTAGCCCCGGTAAAGCGCAGTGATTTCAAAGCTATGGTAGTTCCGATCATAAAGGGGGAGCTTGACGTATCTTTAAGAAATGATCTGGTTGTGGATGGTAGGCAAGGTGTACGTGGATGGAAGAATGTAAGGCTTCAGTCATTGCCGGCGTGATTTATTGGCCATTCAAAGCATTTCAATTACATCTGGCGCATGTCTGAATATGAGTTTGACACATCTATTGGACGGGATAATGATGTGCGCATAAACCTGAAGAAAACCAAGCATCAAACCACTGGGACTGGGTTTCGGTGAAGAAAACATTTAGGCTCCACAATCGGCGGGAGCATTTCAGCAACGGTGGTTGGACAATACGCGGCGAGAACAGCGAATAATGAAAATCAACTTGGTGATGATGTGATGAAGGTATTTACGATCAAAAGATAACATTACGTCTAGAATATGCGCCTGACATCAAATAAGGAGTCCGTCGCACGTGGAGAAGTCTCTATTCTCGCCGTAGGTGAAACCTTATTTGCAATAACCATTGTCTTTTATCTATCTTCTCATTTTAATACTTTAGGATGGCTTTCGGTAGCCATGTGTTTCGCTCCGGTTCTACTGCTACGCACTGACACTTCCACGGCTTTAGGGGTAAAATGGTTTGATATTTATGAAAGTTGGAATACGCGCTATATCGACAAGCGGCTACTAGATTCTTCAGAACGTCTATCTGAAATTCCATTTGGAACACCCATCAGTCTTTTCACATTTGTGTGTATGCTTATTCCATTGGTTATCATAAGGTGGATGCTAGCTGGCATAGTTATACGATTTAGCGCCACCCTTTGGAGTGTGCTTAGTGAACCAATACAAGCATTTCAGGCCATTCCAAAGAACTGGGCTAGAATTACACTCGCCACTGATTTCTTTCATGGGCCAGAATATATTCCAGGTCATCCAAGGCTTGGTAGCGGACTAGCATTCTTTAACCGTTTTAAAGCTTCAGCTGGCTTTGTTGTAATATACATATTATCACCATTTGCAATCATTGCCCTACTCTTTCGTAATAAGTTACTACTATCGCTTATCGAACACATTAACGCTGAAAGTGGTTCTTCACTTTTTGATTCCAATGATATCATTAGCCAACGCATACTTAGAACATTTGAGCCAATAATAGTTATCGCGATGTTTCTTCCATCTTTGGCCTATCGTTGGTCGCTTAAGGCAACCTCAATTGTCTATGCGCCACTCGTCTTTGTCGCACATTCAACATTTCACAAAGCGATAAACCTAAATGCAAAGCTAGACTACATCCGCCGGGGCGATTTACCACGCATACGAGTGGCTTATGGCATACTATTGGTATGTTTGTTTCTATTAAAGCTTTTACTTGCTTCAATGTGGGATGGTTTCGTGGATTGGTGGAGAGGAAATGCAATTAGTGAATTTGTTGCATTATACGTTGTCCCAAATGAAATTCCGAAGTGGCAACTCGCAGAAGTATTCAATTCTATATTGGCCATAATAACGATGTTCTTTGCTCGCTATGCTTTATTACGCATTGACCTAGGACAGCCGTGGCCAGAGCAACCCGTAAGGCGTTTCCTTGGATTTTGTGCCGGATTGCGTTGGGTTCTAGCTGTTTATTCAATCGTCTGTGTAGGTTATATCACAATTCGCGAAGCCCAGCATTGGCACTGGCCTACTATCGGGACAAAGTGGGTACCATGGCAGTAACGGCTTAATTCTTTTCCAAAGTGAAAGGCGGGCCTAGATCTTATCGGCTACGATAGCTGTGAAGTAGGTGGTCGGCCTAGAGCAATCTAGTCATAAAAATACCCTGCAACTCTATTCAAGTAGCAGGGCATGTATATTAAAGTGATTATTTAGCCTTCCACAACTTCTTCAACCCATCCTGCCGCTGACTAATCTTGCCAGCCTTCTCAAGACCTACGAGACGTTTAGGTACTAGCTGTCCCAATTTCTCACGGACTTCACCAGTATTCCGTTCAGTAGCCAAAAACTTAAGAATATCCTCATCACTGACCTTGCTCCGTCTAGTTCTTTTAGCATTGGGTTTGATGGTGATGGTGGGCTGGGCTAAATCCACTACTTGCAGTCCCAGAGCTTTGAGCGCAGGTTTTACAGCTTTATCAGATACTACTTCACGGATTTCATCATCGGTCAAACCATCTACATAAGAAGCAGCAGAATTAAGGATCTCCGCGAACTCCTTTTTAGTCAGGTCCAGCGCTTCGGCAATTTTGGCCTTTAGCAATACTACCTGGTTCTTGGCTTTTGTAGATTTAGACGGTGTTTCAGACATAATGTATAGTTGTGTTGAGAGTTGTTTGTATAGCTACTTTACGAATAGAAATATGAACTTGTTGGTCAACGAGTCAACGTCAAAATTGACGGTTTTCCAGACGATTTCCGGCCGGAACCCCACCGCTGCGCCCAGACCGTCGCCGGTGAGCTAAAAATTGATCGTAGGGCATCCTAGAGCGTCCGGCCGCTGGTCTGGTATCTAAGCTTAATGATTCCCATATCCTGCCCAACCCACCCACCCCAACTACCACTACCGAAGCAGGATAATCAAGGTAGGTGAGCTGGGCGGTGTTGAATCAGCCCTGGTATTCTTCGTCATTGGGGCTGGTCAATGATGGAGGCTAGAATCTACGGTGTTTCTGATACAGTCGCCACACCACCATACTGACTACTGCTATAATGATGTAGCCGATGAACGCGCTGACGAGGAAGTAGATGACAATGATTGTGATGCCGTAGCTGATGAACTTGTTGATCTCTTTTTCATTCACTCAAGCCCTCCGATCAGCTCTACAAGCCAACTGCTGACGCTCACAGTCTAGGCCAATTCTCCAGTAAGGTTGTTGAGCAATATCTTTCAGGATGTCGGCGCCCATGAATTCTAGCAACTTTACGGCGATCTTTTCCCTATAATCTCGCATTGTCCAATAGCTGACATGTGCTAGTTCTGCCGCTTCCCTGATACCCTGACCATTGACTAAACATTCAACTAGCAACATCTCGAACTTGTTTAGACTTGCCATAAACGTCTGCCAATCCAGGTTTCTTGCAGCTTTGGTACCGGGATCTTCGTGGTCTGTTGAGATGACGTCCTGAAGTTCGAAGATCTCATTGCCACAGTCACTTTGAGCCACAACCTCATTCATGGAGTGTAGTTCAGTGTAGCCGTCCAATTGCGTACCGGTAGCAAGGACATCGATTCTTGAGCTACCATTTGCACGCCGGCCCATTTTGAGGTGTTGAATAGTGTAGTAGGCGATGTTTGATGCTGTGACATGGCCGAGCTTCCCCTGGCTTTCGACCCTATCAATCATTTTAGCAGCCAATACTGTAGCGTCTTGTATCAATTCGTGGTGATCTTCCGAGCCAATGCACAGGACAGTCTTGGGAATAGCGGAACAGAGTCGGGGGTAGATTTCATCTTTTAATATCCAACCAGCTTGAGGGGACATAACGAATCCTTTGTGTTGATGGTTTTAGGGCATGAAAAAGCCCTCTCCAAAGATTTTAGAGAGGGCAGGTGTGATAGCGGATTAAGCCGTTATCAAGTTATGATACCATCGTTATTGAGGATTCTGGAGGTGGGGAGGGGGAGGCGTTTGACAGTTAGAGATTGGTTTGCGATATTATGAAAATATTTACGCATCCACCAACACGGCTAGTCTCTAAAACCAACAACAATTAATAATCCAAAACACCATGAAATAAACCCGCATACAATGCCATTTGCAACAAAAGAATATGACGCTTCTTGGCCACGATAAACAGTCAATATAACACCACCAACAACGGCTCCGATTACAGTGATCACCCAAATATCATGATTTTGTTTTGCCGTTTGTTCTTTAATCTCCACTGATTGTTTTAATTCCTCAGGTGTTGGTTCGCGGGAAGGTTCAGACGAATATGAATAATCGTATGATGATGTGGAAGAACTCTCGTCATCATCTGCCTCCTCCGTTTCCTCTGCTTTCACAGCATCATCCTCTGACGTAATAGTGACGCCCTTTCCTCCGCAGCCAGGACAATATTTACTATCCAGCCCCATCGTAACAGCGTCGATAAAGTTCTTCTCTCTGCAATGAAAGCAAAACATCCTGCTGCACTCTTTGCACTGGTATATTTCGTCGCATCCTTCGTGGCAACTTGGACATTCCATAGTGTTTTAATATGCTTTTAGCAGAGTCCGAGATTGTTTTTCGCAGCTACTTCTGTTTTAATGGCCATAGCATATAAGGAAAGCGAACCTTATGTCAAATGAGACATATTGCGGGCACTGCAAATCGCGACAGTGTAATCCTATTTATTAATAATATGTTTATAGAAATAGAAGTAATTAAACGAAATAATCTTGAAATCGTGGCGCTTGCGAAAAAGGGTGCCGATCTTATCGCTGAACTCAAAAACTATATTGGGCGAGCTTTGCCTGCCGATTTTAGACTTGATTGTGAAACGCCACATAAGCTCCAATACATGTATTTTGGGTACACGTTAATCTTTCGTGTCACCATAGATTATAACCACTCGTCCGCGGATGGATTTATTAGGGCGTACTACCTATCTAATGGACCGGAACCTGTCGAGACATACACCCTTGTTGCGGTGAGATTTGATAAGCTAGGGAATGTAACATTAAATGACGATTCCAATAACACTCATAAATATAGCCCAAATGAATTTTCACAGCCGTTCATTTCAAAGGTCTTCGGTGGAATTATTGGCACCGGGAAGTCTATCATTCTTAAGCCGTAAATCCGACGACAAAGCCTGCTTTGCAAGCCAGTTTCCCGTGATTCACCAGAAGAGTGGTTTTGAACTGAATTTTATAATCTTGTCAGTCGTGTCCGTCAGAATTAGCTTTGCATAATGAAAACAGACCGGTTTTTGGGGCTGCTAGTGGCTAGAACGCTAGTTTTTGTAATACTGATTCATGGTTGCTGGATGTGTCAAGCGCAAGGGCCAAGTTCATGGAATCTGGTTTTGTCGAACAGTCCTGTGCTTGTCACCAGCATGGCATACGGTAACGGGACCTTTGTTGGATGCGGTAATGGACGATGGGCTGTTTCACATGATGGGACAAGTTGGTCCGTACATGCATCTCCTCCATTCATTTATGGAAGTGGTATTCAATATGGAAATGGACAGTTTATGGCGTATGGTATGAGCTACCAGAACAATGCTTATATAATTATTCAATCTACCAATGGAATCAATTGGACGCAGTCATTTACAACATCAAACGATTTGAACTCCGCAGTATATGGGAATAACACATGGGTATTCATTAGTAAAAAAGGTGAGATTGTGGTTGCTAGTAAATCACTATCAGGGTTGGTTTGGACGGATTATAATCCGCCATTCCAGCCAATCAATTTAACGTACGCGAATGGGCTATTCATAATGGGATCAGATTTAGGCGATATATGGACGTCATCGGATGGAATAGGTTGGGAATATGTATCATCTTTACCAGAATCAGTCTTATATAAATCAGATTCCTTTCCTACATATTATCTATACTCAATGTCGCAGTCAGGAATATTATTTGGAAATGGTGTATATATTGCTGCTTCACGATACAATTCTACACCGAGTGGCGGATACGATTCGGTGGTGTTCGTCTCAAGCAATCTTGTTGATTGGGTCCCTTCATTTAGCCAGACAAACTCATATCCAAATGGTATGCCATTTCTAACAGGCTACTCCGGAAACCAATTTATAGTCTATTCGTCGAGTAGCATGAACTTCTATACCAGTTCGAATGGTATATCATGGACAACTAATTCATCCTTGGTTGGAATTACATTTCCTGTGTACTTCACGTATGGACAAGGCGTGTTGGTGAACTCAACTGGAACGGATATTTACAAATCAGATGTATATTTTACAAATTCAAGCCCACCGCCAGCTTCACTTGGCATTTCCACATATCCAGGCGTGACGATCAATGGGGGTGCTGGCAATGTGTATCAGATCCAATACAGCGCCGACCTAAATACTTGGCAAACAATTACCAACATCATGCTTCCGGCCAGTCCCTTCACCTGGGTTGATATGAACACTACCATCACTAGCAAAAGGTTCTATCGGTCTGTTCAGTTACAATAGTTCCCCCGAAATATGCCATTAATACTTATCAAATAAACTAAATTATGAACGATGATGTTGCAGGTTATGGTTATGTGTATGTTCTGACGAACGAAAGCTTTCGTGAGGACTGGGTGAAGATTGGCTACAGTTCCCGCGTGCCTGATGTCCGATCACAGGAATTGGACAACACTGCTGTTCCACTGCCGTATGAAGTGTATGCAACGCTCAAAACTAAGAAGTATAGAGAAGCAGAGTCTCTGATTCACAGTTTCATCCATAGATTAAACCCTACTTTACGAATCAGGAAGAGCAGGGAATTCTTTAATATTAAACAAGAGGACGCCGCAAGTATTTTGGAAGATGTAGCGGGCGTTCTCGATGAGGCGGAGGTTGAATACTGGAGTGATGGCAAAAAGGTAATCGACGAGGATTCAAAAGATGTTCAGGGTGGAAAAAAATCTCGAAAGCAAGGCAAGCGATTTACATTCTTTAGTAGAGGGTTAAAAGTTGGCGATATTATTTCCTTCATTGACGACACAGCAATTACCGCACAAGTAAGTGGTGAAAAGGAAGTTGATTTTGAAGGAAAGAAATGGAAGCTGTCACCATTGGCATACGAGTTATTTAATCGGAAGAATCAATTAAACAGTAGCGGAGCGTATCAGGGCGCGTATTATTTTAAGTATCAGGAAACGCGGCTCTCTGATTTACCAGATGTTTCTGATGAGAGGAGTTAAGTCGTAACACTTGCGCAGTTGAAATGATAAAGAGATTTATTTCATATTGGTACGGAAACGCGAAAGATGCCTTCGATATGAAGGAAAATGGCGTGTTGTTGACAGGTGTTTTTCTTTACATAGTTAGTGCAGTATGCAAATTCGAAAAGTGGGATAACCCATTGGGAGAAACTATAACAAAGGTTACGGAAGTTGGTGGAATTGTCCTTGCCTGTGTTTGGGGATTTCTTTGGCTTCCGTTCCGACGGCATATACTTTTACAGAAAGAAAAGGAACGAAGAGAAGCTGAATTGCAGGCGCAAATTCAGAATGTAAATAACCAAAAAACAATTGCAATTGATGAACGAATACGCTCGCATGACATAGAAGTGTTTAAGCGACTAGAGCAGACTATAAACGAAACCGCACTTAGAAACTGCCTAAATCATCTTCGCGCATATAATGAAACGGAGCCGAGTAAAATAGAGTTACTACTATCAGTGGTAACGAGGGGCGGGGAGACTCAGAACGTTTTTATGTCTCCTAGTTTGTTAGAAAAACGCAAACAGTTTAGTGATGCCTTATTGAATTGTATTTTGTTCGTGAAGCACAACTTTGGTAACAATCACGGTGGTCTCTCAGTCGGGATGGATAGATTAGAATACAGATTAAAACCAGGGTATAGCGACCTTCCCAGAAGCGATCCGAAATACGCTGAATATTATAAGGCTTCTCAGGAGCTCACCAGGGTATGCAATCAGACTTTAGAGGCTTATGATGATTACAGACGTGAAATAAAAGCAGTCCTTTTCTTCTGAAATTAACATTTCAACCACCACAATTCACTACTACTACGGTATAATGTCCAGAAGAGTGAAGTGAAGTAACTCCTCCTACGCACCTCCTAGAAGGGAATGTTCATTACATTCACATTCCCCTTCGTCGTAGGTTTGGTCAAATCGGCAAAAAAAGAAGTGGTAGATGGAGCAGAATGTCATTTCTAGAAGATGCGCCACACATATTTATATCATTCTGCTATTGACTCTGAGTTACCATATGATAGTTTGCCATCATATAGTAATAACATTCTTTGGTAAATAGTAGTTGCGGAGTTGGTGTAGAATAGTTATTATTACTTTAGGTAGAGGAGCAAACGCGAATCCCCCTTATAAATGACTAGAGTTTATGACTAGTCAAATGAGTGATGGCGATGCGTTTAAACAATAACATTTTCGGGCAGGTCGGTCAGCTAGGCCTCATAACCCTAGTCTTCAGCATCGTATTACTCACGGCTCACAACGCCGCTCCTAGACTGGCCTGCCCTATTTAGTATGTATATATGAGTAATACCAATAGCGAGGCTCAACCATGCCTCAACATCCCTAAGGCTAACGAAGCAAGTGCCGGCGCCAACACTTTAAAGAAGAGCGCTGTGACGGCCGTAAAAGAGTTCTTGGCTACACAGGCTGCAACCCAGAGCGAGCCTGTAGTCATACCCAAGCCAAACATCATTGAATTGACCCCAGAGCAGGCCAAGACTGAGCAATGTATGGCAGAGTGTAGACGTGAGATCTTAAATATCGATGAGTTTAAACTAAAAGAGTCTGTTCTCGGCGCAATCTGCAATCGTGGTTTGGATGATGAATCCCGTATAGCTATGGTAAACGAGATAAAACAAGGACATAAGCACTTGCCGAAGGATTACGATGAAGAGGATGACGCGCTAGTAATCGAAAATGCCAGGGATCTCCTTGTGAGGACAATTGAAACGCCACCAGAACTCATTAAAGACATCTTGTATCAGGGCGGCAAAATGAGTTTTAGCGCCCCAAGCAAGATGGGCAAGACCTGGAGCTTGGCACATCTAGGTATATCATTAAGCAGTGGCCTTGACTGGTTCGGCTTCAAGACTACTGAGACTAGAGTGTTGTTTATTAATCCTGAGCTCCAAAAGTTCTCTTTTGAGAAGCGAATTCAGAAAATAGCTCGAAACCTAGGCGCGAAGCTTGAGAACTTTGACCATATCACTACAAGAGGAAAAGGCTTAGCCAGCAACAAGCTCATTCCTTTATTAGAGAAAAGGGTTAAAGCTGGTCAATACGGAGCTATTTTATTAGATAGTATATACAAGCTTTACCCGGAAGGAACTGAAGAGAACTCAAACTCCGATATTGGGCGCTTCTTCAATTGCCTCGATAAACTAGCTGATCGTAGTGGAGCAGCAATTATATTTAGCCATCATTATAGTAAAGGAAACCAGTCGAATAAGGCTGCCATTGATAGATCTAGTGGTGCCGGAACTTGGGGTAGAGATCCCGATACCATAGTTTCAGTTACCCAAAATGAAAAAGAAAATTGTTATAGCGTAGATTTTTCCCTACGCGATTTTCCACCAATGCAGTCCGTTGGTATTAGAGTCAACTGGCCGAATGTATCAAGAGACACATCAATAAACCCCAAGGCTCTCAAGACGACCCAATACAAGGCGAAATATTCAGAAAACAGCATTCTCAGGGTATTGATGGATAAATCATATACTGCTACTGAACTACAAAAGGAGCTTAAAGAAGAACTAGGCATGTCATCTGGCGTTTTCTATACGTTTTGGTCTGACGTAAAAAAGACAGCGGGTGTAACGAAGGATAAAGATAATCGCTGGTCCTACACAGCGCCAGTCACAAATCCAGCCAATAACTAAACTACGACTACAGGAACTAGCTAAACTAAAATAAAGCGTTGGTGGGTGGTCCTGGTTGTTCAGAGCGATCAGAACCATCTAAAGAATCTACCAAGAGCTGCGCGTTTCAATAGCAGGGGAAAATATATTATGGCTGTACAGGTAGGTCTATTAACAAATCTTTACCCGTCGCTGGAAGACGACTATACCCCTGAATGCGCTGAAGATGATGAGTATAATTAAAAGCCTATAGATGGCGGAATCTTAACATTATGAAACGCGCCAAATGGAGTTGGTTTTGTTACTTTGGAAAGTTCATTAATATCATTCTTTACATTTCTTTTCAAATACTCAACGTCGGGATCAATATAAGATTCTGATGACTTTATGGCGATCTCTGCTATTAACTGTGCTTCGGGGGTCTTGAACTCTGCTTCCGTTGCTGCTAGGTGTAACAAAGCCTTCACGGCTAATCTTGTGTCTTTAATCGCTTTTGCTTTTTCTATTGCCTCAACGTAAAGACTTCTACCTATAGCTGGTTCGCCGCGAACGTAATACATTAAGCCTCGTGTGGCTGTATATACAACTTGTGACGTCGGGTTATCCGGCATTATTATCTTGTCGAACACTTTTACAGCTCCGTTAATGTCGCGTTGCTTAAGCAATCCAAAACACACATTGTTTAGAAGGCCAAAATCATTTGGGTTTGATATTAAACCAAACCTCGCAGTCTTAACCCCGGCAACATAATCTCGCTTGTTAAAAAACAGTGAAGATCCTAGTCCAAACGCATTCTTTGCATAAGGTTCAGCCAAGCCCCATTCGGTAGTGGCAACAATAGCAGAATCTATATTTAGGTTGTGATAATGTTGCCATGCAACCGCTTCAATGCTATCTCGGAAATGACCTTTAGCCATTTCAATTAGTGCCGGAAAACGTTCTCGAACAATCCATTCACTATGGGTAACAACATTTACACTTGGGTTAGACCATGCTGTTTTAAATAGCTTTTTAGCCATGTGGTCATTGCCGCTTACCAGCTCAAGCATTCCATAGGCCTCGATAAACTCCGAGTAATGATATAGTATCCTTGGGTCATTGCTGGTAGGCATATACTGCTTGGGCTTTTTAAAGTTCTTATTAAGCAACTCTCCAATGCTAATTTCAGTAGCCTTTATCCACGGATCATTTGTTTTCTTTGACGCGTTATGTATGTAGTGCCAAGCCTCATCTGTTTTATCTACATGTAAGAAGAACCGGGTTGCGCAGCGCGCAACATACCTGTCATAAGGGGCTAGATTATAGGCAATTCTTACGCACTTCTCTGCTTTATCCATTAAACCCATCAATGTATATAAGCGTCCGCGCTCCATCCACTTGAACGGGTTTGTTGGGTGCTCTGAAAGAAACCGCTTTATTTCTGATATTCTGAGATTTATATAATCTTCAGCAGGCTTGCTTTCTGATATGCCAAGTACTTGTTTGGCAAGACCTATCGCAGCCGCACTTAGTGTGGGATTTGATAAAATGTATTTTGCTAATTCTTCTGCCAGGGGCTTCTCTCCTAATACGAAAGCCGACCCAAGCAAATCAGAAGCTTTATGTAATGACGGGTCATTCTTGAAATCAGAATAGTCAATAGCGAACCTGTCTGCATTGTTTACAGGTTTATCAACCAACTTAACCGCAGGCCAGCCAAGCTCTCCTGTCTTTGTAGCATTCTTATGACTAAGCCACCTAGGAACAACTAGTTTCTTTTGATAGTCGTTGAAAAGTATCATTTGATTGCGTTTGAAAGTCTATCAATGATAGAAACGTAACGATCTAAAGAAAACTGGGTATGAGGACTGCCTGGCTTTCTTGGGTTTCCACGCTTGTCTGGATCTGGGTGACTCAATTCCCCGATTATTTGTAGGAGTTCACGTCGAATCTTATCTGGTATTAAAGTAGCTATTTGATCTAAAGACTGATGATATGCGTCTAATAGGAATGGTAGAGCTTGTTGAAATGTTCCGCCAAACCTGTCGTGCCTTTGGCTGTCCTCTATCTTACTATACATAAGACATAAGAAATTAACGTCAGCTACAATATAGGTTAGCAAACCACCCAACATAAATAAATCGGCACCAAATCGTCTGGTTTCCCAATGGGTGCTGAAGTGTTTGTAAAGTAGTTCAATGGGAGCGTATCGAAGATCGCCAGCGATATCAGACTTCTCCCAATTTGAAGAATTACCTAATTGAGTTGCTGAACCTAAGTCTGAAATCTTTGAAATTGTTTTCCCAAAGATTAGAATGTTAGATGGTTTAATGTCTTGATGTGCAATCTTAGCTCTGTGTAACTGTGATACGCCTAAGAGTGCGCCATGAAATGAATGAAGCTTCCAAGACAAATCTGAGGTGGCTAAAAAGTTTTTCAGGTTGCCACCATCAGCGTGTTCAAATACAAGGTATGGAACGGACAATAGTTCGCCCTTTTCCATATATTCGCCGCTATCAATTGCTATAACAACCCTACGCATTTTACTGTTTTCACATTTAGTCAGCAAATCTCTTTCATACGTAAAGTTCTCAGTCATAAACTTAAGAACATCAGCAGAGCCCGCGCTGTTCCTAAACGCATAGAGATAGTTGTATGCCTTTAAGAAAGCTTTTTCTCCATCATCATTCTCTACAAAGTAGCATGCTGAGAAGAATCCACTGGAATCATTGGCATCTTTTTCTTTGCGCTTAATAATTTTCCATTTTCCAATTTTCTTTCCTTCCAAACGTGATGCTAGTGGCTTTTGTTCCATAAAAGATATTTATATTCCGGCTACTTCGCTTGCACTTGCATTTAATCGCTCGAATGTTTGATTGTCAAGTATGACAAGTCTTTCCGCTCATATCCTTCCAATGAATTGCCTATGCATAACCTGGTGATGAAGAATTGGCCTAGGTTTTAGGAAGATCAGCAGGAAAGGTGTGCGGGAAGGCCATGACCAAGGATCAAGGTCGTGGTGGAGCTGCTGGGAGTGGTGGCGGACGTTATTGAATGTGCAGGACGAGGCTGGATGAACGGCATTGTGACCTTTGAAGTTTTCTAAATCCAGATGTCTAAAGGGATAACGATAACGAAAGAAAACGGTATTATAATATGTGTAGCAGCGAATAGCCGTCAACGAGGATGCGCACCAATGCCATGCGCGGAAATTAGTCCAAAGCCGGAGAAGTCCAAAGTCTAAAGTCCACCGGCGCGTAGCAAACTTTGGACTTTGGACTTTGGACTTTGGACTTTAGACTCAAATGAATGTCGTCCGCCAAGTCCAACCGCCACATCGCCGCCATCGCGGCGGTCGTGTTCATCCTCGACCAGTTCACCAAATGGCTCGTGCTGAACCTGCTCGACAAGGGCGATGAAAAAATCATCATCAACGGCTTCTTCAAATTCGTGCATTGGGGCAATACCGGCGCGGCGTGGAGCCTGTTTCGCGGCAATAACGGCGCGCTCGCGTTCGTCGCGCTGCTCGCGTTCGTCGCACTGTTTCTGACGCGGCACCATTTCAATTCCCACACGCTGCCCGGACGCATCGCCTTTGGCCTCATCTTCGGCGGCATCGCCGGCAACCTGCTCGACCGCCTGTTGCCCGGTCGCAACGAGGTCATTGACTTCATCTATTTTTATATGCAACAGCGCGGCGGCGGCGAGATCGGCTTTCCCGCGTTCAACCTCGCCGACACCGCCATCTGCACCGGCGTCGGCCTGATCTTCATCATCACCTGGAAAAACGAAAACGCGCCGAAGCCGCCGGCTGATTCGTCAAAATGAAAAAGCTGTTTGTGTTCCTTGTCCTTGTATTTTCTGCAATTATATTGTCCGGTTTTTACGGAATCCTTAATGATCAAATCAGTTACACGGTGTCCTCGGAATATTTTACCAAATTCAAATTTCAACAGTTTGGAATCGCAGAGATGAACTTACCCGATCGCGTTCGCGCTTCATTGGTAGGTTTTCTAGCCTCATGGTGGATGGGAATTCCGATTGGTCTTTTCGTTGGTGGATGCGGGTTCATTCATCCTGATTGTCGGCGGATGCTTAAAGCTTCCCTGTTGGCATTCGGTCTTGTGATTGCCATCACGCTTATATTTGGTTTGTGTGGTTTGCTTTACGGTTATCTACGAACGAATCCGATTAATCTGGCGAATTACAAGGGCTGGTTTATTCCAAATGACGTAGTAAATTTGCGCCGATTTCTTTGTGTTGGTTATATGCACAATGCCTCGTATCTTGGCGGAACATTGAGCATCTTTATCGCCAGTATTTTTCAGGTGTTAATCAGAATCAAGGACGCCAAACGATGACCACACCCACGGAAAAATTCACGGTCGAACAATCGCGGCGCGGCGAACGCCTGGACATTTTTCTGCGCGAAAAATTCCCCGCCGTCTCGCGCGGCGCGATGCAGCGCCTCATCGAACAAGGCCATATTCGCGTCAATGGCCAGCCGACCAAGCCCACGCACAACCCGCGCGTCGGCGACACGATTGAGATTACGTTTCCCGAAGCCCGCCCCGCCGAGGCGCAGCCGGAGAACATTCCGCTGGATATTTTGTTCGAGGACAAATCGCTGCTCGTCGTCAACAAACCCGCCGGCCTCGTCGTGCATCCCGCCGCCGGGCACGAGGAACACACGCTCGTCAACGCTCTGCTGCACCATTGCGCCGGTTCGTTGAGCGGCATCGGCGGCGTGGCGCGGCCCGGCATTGTGCACCGGCTCGACAAGGAAACCAGCGGCTGCCTCGTCGTCGCCAAAAACGACGAGACGCACCTCGCGCTTTCGGAACAATTTTCCAGCCGCGTCGTAAAAAAGATTTATCAGGCCATCGTCTGCGGCGAAGTGCCGCGCGAAAGTGGCGAAATCCACGCCGCGATTGCGCGCCATCCCACGCACCGCAAACGCATGGCCGTCCACGACGACAATGACGGCCGCGCCGCGCATACCAGCTACCGCGTGGTGGAGAAATTGAATCACGCCACGCTCGTCGAGGCGCAGATCCATACCGGCCGCACGCATCAGATTCGCGTGCATTTTCTGCATCTCGGTTATCCGGTGGCCGGCGACGAAACCTACGGCGCGAAGCAGAATAAGAAATTACAGGAGCAGACCCACTACGCCGCGCCGCGCGTCTTGCTGCACGCGAAGGAACTGACCTTCGTTCATCCGCGCACGAAAAAGGAAAGGCACTTCACCGCACCGCTGCCGAAGGATTTCAGGGATGCGCTGAAGTTTTTGCGCGCGGAAAAAGTTAACTCGCCGTCAGTTGGATGATTTCGCGCAGCGTCGTCTGCGGCTTGAAGTTCACAGCTTTTTCTAGTTTTTCCACGCGCGGCTTGCGGCGGCGCATGTCGTCAAAGCCCGGCGCGTAGGCCTGGTCGTAGGGAATCAATTCAATCTTCGATTTCGAGCCGAGCGTGGCCACGACGAGCTGCGCCAGTTCCAGAATGGAAACTTCCTCCGTGCCACCGATGTTGAAGATTTCGCCGCGCGCCTTTTCATTTTTCTGCAACCTCACCAGCGATTCCACGACATCGTGGACGAGGCAGAAGCAACGCGATTGTGCGCCGTCGCCGTAAACTTTCAGCGGTTCGCCCGCTTTGGCCGCCGCGATGAAACGCGGCAGCACCATGCCATAGCGCCCGGTCTGGCGCGGGCCGACGGTGTTGAACAGCCGCGCGATGGTGACGGGCAATTTTTTCTCGCGCGCGTAGGCGAGCGCGAGAAACTCGTCCGTGAGTTTTGCCGAGGCGTAACTCCAGCGCGAGTGCGTCGGCGGCCCGATGAGCAAATCGTCGTCCTCGCTAAACTCTTCCTTGGCGCTCTTGCCATAAACTTCCGAGGTGGAGGTGAACAAAATTGGTGTGGAACTTTTCGCCGCCGCGCGCAGCAAAATCTGCGTCTCATTAAAACTGGCTTCGAGAACGTGCAGCGCGGATTTGACGACTAGTTCCACGCCGACCGTGGCGGCAAGGTGGAAAATATATTCAGCGTCCGCCGCGAGTTCGGGCAATTCGGTGTAGGCGGAAATCTTCGTTTGGATGAAGCGGAAATTCCGATGTTGCGCCACCGCGCGCAGATTGTCCCGGCTGCCGGTGGACAAATCATCAATGACGACAACGGATTTGCCATCTTTCAATAAACGCTCCACCAAATGTGCGCCAATGAAACCGGCACCGCCGGTGACCAGGACAAACGAGGATGGAGGATTGAAGATGGAGGATGGCATGATGGGAAAAACGAGGATGGAGGATTGAAGATGGAGGATGGATTATTCTTTTTGGGTGCCGCAGAAATCATCGGCGCGGACTATCATTTTGTTGAGCATTGCGCCGATGCTTTGCCAGGCGGCGTCCATTTGTTTGAACTCGTCCACCGTGATGTAGCCGCAATCGAGACAATCATCAAGCCATGACTGCGTTTCGGTTGCTTCACCCAGCGCCTCGTCAATTTTATTGATGAACACGGCGCGGTAGCGGCGGCGCACCCACGCTTCGGCGACCATCGCCTTGACCGCCCGCGAGGAACGGCGGATTTGATCGGTCAAAGAATATTTTTCTTCAGCGGGAAAACTGCGGCTGCGCACATAAATCTTCTGTGTCTCCACGCGCGCTGCCTGATAGACATTCAACCCCCGAAAATTTTTGATGAGCGGCATATTCTATCCTCCATTCTCAATCTTCGCTGGTTTTCTTTCATCCTCCATCATCTATTTTCCATCCTCGCTTTGCCGCAAAGCGGAAGCGACGGCTTCGGCCAGTTTCTCACGGAACTCGGCGTTTTCAATTTTTTTGGCCTCCTCCGGATTGGACAAATAACCGCCTTCGATCAACACCGCCGGACAATGGAGATTGTGGAGCACGTCCATGAACCGAGCGCGTCGGACGCCGCGGTCTTCCTCGCCGGTGCCGCGCAACAGCGCCGTATGCAGGCGGACGGCCAGCTGGAGATTTTCCGCATCGAAAGAATTGTTCGGATACCGGTCTGTCCATTGGTCGCTGAAGCTGCGGGTGAGCGTCGAGGGCATGCCGGTCGGCGTCAGACAATACGTTTCCAAGCCGCTTTGCAGGGTGTCGGGCGCGCCGGAATTGAAATGCAGGCTGATGAACAAATCCGCCTGTTGTGCGTTGGCAAATCCGGCCCGCAGGGAATTCGTGAAATAAACGTCGCTGGCACGCGTCAGGAAAACTTTCCAGCCGTTGGTTTCCAGCAGCGGCTTGAGTCGCAGCGCCCAGTCGAGCGTGAATTCTTTTTCAAACCGGCCGTCAATCGCACTGTGCGTGCCGACATTTGATCCGCCGTGGCCGGGGTCAATTACGATGACGCGGTGGTTGCCAAATGTTAGCGTCGGGTCGAGCAGCAGCGGCTCCAGATTTTTTTGCAGGTCAAGGCCGTGGACGAAAACCTGGTCGTCAATAATCTCCGGCGCGAAGCCGAGGTTGACTGTCATCCCGCGCCAGACCGCTTCGCGGCTGCCGATGACCAGCGTGAGCGTGCCGCGCGCTGAATTGACAGCATAGCTGGCGACCGGCGAGCTGGCGACCTTGCGCGGTGCGGCGAGTTTGTTTTCCGCCGTCCAGCGGTTGAGCGAAGTCCAAGTCAGGATGGGTGCGGGCCGGGAGACTTGCGGCGGCGGCTGGTTGTGGTAGCGCGTGAGGGGAACGGTCGCGGGCCGGATGGGCGTGGCCGGGCGAGCCGCCCGGCGCGCGGTCGCCGTCGGCGAAACCGTCGTGGGCACCGGGTTGGTCAACGACCATTCCCGCGGCAACGGTTCTTCAGGCTGCGTGGTGCAGCCCGCCAGAAACAAAAGCGTGGCGCAAAAAAAGATTCCCGGAAACTTGAACACGCGCCTATTTTGCGGAAGGCGAAAGCGGACTCAAGCCGATTCAATTTACGATTTACGATTTACGATGGACGCGTCTGGCGCCGGTTCGTCCGTAAATCGAATATCATCAATCGTAAATCGGGCGGCGGAGTGGTTGTGTTTGCCGCGAAGTCCGGGCCGCGTTATCATTTCCGCATTGAAAATATTAGTCGCCATCACCGGAGCCAGCGGCGCGCTTTATGCGCAGCGGCTGCTCGACAACCTGAATCCACGCGAGCATGAAATCCATGTCGTGTTGAGCAATTACGCGCAACAGGTCGTCGCCGAAGAACTGCCGGACGGACTCAAGCTGCCCGCAGGCGTCAAGCCGCACGGCCTGAAAAGCATGAACGCGCCGTTCGCCAGCGGCTCGAACCCGCCGGACGCGATGGTCGTCATCCCCTGCACAATGGGCACGATGGGCCGCATCGCGCACGGTTACAGCGAGGATGTTTTGCTGCGCGCCGCCGACGTGGTGCTGAAGGAAAAAAAGAAATTAATTTTGGTGCCGCGCGAAACGCCGTTGAGCCTCATCCACGTCAAAAACATGGAATTGCTTTTGCTCGCCGGCGCGACGCTGATTCCGGCGAACCCCAGCTTTTATTCCGGCGCGAAAACCATTGTCGAACTGGCCGACACCGTGGTTGCCCGCGTGCTCGACCACATCGGCGTGGCGAACAAAATCGCGCCGCGCTGGGCGGAGGAGCGGGAGTGAAACGAGGATGGAGAATTGAAGATGGAGAATAGTAACAACACCCGGCGCGTGGCAGGAGATGCCATCCTCCATCCTCCATCCTCCATCCTCGCCGGGTTGCGGAAGTGGGGCGGCTTCGTGCGTTTCTCGCACACCGTCTTTGCGCTGCCGTTCGCGCTGGCGGCGATGCTTGTGGCCGCGCGCGACCATCGCGGTTGGCCGGGCTGGCGCACGTTTAGCTTGATTCTATTGGCAATGGTTTGTGCGCGGACGTGTGCGATGGCGTTTAATCGCATCGTGGATCGCAAGTTCGACGCACTTAATCCGCGCACGAAAAACCGTCATCTGCCCGCCGGACAAATTTCGCTGGTGAGCGCGGTTATGCTGTGCACGATTTCTGCCGGAGGCTTGATTGCCGCGAGTTGGTTTTTGAATCCGCTGTGTTTTTATCTTTCGCCGGTGGCGCTGGTGATGGTTTGTTTTTATTCGCTGACGAAACGGTTCACGGACTACACGCACGTTTTTCTCGGCATCGCGCTGGCACTCGCGCCCATCGGCGCGTGGCTGGCGGTGCGCGGTGCAGAAGTTTTGCCGTTGGAAATTTTCCAGATGACCACGCTGGCCGCCGCCGTGATTTTGTGGCTCGTGGGCTTCGACATCATCTATGCGCTGCAAGATTACGAGTTCGACAAAGCGCACGGCCTGCGCTCGCTCGTCGTGGCGTGGGGGCCGGCGAACGCGCTCGCCGCCGCGTTTCTCGCGCACATGGTCATGTGCGGACTGCTGTTTGGTTTTGGTTTTCTGTGTGGTTTCCGGCTGGCGTATCTGCTCGGCTGGTTTCTCATCGTCGGCTGTCTGGTGATGGAACATTGGATTGCCCGCCGCCGGAGCCTGAACTGGATCAACGTCGCTTTCTTCCGTCTAAACGCGCTCGTTGGCGTGATTTTTCTGGTCGTGGTCGCAGCGGAGGTGATTTTTCAAGGCGGCTTCAAAATGCGTTGAAGATTGGCCGCCAAAAGTCACAGAACGCACAAAAGGAATTTCATTCTGCGCTTTTTTGCGGCCAAAGATTTTTCGTAACACTTCGCCGGTTTTGCTTCTGAAGTGGGCATGGACACGGTAAAAATGAATCCGCCAATGCCCGATAATAACAACTGCCCGCAATGCGGCACGCCGCTCCCGTTCGGCGCACTCGCGGGACTTTGCCCCGCGTGCCTGCTCAAAATGGGCGCGGCGGCGGATACGGTCACGGACGCAAAACAAAAGGCGTTTGTGCCGCCGAGCGTGGCCGAACTTGCGGCGAAATTTCCGCAGTTGGAAATTCTTGAACTCGTCGGCAAGGGCGGCATGGGCGCGGTTTACAAGGCGCGGCAGAAACAGCTCGACCGCATCGTGGCGTTGAAAATTCTTCCGCCCGGAATCGGTGACGAACCGGCTTTCGCCGAACGCTTCGCGCGCGAGGCGAAGGCG
>Ga0208872_1000852_pt1 | contig 20529 bp, 21 predicted proteins | sample CryBogCBH12Aug08_FD_185508 | JGI IMG/M metagenome (GOLD analysis project Ga0208872, IMG submission 185508) | Freshwater microbial communities from Crystal Bog, Wisconsin, USA - CBH12Aug08 (SPAdes) | ecosystem: Environmental > Aquatic > Freshwater > Lake | place: Crystal Bog, Wisconsin, USA...
TGCGTTCGGCTGATCTTGTAGTCATCTCTTTTTTATGGGCTCTGAAAATGCTCTTTTTTATGGCCCCCAGAAACTCCGGAAATCTTGTTTTGTGCCCGGGTCGAGAGAACTCTCATGTGCAGGTGGAGAGCTGACTTTTCAACCCTCCAACTTTGGGGAGGTTGAGTATGGTTCCTCCATGGGCAGGTGGATAGCTCACTTTTGAGCCCTCCTTATCGACCGGCTGGCATGAGAGCGCAAAATTGCGCCATCACAGGCACAACCTGCCGTCATCGACTGACCGGAACGAACCATTAATCCATCAAAGAACTCACTCAATTAAACAAGTTTCTCAACATTGATACTCTGCTTTGATCTTGAGTTTCTTCATACCATAACGCGCCTATACTCTCAATGGTACAACCCCGAATAATAGGCTATAAAGCCTCTCTATTCAACGTTTACCGTATTAATGGCTAATGAGTAACAAGGGTTAATTGAATGGCATTAAAGCGCATCATAACACATATATCAAAGGCTTATAATCTTGCCCTAATCTTGCCGTTGCGCAGTCTGTTTTATCGCCTGAATGGTCCATCCCGGCAACCCTGAAAGCGGAGCCTATTTTTGAGAATTCGTTTCCTGCATGTCATCCCGTCTTCAGGGAGGAAAAACAGCTTCTCCTTTATATCTCCTTTATATTTTCTGTTTTACCATGAAAATAACAACGAAAGAGAACCGTGAATCCTGATCTATATTCAGAGTTTTTCAATGAGTTTATAAGCACAATAACCAGCTTTACAACTCAGTACGATAAGCCACAAGAACGCGCCATAAAGCTAAGCTATGCAATACTTTCAGGTCATTCAGCGCAAAGTATCAAGGGTTAATAAAGTGCCATTTCTATGCCTTATAACTGATCTATGATGTTCAGTTAAATGATCTAATAAATAACTCACCTTGCATAGTTATTATTGAGATAACTGCCCAGCCACCGCCCCACGAATCCCCAGAATGGGCAATAAAAAAGCAGACCGTTAAGCCTGCTGTGATACCATCGAAAGGGAGGTTCAATTCCGGGCTTTCAACCTGCTCAAAACCCCCACTCGTTACTTTCTCTTTTTGAATGGGTGCATTACCGTACTGAATAGCCCTGTTCCGGGTAAGCCTACGGTATTACGTACCCCTTTTTTATTCACAGTAACGTGCGCGCCCTTAATGCCTGTTGATATTGATACGCCCCGCTTAGATAAGTTCAGGGTAACACCCGGAAATAACTTTATCCGTTTGAAAAATCTAACTGCCATTGTTAACCCCTTTTTTTAAGGTTACTCAGGAAAAACTACCAATCGATACTAAGCGGTTCACCTATCGAATGGCTCACGGGCTGCACCTTCGGTAACACATAGGGAAGAAATGCAGTTAAGAGGGTTATGCGCTCTTTCGGTTCAAGCTGCTGCAATAACCCCGGCAAGCCTTCCAACTCTGTAAAGAAAATTTCTTTTAGCACAGACCGTAATTCACTGGTTACCTTGTTTGGCGTTCCTGCTTGCCTTCCGCCTGTCTTAATCCCGTGCATAGTGGTTCTTGTTTTTAAGGTCTACTCCGTTCTACTTTAGAACTGAAACTGTATGGATATTATAAGCATAATTAATGAGTTCATTCCCACTCTGGTAAGTGCATTTCTGGCGGTTCCCATTCTTCAAGGTTCGCTATAATTTCCGACACATTATATTCTCTTCCTTGATAAAAAACTGTCACGTTACTGCCTGTACAGTGTGCTTCCATGATTTTTCTTGCAAGCTCTATTAGTCCTCTTGTGCTTTCCGGGATGCTCATTTTACTACTGTTTGATCTCTCAAAAAATGAATCTCATAAACCCTTCAGGTTGAACGATCTCTACCCGCGCCATACTTCGACACATCCTAATTTCTGGCAGCATGGACCTCATTAAATCCGTCAATCATTGCGGACGCTGAACAACATGCACCCATAAGGAAACTTGAATAAGCAATTGCCCATTCCGTACCGTCCGGCTCTCTATGTAGTGCCTCAGTGACCGTTTCCCGTAATACCGTTTCACTCTGATCTGTAATAAACTGCCCGATCTTGCTGGCTTCCTTGTTGCTGTCTTTGCTGGTCATGATCTCAATGTTTTGTGGTTACGCTGTTTGTTTGTTCTCTCTCAATAGATAGTCTGCCAAGTCCAACCCTGCGGCTCGTTCGGCCTCACTTGCCCGACGTTCAAGTATATCAGACACGGTAACGCCCGGCAATCCTGCCGCCACCTTTCGCCAATCTTCGAACGCCATCAAGTCAGGATAGAGTTTCACTTTTCGACCTGCCACCGCTTGCAACTTCTCTTTGAGCTTGCTTGTCTTCCCGCCTGTGGCAACCCATACAACCCCAGGTATGAGTCCACTTGCAACAATCGCTGTTTTTTCTGACTCAACAACTGCGACCGGTTTATCAGATTCCATTGATAGCAGGTGCTCACCAAACAAACACTGCTGCAAGTGGTAAGGTTGAATCTTCATCACTGCATGAACCCATGTGATAGGGTTTCTCAAATCCTTTACCCTGCGCCCTGTCTGGCTGTTATAGCGCATGATCTTCCCCGTTCTGATCTTCCCCACACTGTCAATCTGCCAAAACACGCATGAACCAGGCCAATGTTTTGACGTGCCGATCTTATACCGTGCTGTCAACTCGAAAGCCTTTTGTTCTCCGAACACTGAGCAAAGCCACCGGCAAAAATTATTCTCATTGAATTGGCTTAAACTGGCCTGCATGAACTTTGTATCAATAAATGATATGACTGGCTCCGGCTTTGGTTGGAGCTTCATTGCAGGCTTTGGCGCGCTGAAAGGATTCTTTCCGGTCATGTGGAAATACTCCCTCGGTCTCAAGTGATACCCGCATGAATCTTCTCGATCACAACGCCCGGCTTCATCCGCGACCTGCTCCCCTGTGAAGGTATCGACGTACCGGACAAAGCGCATTTGCTGGCAAGCAGGGCAAGCATATTTCAGCCCGCCCTTTTCAAGTTGGAAACGATGTTGTGACATCAAAACGGCCTCCCATCATCGACCGGAACGCCCGCTATACTTTCCCGTTGAGTATTTCCAGCCGAATCACGTACACTACGTACACCATGTACACCAATTTTCTGAATGAATACCTTCCTGCCGTTTTTACTTTGCTGTCTGCCTTGCTCAGGTTTAACGATAATTCCCGCTTCCTGAAGCGCAGGCATATTCCGTTTTAACGCATTGGCTAACCCTTTGGCTCGCTGTGGCCATCCGTCACTACTTCCCGCCTTGTATGGCAGTAACTTATCAAGCAACTCTTGATATGTGCCGTCATAAATAGTTGAATCCTCAGGGAATCCCTCAGCATACTCAAGAACTGCCGATGCAACAGGGGAACTTTCAATTGAGCGCAAAACAGACTCGTTTCTATTTTCATTATACTGATCTGTAAACCTTCCCGCATCAAATCCCATACTTCGCGCCATTGCTTCGCCAAGCAAGCAATAATCAACCATTCTTGGAGGTCTGGCTATTTTGACTGTTGGAAGTGTGGCTAATGTTTTCACAAACAAGTCAAGCAAGCCGCCAAATATTTCCGGGAGTGCCGTTTTATATTTGGTCTGTAAATCCACCTCGCCTTCATACTGCTCCAACCTCGGTAATTCAACATGTATTGATCTTTCCGTTAAATCCTGTGCAGTGATAAGGCTCGGTATACCATTGATAACAACCGGTCTTTTCATCTCAAGAACAGTTTCTTCGCCATTTGTGAACAATGTCCGGCCCCCGGCTGCGCCCCCTGTCGCCATTGAACAGAGTATATCTTGCATCCGTGCAGGCAAATAGGATATGTTCTCATAACTGATAAGCCAATTATTGTTTGCTGCCACTGGCATATCATCAATGGCTTTGGGTGCAGGCCTCAGGTTCGCTGTGTTCGGGTCTGCCAACATTCTTAAATTGCTCTGTGTTGTGCTCTTTGCAGAACCCTGCACCCCGTTTATTTCCAAAACAGGGAATGGAGTATCTACCCGCCAACCCTCAAGCAACCAAGCAAGAACCAAAAGCCGATCACCTTCTGGGATATTGCAGAACTCCCATAACCGGCCAACATCACCACCTGCTACCGGCTCAGGTAAGGGTAACGACGTTGAAGGCTTCCAGAACTTCACAGGGTAGTTATCCAGAACTCGCCACCCTGTCGCCATAACTTCAATAGCCCTGTTTTTATCATCGGCCATAAACAAGTAATAGGCTCCGCTTTCAGGGTGCTTCGCTGCGCGCATAAATACCCGCTCTTTCCCTCCCTCGAATTTGCAAAGGCCTGATAATGCTGAACAAGCTTGTTTTATAGCCGCTTCACTGGCTGACGAATGACCGGAATCTTGGTAATAGGCATAACTCAACCAGTCAGTAAAGAGGGAACTGCTTATCTTGAGAGTCTCATTTTTATCGGCTATCGTAACAAACGCACCCCGTGAACCTTCATCATAGAATAATTCACCACGGCTCACGACCAACTTGATAAGTGCTGACGCTACGTTTCGTTCTCCGCTTCCTTCGCTGTCAGGCCTCGTTGCATCATCAATATCAGCAAGAAGAACTCCGTTTGGTTTATCCCGCTTGATCTGACAACGCAACGCAACCCAAAATTCATCATCATGTTCTCGGATGAACTTCATAGCCTCGGTAAACTCACTACTGGCATAAAGTCCGGGATTCTCTTTTGCCCGTTCGATCACGTTCTTTATTGTGGCAACCTGTTTCTCAATGTCCAGCTTACCGACCTCTTGCCCGTTTTCAGTTTTGTGTACATGGTGTACATGGTGCACATCATTTTGCTCAATACACTCAGAGGGAAAGTATGCATCCCCTGTTTGCTCTGCTTCCTGCCGTAATTCATCTGTGATACTGGTCATTTCGCGCCCCTCCTTTCGCCTCTGGTCATCAATCGACCGGAACGGCTTAGGTAGTACGAAAACCTGATCTTGCTTGGAAAGGCTCTCATTAGTAGTACCTCCCAGTCCTGCGTAACGCTGCGGCATCGGTGAAAGGGACACTCGCAGCAATACCATAAACCATTGTTCGCGGCTCAGGTGTTACACTGCGGAAATGCTTAACCTCTCTCTCAAACTGCTGGCAGTCTTGGATTAATTCGGCGATATGTGTATATTGAGGCTGTCGATCTCGCCCATTGACACGCTTTTGATCTTTGAACCCGGTACGCTGCCTATCGTGCCGGGTTCTTTCGTTTTCTCTCATGGTTCAAGCCTCCCCGTTTGCTGCGCCACCTTCAAGCCATGCTTTGAATTTGTCAATAGGGAATAGCAACTTTCCCCCCGCTCCTTTCAGGTGAGGAACTTTACCCTTACTTGTAAGCGCATATAAACGAGTTCTTGACAGTTTGATACTGGCATAATCTTCAGCATACTGGCGCGCGCCATCGACTGACAGATATTTCTTTTCGGGTGGTGTGAATTGTGTTGTGGTGTTGCTCATGGCTATTTATGTTTTGCGTTAATGTTTATCAACGCTTATAAATAGCTATGGTTAGATAGAGTTAAAATATCGGATAAGCGGATATCCGCTATCCGCTTTATTTACCCGCTTTATAGGCTCTAAACTTGCGTTCAAAAGTTTCTAATAAGCCATCAATATTCTCTGTGTTATGATACTTCTTGCAAAGTGGTATTAAATAATCCCGCTGTGATTCTTCGCCTTTCTTTGGTCTGTGTGGGCTCCCTTTCTGATAAAAACCTTTCTCATCACTATTGGCCAACCTCAAACATTCATCAAAAAAATTAAATAAATCGGCCCTTCTCTTTTTTTGTATATCTGGCGCGCCCTCTGCCTGCTCCGCTCCCTGCTGATCTGTGCCTGTGTGGTATGGCAATATGTCATTCCAACATTTTAAAGCCTTTTCAGCAACCTGAATCACGGCATAATCACAAAGAATTGCCTTAATGTTTTGAGGATGAAAACTTATCAATTCGCAGACGCTTTCCCCTCTCTGCGCCTCCCTCAGAAACTCCCTCGCTTCGTAAGTTTGATTTTCTGAAAATTGCCTCCTTTGATAGCTGGCATACCATCTGAACGCATCCATAATAGTAACGGCATGTTCAATATCTCCAACTGTCGCAGTTTGTTCCTTTTGCCAATCAAAAAAAGCAGTGGATAACCATTTCAACGCGCTATTGTTATACCTGCACTGCTTTATTGCCTCAGCTTTTTGCCGCTCCCAATCCTCGACATCCTTATAAGGTCTATTACTGTAAAGCTCATCCTCTGTAAATAACAGCGTCCCCATGTCCGATATTTTCCCCTCATCCGTTTTCATGATCTCCGCAACTTTATTTTCCGACATCCCCGATCTCCGTTTTATAATTATTGAATTACTCATCCCTTGATGCTGCAATTGCAAGCTCTTTTCCGGAGTACTCTCTGCCATCGAACAGATACCGACCTGCCGGGTTCTTTTTCAATCTCAACGCTTTGGCAATGGCTTCCCCTTCGGCTTCCAACGCTGCGGCTATACTTCCTGCTTTTGGTGCGATAACTGGCTCAGGTGGCAATATTTGTTCTGGCCTTGATATAGTTGTCATTAGCGATATGGCGACTCCCTGCGGCTTTGATAGCGTAGTGAATACAGGCAACCGGTTTACTTCTGCAACTCGCTTTGTATCAACCAATCGGCAATATTTTTGAGTGGTAGAAATGTCTCTGTGGCCTAATTGCTTTGATACCGTGTAAATGTCAGAACCACTGGATAACATCATTGTCGCCATCGTGTGCCTGCTCGCATGGAAATGTAAATCCCAATTTAAACCGGCATCCGCGCCCCAAGCATGAAGAGCCTTACCTATTGACGTTCTATCAGGCAGAATAAAAACCCTCTCATCCCCATCTGGCGCAAATTCAGGATGTAGTTTTTTAACCTCCATGAGAATTTTAACAGCCTGCTCAGGAATAGGACACTCTTCATACTGGCCTGTCTTTTTCTGTTGGAATCTGATAAAAGGTGAACCATTGACCAATGATATTTTTTCCCATGTCAGTAATTCGACATCTGATAGTCTCAGTCCTGTGAAGCATCCGAAAAGAAACGCTTGTTTCACCATCTTATTACTGCATGGCTTGTTATAGAGCGATTCCACGTCATCGGCTGTTAAGAAGTGCCTCTGTACATCTTCCCGCTTGACATTGGACACTTTACCAGTGAAGTCCTCTTTAATGAACCCTGTCCGCCACGCCTGCTTAATGGTTTTACGTACAACTCTAAAGTAAATGTTCGCGGTATTCTGACTAATAGCCTCATCATTCATCAAATAAGCCCTGAACCGTTCAAGCCATTCCTTGTTTAGCTTGTCAAACGGTACAACACCACCGGAAAACTTAATGAGTTTCTTCAGCGTATTAGCTTCGATAGAGTATTGTGTTTTTTCTATTGACACTCTCAGGTATTCAATAAAGTCACCTGCTGATTTTTCTTTCCGCTCAAACAACAATGAAACGTCTGCCTGAAAGTCCTTTTCAAATTCCCTTCGTTTATCCTCGGCCGAATCCTTTGCCGTATTGAACGCTTTCAGGTTTTTGGGATTCCCTTGTATTCCAGTCTTTACAGAAAACCGTCCAAGTTCACCGTGATAAACGTCAATGTAAAAAGCAACCTCACCACTTGACAGTTTTCGCCTTCTGATCTTTACCCCCATGCATCACCACCTTGTAACTTTTTCCTGTAACTGTTTCAAACAAGTTACAGAACATACCGTAATTAAACAACAGGAATAATAAGGAATGATAACGGATGCAATAAATAGACAGTTGAATAATAAGCAGTTACGGGATAATTTAACAACTTATGAAATACATCAAAATACACTACGTATGAAACTCAATATTGCATAACTGCTTATATCAAATCCCCAGAAGGGGGGACGATATTCTTAACGTACACTTCTACAAACAACTCCCTGCCCAACTTAAGGGCACCTATATTCATTCAAATGGGATGCATTAAACACAAGCCAGACTCCTGTTTATGCAACCGATGGTTGGAGAATTAAATCTCCACACCATTGTCCATTATTCATTATTTAAAAGTTCCCTGATATTCGCCAACACCTCTGCACTCTCCGCATCCAGAGCGGCAATCTCGTCCATAATATCCTGCGTAGTGCGGTGCACAACCTCCCCGCCACTGTTGGGGTTTTTGGTTGAGATGTCAAAGGTGGAGTGATCAACATCTTCGATGCTGATGCTCCACGATTTATCGGAATCGGCTTTGGTTTTCAGGAGTTCGACAAACTCCGCCAGATCGTTGTCGTTCAGCGGGTTGGTCTTGCCCATATTGCGACCGGGATCGAGCTGGTAGTACCAGATTTTCTTTGTGGGCACGCCTTTCTCGAAAAAAAGCACCACGGTTTTAACCCCTGCCCCCTGGAAAGTGCCGCCGGGGCAGTCGAGTATGGTGTGCAGATTGCAGCTTTCGAGCAGGAGCTTGCGCAGGCTGACTGAGGCGTTATCGGTATTGGAGAGAAAGGTGTTTTTGATAACAATACCAGCCCTGCCGCCAGCTTTAAGTATTTTAATGAAGTGCTGGAGGAAGAGAAATGCGGTTTCCCCGGACTTGATGGGAAAGTTATGCTGCACCTCAGCGCGTTCTTTGCCGCCGAAGGGGGGATTCGCAATAACGATATCGTAGCGGTCGCGCTCCTGGATGTCTGCAAGGTTTTCAGCCAGGGTGTTGGTATGCACAATGTTTGGTGCTTCAACTCCATGCAGGATCATGTTCATGATGCCGATAATGTAGGCGAGCCCTTTCTTCTCCTTGCCGTAGAAGGTACTTTTCTGCAGCGTCTCCATATCAGCGGTTGTCAGGTTCTTCCCTGCCTTCAGATACTCATAGGCTTCGGCAAGGAAACCAGCTGACCCGACGGCCCCGTCATAGATTTTCTGGCCGATGACGGGAGCGACAACCTTGATGATGGCTTTGATGAGTGGACGTGGTGTGTAATACTCTCCACCGTTGCGACCGGCGTTACCCATATTCTTGATTTTGCTCTCGTAGAGATGCGACATCTCATGCTTTTCAACATTGGTCCGAAAGCGAAGCTCATCAATCCTGTCGATAACCTCACGCAGATTGTAGCCGCTCTGAATGCGATTTTTCAGCTCACTGAAAATCTCACCAATTTTGTACTGGATGGTGGCTGAGCTTTCGGCAGAGGTTTTGAAGGTTTTCAGGTAGGGAAAGAGATCCCGGTCAACAAAATCCTTGAGATCATCACCGGTCAAAGCATTGTTGTGGTCTATCCTGCCGTCAGCAGTTTTTGGAGCTGCCCATGATTCCCAGCGGTAGTATGGATCAAGAAGAGGGGTGTAGGGTTTGCCGGTAAGTGCAGCAGCTGTCTCTTTGTCCTGCTCAAGATCATCAAGGTACTTGAGAAAAAGTATCCATGAGGTCTGCTCTATATAATCCAGTTCACTTCCGCAACCGGCGTCTTTATGAAGGATGTCGTCAATATTCTTGAAAGTCTGCTCAAACAAATGGTACTCCTCTTTGAAAATATTTGTTACGTTAAGCTCCCCTTGCCATTCATAAAACGATGACCATAGAGAATATCAAGAAGAGTATTGCAAATCAGGGAAGGTACTCATAAGTCTACTGTATGAATATCTCAAGTTTTTTGCCCAAGGCTGCAGCATAATGAGAGAGCGTTGAAAGCCTTATATCCTCTGCATGGTTCTCGATCCGCGAAATAGCCGACTTATGAGTCTTGAGCTTTAGAGCAATTTCATCTTGAGTCATACCGGCATCAGTCCTTGCCTGTTTCAGCAATACTCCGATCTTGAAGTTCTTATAGCCTTCGTCAAAAGAGGCTGCAAACTCTGGGTCAGTAGCTTTTTGTTCATCAATAAATTCCTGTAATTCATCCATGTTTTTTGCCCTCTTGATATTCCTTTTTTCGTTGTTCTGCTAAAGCAATTTCCTGTGGTGGTGTTTTCTGGTTTATAAAATCTTTGACGAGACTTTGTCCTGATGAGTTCTTATAAAAGATGATTTCACGCATGAAACAATGTTAACAATTTCGTCAACTATTAATAAACTAATAAAAGTATTTACCACCGGCAGAGGTTGTGGCAAACAGATATAATTTTTTGCTCTTTCATCGACCGGTCATTCGAAGCAGATCTTCGGGATATCGGGCACCTTGCACTGTAATCTTTGAGGCGGCGCTATCTATCTCACGGAGATCGTCCGGAGTAAGGGCGAGATCAACCGACCCCATGTTCTCCTCAAGGCGCTCCAGTTTCGTGGTACCGGGGATTGGCACAATCCAGGGCTTCTGGGCAAGCAGCCAGGCGAGCGCTATCTGGGCAGGCGTAGCTTTTTTACCCTCTGCAATCCTGCCAAGCAGATCAACCAATGCTTGATTGGCATGCCGAGCCTCAGGTGTAAAGCGGGGCAATCTATTGCGAAAGTCGGTGCTGTCGAAGGTAGTGGTTTCGTTGATCTTACCCGTAAGAAATCCCTTGCCCAGCGGGCTGTATGGAACAAACCCAATTCCGAGCTCTTCGAGAGCAGGCAGCAGCTCCTCTTCAGGGGTTCTCCACCACAGTGAGTATTCGCTCTGGACAGCGGTTACCGGCTGGACGGCATGAGCGCGACGAATCGTCTCTACTCCAGCCTCAGACATGCCGAAGTGTTTTACCTTCCCTTCCAAAATCAGCTCCTTCACGGCTCCGGCTACCTCTTCGATCGGCACATCAGGATCAACACGGTGCTGATAGAAAAGATCAATGGTATCGATGTTAAGTCGATTGAGTGAGGCCTCAGCAACTTGCCTGATATGCTCAGGGCGGCTATCGAGCCCCATCCAGCCTGGTTTTCCATCGGGATTGAGCTTGAACCCAAACTTGGTGGCTATCACCACTTGATCACGGATGGGCGAGAGCGCTTCGCCTACAAGTTCTTCGTTGGTGAACGGTCCGTAAACTTCCGCAGTATCGAAAAATGTGATGCCACGATCAACGGCTGCCCGAAGAAGCGATATCATCTCTTGCTTGCCGGCAGGAGGGCCGTAAGAAAAACTCATTCCCATACAGCCCAAGCCAAGAGCAGATACTTCAAGGTTGCTGTTGCCAAGTATTCGTTTTTTCATTGGTTATCCTCAAATGTCTGTTAATAAACTCACCTCATGTATTCATTGAACAAGTCACTGTTTAGGGACATAATGTCGAGCTGGGGCTCGGCGTTCCCAGCATAAGAGAGTGTTGCAATGCCGTTATTGCCCGGAGTTCTGATCAATCATAAGCAAAAGATCATCAATGAAATGATCGATCGTGTGCATCCCCTCATGCCGCATGACAATGTCGTGCGCAAGCTTGCCTCCAAGGCGCTTATCCTCGGTTGGTGCAAGACTCCACTTCTTCATGACCCAGTCGCTCGGTCGCTGAAAATAGACAATATTTGAAATATCATTCTTCCATGCTGGATAGCTGATCTCGTCGAGCCGCTCTTTCAAATATACCGCATTCTTTAGAATCAACTCAGCCTGGCGTCTGTACCCTTCAACTCCGGTAGTGTGGATTTGCCACCAGAACTTCAGTGGTGCAAGGGCTGAACGCGAACAACTGATTGTAGGGACGGAATCGTTGAGGTAGGAGACCTGAAACGGATTTTGCTTTGCCAGAACTTCGTTTGTGGTAATGAACAGGCCCAATGGCTCGTCGAAACCAAAGAATTTATGGCCACTCACAGCAATGGAATCATAATTGCATGCAGAGTGATCAAGCAGATGGGCATACTCTGTAAAAGGCAGGAACCCACCAAAAAGCGCTGCATCAACATGACGGTATACTGCAACAGGCGGTTTTCTTGTGAGCACCTCATCAATTGCATCCTGATTGTCGATACCTCCCTTGAAAGTTGTGCCGACTGCAATAACAATCAAGGCTGGACGAGTTGTATCCAATGCCTGTTCGAATGCCTGCACCTCCATTTCACCCTTGATGCTGGTCGGTATCTGCCTCATCTCCAGACCCTGAAGGTCACTGATCCTCATGATAGAGTAGTGTGCCTCTTCTGAAACATAGAGAACAGGCTTGATATCGCTCTGTGAGCTTAAGAAATTAACGCCAAAGTAAATACCGTGATTGTTACCATCGGTGCCACTACTGGTGACAAAACCCCATGCCTCTTCCTGTGCAAATCCGTATAAGGGCGAAAAGAAATCAATAACCTGGTTTTCAAATTCATGGGTGTTAAGGGAGTACAAGCTTGGCCGGCGAGGATCACCCACATTGTTCATGGCTAAATCTGCCAGTCCTGAAACTGCATACCAGTGATAGAAATCTGCCAGCTTGACGTTCTGGTTGCAAGGGAAACCTACGGCCGTCTTTTTCTCTTGCACCATTTTCTGGGCAAATGCGTTAAGGCAATTAATATCAAAAGTTGGTATAGTCATTATGCTGTCGCGGCTATTTTGATTGTCTCCTTATTAGTTATGCAATTTACTGAAAATCATGGGGAATAACTCGTTTCGACAAACCACAAGAGCTTCCTGTCAGCCGATGCGAACCGAGAGCATGGAGAGCGCCCCCCCTTCAATACCTTCGACAGGAAAGCTGACCTGCTCATTGTCCAGGCGTAAACCCAGCACATAGAGCAGAGGCAGAAAATGGTCAGGGGATGGCACAGACAACCATGCGTCCTCTCCAAGGCTTTTGTACCCGGCAAGTTCACGATCTTTTCCCTCAAGTATCAGTGTTCTGATTGCAGATTCAAATCGATTTGCCCAGTCGAATGGCTGCACCGCTTTATTGCCCCAGACATAAACCTGAAGGTTGTGTACAATATTTCCACTTCCGACAATCAGCACCCCTTCATCCCGAAGCGACTGAAGAAACCTCCCTGTCTCATAATGAAACTCGGGTGGCTGCCTCTCGTCGATGCTGAGCTGAACGACCGGAATGTCGGCATTCGGAAAAACATGGCAGAGCACTGCCCAGGTACCGTGATCAAGGCCTCGGTAAGCATCGAAACGAACGTCAATCGGCTTGAGAAGTTGCTGTACACGCTCAGCAAGTTCCGGACTACCCGGAGCCGGCCAGGTAACCTCGAAAAGTTCCCTGGGAAATCCATAAAAATCGTGCAGGGTTTCAGGGAAGAGGCTGCCAGAAACCGCAGTTTCAGGCCCGTACCAGTGGGCAGATATGGCAAGTATCGCCTTGGGGCGTGGTATGCTTTGCCCTAACCGACGCCAGCCTTCAGTATATGCGTTCGACTGAATCGCATTCATTGGATTGCCATGCCCAAAAAAAACAGCCGGCATTACCTCTCCCATTGCAGTTCTCCTTTATATTGTTGAAAGTCTATAACTCCCGGACCTTTACTTTAGTTATTTTGGCTGTGACTTGATCATTTCAACGTCGAGGGAGATGTTGACCTCTTCGCCAACAGCCACTCCGCCAGTTTCCAGCGCCTGGTTCCATACAAGCCCGTAATCCTTGCGATTGATGGTTGTACTTGCCGACGTTCCACGTCTCAAGTTACCCCATGGATCCTTGCTTTCCTTTGAGAACGGAGCCACATTCAGCACCACCGGTTTGGTGATACCATGGATCGTCAGATCTCCCGTAACCTTCAGCGCTCCCTTGCTTGCCCGTGTCCATTTTTTTGAGACAAAAGTCAATGTCGGGTATTTGGCTACATCGAAGAAATCCGGACTCTTCAAATGTTCATCGCGTTTCTGAACGTTCGTGTTGACAGATGCAGCGTCGATGGTGACGTTGACCGTTGATTTTGTGATATCCTTGTCGTTAAGATCAACAATGCCACTGTACTTGTTGAAGTTGCCCTTGACGTGCGACACCATTAAGTGGCTGACACTGAATCCAACATTTGAGTGATCGGCGTCAATATTCCACTGAGTTGCTGTGGCCAATGACGGCAAAGCCAAGATTGCTGCAGTGAGCATTGCCCTGGTGAAGTTTTTTCTCATCTCCGTTCTCCTTTTTTTGATTGATAGTAGAGTTATTTAACCTTGAATTATATATCAAAAAAAATCAACACTCCAGTTCCTTCTTTTCCTGTAGACCTATGAGACGGCAAAGTCTTGCCAACTCATCCTGTTCACTCTCCTCAAGGATGCTCATCTCCTTGACAATGGCAGCCATGACAGAAGGAAAAACATCTTCAATCAGCAAACGCCCTGACTCTGTGAGGTGTATGGCTATAAAACGCCTGTCATCATGATCACGCTCGCGTCTCACCAGGTTTCGCTTCTCCAGGTTATCAATAACCATGGTAATATTACCCGTACTTTTTAGAATTTTAGCGGCAAGCTCACACTGGCAAAAAGAGCCTTTATGAAAAAGAACCTCGAGAATTCCGAACTGACTGACGGTAAGATTTGAAGAGGAGAGGATGCGGCTGGTACGTCCTGTTACTGATTCAGCTGCCCTCATCAGCTTGGTGTATGCGCTTAAAGCTCTCTGTTCAGTATCAGAATATGTTGCAATTCCTGTAAGCATTACATATTTGTTAATATTAAATCATTCAACGTTAATCTAATAAAAAAACAAGGACCAATCCAAAAACTATTTTTTCAAATCACTCCCACTTTTCCTCTTTTTGTTACGATAAATTGGGCGAATAGATGCGCAATTGTGGCCCTCTTGCGCCAGCCTTTGATCTCAATCTTTACCCGATAAGGCTCAGAACATCAAAGGCTGGCTGAGAGAGGAAACAGGTAGCGGTAGCGGCCATCAAGGAGGTTGACCAAAAAGGAAGGTTAATGTGGGAGCGTTTTACACTGCATGAAAAAATCACGCAAACGATGTGTACCATAAAGAGGGGCTATGGTGTCAATTCTGCTGACAGTAGTCGCAAAAAGGGCGACATCGTGGACATCGCGATTGAAGATGCCGGTTACTGCGACCAGCCCGTCAGCCAGCCAAAATGGCAGAGAGAGAACAAAGGGAGGGTTTTGAGCAATTTCAGCAGCAAGATCAACCATTTCACAATAGGTGAACACTTCAGGTCCTCCAGCTTCAACCTCTTTTGCCGTCCCCTCAATCGCATCAACACAAACCTTTGCAAGGTCAGCGCCGTGAATGGGATTCGACCGCTGGTAACCATCGCCGACCATAAGCGTAAATCCTCGAAGTGCCCTGGCAACAAACTGTCCGATCTCAGAATAATAGCCTGTTGGGCGGATGATTGTGCTCTCAATTTTCGATGCTTTCAGCTCCCTGACAAACTTTTCATGAGCCTGGATGTTCGGAATATTCATCATCCGATGTGCATCAAAAACCGATACGTAAATGAACTTACTGACCTTGACCTTCAGAGCAAGATTCAGCAGATTCATGTTTGCCTGATAGTCAACATCAAAATTCGAATGCACAAAATCAGGTTTGATCATGCCAAGCGATGAAAAAACAACTTCCACGCCATCGCATGCCGCCGCGATAGTTTCCGGCTTCGTGGCATCACCGATAAAATACTCGTCAGCCAGATGCTCAAGAGAGGGTGCGAAATAAGGACCGGGTTTGTTGATTTTCTCAGGGTTGCGCACCAGAGCACGCACCCAATAGCCACGATTTTTCAACTCCTGCACTACATAGCGTCCGAGATAGCCGGTCGAACCGGCTACTAATACTTTCTTCATTGTTATGTTGATATTGTTGCAAAATATTCTGGAACTGCCTCCATCATAATGATGAAATTATTTTAAATCAAGGAAAATATTATGCCGCGCTGCTTCCAATAAAAAGTGGTTGCCTTCAATCGACAATCAATCCTGTGAAAGAATTACGGCACTATAGGGGCCAAAATCGATTTTCCCACTGCATGGCATTCCATCATAAGAGCTGTCGCTGACCTCCGTGTCGTAGCTATTCCAGTTCTGAAAATCTGAGCTGTATCCATTCCAGTCACTGTTGAAACGTACTCTCCATCTCCCACTTTGAGGAAAACCAATGGTATAGCCGGTGTACCCAATATTTGCAAAGTTAAGGATAACGACCACATCATCCCCGTTTCCTCCCTGATCCCAGCGATGAAAGGCGATGACTTTCCACTGGTTGTTTATATGGTAGACATTGACATGCTGACCATGGAGTCCACGGGTGGTATTAAACCAGTTCCGGCGTAGATGAATAAGGTCGCGATAGAGCTGGAGTATGCCGGAGTAGGTTGTCGCTTTGGACCAGTCAAGCTCCTGCGGATTAGTCTGGAAATACCCGGACTCCAGAAACTCCTGTCCCATAAAAATCATGGGGATTCCGGGGGAGGTAAACAACAGTGCTGCTCCAAGGGTTGAGCGTTTTTTGGCATAATAATTTCCGGCGTTACCTGGTGAAATCATCTCCGGAAGCCGTGACTCTCCATTGGCATCAGCATCGTGAGACTCGGTGTAGATGACACGCTCAAAGGCATTGTTGTTATAACGTTGAGTGATTAGATCACGAATTGCATACATATCACGACTGTTGTCATCAGAAACTATAAGGGTATTGCGGAGAGTCCACAGGTATCCGGCATCCCATTGGGCATCAAATCCGGCACCACCAGAACCAACCTCTTTGGTAATCCATTCGTTATCCTTAAGGTCTTCGGCGATCGAAATCTTCCAGGGCTGGCGTTGTTTGATCTGTGAATTGATACTCTGCATCAAACTCCAGCCATCAGGAATATCGTGATCAGGATCGTTATTCTGGTCGTTGATGTTTCGAATTGAGCCGACGGAATCCCAGCGAAGTCCATCAACAAAGCGTTCTTCGAGCCAGCGAAGTGCATTATCGCAGAGATATTGCCGGACTTCACTGCGACCATAATCAAGGCGTGTCTCGCCCCATGCGGTTGTGCTTCGCCCGTCATTGTAAAAGTAAATCCCTCCTTTTTCGTTTTCAGACCATCCATCAAACTGCCACATGTCATCGCATGGAAATCCAAGATGATTATACACGACATCCAGAATGACTGCAATACCCCGTTTATGGGCCTCATTGACAAAGTTACGAAAGCCGTCAGGCCCACCATATTCATCTTCAATTGCAAAAATGTATGCAGGATTGTAGCCCCATGAAACATCACCATCAAATTCTGATATGGCCATAACCTCTACAGCATTGATACCAAGATCAAGCAGATAGTCGAGCTTGCCTATTGCCGCGGTAAAGGAGCCCTGCTTGCGAAGACTTGCTGGGTCAAAAATAAAACTTCCAATATGCATCTCATAGATAACAAGGTCGTTCCAGGAGGGTGCTGCGTAACCAGGAGTTGCATAGGGCTCATCAGAAGAGGCAATGAGGCTGTTCAGTGTGCCGCTTTTTTGAGTCATAGAGTGAGCATAGGGATCGTTTCGCCACACCAGTGGTTGATTTTGATATGCAATGGCGTACTTATACTGCTGGCCAACGCTTGCGCCCAGAACATCGACAGACCAATAGCCATTGTTTTCAGAACAAAGCGGGTCAGAAGTTGTTGACCAGTCGTTGAAATCTCCTGCCACATAAACCTGAGATGCAAAGGGTGCCCAAACACGAAAAGTCGTGCCGCCCTGGTTAAGAGAAGCGCCCATTAAAGATTGTTGAGACGTTGACATATATTTTTAACCAAAATGTTGTAGTTCCGTTACCACTGCCAAAACCAAAGAGCACCTCTCAAAAATTATTCTTCAATTCGATTAAACATTGTTCCCAGGGCTTCCGGCCATGCGCTACAGAAAGTTTGCAGCCGCAAAGTTTCCGTTGTAGTTAATGACCACAAATAAAGAAGCTGACGTCATTGTCGTGCATACTTGCAAAGAGTGTGTTCTGCCAGTCGGGATGAGCATTGGTATAGCCACTGAACATGGTATCCTGATGCTTCTCCGCGATGAGTGGCTGTTCGGTTTTGAGGATAATGAGACTGGAAACCCGGAACGCCGTAACCATTGTTGAACACAGGTCAGGAAGCCAAAACACGGGAAGCGCGTTATGGCTGTATATTAACTTTTTGCTTTTGAGGCTTGCGCCTGTGCTGTCATGTGTTCTGCAATCAACTCAGCCTGAAAGCGGCTTAACGTATCCGGATCGGTAAAAATTGTCTGCGTATTATTCTGTGCTTTATAACCTGGGCCTCCAGGTTTTCCAGTGACGACAAAACTGCCTTCACCCGAAGTTGACCAGTTCGTTGAACCTTCACCACCAACCCTTCCGTCAGCTACAAAACCCTTCGTGTGACTGATCTGGTGGGTTGCAGACTCGCCAATAACAAAATGTGTGTTGAATGCTGTCGCATCATGAGCAATATCACTGTCAAGCAGTTTTTTTTCATGAATGCCTCCTGCCTGACTCTTGTCGAGGGTAATGAGCATTACAATCTGGGGATCTTTTGCTATTGCCATCAAAATGTCATTAAGCTCATCATCATCAAAACCAAACATGTTGAGATAGAGGGAGACACTGACTCTGGAAAGAACATGTTTGAGAATGTCGTGAACATCGTCACGACCAACGTAAAAGAGGTGAAAGTCCTTGCTTGCTGTTGTAGAGTATGCTTTTTCCTGTGTGTATTGCTGGAGGTCAAGCAAATCAAAGGTCTGCAGACTTTGTGATTTGTCGTTAATGACGTTGCTGGAACTGAGTTGTGTGGTAGCCATAGGTGGTTTCCATTTTTTTTCGCAGAGGATACGATACAACAAAACGGGAAAATTGGTACAACTATTACCAATTAAGTACAATGTATGGAAATATGTAATTTTAACAAAAAAAAACAGAATCAGCGCAGAAAAAAAGTTGGCAGCTACGTGCAAGCAGTACTTAACCAGCTTTATTCCGCTTGGTCGATTTCCAGTTCCACATACCTACTTCATCCCTTATCGTCTCGCAAACATCAAGAACATATTGCAATTCGAATTTTTTCAGCCCACTATGTACGGAAAAGCGCATGAGGGAGCGAGTTTTTGGTGTTGCAGGGGACATAAACACCGAACCGAAAACGCCCCTTTCCTCCAAGGCATCCCGAAGAAGTTCTGTATCCGATTCTAATCCGCCCTCGATGGCAACAACCTGCGACTGACTTGAAATGTTATAACCGATTTTCCGTAAACCTTCACGAAAAAATTCAGAATTTTCACGTAGACTTTCTCTCCGATAATCATCATTTTTAATAACCTCAAGCGTAGCTCTCAGTCCTGCAATTTCATGGGAAAGAAGTGCTGAACTGAAAATAGCCGGATAGGCCATATAAGGGTAATATTTCGCAAAGTGCCTGGAGCAAATAATAATGCCTGCGCGACCGGCAAAGGCTTTGGCAAGGCTTGCGGTAATAAAATGAACCTTGTGACTCAACCCAAGCGATGCTACCAGACCAGCACCATGAGGACCGTGTGTGCCTAAAGAGTGCGATTCATCAACGACAGATATACAATTATGCCTGTTGGCAATGTCAATAATATCAAGGAGAGGAGCTATATCTCCATTGGTGCTGTAGAGCGAATCGAGAAGGATAATACCCTGACCATGTTCATTGATCAAGCGTTCGAGATGCGCAGAATCATTATGTCGGAAGGCGTAGGGAGTAGCTCCCGATATTTTTACCCCCTCCCATAAAGACATATGCGTAAAAAAATCTATATAGACCGCCGTACTCTGATCGGCAATGACCTGCATAAGGCCAACATTGGCCGCCCAGCCCGACTGACATAAAATCGAACTTTCAAAACCCGTAAACTCAGCCATTGCCTGCTCAAAAAAATATTTATCACTGCCTTCATGTAAAAAGACAGCAGACATAACAGGCTCATTGCCTTCTTTTTGAAGAACTTCAAGCTGTGCGCGCCGGATTAGTGGATGACTCGATATATTAAGGTAGTCATTACTCTGGAGCATTATTGAGCCAGCTGCCGGAGTTTTGCTCCCAATAACAAGGGGTTTTCCATTTTTACGAGGCCTGAATAGTTCCTGGTCACAAGCCTGCAGTTTTTTTTCAAGAAACTCTGGAAAAAAGATATTCTTTTTTTTATTACCCCCACTCAGGTAATTATACGCCATTTTATTTTTTTTTAAAGGCTTACTGCTTCCTTTTTTTAAATTAAGTCATTTTTTTCTTTTATCATGCAATTATGGAAAGTATTCACGGCCGCAGAACATCTGGGAATTAACTCTTAGAGATTTAATAAACTACAGTAAGGTATGAACCAAGGATATCGGCCTATATTTAATATATAAATGCAATTCACCACAACAAGTCCACTAAGATTATATATTTTAGTATATTAAATACTATTCCCTGTTTTTATACCCTATTTGCTCGGGACGATGATATATGAACCATAGATTAGTGATAGTTTTTGCTCCTGATTTAACGCAGCAATCAATTGGACAAAAATATTGTTCCCATTAGGTTAAAAGACGCAGCAAAGATGCTTTTGGTAAAGCTTATGCGTCAATTCAATCAAAAAGTCTTAGCTATCGTTGAACAAGCCGAACCCAATCTTGGGGTTATTGGATTATTCGCGACCATAGG
>Ga0208872_1000853_pt1 | contig 20522 bp, 17 predicted proteins | sample CryBogCBH12Aug08_FD_185508 | JGI IMG/M metagenome (GOLD analysis project Ga0208872, IMG submission 185508) | Freshwater microbial communities from Crystal Bog, Wisconsin, USA - CBH12Aug08 (SPAdes) | ecosystem: Environmental > Aquatic > Freshwater > Lake | place: Crystal Bog, Wisconsin, USA...
CTCTGTCTCACCGCGAGTAAATGACCAGATCTTGTAACCAAAGCCGAGAAAGAACGCAGTGACTTTCATTCCAAATTTCTTTGCAAAGATAAAGTGGCCAAACTCGTGGAGCATCACCGAGAGAAGAAGAGCTACTACAAAGGCTAGAACGCCAAGAACCTGCAACATTATTTCTTCTCCAGTACTAATAATCCGGCTACCCGGCGAGCATCATCTTCTATGGCGCTGACATCAACGAGATCTCTCACCTTTGAAGAGGATAGAGATTCAAGTTTTACCGCGGTAGCAGCGACGATCTCAACGATAGATGTAAAGGCGATCTCACCATTCATAAAAGCTGCAACTGCAACTTCATTTGCAGCGTTAAATACCGCGGGCAATCCCCCACCTAAAGTTCCGCAGTGGCGCGCTAAGTTAATCGATGGAAAACGAGTTTCATCTATTGGCGAGAAATTCCATGTGTGTGACTGCGTCCAGTCAACAGCTTTAGTTGCATGCGCTGTGCGATGTGGTGCGCCAAGTGCGTATGCGATTGGTCCCTTCATATTGGGAGGACTTAATTGCGCGATGGTAGCTCCATCGATGTACTCAACCATTGAGTGAATCACCGATTGCGGATGTATCACAGCATCTATCTGTGAGTATGGAAGATCAAAGAGGTAATGTGCTTCGATAATTTCAAGACCTTTATTTACAAGTGTTGCAGAGTTAATGGTGACAACAGGCCCCATCGACCATGTCGGGTGCGCCAGTGCCTCTGCCAAGGTGACGCTAGAGAGATCTGACTTATCGCGAAATGCCCCACCGCTTGCGGTCAAGATCGCACGCTTTACCTCTCCCCGAGAACCAGCCATAAAGCATTGATATAGAGCGCTGTGTTCTGAGTCGACCGGGATAATTCGATCAAGCCCAAACGCTGTTACTAAATCACCGCCTGCGACAAGAGATTCTTTATTGGCGAGCGCCACTTTATTTCCAGCGGCAAGCGCGGCGAGAGTTGGACCTAATCCGATTGAACCCGTAATTCCATTAAGGACAATGTCACATGGAATAGAAGCGAGTTCTGTTGCGGCGTTAGGGCCATCAATAACTTTAAAGTGAGGTAAGCCGCTCGCTAACTCACGCGCCTTTGAACCGCTTTCACTCACTCCAATTACTGAGACTCCGAATTTTTCGGCTTGGGCGATAAGCGTCGGAACATTACTTCCACCTGCGGCGAGAGCAACAACCTTAAAAGTTTCAGGATTGGCGGCAATAACTTCAAGCGCCTGAACGCCAATAGATCCCGTGGATCCAAGGATGACAATCTCGCGCATTGCCCTATCTTCCACTATTTTGCTGAGGATGCGCTGTCTTTCTCAGCAGCAGCCAATTGTCCGCAGGCACCATCAATCTCACGGCCACGAGTATCGCGAACAGTTACGGGTACACCATAACTTTCTAGGATTGAGACAAATGTCGCTTCATCTGCGGGGCGAGATGCGGTCCATTTAGATCCAGGAGTTGGATTAAGGGGAATTAGGTTTACATGTGCATTACGATTTTTGAGCAACCGACCTAAGAGATCTGAACGCCAGGCTTGATCATTGATATCGCGGATCAAGGCGTATTCAATGGAGTAGCGGCGTCCAGTTTTATCAGCGTAGGCATCAGCGGCTGCTAAGACTTCTTTCACCTTATACCGAGAATTAATTGGTACAAGTGAATCACGGAGTTCATCATCAGGAGTATGAAGTGAAACCGCAAGAGTGACAGGAATATCTTCCTGCATCAATTTCTCAATTCCATTTACAAGTCCAACTGTTGAAACCGTTACTGAGCGTGCGCCAATACCTAGTCCATCTGGTTGCGGCGCTGTGATGTTTCGAACCGAACGAATTACTGCGTTGTAGTTGGCGAGTGGTTCGCCCATTCCCATGAAGACCACATTAGAAAGTCGTGTAGGTCCACCAGGTAATTCACCGGCAGCACAGACTCGAGCTGCTGCTACAACCTGGGCGGTAATTTCACCGGCGGTGAGATTGCGAGTAAGGCCTGCCTGTCCTGTTGCACAGAAAGGGCAGTTCATACCGCAGCCCGCTTGCGATGAGATACAGACCGTGGTGCGATCGCTATAGCGCATCAAGACACTCTCAACCAGAACGCCATCGTGCAAACGCCACAAATCTTTACGAGTTGTTCCACCATCGCACTCAATGGAGCGAACGAGTGTGATCAGCTTTGGTGTGAACTTTTCAGCAAGAAGCGCACGCATCTCCTTTGGGATATCGCTCCAAGATTCAGTGTCATCGTTGTGATGGGTAAAGAAGTGAGTGGCAACTTGGTTCGCTCTAAATGCTGGAATGCCTAACTCAATCGCGAGTTCCTTACGGCCTTGCGGATCAAGATCAGCGAAGTGACGTGGTGGTTTTACGCGTTGCTTGGGCTCATCAAAGACGAGTTTGAGGGAATTATCGCTAGTCATTGTCGCCGCCTATAACTTGAAGTGCTGTATGAGTTCGAAGACGAACCAGACTGATGGTGCTGTGAAAAGTAGTGAATCAACTCGGTCAAGAATGCCGCCATGACCGGGCAAGATCGTGCCCATATCTTTAATATGTAAATCGCGCTTAACAGCAGATTCAATGAGATCTCCGCAGGTTGCGGTGATTACTCCAAGCACTCCTACAAGCGCGCCAAACCACCAACGATCATCAAGCACATAGACAAAGACAAAGCCCGCACCGATTGTGGTGGCCACTATCGCGCCAGCCAAACCTTCCCAGGTCTTCTTGGGGCTAACATGTGGAGCCATTGGATGCTTACCAAAGAGAACGCCAGAGAAATATGCGAAGGTGTCGTTGAAGCTCACCAAGACAACGAGCGTAAAGATCTTTGAAATTGGATTTGTGGAGTGAGCCAACAAGAGTACAAAGCCTGCTAGAAATGGAATATAGAAAAGTGCAAAGACTGCAGATGAGGAGCGCTTTACAAAATCTTTAGGTGATTGAAAGAGCAGAAAGACAACAACATTAGGAATTGCAATAGCGAGTGAGACTGAGAGGCCATCAATTCCTTTATACCAAGTAGCGGCCAGGATTCCTGTGGCTGCAATGTAAAGTGGAATTTCAGGAAGGTTAATATCGCTAGATTTATAAGCGCGAACTATCTCGCGAATTGCCAAAAGGATTGCAACCCAAACCAGTGCAGCGAAGATATCGGGGCGAATCTTAAGTGCGCCAAATACCGCGCTTAGGATAAATAGTGAGACCGCAATAGATGGAAGCAGTTGTCTGCCCGCGCGCTTATTAATCGCGTCGTTGATCGAGTGCAGATCATCCATCTCTAGGTAAACCCGTAAGGTGAAATTACACCTCTAGGAGTTCAGTCTCCTTATGCTTCAAGAGTTCATCAATCTTTGCAACATGATCTGTTGTGAGCTTCTCTAAATCTTTTTCAGAGCGAGTGAGATCATCTTTACCGATATCGCCATCCTTCTCTAACTTCTCCATCGCCTCTTTTGCAGCGCGACGAATATTTCGAATAGAGACTCGGGATTCTTCGGCCTTAGTGCGAGCAACCTTGATGAAATCTTTACGACGCTCTTCAGTGAGCTGTGGGAAATTAACGCGGATTACAGCGCCATCATTTGCAGGGTTTACACCAAGATCAGAGTCACGAATCGCTTTTTCAATTGAAGCCATCGCGCCCTTGTCGAAGGGAGAGATGATCGCCATGCGAGCTTCAGGTGTTTGGAATGTGGCTAGCTGAGCAAGCGGTGTGTATGTACCGTAGTAATCAACCATGATCTTTTGGAACATCGCTGGGTGGGCACGGCCTGTGCGAATAGCACCGAAATCTTCCTTGGCAACCTCAACGGCTTTGCTCATCTTTGCGCCAGCATCAGCCAACGTAGTTGCTAAATCAGACATCGTGCTCCCTTTAAGATTTTGAACAGCCGCTTAGGAGACTAGGGTACCAATTGCTTCCCCGCGCACAGCACGAGCGATATTTCCCTTATTTTTCAGGTCAAAGACCACGATAGGCAACTTATTTTCACGGCAGAGGCTAAACGCTGCAGCATCGGCCACAGCAAGTGATTTTGCGATTACCTCATCAAAGCTAATGGACTCGTACTTTGTGGCGGTCGCATCTTTCTTGGGATCGGCGGTGTAGACCCCATCGACTCCACTCTTAGCGAGCAGAAGCGCTTCAGAACCAATTTCAAGTGCGCGTTGCGCCGCGACAGTATCGGTTGTGAAAAATGGCATTCCAGCACCAGCACCAAAGATAACAACGCGACCTTTTTCTAGGTGGCGAATAGAGCGACGTGGAATATAAGGCTCAGCTACTTGACCCATGGTGATTGCAGTCTGAACGCGGGTATCAATTCCCTCTTTCTCCAAGAAATCTTGAAGTGCTAGGCAGTTCATCACTGTTCCGAGCATGCCCATATAGTCAGCTCTTGCGCGATCCATTCCACGCTGTTGAAGTTCTGCGCCGCGGAAGTAGTTACCACCACCCACAACGATGGCGATCTGAATTCCACTTCGTACTACTTCTGCAATCTGCTCTGCAATATCGTGAACTACATCAGGATCAACACCGATGCCTTTAGCTCCACCAAAAACTTCACCAGAAAGTTTAAGGAGCACTCTCTTATAACCTGAACGGGCCATAGTGAGTGCTCCTTACTTTAAGCGGATTTAACTAATACGAGCAGATTACTGTCCAACTCGGAAACGATGAAACGCCGACACGGCGGTCTTTGCCTCATCCAAGATCTGTTGCACGGTCTTCTTTGCATCCTTGGCAAAAGCTTGCTCAAGAAGGCTTACTTCCTTGACGAAACCGGTTACGCGGCCTGCCACGATCTTCTCAATTGAAGCTTCTGGCTTACCTTCGTTACGGGCGGTCTCTTCAGCAATGCGACGCTCGCTCTCAATTGCCTCAGCAGGAACTGATTCGCGATTGAGGTATTGAGGTGCGAATGCTGCGATGTGTTGTGCAACATCCTTACCTGCTTCAAGTGCATCTGTTGTAAGTTGAACTAGAACTCCAAGTTGTGGAGGTAGGTCTGGGTTTGTGCGGTGTAGGTAAACAGCAACTGGTGCACCTTCAAGAACTGCAATACGACGCAGTTCGATCTTCTCACCAAGTGTTGCGTTACCTTCATCAATGCGAGCCTGAACGGTTGCACCAGATGGCAGAGTTGAAGCCAAGAAAGCTTCAGCAGTTGCAATCTTTGAAGCGAAGAGGTGGGCAAGAAGTTCTTCTGCCAACTCAACGAAACGCTCACCCTTTGCTACGAAATCTGTCTCACAAGCGAGTTCTAGCATTACGCCGAGATTGCCCTCAGCCTTTGCAAGAACAACACCATTTGAGGTTGTGCGACCTTCACGCTTGGTAACTCCCTTGAGTCCCTTAACGCGAATGATCTCAACGGCCTTATCGAAATCGCCTTCAGCCTCATCAAGAGCCTTCTTGCAATCGAGCATGCCAGCAGCGGTCGCCTCACGAAGGCGCTTTACATCTTCGGCTGTATATGAAGCCACGAATTATTCTCCCTTTACTTCTTCTGAAGGTGTTTCAACAACTGGTGCTTCAGCAACTACATCAGCAGCAGGTGCTTCTGTTGCAGCGAGCGCTGTCTCAACTTCTACGAATGTCTCATCGGCTGGAGCAACCTTGTCAGCAACCGCAGCTGCAGCAGCAGAGCGAGCAGCAAGACCGGCGACAGCAGCATCAGCAATAACGCGAGTTAACAATCCGATTGAGCGGATTGCATCATCGTTACCAGGAATCTTGTAATCAACTTCATCTGGATCGCAGTTTGTATCCAAGATAGCGACAACTGGAATTCCAAGCTTCTTTGCCTCAGCAACAGCAAGGTGTTCCTTCTTAGTGTCAACAACCCAGATCGCGCTAGGCAACTTGGTCATGTTGCGAATGCCTTCAAGGTTCTTAGTGAGCTTCTCGCGCTCGCGACGAAGTACCAAGAGTTCCTTCTTTGTAAGAACTTGATCGTTCTTCTGCTCAAGTTGTTCGAGTTCCTTGAGGCGTTGAATACGCTTGTAAACAGTTGGGAAGTTGGTCAACATTCCACCCAACCAACGCTCTGTTACATAAGGCATGCCTACGCGAGCGGCCTGTTCAATAATTGGTTGATGAGCTTGCTTCTTGGTTCCAACAAAGAGGATATGTCCACCCTTTGCGACTGTGTCTTTAATGAAATCATAAGCAGAATCGATAAGTCCAAGTGACTGTTGGATATCGATGATGTAAATACCGTTGCGCTCAGCAAAGATAAAGCGCTTCATCTTTGGATTCCAACGACGAGTCTGGTGTCCGAAGTGGACTCCACTGTCGAGAAGTTCTCGCATTGTTACAACCGCCATGGCGGCACTCTCCTTTATTGCATGCAGTAGCGCATGCACTCGGTTGTCGAAGCGGCAATTTGCCGATTCCCTAGCATCTAGGCACCGACTTACCCTGAGGTAAGACCGAAATGGTTTCCCACCAAAGTGGGATAGATGCGTGAAGTCAGATCTTGCGATCTGCTGGGGCAATTCTATGGGGGCGGGCTCAGGAACTTAAAATCGAGTCGGGTTAAGCCCTGGGATGCGCGGTTTCAAAGGCTTTTTGGAGGCGATCGGGCGAAACATGCGTGTAAATCTGCGTAGTTGCAAGTGAGGAGTGACCCAAAATCTCTTGAACTGTGCGCAGATCTGCCCCGCCTTCCAGCAGGTGGGTGGCAGCGGTATGGCGAAGTCCATGGGGTCCCATCTTTGAACCGACCGCGGCCATCGCTTGATAGACCACTTCGCGAACGGTGCGCTGATCAATACGGCTCCCCCTCGACCCCAAAAACACAGCGCTACCGGATTTATCGGTAGCAAGTTCGGGTCGAGCTTGGCTCAAATAATTGCGGAGCGCCTTCACAGCCGGAGCGCCCATAGGAACCACTCGCTCTTTGCTTCCCTTACCCATCACCTGAAGAGTGTTCCGGGATTCATCTATAGAGCGCATATCAAGACCACAAATTTCCGAGACACGTATTCCCGTTGCGTAGAGAACTTCGATAAGAGCCAGGTCGCGAATTGAGAGGGGATTTGGATCTTCATCCACTCGGGTTTGTACGCTCGCTAAAACTATTTCGGTGTCGGCGATATCTAGAACTTCAGGCAAGGTGCGATGGGGTTTTGGAATTGCGAGCTCGGCACCAAGATCACTTTTAATCCAGCCTTGGCTTGCCGCCCAATAGGTAAATGCTCGAATAGAAACGATCCGGCGTGCCATCGTAGAACGCGCAGCGCCTGAAGCTTGGAGTTCTGCCAACCAGGATCGGATATGTGTGAGTTCCAATTGCGAGAACTCTTCAATCTTCAGAGTTTCCAAATGTTTCAGGAATGATTCAAGATCACTTACATATCCCTTGATTGAGTTATCTGCGAGATTGCGCACGAGGACCAGATGCTCCTCATATTGTGCAATTAACTCTGAACTCATGCCTGAAAGGCTACTCGGGTTTACGTCCCTGACGAAGTAATCCATAGGTCACGGCGTCTTCAAGTGCCATCGCAGAAGCCGCAATTACATTCTCGTGAACGCCAACAGTTGTCCATGAGCCATCGCTATCACTCGTCTCAACCAAGACGCGTGTTACCGCACCAGTTCCGAGGCGACCTTCAAGGATGCGAACTTTGTAATCGGTTAGCTCTAACCGCTCTAACTCTGGGTAAAACTTCTTAAGTCCGGAACGAAGCGCAGTATCGATGGCGTTAACAGGTCCATTTCCTGAACCCGTTGTAACGATGCTCTCGCCATGAGCGCTCAAGGTGACCGTTGCGTTGGACTTCACTGCGCCGTTGGCATCACCGTCGACGGTGGTCTGCCAATCTTCGATGACAAAGAACTCTGCATGCTTTCCAGATATCTCTTCACGAAGTAAGAGTTCGAAAGACGCATCTGCAGCTTCAAAGGTAAAACCGCGTGACTCCATCTCTTTTACGCGCTCTACAACTCGAGCAACAACTTCCTTATCTCCACCAAGATCAATTCCTAGTTCTTGAGATTTTAATTCGATGGATGCACGGCCGGCCATTTCAGATACCAGCATTCGCATATCATTTCCGACGCTTGATGGATCTTCGTGTTGGTACATTGCTGGGTCAACCTTGATTGCGCTTGCATGTAGCCCAGCCTTATGAGCAAAGGCTGAAACTCCGACATATGGTTGACGGGCGCTTGGCGCAACATTTGTCACTTCCGCTACTGCATGTGAAATTCTAAATGATTCGCGAAGAGCGCCCTCTGGAAGCACTGGCTTCTTCATCTTTAACTCTAAGTTAGCGATGATGCTTACTAGATCGGCGTTACCAGTGCGCTCTCCATAGCCATTCAGAGTTCCCTGTACATGTGTCACGCCAGCATCGATTGCAGCCAAAGAGTTTGCAATCGCACATCCAGTGTCATTGTGGCAATGGATTCCCAGGCGGGCAGATGATTCCAGCAAAACAGTATGTACAACATCAGTAAGTTCTGTTGGAAGCATTCCGCCGTTGGTGTCACAGAGCGCAATCACATCAGCGCCAGATTCCGCAGCAACTCGAACAACTTCGAGAGCGTATGCAGGGTTAGAGCGGTAGCCATCAAAGAAATGTTCGGCATCTAGAAATACGCGCTGTCCACCTGAGCGTAGGAATTTAATAGAACTACGGATCATCTCTAAGTTCTCATCTAGAGTTGTTCGTAGAGCGAGCTCAACCTGACGGTCATAACTTTTCGCAACCAAGGTAACTGCAGGCGCACCAGAATCTTGCAGCGCGCGAAGAAGTACATCGTCTGCAGCTTGGACACCTGGACGTCGGGTTGCACCAAAAGCTACAAAAGTGGCGTTCTTCAATTTCAGTTCGGTCTGTGCCAACTTAAAGAACTCAGTGTCCTTGGGATTTGCTCCAGGCCATCCACCTTCAATGAACCCAACACCCAGATCATCTAAGTGACGAGCGATCGCCAACTTGTCATGAACAGAGAGGTTTAATCCCTCTTGCTGCGCGCCATCGCGCAGGGTGGTGTCGTAGATATGAAAGGCATCAGAAACTGGCATTAGGAGACTCGCTTGTTCCAGCCGTGGGTATCAGCGATTGTTCCATGTTGAATGCCAAGAAGAGTTTCGCGAATCTGCATAGTGATTGGACCAGGGTCGCCATCTCCGGTTGCCCAACTTCCCTCAGCGCTCTTCGCACCTCCGACTGGCGTAACTACTGCGGCGGTGCCACAGGCGAAGATTTCTGTAATTTCACCAGAGGTGACACCTTCGCGCCAGTCATCTGTTGAAATCATTCCCTCTTCAACTTTGTAACCTAAATCTTTTGCGACGGTCAGAATCGAATCACGCGTAATACCTGCAAGCAGAGTGCCCGTAAGTTTAGGAGTGAAGATTGTGGCATCTGCGCCTTTACCCTTAACGAAGTAAAGGTTCATTCCGCCCATCTCTTCAACCCACTTGCGCTCTTGTGCATCAAGCCAGACAACTTGATCGCAACCCTCAGCCGCTGCTTGCTTCTGAGCAAGCAATGAACCAGCGTAATTTCCACCAGTCTTAGCTTCACCGGTACCGCCCTTGGCAGCGCGCACGTACTCTGTAGAAATCCAGACAGTTACGGCTTTACCTGGATTGAAATATGCAGATGCTGGAGTTGTAATAACTATGTAAGTCGCTTGATTGCTTGGGCGTACGCCTAAGCCAACTTCGCTAGCAAACATGAAGGGACGAATGTAAAGAGACTCTCCAAAATTCTTTGGGACCCAAGCTTTCTCATGGCTCACGAGAGCTTCAACCGTCTCAACAAAATCACCGATAGAAAGTTCAGGTAGCGCCATACGAATTGCGCTCTTGCGAAAACGCTCTGCATTAGCTTCGGGACGGAAAAGGCTTACTCCTCCATCGGGTTGGCTATAAGCCTTAAGTCCTTCAAAGATCTCTTGGCCGTAATGCAAGACTGAGGTAGCAGGATCAATTGAGAGCGGTCCATAGGCTTTTATCTCAGCGTCACTCCAACCGGTCGCCTCGCTCCACTCGGCTACCAACATATTGTCGGTGTAGTGCTTGCCGAAGCCTCCTGCCGCAATCTTTGCTTCGCGGTCAGCATCACTTGATGGATTTTGGTTTGGGTTGAGATGGATCTTCATTTAGATAGCTCCTGCCAAGGCATCACCGATTTGAACAGTACTTCTCTTTGTATCGCCGCGAGTCAAGAGATCAGCGGCGACAGCGCGCTCTACATCTGCTGCTGCATCTAGCTCACCAAGATGAGCAAGCAACATAGCAACAGACATAACAGTCGCAGTTGGATCCGCTAGTGACTTTCCAGCGATATCAGGTGCTGAACCATGCACTGGCTCAAACATCGAAGGATATTTGCGAGTTGGATTGATATTTCCCGAAGCTGCAAGTCCGATTCCACCACAGATTGCGGCAGCAATATCAGTCAAGATATCTCCGAAGAGATTATCTGTGACGACCACATCAAAGCGCTCTGGGTTAGTTACGAAGAACATTGACGCAGCGTCAACGTGCAGGTAGTCAGTTGCGACATCCGGAAACTCTTTTGCGACCTCATTAAATGTGCGAGTCCACAATCCGCCAGCATGGGTCAACACATTGTTCTTATGAACCAAGGTCAACTTCTTGCGTGGACGGCTTGCAGCTCGGGCAAAGGCATCACGAATTACTCGCTCAGCGCCACGGCGGGTATTGAGTGACTCCTCTGTTGCAATTTCTGCTTCAGTTCCAAAGGCGAGATTTCCACCTGCGCCTACATATGGACCTTCTGTGCCTTCGCGAACAACCACGAAATCAATCGGTGCTTGAGTGGCCAAAGGCGACTTAACACCGGCATGAAGTTTTGCTGGGCGAAGATTTACATATTGATCGAACGCGAAGCGAAGTTTGAGCAACAATCCGCGCTCAAGAACTCCACTTGGAACAGTTGGATCTCCGACTGCGCCGAGCAGAATGACGTCGCTCTTGGCAATCTCAGCCATAGTCTCATCTGAGAGAACTTCACCCGTCGCGTGCCAATGTGAAGCGCCAAGGTTATAAGGGATCTTCGTGAACTCCAGCGAGTATTTCGCTGCAACTTTATCCAAGACCTTTAAACCTTCGGTAACAACTTCAGGCCCGATCCCATCGCCAGCAATAACAGCAAGATTAAATTGCTTCATTAGACGGCCCCTCAATCACGACAGCAGAGTAACTGTGCGAACCAAATGTGCTCCGGTCTCTTTCTCAACCTGAGCCAAGAGATCTGTTGAGATTGCAGAGTCGATGTTAAGCGCCATAAGAGCTTCGCCGCCATCTTCACTGCGAGCAACCTGCATGCCGGCAATATTGATTCCAGCTGCACCGATAATTCCACCGACAGCACCGACAACACCTGGACGATCTGCATATTGCAAGAACAAGAGATGCTCAGTTGGTGGCAGATCGAGATCAAAGCCATTGATTGCAATGATCTTTTCTACGTGACGGATTCCCATGAGAGTGCCATCAACCACGATGCGACGACCATCAGGCAGGGCTGCCTTGAGTGAGATCATGCTGCGATATTCAGGACTCTCGGGATTTGTGACAACAGATGAGGTCATTCCACGCTCTGCAGCCAAGCCAGGTGCATTTACATAAGTAACTGACTCTGCTCCAACTGCAATGAGCGCACCCTTAAGCACGCTCGTAGCAAGAACTGATGAATCGTGACCTGAAATATCTCCGCGAACTTCAACATCAAGTGAGGTTGGGAGCTCGCCTGCAATGATGGTTGCAATCTGAGCCATCTTCTCAACGAGTGGAAGAGATGGACGAATATCTTCGTGAATCGCTCCACCCTTAACATTGAGAGCATCTGGAACGAGTTCTCCGGAGAGAGCTTTGCGAACTGATACTGCGACTGCTATTCCCGCGCGCTCTTGAGCCTCATCGGTTGACGCACCAAGGTGAGGTGTAGCAACTACTTGATCAAGGGTGAAGAGTGGTGAGTCTGTGCAAGGTTCTGTGGCGAATACATCAAGTCCAGCACCAGCAACGCGGCCTTCAACAAGCGCGTTATAGAGAGCTGTCTCATCGAGGACTCCACCACGAGCAGCATTGATAATGCGAACTGTTGGCTTCACCTTCTTGAGAGCTTCCGCGCCGATGAGATTTGCAGTCTCTTTCGTCTTTGGAAGGTGGATGGTGAGGAAATCACTTACGCGCAATAACTCATCGAGTTCAACAAGTTGAACTCCAAGTTGTGCCGCGCGAGCTGGCAACATATAAGGATCGTATGCAACAACGTTCATGCCAAAGGCCTGCATGCGTGCTGTTACAAGTTGACCGATCTTTCCAAAGCCGACAACTCCAAGAGTCTTCTCAAATAGCTCTGCTCCGGTGTACTTAGAGCGAGCCCACTTTCCATTACGGAGAGCGGCGTGCGCTGGAGAGATGAAACGAGCAGATGCCATCAAGAGTGCGATGGCAAGTTCTGCGGCGCTTACGATGTTTGAAGTTGGTGCATTGACAACCATGATTCCAGCCGCGGTAGCAGCAGGAATATCAACGTTATCCACGCCAACACCAGCGCGAGCAATTACCTTTAGACCCTTTGAAGCGGCGATTGCTTCTGCATCCATCTTGGTGGCAGAGCGAATCAGTACTGCATCAGCGCCTTCGGCGAGTGCAGCGAGAAGTTGCGCACGATCAGCGCCATCGCAATTCTTTACCTCGAAATCCGGCCCCAACGCTTCAAGCGTTGCAGGGCTTAACTCCTCAGCAATTAAAACGATTGGCTTAGCCACGTGCTGCAGATCCTTCGTTGTAATCATCCTTGTTGCCGCTCTTAACCCATGACATCATCTTGCGAAGTTCACGGCCAACAGCCTCGATTGGGTGAGCTTCACCCTTTGCGCGAAATGCCTTGAACTCAGGTGCTCCTGCTTCTTGGTCATCGATGAAGCGCTTGGCGAAAGTTCCATTTTGAATATCGGCGAGAACTGCTTTCATATTCTCCTTCACGCTTGGATCAATAACGCGAGGACCTGAAACGTAATCTCCGAATTCAGCGGTATCTGAAACTGACCAACGTTGCTTAGCAATTCCACCTTCGTACATAAGATCAACAATCAACTTCAATTCGTGCAAGCACTCGAAGTAGGCAACTTCTGGTTGGTAGCCAGCTTCAATCAGCGTCTCAAAACCGTATTGAACGAGTTGTGATGCGCCACCGCAGAGAACTGACTGCTCACCGAAGAGATCGGTCTCGCACTCCTCTGTAAAGGTTGTCAAGATTCCACCGGCGCGAAGTCCACCGATCGCCTTGGCATAGGACAAGGTCAAAGGCCATGCTGTGCCTGTTGCATCTTGCTCAACTGCCACAAGGACAGGTACTCCGCGGCCGGCGACATATTCGCGGCGAACCAAGTGTCCTGGTCCCTTTGGAGCAACCATTGCTACATCGATATTTGCCTCAGGCTTGATGTAACCAAAACGGATGTTGAAGCCATGGCCAAAGAAGAGTGCTGAACCAGGCTTGATGTTTGGCTTAATTGAATCGTTGTAGATGTGGCGCTGAACGTGATCAGGGGCCAAGAGCATTACAACATCTGCCTCTTTAACGGCATCTGCTACTGAGAGAACGCGAAGTCCTTCAGCCTCAGCCTTAGCGCGTGAAGCGGAACCATCGGCCAGACCAATGCGTACATCTACTCCGCTATCGCGAAGTGAGAGCGCGTGAGCATGACCCTGTGAGCCATAACCAATGACAGCAACTTTCTTTGATTGAATGATCGAGAGATCTGCATCTTCGTCGTGATATTGGGTAGCCACTTTAGGGTCTGCCTTTCTTAGTCGTGATCCGGTTGTTGTGATTTTCCTGGCTTCAATCCGCGCTCCATTGCGACTAGACCAGATTGAACCAATTCTTTGATGCCATACGGCTCAAGTACTCGCAAGAGCGCTTGAATCTTCTCGCTATTTCCTGTCGCTTCAATCGTCACTGCATCTTGTGCAACATCCACGACCTTGGCACGGAAAAGTTGAACGGTCTCCAAGACCTGTGAGCGAGTTTCAGGTGAAGTGCTTACCTTCACCAGCAGAAGTTCACGCTGTACTGAAGCAATTGGATCGAGCTCAATAATGCTCAATACATTGATGAGCTTGTCTGTCTGCTGAATAACTTGAGAGAGAGCATGACCTTCTACATTTACGACAATCGTCATACGCGAAACATTTGGATCTTCGGTTGGGCCGACTGCCAGCGAATCGATGTTGTATCCGCGGCGCGCGAAGAGCGATGCGATTCTTGCCAGGACTCCAGGGCTGTTCTCGACGAGAACTGAAAGTGTATGTGTGCTCATTTATAACTCCTGTGAATCCCAGATAGGAGCCATTGATTTCGCAACGACGATGTCATCATTTGATGTTCCAGCAGCAACCATCGGCCAGACCATCGCATCGCGATGCACACTGAAATCAACAACTACAGGTCGATCATTAATTGCCATTGCTTCATTGATAACGCGATCTACATCTTCTTTACTCTCACAACGAAGACCAACACAGCCCATCGCTTCAGCTAACTTTGCAAAGTCAGGGATCCGCTTGGAGTGCAGATCAGTATTTGAGTAACGCTGGTTGTAGAAGAGGGTCTGCCATTGGCGAACCATTCCTAGTGACTCGTTATTGATGATTGCAACCTTGATTGGAATGTTATTGAGCGCGCAGGTTACTAACTCCTGATTTGTCATCTGGAAGCAACCATCGCCATCAATCGCCCAAACCACAGTATCTGGAGCGCCAACCTTTGCACCCATTGCGGCAGGAACCGCGAATCCCATTGTTCCAAGCCCACCAGAGTTGATCCAGGTGCGCGGCTTCTCGTAATTGACAAATTGAGAGGACCACATCTGATGTTGTCCAACACCTGCAACATAAATCGCATCTGGTCCAGCAATCTGACCCAAGCGCTGGATGACATATTGAGGTGAGATAGTGCCATCAGTTGGTTCATCGAAGCCGAGTGGATACTTGGCGCGCCAACTATTACAAAGCTGCCACCAGGCGGTGAGATCTGGCTTTGATTTTGCAAATTGCTTTTGTAGCGCTGGAAGCAGAGCATTGATGGTTGCTTTTAGATCTCCAACAAGAGCAACGTCAACAATGCGGTTCTTTCCGATTTCCGCAGGATCAATATCTGCATGAATGATCTTTGCATTTGGTGCAAAGGAGGAGAGCTTTCCAGTAACGCGATCGTCAAAGCGCGCACCCAAAGTAATCAGTAGATCAGCCTTCTGTAACGATGTAACGGCAGCAACAGTTCCATGCATACCAGGCATTCCGAGATGTTGTGGGTGGCTATCTGGGAATGAACCCAAGGCCATCAAAGTTGTGACAACTGGTGCGCCAGTTAATTCAGCGAGCTTCATGAGCTCAGCAGAGGCATTGGACTTAATCATGCCGCCGCCAACATAGAGAACCGGGCTCTTAGATTCTGCGATCAGCGCCGCGGCATCAAGAACTGATTGCGCCGTTGGCTCCATCACTGGGTTGTACCCAGGAAGTGAGAGAGAAGTTGGCCAATTGAAATCAGTCATAGTTGTGAGGGCATCTTTTGCAATGTCCACTAGAACTGCACCTGGTCGACCAGTACCTGCGATGTGAAAAGCCTCAGCGATTGCGCGAGGAATATCGCGAGGATCGGTAATCAAGAAATTATGTTTTGTAACTGGCATCGTGATGCCGCGGATATCTGCCTCTTGGAAAGCATCTGTGCCGATGGCACCTGAGGCGACCTGGCCGGTGATTGCTACAACAGGCACAGAGTCCATTTGTGCATCAGCAAGTGGAGTAACGAGGTTTGTTGCTCCAGGACCAGATGTTGCAATGCAAACTCCAACTCGACCAGTTGCCTGGGCATACCCAGTTGCAGCATGACCGGCGCCTTGTTCGTGGCGAACCAGGATGTGGCGAATAGAGCTATCAAAGATTGGGTCGTACGCAGGAAGGATTGCCCCTCCAGGGATACCGAACATGACATCCACACCGGCAGACTCCAGAGATTTCACGAGTGACTGTGCTCCGGTGACTTGTGCTGACATATTCATCTCCTCTCTGGGGTGGAACTACTGGGTTATCTTCTCAAGACATTTCGGCCGTGAAATACGAAACCCCTCAGTTTTCACTGAGGGGTAGCGCACCATCTAGTCAGACTAGATCGCGCGCTCTCGAATCACCACTGATGATGTCATGGCGCAATTCTCGCTTGTCTTGCAAGGCTAGTCAACCCCTACGAAGAGCATCCCAAAATATGAGATGCCTATCTCAGAATACTTAGCCGCAGACTGCCCCTTGGGAGGCCGAACCAACGACCTTTGCATACTTAGCCAGAACTCCACGGCGATATTTGTGAGGGACCGGAGTGAAGTGCTTGCGGCGTTCTGCAAGTTCAGACTCTTCAACAAGAAGATCCAGAGTTCGCTTTGCGACATCAATGCGGATGAGATCTCCATCTTTAATGAATGCGATCGGTCCCCCATCAACTGCTTCAGGTGCAACGTGACCCACGCAGAGACCCGTACTTCCGCCAGAGAAACGGCCATCGGTAAGGAGAAGCGTTGATTTTCCAAGTCCAGCACCTTTAATAGCGCCAGTGATCATCAACATCTCGCGCATTCCTGGCCCACCCTTTGGACCTTCATAGCGAATGACGACGACATCGCCAGCCTTAATGGTGCCATTTTCGAGCGCAACCATTGCCGCTTGTTCGCGTTCAAAGACTCGAGCGGGTCCTTCAAAGAAATCCACGCCGACGCCAGCGGTCTTACAGACCGCTCCATCTGTCGCAAGAGTTCCATGCAAGATTGTGATTCCGCCACCTGCAGAGAGCGGATTTTGAATGGAGTGAAGAACCTCTCCATCTGGATCTAGCGGAGTGAGCTCTGCAAGATTCTCGGCCATTGTCTTACCGGTCACCGTGAGGCAATCACCATGCAAGAAACCTGCATCCAATAGCGCGCGCAGTACAACTGGAATTCCGCCCACGCGATCAATGTCGGTCATGACGAACTTTCCAAATGGCTTCAAATCACCAAGCAATGGTGTGCGTTCACTTATGCGCTGAAAATCTGCGAGATCAAGTGGAACTTCAGCTTCATTAGCAATTGCCAGGAGGTGCAAGACCGCATTGGTCGAGCCTCCGAGTGCCATCACAACAGTGATTGCATTCTCGAAAGCTTTCTTGGTCAAGATATCGCGAGTAGTAATTCCTTGGCGGATAAGTTCTACCACTGCTGCGCCAGCTTTTACTGCGTAATCATCACGACGACGATCAACCGATGGTGGCGAGGCGGAACCCGGAAGTGAAAGTCCTAGTGCTTCTCCAACTGCCGCCATTGTGTTGGCGGTGTACATACCGCCACAGGCACCTTCACCCGGGCAGATTGCGCGTTCAATTTCATCAACCTTCTCTTGGGTGATAAGTCCGCGAGCGCAAGCTCCCACCGCTTCGAAGGCATCAATAATCGTTACATCTTTTCCATCAACCTGACCCGCAAGTGTGGAACCTGCATAAACGAAGACGCTTGCAACATCGATGCGAGCTGCGGCCATCATCATGCCTGGCAATGATTTATCGCAGCCGGCAAATGTGACCATTCCATCTAAACGCTCCGCTTGCATGACCGTCTCGACAGAGTCTGCAATTACTTCACGGGATACGAGCGAGAAGTGCATACCCTCGTGGCCCATTGAGATTCCATCAGAAACTGAGATAGTTCCAAATTGCATAGGGAACCCGCCAGCTTCGATAACACCTTTGCGTGAAGCTTTTGCGAGGCGATCGAGTGAGAGATTGCACGGGGTAATTTCATTCCACGAAGATGCAATACCAATCTGAGGCTTGACCCAATCCTCATCACCCATACCAACGGCGCGAAGCATTCCGCGAGCTGGTGCGCGTTCTAGACCATCAGTAACCAGACCCGAACGAGGCTTCATTGGGTTCTTTGGCTCGGTCATGGTTTTACTCTCCCTGTCCTAAGTGCTTGAGCAAAAGTTCACGAACTTTGGCAGCGTCGGCTTGTCCGCCGGTCGCCTTCATTACTGCGCCAATTAAGGCACCTGCTGCTGGAATATTTCCGCCACGGACTCGCTCTGCAGTGTCTGGCTGCGAAGCGATTGCCGCCGCAATAGCCGTCATCAGTGCGCCATCATCTGAAACAACCTTCAGACCACGCTCTGCGATTACCTCTACTGGAGTTCCCTCCCCTGCAATAACACCTTCAACCACTTGACGTGCAAGCTTGTCGGTGAGATCGCCAGAAGCAATTAATGAAATAACTTCGGCAACTTGAGATGGTGTAATCAAAGTTGTTGGATCTACCTCGCGCTCATTTGCTAGGCGAGAGACTTCACCGAGCCACCATGAACGTGCGCGGGTTGGATCAGCACCGATGGTGATTGTTTCTTCAACAACATCGAGAAGGCCAGCATTTACGAGAGAGGTCATCTCCTTATCTGGAACCGACCACTCCGCTTGTAACCTGGCGCGACGAGTTGATGGCTTCTCTGGAAGCGTCGCACGAAGCTCTTCGATCCATGCGCTATCTGGAACAACTGGAACCAAATCTGGTTCTGGGAAGTAGCGATAATCCTCAGCCTGCTCTTTAGAACGACCCGAGCGAGTCTGTCCGCTCTCCTCCTGGAAGTGGCGAGTCTCTTGAACAATTCGCTCGCCGTCTTGGAGACGATTTGATTGACGCACTACTTCACCGATTACTGCGCGTTCGACCGAGCGAAGTGAGTTCACATTCTTGGTTTCGCTTCGCGTTCCGAGTTCACCCGAACCGATTGGTGCAAGCGAGAGGTTCACGTCGCAACGCATTGAGCCTTGCTCCATCTTTACATCAGAGACCCCAAGGGATCGCAAGATGTCGCGGAGTTCGGTGACATAGGCGCGCGCCACTTGTGGTGCGTACTTACCTGTACCGCCAACAATCTTGGTAACGATTTCAACCAAAGGAATACCTGCGCGGTTGTAATCAAGAAGTGAGTAATCGGCGCCATGAATACGACCCGTTGCTCCACCGACATGCAAAGACTTTCCGGTGTCCTCTTCCATGTGCACGCGCTCAATCTCGACGCGAAATGGCTTAACGCCTTCATCAGTTTCAATTTCAACATCGAGGTAGCCGTTAACGCAGATTGGCTCGTCATATTGCGAGGTCTGGAAGTTCTTTGGCATATCTGGGTAGAAATAGTTCTTACGAGCAAAGCGTGAGAATGGAGCAATCGAACAATTGAGAGCCAGTCCAATCAAGATCGTGCTCTCGATTGCCTTGCCATTTACAACTGGCAAAGCTCCAGGCAGACCCAGACAGACTGGGCAGGTCTGGGTGTTTGGTGCTCCCCCGAACTCAGTTGAGCAAGAACAGAACATCTTTGATTTTGTGTTGAGTTCAACGTGAACTTCAAGTCCGAGGGTTGGCTCGTACTTTTCAACTGCCTGATCGTAATTAAGTGACATTAGTTGCCTGCCAATACTGGAGCTTTATCAAGAAGTGGGCCGCCCCATTTGCTAAGTAGCGCTGCTTCGAGAGTTCCGCCAACTTGATACATCAAGTCATCGCGCATTGCAGGAGACATGATCTGGAAACCAACTGGCAATCCATCTTCTTCAGCCAGCCCGCATGGAAGTGACATGCCACCAATACCAGCCATATTTACTGGGATTGTCGCGATGTCATTGAGATACATAGCGAGTGGATCATTGTCATTGGCGCCAATTTTGAAAGCGGTGGTTGGGGCTGTTGGTGATACCAATACATCTGCTTGTGCGAACGCTGCGTTGAAGTCACGCATCAACAATGTGCGAACTTTCTGAGCAGAGCCGTAATAAGCATCGTAATAACCTGATGAGAGTGCGTAGGTTCCAAGGATGATGCGACGCTTTACCTCGGGACCAAAACCTTCGTGGCGAGTCAACTTCATGACCTCTTCGGCGCTGCGATTTCCATCATCACCGATACGAATTCCATAACGCATGGAGTCGAATCGAGCGAGGTTGGAAGAACATTCACTTGGAGCGATGAGGTAGTAAGCAGCGAGCGCGTAATCAAAGGTTGGACAGGAAACTTCAACGAGCTCGGCACCCGCAGCTACTAGTGCATCGAGTCCCTCGTGGAACTTTGAAAGTACTCCTGATTGGAATCCTTCACCCTGCAACTCTTTAACGACGCCAATCTTCATTCCTTTTACATCGAGCTTCTTTGCGGCTTTAACGACCTGTGGAACAGGAGCATCAATCGATGTTGAATCGCGCTCATCATGTCCAGCAATTACCTCATGTAAGAGAGCAGCATCTAGAACGGTACGAGCGCATGGTCCTGCTTGATCAAGACTTGATGAGAATGCAATCAAGCCGTAGCGAGAAACGCCACCATAAGTTGGCTTCACACCAACTGTGCCTGTTACGGCAGCAGGTTGGCGAATAGATCCACCGGTATCTGTG
>Ga0208872_1000854_pt1 | contig 20521 bp, 20 predicted proteins | sample CryBogCBH12Aug08_FD_185508 | JGI IMG/M metagenome (GOLD analysis project Ga0208872, IMG submission 185508) | Freshwater microbial communities from Crystal Bog, Wisconsin, USA - CBH12Aug08 (SPAdes) | ecosystem: Environmental > Aquatic > Freshwater > Lake | place: Crystal Bog, Wisconsin, USA...
TCGTTGACTACAATAATTTTATGCCTCCTGTGAGCGCATATTCCAACCAGAATTACACGGTAAAGCAATTGTTATTATCAGCAACAATGACGGTTGCGTCACCGCGCGATCAAATGAGGCGAAAGCGCTTGGCATTGAGATGGGCGCACCATCTCTTTCGCTTGAAAACGCTAGCCCTAATCGCAAAAGCTTGATTTCTTCAAGATCTTTTGGCGCGCCTGTTGGAACTCTCCATGACATGGAAGAGGCAGTCGCGACCGACACGCGCCGTGCAGCAGGACGCATGCGCCGGCAAGCGCTCGCTACGGCAAATTAAATTGTCTTTATTGAAACAAATGTTTTCCGCGTGCAGGATAAGCACTATCGCGTCTCCAAAAATATATAATTAGCTGTTACAAAAAGTGACACAAGCCTGCTCCTGAAAGCCGCACTTAAAGCGCCCTCGCTCATATGGCGAGACGGCTATTGCTATAAGAAATCTAGCGTTATTCTTTTAGATCTTACACTAACGAGCGCCATTCAAAAAACGCTCTTTGAGGTCGCTGATGATGTTGCTTCTAAAGCGCGAATGCACGCGCTTGACACGCTGAATAAAAAATATGGTCGAGGAACGCTTGTGATTTGTAGTGCTGGCCTGCGTCAGGGCTGGTCTTTGCGTAGATCGTTCCTATCTCAACAATATACAACGCACTGGCAGGAACTCCTCCATGTCTGAACGCAACTGGCGTCCAACAATGTTCAAAGGTCGTGATGGCGTTAGAGGCGTCATTCAAGACTCATGGACACTGGTCGATGAGGCAGGTCAGGCTGTTGCAAAAATTAGCCTTGAAACAGATGGGACAGACATGGGGCGTTGGCGCTGGTTCATACTCGCGCTTCCTCATGGCGCACCATCAGGCGCAACAGGTCTTTGCAGGACGAAAGAAGAGGCAAAGACAATCTGTGAACGCCATGTTCCCGACTGGACAAGAGCAAGGCTGCCACAGGGACGACGACGGTCATTATTGTCATAAAAGACATTTTTTTCCCTGATCGCCGGAAAACACGCGCAGAATAATATAGCGCCCATAGCCGCTAACGGTTCGTAAAGGCGAATGAATTATCGACAAAGGTATCGCCAATAATGATTCGACGCCGAAGTTCAACGCATCATGATCGAAGTTATACCAATATTGATTGTAGACCCTAAGAAACAGAGCGTTCAGCGTCTGGCTATAGAAAATAACGATGTCTTTAGATCCTTACATGAACTTCTTGATCTCCCAATGCTGGATGACAATGGCCAGCCTTCATTGGAAGTCAGCAGTCTCAATGACAGTCTCTGCGCCTTCTACGCTAAAGGCTCGGAAGTACGCACGAGAAGAGAAATTCGCACGCATCACTGGGAACATACGCCATCAAAATTACGATTCACTGACTTATCAATTATTGTCGGCGTGAATTTCAGTCAGGGTGGCTATTCAGGCGTGCCCATTGGATATAGTGGCGAGCAATTTATAAACTCAATTACGTTTCATGCAGCTGTTACAAATAAAGTTTTTATTTCGCTTGAAGGCGCGTTGTAGAAATAAAAGCCAGTCAAAAAATTCTTTAAAGACTACTATTAATAAAGGCCCAGCGATAAGCTAGGCCTTTATTATAACGACGCCAAAGCGTTTATGATTAGTTTTGCTTATTGCTCATCACGCTTTCCATAACCCGATCAAGATTGAAACTTCCAGGCTTCTGACGCGGCGGAAAATCCTTAAAGCTCTGCAGCCATTGCGTAACAAAACCTGCGGCAGGCATGATCGCAAACATATGTTCAACATACCAGCGTTGATAGCCCATCGCATGTTCTTTTTCAGCGCGCTCAAAGGGATCCATGCGCAAATTGGTAAGCAATGGCGCTCTTAAATGTTCAAAAGGCGTCTGCCAAACCTTAAGGCCCTCTTCATTTTGCGCCAGGAAGGTGATTTTCCAATCTTGATAACGCAAAGCTGCAACAGAACCATCATCTGTCCAGTAGATGAATTCTTTACGCGGCCACTCGCTCTCTCCCTTCAGAGCTGGCAAGAAATTATAGCCATCGAGGTGAACCTTGTAGCTCTGACCGTTAAGCTTTTTTCCCTTTAACAACTCTGTCTTAATCTCTGTATCGCCTGCAGCTGCAAGCAACGTGGTCAGCATATCTTCATGCGCCACAATATCATTAATGACTGTTCCAGGCTTAATGACGCCGGGCCAACGAATGAGTGCAGGCACACGATAGCCACCCTCCCAATTGGTGTTTTTTTCTCCACGAAACATAGTGGAGCCGCCATCGGGCCAGGTAAATGTTTCTGCGCCATTATCGGTAGAATACATCACAATTGTATTCTCATCCAGGCCCAACTCTTTGAGTTTAGCGAGAATTTTACCAACCAGAGCATCATGCTCGACAAGCCCATCCGCATAAACGCCATAAGGCGTTTTTCCCTGAGACTCTTCTTTTAAATGTGTGAAAATATGCATGCGGGTGGAATTCCACCAGATGAAGAAGGGCTTATCTTCCTTTGCAACCTTCTCCATGAATTTCAGCGTTTCCTGGGTCACCTCGTCATCAATGGACTCCATTCTCTTTTTGGTGAGAGGTCCAGTGTCTTCAATTTTTCCATTCGCATATGAATGAATAATACCGCGCGGCGCAAACTTTTTTCTAAACTCAGGGTTCTTCGGATAATCAGGATTCTCTGGCTCTTCTTCCGCATTTAAATGGTAAAGATTGCCATAGAATTCATCAAAACCATGGTTCGTGGGCAACATATCATCACGATCGCCCAGATGATTTTTACCAAACTGAGCCGACACGTAACCTAATGGCTTCAACAGTTCAGCAATCGTTGGATCTTCTTTACGTATGCCTTCCGAGGATCCAGGCATGCCAATTTTTGTAAGCCCCGTGCGTATGGGCGATTGACCTGTGATAAAAGCCGCACGGCCGGCGGTGCAGCTTTGCTGACCATACCAATCAGTAAAAAGCGCGCCCTGTTGTGCGATTGTATCAATATTTGGCGTTTTATAACCCATGACGCCGCGGTGATAGGCGCTTAAGTTAAACTCGCCAATATCATCTCCCCATATGACAAGAATATTTGGTTTTTTCGTTGCATTTTGTTCAGCTGTCGCGGAGGCAGAAAGAATATCAAAGAATATAAATCCTACAGACAATAGCTTTAGAATATTTCGGATTGTCATATGCGCTCCTAATGACAGACAGATCATTACGTCGACATGGAAAGTTAGACGTAAAATGTGGCAATTACGCAACACTACGAACAAATCGCATATATATATTTAATTTGATTATCAAGCCACTGGAACAAGGTTGTTTCTTAGGATTAAAAGGGCTGACTTGACATCAATATGCAATCTTTAAAAATTTTTGCGGATCATTAAATGTCTTACGTAAAAATTGTCCCGCATATATTTATGATCATTGCAGGCATGTCTATGCATGCAGTTCATGCTACTGATATGCCGACGAAGAAAGCGCCCGCCGCGCCGTCGCCAGCCCTTACATGGACAGGACTCTATATTGGCTTTAACACAGGCTATAGCTGGACTGCCAGTGCGCCTTTGAATATTGCAACTTATAATTTATACGACGCCTCTACAGGATTTGGAAACGCATCTGCGCTTGGCGGAACAGGAACCATTAACGGACAACTCAATGGTTTTCTCTCGGGCGGACAGCTTGGCTATAATTGGCAGTTTTCAGAAAAATTTATTGTCGGAGCTGAAGCCGATCTTCAAGGAGCTGGCGTTCGCGGCGGCGGCGGTTTTGGAACCATTGTTCCAGCTACAAATGGCTCAACTGTCACTACCGTCAAAGCACATCGTAATCTTGAATATTTAAGCACGATACGCGGGCGTCTCGGCTATGCTGTAACGCCCCAATTTATGGCCTATATCACAGGCGGTCTGGCGCTCGGCGGCGTAGATGCCACTGGCGCGGTTAGACAAAACCTTGCTTATGCTTATTCAACCTATCTTGAAGAGCCTGCAAAAGCTGACTTTTACCAAAATAGGACCGGCTGGAGCATTGGGGCTGGCGGTGAATATGCCTTAACGCCAAATATTAGCGTTAAGCTCCAATATAGTTATTACGATTTAGGAAGCGTCTCTCTTCAAAATTCAACCTTTACGCCTCTTTATTTTACAAATCTATTAGCTAATAAAGCGGTAAGCCTTGTGGATACATCGACACTCTCTACAAAATATAATGGTCATTATTTACAGGCCGGTCTAAACTATCACTTTGACGCAACAATTCCCACAACATCTCAATCTGCGCAGTTGCCTCTGTTTACGGCCCAAAAATATGAGGCTGCAGAGAAAACAACATCTCAAAATCCAAGCATAAAAGTCACCCCCTATCTGTGGGCGCTTAACACAAATGGCGGGCTTGTTATTAATGACAAACCATTGGGAAATGATACATCAATTATTGATGCGATTGCAAAAAGCAGTTCTTTTCCTCTCGCCTTCATGGGGCGCGCCGAATTCACGAAAGGGCCCTTCTGGGCTTATGGAGATTTTGCCTTTGCACAACTTCGCTTCTCAGATAGCATTCTGATCACGAGGCAGCCGGTTGCCGATATCGCGCTTGCGACCAGCCTCTCTGGCCACCTCAGACAAACGCTTGGGATTGGAGAGGGCGGCATAGGCTATGAAGCAGCACGATGGAAGCTATCGAATTCAACAAACTCATATACCGCTATAGATGGCTATATTGGCGTCCGCTACGGTTATATTGGTCTAAATTTAACAGCAGGCGCTATCGCCGCCGCCAATTCTCAATTGTTAAATGTTCAAAAAATTGGCGCAGGAACAATTGAGACAACAAACAGAATGCAATGGCTCGATCCTCTTGTTGGCCTTCGTATGAGACATAGCATTTCTCCCGGTCAAAATTTTGAGCTTAGAGGAGATATCGGCGGATTTGGGATTGGCACAAAATTCACCTGGCAGACGGTTGGCGCATATGTCCCAGAGATAGATTATCGGGGCTGGAAAATTGGCGGCCTCATTGGCTACCGCGCGCTCAGCATTGATTATGCTAACTGGCGTAACGGAAAAGAAAATAGCTTCAACGCAATACTTCACGGCCCAATTATAGGCGTGAGCGTAAAATTATAGAAAGAGTGAAGCTTTCTTATTAAAAGTTATTACATGTTACCGCTGATATTTATGTACTCGCCGCCATCATATTTTCTTCGCAGCGCTAAATAGCGCTAACTGTCTATTCTGGCCTAAATTTTATGTTTTCTAATATTTGCACGAAAGCATCAGGACCAACGCTCACAGTGCCAAGATAGGGATTATCAATTTCAGCAATCATAAAAATTAACAAACCTATGAATGATGAAAAACATATTCCCAAGACTCTATGAACATGAGCCTCTGTATCAAGCATGCAAATTAAGAGTATATGAAAAAGACCCCCAATTAAGACAACAGCCCAAATAATAGTAGGAATACTCGTTCCTATATTTTCAAGACGCATACGTCGAGATTCAATTAAGGCGTTATATTGACGCAGGGTTTCAGTGTGAAGAATATCCTCGGATCTATTTGATGGCCGAAAAGAAACCAAAGTTCTAAAAATTTTCCTAAGCTGGATCGTCTCATTCATCGGCACAGTATTTTGTTTTTGTAGCGGCCAGCTTTTTTCAATAACCTCGTTTGCGTATTCTGTCAGCTGATTTCTCAAAACGCTCTTTATTGGCTCTGGATAGCCCCCATAATCCATATATAAGGCCGCAATATTTGAGGCCTCCTTCGACACAATATCGCCGACGCTATTGAGATTCTCATAAGCCCCAACCGCTAAGAGACCAACTAAAATACCATATAGGGCTGAGAAACAGGACAAAATATAACCAATAACATCATTGGCTGAGCGCGTTTTATGGATCCAGCCGCGAAAAAGGCCATTAAATATTCTAATGCCAAGCAACATTACACAGACAGGCGCGATGGCGAAGACAACGCCAATCAAAATAACATTGTAGTTATAGATCCACTCAAACATCAGATTTCGTCACCATCTCGCACAAATTGTCTTTTATGAACTCATCTTATTTTACACCCGCATTTACCGTCTAGCAGACTAAAGAAGACGACACAATTTACTGAATTTAGAGCAAAACGCCTTGCTCAAGACCCGGAAATGGCGGTCGAAAGCCATAGTCTTTTATGATCAGAGGCAAAGACTTTGATTGGCACATTCTTTGCTGATTAAAATGCAAGAGAAGATGCATCTTCAGCAACGTCGGCTATCCTTAAGTAGGAGACGGGCATGCATCCTGAATGAGAATCCCTGATTGAGATAACCGTCAATGCGGCAATTATAGCTTTTTAAACTACTCTTTTATATTGGCAAATTTTGATATGACGCAGCTATCTGGATCTAACAAACATCGCCATGCTTTTTAAAAGAATCTCATAAAAGCTTAGATAAATAAGAACAGCTGGATTTTTCTCGATCTTTAAAGCCGCACCCTCAATAATCAAGACAAGCTAAAAGCTTCCCTCACAAGCTATTATCTATGAAAATCTTTCAAATTGCATGAAACATAATATGATCAAGCTTTAGTAACTCAATAAACCCAGATCCTCTAGATAATAGATTTATTGCCATTTAAAATCGCCGTATATACAGACCATAGACTTCCAATGGGCGCGAAAAAATGAGATGCAAATACTTTAAGATCTCCGCTAGAGCGTTACTCTCTCTTTCTGTTATTATACTTGCATCCAATTTCGCGCATGCGACAGATAGAACCATAGAATTAACGTTTGTTGTCTTTAGTGACATTTATGATATGTCGGAAAAATCTGGCCGCGGCGGTTTTGCACGCGTCTCCGCCACGCTTGCCTCAGAACGTTACAAGCATAAAAATATACTGGTAGCTTTTGCCGGCGACACCTTATCGCCTTCACTCATGTCAAATCTTGATAAAGGCACGCATATCGTCGATCTGATGAACCAATTGAACCCTGATATTTTTGTGCCTGGAAATCATGAGTTTGATTTTGGCGAAAATATTTTTCGCACGCGTATGCGCGAAATAAACTCAATCCTGCTTGCTGCAAATCTTCGAGATAGTACAAATAATCCCATATCTGGGTTTTTGGACAGTAAGATCATTGAGAAAGAAGGAATCAAAATTGGCATTTTTGGCCTGACAGAAGACGACGCGTCAAAACATGCAAATACAGGCGACCTAAAAATATCACCTGCAATCGAAACAGCGACATTGCAAGCCAACCTCCTACGCAACGCTGGAGCTGACATTATTGTCGCTGTGACGCACTCTGACATGCAGGATGATTTTCAACTGTCCAAGCTCGGCGTAATTGACATCGTCCTTTCTGGACACGATCATAATCTGCTAACTGCCTATGATGGCCGCACTGCGATCGCAGAGACACAAGCAGATGGCGTCAATATTGTCGCAATAGATCTAACCATAACGCTTGGCAGTGAACCTTCTCGTAAAGTTTCATGGACACCAAAGTTTCGTATTATTGACACCGCAGACGTCATCCCAGATCCACATATTGTTGAACGTATCGCTCATTATCAAACAATTGTTGAGAGGGAGCTCAATCAAACCATTGGCGTCGTTGAGCATAGGCTTGATAGTCGCAAAGCAAGTGTTCGAAATGAAGAAACAGCTATCGGTAATTATATTGCAGACGTCATGCGCAAAACATCTGGCGCTGACGTCGCGCTCATTAACGGGGGCGCCATTCGCGGCAATCAACTTTATCAGCCCGGACAAAAGCTAAGCCTGAAAGATATTATCACTGAACTTCCCTTCGACAATAAAACTGTTGTGCTCGAGATATCGGGGGCAAATCTGCGCAAGGCGTTAGAAAACGCCATTTCATTAACAGGCAAAGATAGCGGCCGGTTTGGTCAAATCTCTGGCCTAAGAATTATTATCGCTAAAGAGCCGCAAGGCGACATAAAACTTTTATCTGCAGAAATAAACGGCAAGCCGCTTGAAGACGCTAGATCTTATAAGCTTGTCACCACAGATTTTCTTGCAAGCGGGAAAGATGGCTACGACATCCTCGTCCAGTGCAAAAGAATCGTCAGTGACGTGGAAGGACCGCTTCTCTCAACACTAATTATTGATGACATCAAGAAATCAGGCGCTCTTACGAGCGTCATTGATGGCAGGATCGTAAAAAGTCAGTGAGTGTTACAATTTTATCTTTGGCCGGCATCGCATTTCTTATTTTGAACCCGCATGATCCACTGGCCAAAGCATATTGTTTAAACAACATATTTAAACGCATGCTCAACCTTAGTGGCGCTAATACAACTGACCTTTAAAACAAATAAAGCAGCAGCGATAAAACCGCTGCTGCCTTCATCTTCTCGATCGAATAATTAGCCGATCGCAGCGCCCTTGAGCTTTGACAGCGCACGGATCTTAACACGCACGCTGGCTGGCTTAGCTGCAGCAGGCTGCATCTCGCCAGTAGCCGGATTACGAACAAGCGTGCCAGCTTTACGTGCAGGAACCTTGCGCAGCGTTACCTTGAGAAGACCTGGAAGCGTAAACTCACCAAGACCTTTTGGGTGAATTGAGCCAAGAATCGCTGACTCAAGCGTTGCGAAAACGCCAACAGCGGTCTTACGTGGCAACTCATTTTGCTCCGCAATAAGGTTGATTAGCGCTGATTTGCTGAAAGCTTCCTTGATTGGACGAATCGCGACAGCTTCAGCTGGACCGCGGCCCTTACGCTTCGCTGCCGTCTTTTTTGCGGGAGCCTTTTTAGCTGGCGACTTCTTGGCAGCCGTCTTTTTGACAGCAACTTTACCTCTAGCCATTGAAAATTCCTCATAAATCTAGGGGGTATGAGCGTCTAAAACTAAAAACGCCCTGCATTAATTGCTTAGCAAGCAACTTGATTCGAGGGAACCAATGAATGCTTAGTAAAATAATATTATGCGCTTTTCCCCCAGGGAATTTCATCAAAATTTGAAAGATTCTAACAAAAAAGCCGGTTTTCTTGTTAAATTTCATGAATTATCAGAAAAAGAGTAAACTCCTCCCATGTGCGGTCGCTTCACTCAACATTATTGTTGGACAGAAATTCATGGCTTCTTGAACCTGTCCGGGCCTGCCCGCAATCTTCAACCTAGATATAATATTTCGCCAACAACAATGATTGATGTATGTCGCATCACAGAAGCCGGTCGCGAGCTTATTCCAATGCGATGGGGCCTAATCCCCTCCTGGTGGAAAAAAACCGTTCAAGAACTCCCAGCGACCTTTAACGCTAGATCTGAGACAATCGCTGATAAACCAATGTTTCGATCGTCATTCAGAACTCGCCGCTGCATTATTCCAGCTAGCGGCTTTTACGAGTGGACAGGCGAACGGGGCAATAAAACACCACATTATTTCTCATCCACCCGACAGCGACCCCTTGCTTTTGCCGGCTTGTGGGACGAATGGCGAGACGACAAAACGAATGAGAATTGTCTCTCCGCAACGATCGTCGTCGGGCCAGCCAACCCTTGGATGCTGCCATTTCATGAACGCATGCCTGTAATGTTGGAACAATGCTATTTTGATGAATGGCTTATTGGCAAAAATCCTTCTGCTGCAATCCTGCTATCAAGAACACACGACTTGCAGCAATGGGTCGTCTCAAAACGTATCAACAGGGCTGGAACGGGCGATCATGACCCTTCTCTTATCGATATGGTCGAAGATCACAGCCCTCAAAATTGAACCTACGAGGCTCGGCGCTGACCTTATATTAGGTCTTTAAGAAAGCTGATCTCGGGCCTGAAGACGAAATTCATGATAACTAATTGAATATAATAAATAATTTAAACGTGTCGCTAATTTATTACGCCCTCAATTAGACGTAACGCTTGAGCAGCCAATTAAACACAGGCGAAAGATCCCACGCGTCTTATCATAAGTGATTGAAAAGACTGGTGGGCCGGGAGGGACTCGAACCCCCAACCAGACCGTTATGAGCGGCCGGCTCTAACCATTGAGCTACCGGCCCCGACACCCTCGGGGACGTCACGTCCTATACTGCTTTGGCTGTGGCGGGCAATATCTGGTGTAGATAAATGTCTCCAAACCCTGCGCGACGCCAGACTCTGAGACAAGATCAAAAGGAAAAAAATTGACATCAACAGAACAAGATAAGCGCCTGGCGCTTGTATCAGCCGCCCAGGATATGGCGCGACTTGGGTTAAATCATGGATCGACTGGCAATCTATCTTATCGGCATGACGACAGCATGCTGATTACGCCAAGCGGGATAGAAAGCCATAAGCTCAGCTCAGAACTTATCGCATCAATGAACGTTAATGACTCTAATGGAGAATTTGATGGGCCTCTACCACCATCGAGTGAGTGGCGATTTCACCAAGAAATTCTTCGTAAACGCGAAGATGTCACATGCGTTGTCCATATGCATTCTACCTACGCGACAACACTCGCGACGCTTCATCGCGACATTCCTGCCGTTCATTACATGATCGCAGCCTTCGGCGGCCCAATCATTAGGTGTGTTGATTACGCCCCTTATGGCACCAAAGCCCTCTCCCAGCTTGTTATTGAGGGCCTCGGCGAGTTCAATGCCGTCTTGCTTGCAAATCACGGGGCGATTGTTACTGGAACAGATATGGGACGTACGATGTGGCGCGCACTTGAGCTTGAAAATCTTGCGCGGGTTTATTACCTCGCCTGCTTAGCAGGGGATCCCATCATATTATCTGATGAAGAGATTTACAAAACAGTGGAGCGCTTCAAGAGTTATGGACCCCGTGATAACTGATCAGAATTCTTTTCTGGCCAACAGTTAGGTTAAAAGCGCCGCTATGCCCAACTGGGTTGATGCGCACACACCACGCTCTGTGATTAGTCCCGTTATTAGTCGAGATGGCGTAACATCAAAGGCATAGTTTCGCGCAGTTACGCCCTGTGGCGTTAATTGAACCTCATGCAAGGAACCATCAAGACTAAGTCCAGAAATATGCGTGACCTCACGAGGATCTCTCTCTTCAATTGGAATATCTCGCACGCCATCCTTTATATGCCAATCAATTGTTGAACTGGGAAGGGCAACATAAAAAGGAACATTGTTATCGAAAGCGGCAAGCGCTTTAAGATAGGTGCCAATTTTATTACAAACATCGCCTGTAAATGTCGTTCGATCACTGCCAACGATAATGAGATCTACCTGGCCATGCTGCATAAGATGCCCGCCTGCATTATCTGAGATCACAGTATGCGGCACCTTTTCCCCTAGCAACTCAAAAGCTGTAAGACTTGCCCCTTGATTGCGTGGACGCGTCTCATCTACCCAAACATGCAAATCAATGCCCTCGCGCATGGCGGTATAAATGGGAGCCAACGCCGTTCCCCAATCAACAGCGCATAACCACCCTGCATTGCAATGCGTTAAGATGTTGATTGGCCTGCCAAGATCACTAGCTTTGTCACGAATAATCTCAGCGCCAAAGGAACCGATGGCCTGACAAGAAAGGACATCTTCAGCCGCAATCCGACCCGCCTCATCATAAGCAGCCTTCACGCGACTATCTGGCGATATTTTAAGGACCTGGGCGCACATACGATCGAGCGCCCAACGCAAATTAACGGCCGTTGGGCGGGTCTGAAGCAGCCGCTCGCGTGCAGCATGAATGGCTGCATCTGAGGCATCCTCAATAACCGCTAGGGCTAGACCATAGGCCCCAGTCACTCCGATCAGTGGAGCGCCGCGCACCACCATATTACGAATCGCCCGCTCAACTTCGCGGCAATCTGTTAGCGCTTTTGTTTGAAAACGATGCGGTAAAAGAGTCTGGTCAATAACATGAACCCGACGCCCATCAGCATCAACCCAAATTGTGCGGTAATCTTGGCCGTTAATCCGCATATTAAGCGCCTTTGTTCATGACGAGGAACAATATGGCTTGTGCCTTACCACCTGAAACTTGTAAACCTGCGCTAACGCATGACAAAGTACATGCGTCAGGAGTGATCTCATGACCTATTGTTGCGGTATTCTCGTGCGTGAAGGCCTGGTTATGATTGCTGACACGCGAACAAATGCCGGTCTTGATAATATTTCAACATTTCGAAAATTGCATATATTTGAAAAGAAAAATGAACGCGTAATCATGCTTTCTTGTGCAGGCAATCTTTCCGTCACGCAAGGCGTCGTTAATTTTCTTCAAGACGGCCTTGAAAATCCTGATTCAGGCGAGATTGAAAGATTTATGAGCGCGTCGAATATGCTACAGGCTGCCCAAATTGTTGGACGCGCCGTCCGGCGCGCACGTGCAGATGCACATAATGCGGCAGAACAATCCGACGGCGTAAACTTTGATGTCTCATTACTTCTCGGGGGCCAAATTGGCACGGCGCCACAGCGGTTATTTATGATTTATTCAGCTGGCAATAGTATTGAATGCACACAAGATACAAATTATCTACAAATCGGCGAGCATAAATATGGCAAGCCCATACTCGACCGCGCTGTAAATTTCGAAACAAATCTCTACGACGCTCTTAAAATTGGCCTCATCTCGATGGATTCGACAATCCGCTCAAATCTTTCTGTTGGTCTTCCAATTGATATTGGCGTTCTGAGGCGTGATGCAGGACATATCGAACTCAATACGCGCATAGACTCCAGTGATGAATATTTCCGAGACCTACGAAGTCGTTGGTCTAAAGCTCTTAGAGACGCGCATCTGTCTATTCCAACCCCTCCTTACCTCAATCAGACATCGTGACATTAATCTGTAAGACAAGCACCCAAGCGATTTCAGAGGCTGCTGAGATTTTACGCCTAGGCGGGCTTGTCAGCTTTCCTACAGAAACGGTTTACGGCCTTGGCGCAGACGCGACAAACTCTTATGCTGTCGCAAGAATATATGCCGCCAAGGGACGCCCTAATTTTAATCCACTGATAGCGCATATAAGCGACATTTCCCGCGCGATGCGCGAGGCCAATCTCTCAGACATGGCCTTGAAACTCGCAGAGAAATTTTGGCCTGGACCCTTAACAATTGTCGCCCCAGCCTCAAAAGAATGCTCAGTTTGCGACTTAGCTCGCGCAGGTCTGCCAAGCATAGCCCTACGCGTTCCATCCCACCCAATAGCGCAGTCGCTGATAACCGCTCTCGGGCAGCCGATTGCCGCACCTTCCGCAAATCGATCAGGGCATGTTAGCCCTGTCACCGCCGCACATGTTGCAACTGATTTCTTACAAAAATTAGATATGATCTTAGATGGCGGTCGCGCACACACAGGAATTGAATCAACAATAATATCTTGTTGCGAAGAACAGCCTATGCTTTTGCGCGCTGGAGCCATTTCAAGGGAGTCAATTGAAGAAACACTCGGCTCCAAGCTCTCGTCTCCGATAAACAACAAACTCATTGCGCCAGGCATGATGCTTTCTCACTACGCGCCTATGGCGCAGTTACGCCTGAATGCTCAGCATATATCAAAAGACGAAGTTGGCATGGATTTTGGCGGCCAGCTCCTAAACGTCAGCTCAACTCATCGTATTGTTCACGATCTTTCACCATCAGGAGATCTTACAGAAGCTGCAGCTAATCTTTTTTCTTTTCTGCGGGAAATTGACGACATGCAATACGCAAAGGTAGCTGTTGCGCCTATTCCACAACATGGTCTTGGTGAAGCAATAAACGATCGACTTAGTCGCGCTAGTCAGCCAAAATAAACGTGAAAATTAGAGATATAACGATGACACACGATCTTGCGACATCATTCTCAGTTCTAAAAGCTCATGCTGACGCACTCGAAAAAATCAGAATGCGTGATCTTTTTGCTCAAAATCCAAAAAGATTTCAAGAATTCAGCGTCGAGCTTGATGACGCGTTTCTTTTTGATTTCTCAAAACATAAAATAACACATGAAACCATTGATAGACTAATTAGTTTAAGCCTTTCTTGTAATATTGAATCTCGTCGACACGAACTTTTCTCTGGTTCAAACATCAATGAAACAGAAAAGCGGGCCGCCATGCATATGGCGCTACGGGATCCAACGAAACGGCCCCTCTCTATCGCCGGCCAGGAGACACGTTCGCTCATTGAAGCGGAGCGTGAAAAAGTTTATGCATTTGCAACCTCGGTCCGCGACAAAAGCCTAAGAGGCGCGACAGGGCTGCCATTTTCAGATGTCGTGAATATTGGCATTGGCGGTTCAGATCTTGGTCCGGCCATGGCCGCCAAGGCGCTGTCGCCTTTCTCACAGAGCGGCCCACGCACGCATTTTGTCTCCAACGTCGACGGCGCAGATATTGCCGATACGCTGTCCGGCCTTGATCTTGCACAAACACTTTTTATCGTATCTTCTAAAACTTTCACAACACAAGAAACAATGGCAAATGCCGCCAGTGCACGCGCATATGTGGTCGCGCAGCTTGGAGAAGCAGCTGTCAATAAACATTTTGCTGCGGTATCTACGCGGCTTGATAAGGTTGCTGAATTTGGCATCGACCCATCGCGCATATTCGGTTTCTGGGACTGGGTTGGTGGTCGCTATTCTATCTGGTCATCAATCGGTTTAGCGCTTGTTATTCATATTGGCGTTCAAAACTTCACCGATTTCTTGCAGGGCGCCTACGACGTCGATAGGCATTTCTTAGATGCGCCACTTAATAAAAATATCCCAGTTCTTATGGCGCTGCTTGGCGTTTGGAATAGAAACATTATGAACCGTGGCGCGCATGCCGTTATACCTTATGACCAACGACTGGCGCGTTTTCCGGCCTATTTGCAGCAGCTCGACATGGAGTCTAATGGAAAATCTACGTCCCTTTCAGGCACGACTGTGGATTACGCAACTGGTCCAGTTATTTTTGGAGAACCTGGCACAAATGGACAGCACGCATTCTTTCAGCTGCTACACCAGGGTACTGATATCGTGCCAATCGATTTTCTTATCGCTGCAGAACCGACTGCTGCAGATCGCCGACATCACGACCTACTTTTTGCTAACTGTCTGGCCCAAGCTGAAGCCTTCATGCGCGGTCGCACACTTGATGAAGCACGCAGTCAGTTAAGATCACAAGGCATGTCTGAATTTGAGATAGATATACTCGCGCCACATAAAGTATTTTCTGGCGATAGGCCATCAAGTCTCTTTATTTACCAGCACTTAGATCCGCGAACCCTTGGCCGACTGATCGCTTTGTATGAGCATAAAATTTTTTGCCAATCCGTTATTTGGAATATCAACCCCTTCGACCAGTGGGGCGTCGAGCTTGGTAAAGAATTAGCAAATAGATTAGGACCAATTGCTGAAAACAAGGATGCCTCAATAAAAGATCTAGACGCATCAACAGCCGGCTTAATTACTTGGCGACGGAAATTTTTAGATCACTAATTCATATAGCTTCAGAAACAAGAATGCTTGTTAATGTCGGCAATGGATTATTCAATAAACGAAAATTTCCAAACCCAGCCTGCCTTAATAAAGCTTTAATATCTTCAACAAGCCGCGGCTCGCCACGGCCCATGGCAAGAGTATAAAACCCATAATAAGCATCAAGAGACTCCGCGCCTTTAACGCCAGACATAGCCTCTATAATTAAAAGTTTTGTACCAAGTTCAAGTGAGCGTCTGATATTCTTTAAAAGAATGACAGCAGAGTCATCATCATGATCATGAATTATTCGAATAAGCGTGACGATATCTGCGCCTTGCGGTAGCTTATCTTGTAGAAAATTTCCGGCATGTATTTCCACGCGGGACGTCAATGATTCACTCTCAAGTCTTGAGCGCGCTCTATCTACTACCGCCTGTAAATCAAATAATTTAAAATGAAGATGCTCATTTGACTGAGCAGCAATTGAAATAAAAGCCCCCTCTCCACCGCCTACATCCATTAAACAACGATGTTGTCCTAGATCATAAGATTGTAAAACTTCCCCAGCAACCATTGGCTGAGAAGCCGCCATTAATGCACTGTATGGAGCTATTTGATCTGCTTCTAATCCAGAGTGGCCCAAATCTTCAGAATATGGCCAGTAAGAAGATAATTGCGTTCGTGATTGGCCTCTCAATAATAGAATAGGATCTGCTAAATCGTTGTAAAAAATTGGCTGATGCGCAACAAGTGCGAGAGCAGAAGAATTGCCGCTTAGCGCCGCGCCAATTTCACCAAGCCCCCAAGAACCATCTCTACGTTTTTCCAAAAGATCCAGAGATGCCGCCGCCTTAAGAAGACGCTTAGTTGCCGCCTCTGTTAAGTTGAGCTCAGTAGCCAATGAAGAAATTTGCAGAGGTCCATTTTGTAAAATTTCAAAAATATTCAGCCGAACACAGGTAAATAATATCTGAGAATAAACAAATCCAGCAGTAAGATTAAGTGCTGTACGCGCTCTTTGACGCGCAATTGGACGAGTAATAGGATTTGATAAAGACCATCTCTGGAATCTTGGATCAGAGACCAGACGGTTTCGAGCTTCTCTAAGTCGATCAATCCATTTATCTAGAATCACTTAGTCGGCAACTCTCTACTATAAAGAGCGCTAAGTAGGCTGACCTGAATTAATTAGCTACTCTGGTTTCTATTCAAGAGATCATTGTTATGTAAAAAATTTTAAATGCCGCCTCAGTCTGAGACGTACACCTACTAACGCACAGCAGCTCTTAATCCAACCATTTTGGCTGTCGGCGACAATTTCGTTACCGTTAAATCTTGACCAGATATATCAAATGCTTGCGCCAAAACCGTTGCAGAAAAAAGTATAGCCAGTATCTGGATACCAAAAATTGCTCCCATGTTCAGAAATACATTTTTTGAATTGGGGGAATTTTTAACTGTTTGGTAACCGTAACCACGCATGAGGCACCTATTCGGTTTGTTCAGCCTCTTTATCTCATGCTTTGGTTAATAATTGTTGAATCAAACATCAGAAGCTCTCGGCATGCACCTATACTCCATGCCTTGCCTCTAGATCTTTCAGCTATGGCGACGCCCCGTAACAAAATATCGCGCGATCCATCCAATGCTGAGCGGTACCATAAATGCAGCTATAAGAGAAAAAGTAATAGCGCTATCTCCCGCTAAGGCCTCAAATAAACTTTTGTTCATTTTAGTCATTTCAGCAAAAAGAAGCACCCCGGCTCCTATGATTCCACTGAGAAAACCGAAGAAGAATAATATTGAGCCGATGCGTTCATGCGCAGCCTTTTCTTGATTATGTTTATGCTGGGTCATTTCTTCCTCACTTAATACTCTCTGATACAATGGCCAAACTTGTTCTTAGCTTTGCTAGATAGAGAAACAAAATCCATGCTAAAGATAAATACGCGCGTTTTTTATTTGACTGCATAATGATAAAATCTGCGCCTGTAAGCAATCATCTCATAATATTTTTGCATCTTTCTCAACTCTTTCACTTATTTTATCGTCAAATCCACCAGCTCTTAGGTCACCAGTTTTTGTTCGCTACCCCGACTAGGTCTGAAATTAAATTCTGCCCGAAATCCGTTCATTCTGCGTTCAGCAAGCCTTTGATGTAGTTAATGTGTCGCCATATTGATAATCCCGATCAATGGTTCAATGGAGATTTCTAATGAATACACGCATACTCACTGTTGCCCTTGGCTTTGTCGTAGCAGCTACGTTTAGCTCAACTATGACCTTTGCTCAGGCTCCAGCCGCTCCTGCTGCAACCGCTACTCCAGCGGCGTCAGAGGGCTCATCTAAAGCTGAGCATGCGGATAAACATAAAGCTCATGAAAAGCATGATAAGGCACACGAGAAGAAAGAAGGCGGAGAGGCAAGCGAAGGAAAGTAAAGTAAGCGAGCAGACGCAACGGCGTTTCACACAAACTGTTAAACGCCAATCTGCTGTTCATAAGCCTCCTGGATTACAAAGTCAGCATCAAAGGCGATTGGCTCGTAGTTTCTTCTCGCAACGTGCGTCAAAACACATTCAGACCAATCGGCTCAGACTAGCTTAGCTCTCGTCTTCATCCTTGTGCTACCAAAGCCGTCAGCCCTCCCACTGGCGGCTTTGTTCTTCATAGGTAGCTTTCAAGAATGAACACCAATTAACGCCTTGTCACGAAACGCAAAGTTCGATTTGCAATTGTCACACCAGCGTCAAGCCGCAGCTTTATGTGACTCCTGATTGCGGGCTCTTCATTTAAGAGTTAATGTTAGCTGGAAACAAACCAGATAGAGCTCTAAAGAACTGTTTTTAGACGATTCTGCTGAACCCGAGAGTAACAAATAGATATTTGCGCCCGTAGCTCAGCTGGATAGAGTGCTGCCCTCCGAAGGCAGAGGTCGCACGTTCGAATCGTGCCGGGCGCGCCATTTCCGTATAAAACCGCGAACGTTATTCTCATTCTGTTCCTTCCCGATCATGGCTTGTTCCAAGCTAGCCTTTGACCCGTGGATCCGAATGAGTTTGTCGCCGACCTCAACGCCGTCAACGATCGCGCGCAGGTAATTTCGCCGGAAGCTGATGTCTCCAGTCGTGATCTTTTCCGACATGAAGACCCCAAATCTCTCAATGTCAACAAGGCTGTGAGAGACATTGGACTGTGATTGTGGTCGAGCACGCTCAAGTGCAGCTTTCGCCAGCTCTCGATCAGACTTGAGGGTGGCAATGCGATCGCTAAGAAGATCGTCCATGTCCGTGACGCCGTCTTCAACCATTTTATAAAGACGACGCAATTTCTCATCGGCGCGGGCAAGCTCCGCTTCCAGGCTTTGAATGCGCTGCTGAACTTCCTGATCATTCGCCGCCCGCTTCTCCTTCAATGAGGACAAGAGCTCTGTCAGATGTGTCGGCTCAAGCAATCTTTCTGTTAGATGCGTTGTTACAAGCTTATCCAGTTTATCCATTGGGATTGAACGGCCTTTGCAGGCTGTCTTTCCCATACGTACAGAAGTTGAACAGGTATAGTAACGATGGATTTTACCAGTGCTGGAAGAGCCCGTCCGTAAGGTCATTGGCCCATCACATGTAGCGCAATGAGCAAGACCCGAAAGTAAGATAGGACCGTTGACGACCCGCGGCGGCGTCACGCGTGAGTCTCGCATCTTGAGTGTTTTCTGAACACGCGCAAAAGCTGCCGGAGAGATAATCTCTGGAACAGTAGACTGAATAACCTCTGCCTCTGGCTTGATACGCCCTGTCTTTGCTTCTCTATAATTGAACCTTAGGCGACCGGCATAAATCGGATTTGTCAAAATCCCATGGACAGTTGCAATGCCAAAGCGGGCTCCAAGGCGTGTTCTCAGGCCCTGTTCATTGAGGGCCTTCGTCACGCCTTTGATCCCCATTGGTCCCGTGGTTCCATCTCCTTGAAGATAAAGAGCGTAAATCAGCTTGACTGTCTCTGCCTCGACAGGATCAACGATAAACTTGCGTTTCAAACGATGACCACGCTTTTCACCTTCAGATAAGGTGTAGCCAAGTGGTGGACGTGATCCATTATAAAAGCCTTGCCGCGCGTTTTCCTTCATGGCGCGCAGGACATGCTTGCCGTTCTCACGGCTCTGATACTCATCAAACAAAGCAATAACCTGCCGCATCATCACCTGCGCCGGGTCATCTCCGAGTTCTTGCGTGATGGAGATCAGCCGCACATTATGTTTGGCGAGCTTGCGGATATACATTTCTAATCCGAAAGCGTCCCGAAAGAACCGGGAGAAAGAATGCACCACAATGACATCTATCGGATGGTCATCGTCGCAGGCACGCTCAATCATCTTCTGAAACTCAGGACGATTATCATCCATGGCCGATGCGCCAGGCTCGGCATATTCAGCAAAGACCCGCCAGCCGTGTCTCTCGCAATAGGCGCGCGTTTGCGCGTGTTGATCTGGGATAGAGAGATCGACCTCAGCTTGTCGCGTCGTAGACACGCGCAAATAGAGTGCTGCATTTAGAGGTTTAGTCATGCTTCTCTCGCCGCTTTAGCTGAGAGAGCGAAGAAACGCGTCCAGTAATGGTCCAAGAAAACGGTCTATCGCCTCTACTTCCTGAGAGGTAACCGGGATCTTATCGGGCCAATCATCAACTACATGAAAAGCGTTTTGATCGCTCTCGCCTTGGTCAGGAGTATAGGCCGATTGCGCGCACAGGTCATCGGATGGCCCAAGGGTAAACCCAGCTTTTTCACGAGCAGCGCGAATATGAGTCATGTCAATGAGTTGGCGCAATATTGGGGGAGATCGCGCGCCAATCCGTCCAAAATTTACGGGTCGGCGCGCTTGATGGAACGAGGTTTTTTTGAGGGGCGATAGAACGCCAGAAACGATCAGACCAACTTCCCGTTTTAATCAAACTCGTTGAAGCGGAACTGACCAGTTTCTTTTTTACTTTCTTTATTCTCGATCTTCTTCGAGCTTGTCTCGGCGATTTTAGTTGAACGCCAACGAACAGGATCTTCTATCCATTTATTAATGTCAGACTCACGCCATCCAGCGCCGGTGACACT
>Ga0208872_1000856_pt1 | contig 20477 bp, 16 predicted proteins | sample CryBogCBH12Aug08_FD_185508 | JGI IMG/M metagenome (GOLD analysis project Ga0208872, IMG submission 185508) | Freshwater microbial communities from Crystal Bog, Wisconsin, USA - CBH12Aug08 (SPAdes) | ecosystem: Environmental > Aquatic > Freshwater > Lake | place: Crystal Bog, Wisconsin, USA...
GTCGGCGTCCCGCGATGAGGTCCCCACTGAATGATGCGCGCGATCGCCGACACGGTGGCGAGTGGATTCGCAGTCACGCGTCCGGACCAGTACGCGACGTTTCCGACAAAAACACTTCCGACCACGACCAGAACGCCGAAGAGCGTGGATAACGAATGACGAAGATAGGCCGTGTTCGTCACCCCGTCGACGGGCGCCGAAGATTCCACGAGGCCGGACGACATGCATCAAGGCTAAACCCACCGCCGACCACGCTTGGGAGGTCTTTCTAGACTCAATCCGTGACCTCTACCCACTTCTCGCCCCGCTTCGGGGTGACCACCCTGGTCGGAGGTCGCGTCACCCTGGCTCCTCTGGAACCCCATCACAGTGATGATTTGGCGAGAGCGGCGGAGGGCAACCGAGCAACCTTTGGTTTTACCACCGTGCCCGATGGCGTCGAAAGTTCCCGGCGCATCGTCGATCACCTCCTCAAGGAAGAAGAACTCGGGCACACCGTCAACTTTGTGGTCCGCGACAACCTCGATGGTTCCATCGTGGGCGCGACTCGCTACCTCACGCCGCGTTTCTTTTTCGCGCGACCCGTTCCTGACGCGATCGAAATTGGTGGAACGTGGTTGACACCACGAGTCCAACGAACGGGGGTCAATACGGAAGCCAAGCTTCTCTTGCTGACGTGGGCCTTCGAGCACTGGGGGGTTGTACGCGTGGACCTCAAGACCGACGCCCGCAACCTTCGATCACGCGCGGCGATCGAACGACTCGGTGCGCGCTTCGAAGGCATCTTGCGGTCGTGGCAGGGTTCACTCGTCGAAGGGGAAATGGATCAGGCTCGCGATTCCGCCATGTATTCGGTCATTCGAGAGGAATGGACCGACGTGCGACACCGCCTCGAATTGCTGAGTGCGGCACACCAGTAGATCCCCCGATCTGAGTTGACGAAAAGCGAGAAGGGGAGTTGTCGTTCCACTTATACTCTCGGAATAGGGATTCCGGTTAGTGATGGTTGAGGACAACTATGACCAAGACGATTGAGCGAGCTCATTATCAGGTGACGTTCGCGGTTCTCGTGACGGGCGTCTCTGCGTACGCGCTGCTGCAATCACTCGTCATTCCCGCCTTGTCCACGATCGGTCACGATCTGCACACCACTCAAATCACCTGGGTGGTCACCGCCTACCTGTTGTCAGCATCGGTGTTCACTCCGATCATGGGTCGAGTGGGCGACATGATCGGAAAGGAACGGGTTCTCGTCGCAACTTTGGTGGCGCTCTCGGCCGGGTCACTTATCGCGGGCCTGGCCCATTCTCTCGGCGTTCTCATCATCGGACGGGCGGTGCAGGGAATCGGTGGCGGAACTCTGCCGTTGTCATTCGGCATCATTCGCGACGAGTTTCCACGTGCGAAAGTTCCCACGGCGATTGGCACGATCGCGGCCATGACGGCCGTGGGCGGTGGCCTCGGCACCATCATCGCGGGACCCATTGTCAGCTCACTCGGTTACCACTGGTTGTTTTTCCTACCCATGATTGTCACCATCGTCGCGGCGGTGGCGACTTTTTTCTTCGTTCCCGAATCGCCCGTACGTACGCCCGGGCGAGTCAGCTGGATGTCGGCGCTCCTGTTGTCTGGATGGTTGGTCACGCTCCTCGTGGCCGTCAGCGAAGCGTCGAGTTGGGGATGGGTTCGGCGCGCATCATGGGGCTGTTCGCACTCACGGTGGTCGTGTTCGTCCTGTGGATTCTCAGTGAATCGAGAGCGTCAGAGCCGCTTATTGATCTCGCCATGATGCGGGTGCCCGCGGTGTGGACCAACAATCTGGTGGGTTTCCTCTTTGGTGTGGGCATGTACTCCGCGATGGCCTTCCTGCCCGCTTTCCTCCAAACACCCGCGAGCTACGGATACGGATTCGGCGCCAGCATCATCCGCTCAGGTCTTTTCTTGCTACCCATGACCGTCATGATGTTCTTCTTCGGGCTTCTGTCGGGTCGAATTGCCGCGCGCATTGGCTCCAAGAATGCCGTCATTATCGGTTCGATCATGTCGGCGTTGGGCTACATCACATTGGCTGTCGCCCACAGTCACCCGTGGCAGATCTACGCCGTCAGTGCGCTGCTGGGAGTGGGCTTGGGCATCGCGTTTTCGGCCATGTCGAATCTCATCGTGCAGGCAGTGCCTCCCGCACAAACCGGAGTGGCGAGCGGCATGAACGCGAATATTCGAACAATTGGTGGTGCCGTCGGAGCGGCCATCATGGGCAGCATCGTGACCTCTCAACTTCTCCCGAGCACGGACGCTCATCAGCCGTCCTATCCCGCCGAGTCGGGTTACACGCACGGGTTCTTGTTCTTGGCCGTGGTGACTATCGTCGCCGTGATTGCTGCAATCTTGATTCCGACCGCGACGGAGGACGACATGAGCGAACATCACCCTCACGCAGAACTCGCCATTGTCCCCGGTGGCACCTTGGTCGAGGACTGATCATGAACGCCCGAGCCCTTCGCCGCGACGCGGCCGAGAACCGAAGCCGTATTCTCGACGCCGCACGTTCAACTTTCGACCAGGAGGGTTTGGACGCGGGGATGGAAGTGATCGCTCAACGCGCGGGTGTCGGCGTGGGAACGATCTACCGGAGATTTCCTACGAAAGAGGATCTCATTGCGTCGGTGGTCCACGAGGTCTTGAGCGACATCCGTGACGCCCAGCGATCGGCGTGCGAAGCGGATGACGCCGGTGAGGGTTTCCTGTCGCTGTTGTTTGACGTGGGAGAGATCTACCGCTTACACCTTGGTTGCTTGCCACGACTGTGGGGCGACGCCGATGACGAGCTACGTGAGGAAATTGACCGTCTCGGACGCGAAGTTCTCGAAAGGGCTCAGCGAGACGGCGCCGTTCGAAAGGACGTGGTCTACGAAGACTTGGTCACTCTCTTCTGGTCCCTGCGTGGCGTCATCGAGAGATCGGGCACCGTGTCCCCCGACGCGTGGCGACGCGCGCTGGAACTGCAATCTCAGGCGTGGATGTTCTGCAATGCTCCTTTGCGGACCGCACCACCTTCTTCGAGTGACGTTGCCCTCATCCGAGGTCAGTTGCAGGACTAGTTACGCGTAGCGAGCGCTACCAATGCAGTCGAACGACGGTGGCTTCGATCACTGAGCCGTCCTTGGCGGAACGTACGGAGAAGACAACCGCACCGGCTGCCGAGGTTGTGGTGTCAAAGGCAAAGTCCTTCGTGAAATTACCCATCACGCCATTGGAACCACCCATCACGACAGACGACACGAGCGGAGTTGATAGTCCGTCGGCTCTCACGTGCACGTTGACAACCGCCTCAAAGGCCGTGCTGGTACCTGCCGTGTGGAGTGGCGAGTGGACGACTGAGCCAGGTTGTGGTTCGCTCACGCGAATATCCGCGGTCGTGGAACCTGAAACCCACCACGTCTTACTGCTCACGTCCTCGTAGACCTTCACCGATGTCACCGGTCCGCCGACGTACGGCCTCACCGTGACGGTCCCCGCGGTGGCACCAACCGACGTGACGTTCTCCGTCGTGGGCGAACTCATACCTATGTACGTCTGCGCAAAACCGAGGGCCACCGCTCTCGCCGTGATGTAGCGCACACCGTCATTGAAGTACGGCCAGACCGCATCGTGGGGTTGGGAGTGCAGAACCGGAACCGTCGTCGTCGTGGGAGTCGTTGATCCGCCACACGACGCGAGAACCAATCCCGACAGCAGCAGGAGGGCCGACAAGTGCAGAACAGGACGTTCGAAATTGCGCTTCATGGAGCCATCTTGACGCTGCCGAGTAACCCTCATCCGGGTCGAAAGACCCAAAAGCAAGGTTCAGCGTGCTGCTCCCAGCACGCTGTTTAGAAAAAATGGTCGGGCTGCCGGGATTTGAACCCGGGACCTCTTGACCCCCAGTCAAGCGCGCTAACCAAGCTGCGCCACAGCCCGCAAAGATGCCAGCCTACTCGGTCGTCACTGGCTCGAACGGTTGCCGCCGTGGGCTTGATCCGGGTGCGTCAACCACGCGCGCGCTTCGAAGAGGTACGCGAGTGACTCGCCGGTTGCTTTGGCGCGTAGCGCGTCCAAAATCCTTTCGTCGAGAGCGGCTAACAGTTCTTCTTGAGTGGCCACGGTTCCTCCTGTGCTCTGGTTCAGCCTACGCATCACCCACCGGCGGCGGCGGTGACGACCTCGATCACATCGGACGTCGCTAAGTGGCACTGGGCCCATTCAGAACGAGGAATGACGTCCCCATTCACAGCAACGGCGATGCCGTGGCGAATGGGGATATGACGTTCGACTAGTTCGAGCAGCGACTGCGCACCATCGTTGATTTCGACGCCGTTCAATCGCACGTCAAGACTCCACGAAGGCGACTGCGTCTCGGGCAGCGTTAGGAGCCATGAGGAAACCGTGGCGAAAATGGCCACTGGACCACGCCCAGCGTTCCGCGACGAGGATGTTGAAGAAGGGGGAGTGATCCCCGGTGGCGGGCCGCAGTCCGACGCGAACCTCCTCGAAGTGAGCCCACTCTAACGACGGCATCAACGTGGCGGCGTCCTCCAGTAGCCGCCGCAAGGCGCCCGCTTCGACCACTCGATCTTCGGATTCGTCGCTCGACGCCCCAATCAAGATCGACCCGCCCGGGCGGCGCACGATGTAGACCCAGCGTCCTCGCACGATGCCGCGCACCATGGGTCCGACAGAACTCTCGGGGTCGAAGAGTCGAACCGTAATGCCACGGATGGGTCGCACGACGTGAGGTGAAAGGCTCGTGACGGGTAAGGGCGAGCCGTCGTATCCCGTCGCCACAATCCCACGGTCCCCCGCAACGATCTCACCACTTTCACACACGACGGAAACGCCCTGGTCGTCGTGGGAGGTGGTGACAACTCTTTGTCGGCGAATCTCTACGTTCAATGACGCCAGTGCCCTCATGATGGCATTGACCACCCCGTCGGGATCAACGAATGCGTCAGCACTAGCAAAGTCACTCGTCGCAATACGTGGCGACAACAATTCGCGCAAGGGCTCGTCAGCTACAGAATTGTCCGTGGAGAACGCGTGGCCCTGGGAACGAGCGACGTCCAAATATTGCTGGATCTCTCGTCGATCCGACGAATCAAACGCGGCGAAGACCGTTCCCACTTCGAACAGATCCAATGGAGTTTCCGCAAAGGGCTTCAAGCTGGCCAGTAGTTCGGGCCACGCCCGACGAGAGGCCATTGCTCGCTCAGCCAATTCCGGGTGCTCGACGCTGGCTTCGGCGCTCGGAGCAATCATGCCCGCGGCCGCGAAAGTGGCACCCTGGGCCGGCTGAGGATCAACAACCGTTACGAGGTGTCCCCGCCGAGCAATCTCCAATGCGCTCAGTAATCCAATCACGCCACCGCCCACAATGACCGTTCGGCGTACGGGTGAGTCCATGCCACCATCGTAGGACTGAGCGGAAGTTCGAATTCTTCTGCTGCGATAGGATCGATCAAGGGCCAACGTCGTCCCAGAAGAGATGACGATGACACAGAGCCTTTACAATTCCCAATTCGAACACGACGCCTGCGGTGTGGGCATGGTGGCGGACCTTCGCCAGAGAGAATCCCACCGGACTGTGTCTGATGCGCTCACCATCCTCGAGAACCTCGAACACCGTGGCGCCACCGGGTCAGACGAAAATAGCGGCGACGGTGCGGGACTCTTGCTGCGCATGCCCGATAGCTACCTGCGCGCGGTGTGCGCCGAGATCAGCATTGATCTTCCGCCGCGCGGCTCCTACGGGGTCTCAGTATGGTTCCTACCCCACGAAGAGATCGATCAATCACGCTCCCGCATCAGCTCGATCGCGGAACGAGGCGGCCTCAACACGCTCGGGTGGCGAGAAATTCCGGTCGATAGCACACTCTTAGGAGCCGCGGCCCGAGCGAGCGAGCCCGCACAGTGGATGCAGTTCACGACCGGTGCGCACGGTGAATCTGACCTCCACCTCGAGCGATTGCTCTTTCGCGCACGCCGGTGGACGTCACGAGAGACAGGTCTCTACGCGTCCTCATCATCCAGTCGAACTTTGATTTACAAGGGAATGCTGACGTCTACGCAGTTGCGCCGCTACTTCTCCGACCTACAAGACGAACGTCTCAGTTCGTCCATCGCTCTTGTTCACAGCCGGTTTTCGACCAACACGTTTCCCTCCTGGCCCCTCGCGCAACCATTTCGCCTCATTGCGCACAACGGAGAGATCAACACCGTTCGGTCGAATCGAAACTGGATGACCGCCCGCGAGGCCCTCCTGGACACCTCAGTATTTGATTGCGACGCGGACACGCTGGCGCCCATTATCACGCCGACCATGAGCGACTCCGGGAGTTTTGATGAAGTCGCGGAATTGCTACATCTCGGCGGGCGGTCGCTGCCGCACGCCATCTTGATGATGATTCCCGAAGCGTGGGAGAGGTCCACGGACATGGAACCCGCGCGGCGAGACTTCTATCGGTACCACTCCGCGCTCATGGAGCCGTGGGATGGCCCGGCGTCGGTGACATTCTGCGACGGAACACTGGTGGGGGCGGTGCTCGACCGCAACGGGTTGCGCCCGGCACGATTCTGGGAGACCTCCGACGAAAGAGTGATCTTCGCGTCGGAAGTCGGTGTTCTTCCTGTGCCGTCGTCCGAGATCGTTCGGAAGGGACGACTTCAGCCGGGTCGGATGTTCTTGGTCGACACGGACAAAGGTCGCATTGTCGAAGATCACGAGATCAAGGCGGATCTCGCGGCCGCCGCACCCTACGGTGAGTGGTTGGAGTCCGGTCAACGGACGCTCGACGAGCTGCCCAATCGGTCCATGCTCGTGCCGGAGCATCGCAGCGTTCTCCAGCACCAACGACTCTTCGGGTACTCCGAAGAAGACATTCGACTGATCCTTGAACCAATGGCTCGAGCGGGTGAAGAACCCATTGGTTCCATGGGATCTGACGCGGCGTTGCCCGCACTCTCTCACGAAGATCACTCGCTTTTTGACTTCTTTACCCAACAATTTGCTCAGGTGACCAACCCACCGCTCGACGCCATCCGTGAGGAACTCGTGACGGCTGTGCGCGTCGCCATTGGGCCGCAACATGACCTGCTGCACGCTTCAGCGGAGCATTGCCGACAGATCGTCCTCTCCTCGCCCGTGCTCTCGCTCGAGGAACTAGCCAAGCTCCGGTACATCCACGAAGAAGGAGGCGCGGAGGGTTTCCACTCGGTTGCCATCGATGGGCTCTTTGACGCACGTTCCGCCGATCCGCAAGCCGCTCTGCTCGCGGGACTGGCGGATATCGAACAACGAGTCATTGACGTGGTGACCAGTGGCACCAACATCGTCATCCTCTCGGACCGAAACGCCTCACGAGAGCGCGCGCCCATTCCGAGCTTGCTGGTCACCGCCGCCGTGCACAATCGGTTGGTTCACGAACGTCTTCGAGCGAAAGTGGCCCTGGTCATCGAGGCCGCGGACGCCCGAGAAGTGCACCACATGGCGCTCCTCTTGGGCTTTGGTGCATCAGCGGTATCGCCCTACTTGGCCTACGACACCATCAATGACCTCGCTGCACGCGGTGAGCTGGGCGCACTCTCCTCGGAGCAGGCGAGGTACCGCTACGCCAAAGCATTGACCAAGGGGATCTTGAAGGTGATGTCCAAAATGGGTGTCTCCACGGTGGCGAGTTACGTCGGTTCCCAGTTGTTTGAAGCGGTCGGTGTCGCTGACGACGTGCTCGAACGATGCTTTCCTGACTTGAGCGCTCGTGTCGGGGGAACAACCTTTGACGGTTTCGCCCGGGCGGTGTTGCGTCGCCACGCCATTGCCTACGACGTGGCGGACGAACACGGCCTGTTGCCGGCGAAGGGCGAATACCAGTGGCGTCGCGACGGCGAAGTGCACTTATTCAACCCGAAGACTGTCTTCAAGCTGCAGCACGCGACGCGCGCCAAACGTGAGGACATCTTTCGTGAGTACACGAAGATGGTCGACGACCAGGCCGAAGGATTGGTGACACTGCGTAGCTTGCTCCACTTGCGCACCGCCCCTCAGCCGACTCCGCTAGATGAAGTTGAGGGTGTCGAACATCTCTTCCGACGTTTCTCAACGGGAGCCATGAGCTACGGATCTATCTCCGCCGAAGCGCACGAGACCCTCGCCATTGCCATGAACCGACTGGGTGGAAAGTCCAATACGGGCGAAGGTGGAGAAGACGCCGAGCGATTCGATACGTCCGACCCCCGTTTCAACCGTCGGTCCGCGATCAAGCAGGTGGCGTCCGGTCGCTTTGGCGTGACTTGCGAATACCTGGTTAACGCCGATGACCTACAAATCAAGGTGGCCCAGGGGGCCAAGCCCGGCGAGGGCGGTCAGCTACCGGGCACCAAGGTCTACGACTGGATCGCGAAGACGCGCCACTCCACGCCCGGCGTGGGCCTCATTTCACCTCCTCCGCACCACGACATTTACTCGATCGAAGATCTGGCGCAACTCATCTTCGACCTCAAGAACGCCAATGAATTTGCTCGCGTCCACGTGAAGCTCGTCTCCGAGAGTGGGGTGGGCACCGTCGCCGCAGGTGTCGCCAAGGCCCACGCGGACGTGATTTTGATTTCCGGACACGACGGCGGCACTGGTGCCGCACCTCTGACGTCACTCAAGCACGCGGGAACGCCGTGGGAGATTGGCCTCGCCGAAGTTCAGCAGACCCTTGCGGCGAACGGATTACGCGACCGCGTCGTGGTGCAAGTCGACGGCCAACTCAAGACGGGTCGCGATGTCGTCATCGCCGCCTTACTCGGGGCCGAGGAATTCGGTTTCGCGACCGCGCCCTTGGTGGTCTCCGGTTGCGTGATGATGCGGGTGTGTCAATTGGACACCTGCCCCGTCGGCATCGCCACGCAAAATCCCGAACTCCGACGCCGCTTCACCGGACAGCCAGAATTCGTTGAGAACTTCTTCACGTTCATAGCCAACGAGGTACGAGAGTATCTATCCCTTCTGGGCTTGCGCTCACTCGAGGAAGCCATTGGTCGCACCGATCTGCTCGGCATTGACGAAGATCGACTGCCGGAGGGATCAACGTTCCACCTCTCGCGTCTCCTGCATCCCCCACACGAACTACAGCGTTCGCACCGTGTCAATCAAGACCACGGCATGGCGAACGTCCTCGATCGCCATTTTCAAGATGACGCCCTCGCCGCCGCACGTGAAGGACGCCCGTTCCTGTACGAAGGTCCTATCCACAACACGGACCGAACCACGGGAACCTTGACGGGATCAGCCATCGTGCGAGAGATGGGGTCATCAGTCCTGTCGGACGATCAAGTGATACTGCGATTCACGGGTTCCGCTGGCCAGTCCCTCGGCGCTTTCCTACCTCGGGGTATCACCATTGACCTTCGTGGAGACGCGAACGACTACGTGGGTAAAGGTCTCTCCGGAGGTCGCATCGTGATTTCGGCACCCGACGATTCTCCCTTTGATCCCGCCCACAACGTCATTGCGGGCAACGTAATCGCCTACGGAGCCACCAGTGGTGAGATCTTCCTCAATGGAGTCGTTGGAGAGCGTCTCGCGGTACGAAATTCAGGGGCGACCATCGTCGCCGAAGGTGCCGGGGATCACGCGTGTGAATACATGACTGGCGGCACCGTGGTGATTCTTGGTGACGTGGGTCGCAATTTCGCCGCCGGCATGTCGGGCGGAACGGCGTACCTGTACGACCCGCGACAGCAGTTGACGTCCCGACTGAGTGCGGGAGACTTTGACGTGGATCTCTTGGAGTTTGATGAGGACCGCTTCCTCAACGATCTACTTCGTAGGTACCAGGCGTCCACCAATTCACCCCTCGCCCAACATCTCGTGGCGAACTGGACACAGGCGCGCATGGATTTCATGCGAATCCAGAGTGCGGAGTACCGACGCGTCATGGAGGCAGCACGTGGCTAAGCCAACTGGTTTCCTCGAGTTCTCACGTCAGGGTCCCCGTCGGCGACCGGTCGAACTTCGCCTTCGCGATTGGAGCGAGGTGTACCTGCCGCAGGACACCACGGAAGTGGTCGAACAAGCGGCGCGGTGCATGGATTGTGGCATCCCGTTCTGTCACAACGGATGCCCTTTGGGAAACCTCATTCCCGAATGGAACGACCTCGTGTACCAAGAAGATTTTGCCGGGGCACTCGAACGTCTGCACGCGACGAATAACTTCCCGGAATTCACGGGTCGGCTGTGTCCGGCACCGTGTGAGTCCGCGTGCGTGCTCGGTATCGCTGACCTTCCGGTCTCCATTGAACGTACCGAGTTCGAAATTGCCGAACGAGGCTTCGCCCGGGGATGGGTGACTCCACGTCCTGCCGAATCACCCCACGACACTCGCGTGGCCGTCGTGGGTAGCGGTCCAGCGGGTCTCGCCGCTGCACAACAATTGCAAAGAGCGGGGTATCAAGTCACCGTTTTTGAGCGACAAGAGAAGGTGGGTGGGCTTCTTCGTTACGGGATTCCCGAGTTCAAGATGGAAAAGTCAGTCATTGACCGACGATTGACGCAAATGCTCGACGAGGGCGTTGCCTTTCGCACAGGTGTGTCGGTCGGCACCAGCGGTGATATCTCGTTGGAGCAATTGCGTTCGGACTTCGACGCAGTCATCTTGGCGATTGGCTCCACACGGCCTCGAGAACTGCCATTACCCGGGCGAGAATTCGAAGGAATCATGCCCGCCATGGACTATCTCAAGCCCGCTAATCGGGTCCTCGAGGGCGTTGAGGCTCAAGAGTTCTACAGCGCACGAGATCGGCACGTGGTCATTCTGGGCGGCGGCGACACGGGCGCGGACTGCCTCGGGACAGCCCTGCGCCAAGGAGCGCGCTCCGTGACGCAACTCGAGATCATGCCGCAGCCTCCCGAGAGTCGCCCCGAAAGTCAACCGTGGCCCACCATGCCCCTGCTCTACAAAGTCACATCCGCCCACGAGGAAGGCGGTGTGCGGGACTACAACGTCGCCACGCAGAGATTCCTCGGAACACCTGATGGACACGTGCGCGCTCTCGAGGTCCAGCCCGCGAGTGGGGGAGAAGTCCGAGAGATTCTCGCCGATCTCGTGTTGATTGCGGCGGGATTTCTTGGTCCCGAGCTTGATTCGCTGAGCAGTGAGTCTCTTCCCACGACAGCGCGAGAATCGCTGCAGGTGAATTCCCACTGGCTCGTCGACGCGGGACGAGAAGACATCGGTCCATTGTTCGCCTGTGGCGACGCCGTGCGCGGACAGAGTCTGATCGTGTGGGCTCTGGCGGAAGGTCGCTCTGCGGCAGGCGGCGTTGACCGGTACCTGCGAGGGGGCGTCGCGCGCTTACCGGAACCACTCGCGCCATACGCCACGCCCTGGGATTCACCAGTTCGTTAACGAGCATTTTGTAGCATCAACAACACGTCAATTGAGGGGGTCACCGTGGAAAGCACTATGCAGGACGTGCCGTTGCTGATTAGCAGCATCGTTCGACACGGCGAGTGGTTGTACGCCAACAAGAAGGTCTTCACGATCACACCCGACGGCACGGAAGAAGCCACTTTTTACGAGATCTCGAAGCGAGCCGAGCGTCTCGCCGCGGCCCTTACCCGGCTCGGGGTCGAGCGTGGAGACCGCGTGGCAACCTTCCAGTGGAACAATCAGGCGCACATGGAGGCGTACCTCGCCGTTCCTTCGATGGGGGCCGTCCTCCACACCTTGAATATTCGGCTGTTTCCCGAGCAGTTGTCATTCATCGTGAATCACGCGGACGACAAAGTCATCATCGTCGACGGATCACTCATTCCGCTCTTAGCCAAGGTGCGTGATCAGCTCACCAACGTGCAGCACTTCATCGTCAAGGGTGCAGGTGACCGATCGCTCCTTGGCGACACTCTCGACTACGACGATCTTCTCGACGCTGAAGAGCCGGGCTTCGTTTGGCCCGAGGATCTTGACGAACGTAGTGCCGCAGCCATGTGTTACACGTCCGGAACGACCGGAAACCCGAAGGGCGTTGTCTATTCCCATCGCTCCATGTGGTTGCACTCGATGGCGTCGATGACCGCGAATTCCATTGGTTTTTCCGAAGCGGACCGGGGCCTGCTCATCGTGCCCATGTTCCACGTCAACGCGTGGGGCGCCGCGTACACGGCCTTTTTCGCCGGTGCCGAATTGATCATGCCGCAGATGTACCTTCAGGGTGAGCCCCTCGTGAAGATCATTCGAGAATTGAAGCCCACCGTGTCATTGGGTGTACCGACCGTGTGGAACGACGTCCTGCGCGTGGCCGCCGAGGATCCGACGGCCGACCTTTCGAGTTTGCGAACCATCGTCGCGGGCGGTTCCGCCGTACCACGCGTGATGATCGAGGCGTTCCGCGAGCACCACAATTTGAAGTTGATCCAGGGTTGGGGAATGACGGAAACGTCGCCGCTCGCGGCCGTATCGATCCCTCCACACGGAACACCGGTCAATCGTGAAATTGACTACCAGGTCAAAGCTGGTCGCATTGTGGCTGGCGTCGAGGTCAGGACAACTGCCGAAGACGGGACGGTTCTGCCGCACGACGGCGAATCAGTGGGTGAATTCGAGATTCGCGGACCCTGGATCACGGGTGCGTATTTTGGCGTGGACGATCCCGAGAAGTTCCGAGACGGGTGGTTGCGGACGGGTGACGTGGGCACGCTGGATGCCGAAGGTTTCATGGTCATCTCTGACCGCACGAAGGACGTCATCAAATCCGGTGGCGAGTGGATCAGTTCTGTGGAGCTCGAAAACGAAGTCATGGCGCACCCGGACGTCTTTGAAGCGGCCGTCGTGGCCGTGCCTGACGAAAAGTGGCAGGAACGCCCGCTGTGCTGCGTCGTGCTCAGTCCCGGCGCCGAAGTGACCGCCGAGGCGCTACGGGACTTTCTCGCCTCCCGCGTGGCGAAATGGTGGATTCCCGAGCGATGGAGCTTCATTGCGACCATCCCCAAGACCTCGGTCGGTAAATTCGACAAGAAGGTGCTGCGAGCGCAGTACGCCGCCAACGAGTTAGACGTCACCACTCTCTCGTGAATCAGGAACTAGAAGAGCTCGCCGCGGCGATTGACGCCATCAATGAGCGCGTCAGCGACCTGATGTACGAGGCGCTTCGATCACAAACGCGGAGCGAGGACGCACCGGGAGCCAAAGAACTCGAACGTCAACTCGCCAAAGTTCGCCGGGCACTCACCAAGGCAGAATCGACTTTGCGGGGCGTCGAAACCCCGGATAACGACTAGACGGTCCAGTCGTTGATGGCCGTGATCAGGCGACGCAGAAGTCCGTAGCTCTGACGATCAAAAGTGAACACCAGCCGCGGTAGATCAGGGACGTCGTTTGACTTCTTCTCGATGTCGAGAGCACTCGTGATCTCAAAATCACCGGCAGCGAGCAAGCCAGAGAATTGGTCCCGCAGCGCTTCGAACTGCGCGCCCGTTGGCGCCTGACGCAGTCGAATGACGGTGCGGTCCCCGACGTGACGAAGTGAATGGTAATTACGGTAGAAATGAGTGATCTCGTCGATGGCCGCGCTCGCCGAGGTGACAATGGTGAAAAAACCGTCGTCAGTGGAACTCACGTAGCCATCACTGACGACGCGCTCCTGAACGAAAGCCAGCCAGTCTCGCCAGTACGATCCATCGGGCGTATCGACGAGCACGACTGGCGCAGGGGATGCTTTACCCGTCTGCAACAGGGTAAGCAGCTCGAAGACCTCATCGAGGGTTCCAAATCCTCCTGGGAACACCGCAAACGCGCTCGATTCCTTGGTGAGCATGACTTTGCGTGTGAAGAAGTACCGCATTTCGATCAACTTGTCATCATCGATGATGAATTCGTTCGCGCCCTGCTCGAAGGGAAGTCGGATATTGACACCGAATGACCGCTCGCGGCCGGCACCCTGAATGCCCGCCGCCATGATGCCTGGCCCCGCGCCCGTGACCACCATCCAGCCCTCGCGAGCAATCTGCGCCGCGAAATCGTGCGCGAGTTGATACAGCGGTGACGTCGGCTTGGTTCGGGCCGACCCAAAGATGGTGACCTTCTTCTCGTCGCGATATGGAGCGAAGACCTCAAAGGCTTCGACCAACTCGCCCAGTGCCGTCTCGGCAATCTTCAAGTCGAGCGTGTCAGGATCCTGCGCCGCGAGAATCACGACGTTGTCAACGAGGCTGCGCATCAAGTCACGTCGCTGGCGACTCTGTTCAGGATGCTCCTCCAAAATGGCGGCAAGGAGTGCTTCGACCGCTGCGGCAGTAGAACTCATGCGGTGGCGTAGAGAGTCGTTCGCTGTCGGAGCGGACGTCCTAGGGGCTCGACCAAAGCTTCCAGTTGCGCCACGTCCATCTCTTGGCCGTGAGCCGCTCCCGCCGCGCGCGAGATGTTCTCTTCCATCAGCGTTCCGCCCAGGTCGTTGGCGCCGGCTGTCAGGATGCGACGGGCGCCTTCGACACCGGTCTTGACCCAGCTTGTTTGGATGTTGTCAATCAACGTCGCGTAGTGCAGTCGTCCCACGGCGTGCATCAGCAGGGTCTCACGGAAGGTCGGACCCTTGCGAGCGCGTCCACGTAAGAAGATGGGGGTAGCCATATGGACAAACGCCAGGGGCACGAACTCAGTAAATCCACCCGTTTCCTTCTGTAGGTCACGAGTACGGATCAGGTGGCGAGCCCACGCGTCGTATCCTTCCACCGCGCCGAACATGATCGTGATATTCGATCGCAGTCCCACGCTGTGGGCGGCACGATGAACGCTCAACCACTGTTCGGTATTGATCTTGTCCGGACAGAGTTCCGCACGAACATCGTCGTCCAGAATCTCAGCGGCGGTACCCGGCAAGGTCTTCAGACCCGCATCCCGCAGTCGCGCCAAATAGGTCTCGAGGTCCACGTCCAGCCGTCGCGCACCTTCGAAGACCTCGAGAGCGCTGAACGCGTGAATGTGAATCGTGGGGGAGCCGGCACGAACGGCGGCCACGACATCGATGTAGTAATCCCCGTCAAACTTGGGATGAATGCCGCCCTGCAAACAGACTTCGGTGGCACCCTTCTCCTCAGCCTCGCGCACGCGCTCACTGATCTCGTCAAGAGTCAGCAGGTAGGGGTCTCCGCGTAGGTTGAGCGAGAGCGGTCCTTTGGAAAAAGCACAGAATCGGCACTTGAAGGTGCACACGTTCGTGTAGTTGATGTTGCGATTGATGACGAAAGTCACGTCCTCGCCACTACGTTCCGCGCGCACGGCATCAGCTCGCTCAGCGATGGCGTCCACGTCGGCGCCCCGAGCGTTGAACAATGTCACGAGCTCCGATTCGGAAAAGTCGTAACCCGGCTCGTAGCGCTCCAGCAGGGAACGAACGTCGCTCGTCGCCGCCGTCAGACCTCGCGGCGCCGGTGGCGTCGTCTCACCGCCCGACAACCACTGATCGTCTCGCCCGTGCTGCGATCCGTCACTCAGAGCCAGAACCGCGGGTCGCACTGATTCGTCGAGGAACTCCGCGGCCCGACGAGCAAATTCTGGGTAGATCGTCAAACGCGGTACCAGCACCAACCCGTGTTGGTCCACTTCATTCCCGAGCGTTTCCACGGCCGGCCACGCGCGCTCGGGGTTGACGTGGTCCATGGTCACCGGGCTAATGCCGCCGAAGTCATCAATCCCGTACGCCAGAAGTTTCGCGGGATTTTCACTGAGATTCGGTGGCGCTTGCACGTGAATATCCGCCGGCAAAACAATGCGCGCCAGCGCGATCGTCCAGAGAAATTCCTCTTCGTCAGCCGCCGGCCAATCCTTCATGGCGGTTCTCGGCTTCGGAAGGAAGTTCTGAACAATGACTTCCTGGATGTGCCCGTGCTCGAAATGGGCGGCCGCGATGGCCTCCAGAGTTTCGAGGCGATCACGGCGTGTCTCGCCAATCCCGACCAGCAAACCGGTCGTGAACGGAATCTTTTGAGCACCCGCTGCTTGCAGTGTTGCCAATCTCCGTGACGGCACCTTGTCGGGGGCCAGACGATGTGCCTCGACGTCAGCGAGTGTTTCAAGCATCATGCCCTGCGACGCGGTCACCGTGCGCAGTTGCGCGAGTTCATGGGCGTATAGCGCCCCCGCGTTGGCGTGCGGGAGAAGACCAGTCGTGTGCAGAACGGCGCGAGCGGCCTCGGCGAGGTAATCGATCGTCGAGCGAAATCCGTGCCCGGCCAGCCACCGCGCCGCGTCGTCGTAGCGCAACTCGGGTCGCTCGCCGAGAGTAAAGAGTGCTTCGGAACAATGCGCGTCAGCCCCCGCCTGGGCGATGGCGAGCACTTCATCCATCGTGAGAAAGGGCGCCGGCAGATGGGCGGGTGCCTGCGCGAACGTGCAGTAACCACACCGATCACGGCACAGTTTCGTGAGGGGAATAAAGACCTTGGGCGAATAGGTCACCACGTTGCCGAAACTCGAACGGGCCTTCTCGTAGGCGATCGGGGCCAAGTCGCTGGCAGTCGCGTCCAAGTAGCGCAGAGGACCGGTGGAGACAGAGGTGGTCGGCATCACCTCATCGTAGGCTTAAAGTCCGAAAAGGGGAGCAACCTCGTTAAGATTATCGACGCGAAGTTCGATGACCGTGCGGCCCGCGCTGCGTAACGCAATGGCGTCGGCGTGAGCTTGAGCGGCGTGGAGATCGTGGAACGAGAATCGCCGTCCGGAGATTCTCTCCGGCGCGCTGCGGGGCTTCACCGACACTTGGATTGCCACCATCGAGGCGGGTCCACCCTTGTGGAGTTGACCGGTCGAATGGAGGAAGCGAGGCCCGATCGCCGCGGTGATCTTGGGGAATCGCTTCGAGAGCGTCTCACGAAGTGAGACGACTTCCTCGTCGAGATCAAGGGGACCAAAAACTTGTAGTGCCACGTAGGCAGCTTCATCGGCCCGATCGAGGTCCGCCAGGGGGACGTGTCGTTCGGGCGCCCACTCGTGGCTCTCGTTCAATCGAGCGTAGACATTTCGCTTGGCACCCTCTACGTCGGGTTGATTAAAGGGATCCACATTCATCGCCCAGGCCATGGCCGCAGTTTCGACGTGAAAGCGGTAGACATCACGAGCAACCGACCTGCGCTGCGGAGCAGTGGTGGCGTGCGGTCCCACGATCGGCACCACGCCACGTCCGTCTTTGCCGGTCGACTCGGCGACCAATTGCTCCAGCCACAGCTCGCCGCTGCCGGCGCTCGGCGCGCAGGCGAGCGAATACCAGTGCAGCGCGCTCTCGGGTTGCACTTTGGCGACACCATCGGCGAACCATTGCAGGAATTCGCCCTTTTCAATGGTCTGTGCAAATCCGGTCTCGATCAGTTCCTCGGCCGTCCAACCAGCCGCCAAGGCCGGGACGATGCCCGTGGCGGACAAGGCGCCAAAACGGCCTCCCGTATGGGGGTCGCCGTAGAAGAGTTCAGCGCCGAGCGAGCCGGCGAGCTCCGCGAGTCCGGTTCGCGGGTCGGTGATGATAGAGAGATCTCGAGGGTCGAGACCGTGCGACAACGCCCACGCCAAAGTGGTGATCGTTTCAATGGTGCCACCGGACTTCGATGCGGCAATGACGTTGACGTTGCGAAAATCGGTGGCCACAATCGAGTCGGGATTCGACGTGTCCAAGATGTCCAACGTGGACGAACCGATCAACGTCGCGAACATTCCGGCGGGCGATGCGGATCCGCCCATCCCGAGTAACACCGTGCGTTCGTGACGTGCGGGACGTGCGCGGTGCCACCGTTGGTCGAGTTCGCTCACACGTCCGGGCCACTGCGCCGCGTGTTGTAGCCATCCCAGCGACGTCGCCGCCGTGGATCCTTCGAACAAAGTGGCGTCAGCGTCCCAGAAACGAAGTCCGGCAATCTCGGCGTCCATGTGAATTAGCTCCGGTGCAACTTCGCTCCCACCGTGTCCAACAATTCACGGTACGAATCTTCGAAGGCCTTTACGCCGTCGTGTTCGAGTTGCGCCGTGAGGGCGTGAACATCAATGAGAGAACTCAACTGGTCAAATTGCGCGAGCATGTTCTGCCTCGTCGCGTCGTCACTGATCGCTACGGGATCGAAGGTTCCCGCACTAGAGAACATTTCTAAAGTTGCTTCGGGCATGGTGTTCACGGTCTCGTTAGCGATCAGAGGCACGACGTACAGTAGCGGGTCGTAATCCGGATTTTTGGTCGAGGTCGAAGCCCATAGCGGGCGCTGGACTTGGCCGCCCGAAGAAAGGATTTCTGCGGCGTCGGTGCGTTCAAAACGATCCAGGTAGAGCTGGTACGCCGAGGCCACCTGTGCATTGGCGCCGTGTCCTTTGAGGGCCGGATGAGCATCGAGCAGGGGGTCCGCCGCCGAGTCCACACGCGAGACAAAGAAGGACGCGACCGAGGCGATTCGCCGAGGATCATGACCTCGAACAATGGCCTCGCGAACGCCCAGAACGAATTCGTCCATCACCTGCGCGTACCGCTCCAGGGAGAAGATAAGCGTGACGTTGACACTGATGCCGCGCGCCAAAGTTTCACGAATGGCCCCGAGGCCCGCCACCGTGGCCGGAATCTTGATCATCACATTGTCACGCGCGACCCTTTGGGCCAATCGCGCGGCCGCGGCGACGGTTGCGGTGGTGTCGTAAGCGAGTCGGGGTGACACCTCCAGCGACACGTAGCCGTCCGTGTAGCGGCGCGCGCCGCTCGCAAACTCCCGCACCGACGCGGCATGCACGTTGGCCAGCACGTCGCAGGCGGACTGCACGTCGGCAATCGCGAGTTCTTCGAATAATTCTTCGGGCAGCGATGCGGACGAGGCCGCGATGGCCGTGTCGTACGCGCTCGAGGTGGCGAGCGCCTTGGCGAAGATCGCGGGGTTGGATGTCACGCCACGAACACCCCTATCGACCAACGCCGCCAGGGTGCCGTCTTCGAGCCAATCGCGTCGAATGTTGTCGATCCACGGGCTCTGCCCGTGTTCAAGGTAGAGCGAATCCAGTTTGGTCACTGCTCATCCTCCAGTTTGCGCGCAATATGCGCGGCCACGGCATCCGCCGTGATGTTGAAGTACTCAAAGACGTAACCGCCGGGCGCAGAAAGTCCGAAGGTGTCAATGCCAATCGCTTCGTCCGCGTAGCGGTACCACCCGAGAGTCGCTCCCGCCTCGACGGCAACCGTCGGATGCGACCGCGGCAGCACCGACGTGCGGTACTCGACGCTTTGATCTTCAAAGCAGGTCCAACACGGCATCGCGACCACTCGCACCGCGATGCCCAACTCGGCGAGCTGATCGGCGGCGGCGAGACACACGGAGACTTCCGAGCCCGTACCGATCAAGGTGCATCGCGCACCGACAGTTTCGCGCGCCACGTACGCGCCCCGGTGCGCATTCTCTTGTGACGCGGCTGCCGCCTCACCCTCGAGCACTGGTAGGTCCTGACGACTCAAGATGAGTGCGGTAGGAGCCATATCCGCGTCGGTCAGCAATTCGTGGACGAGATCCAAGGTCTCATTTCCGTCCGACGGTCGTACCACGTGCAGATGGGGCATCGCTCGTAGCGACATCAACTGCTCGACGGGTTGATGCGTCGGACCGTCTTCGCCCACGCCGATCGAGTCGTGGGTAAAGACGAACAACGTCGACGCGTGCGACAAAGCGGCGAGACGAATGGCGGGCCGGACGTAGTCACTGAAGACGAAGAACGTGGAACCCAGGGGACGCACGCCGCCGTGCAGCGACATGCCCACCATGATGGCGCCCATGGCGAACTCTCGAATGCCGTAGTAGATCTGTCGACCGTCGGGCGTGGGATGCGTGTGCTGGCGCGTGCCGGGTAGCACGACGCCCGTGTTGTCCGTCAGGTCCGCCGAACCCGCAATGATGCCTGACGCGTTGGACGCGACGGCGTCGAGCGCTCGTTGCAAGGCCTTACGAGTGGCCACCTTTGTTCCGGGTTCGTAACGCGGAGCCTCCGGGGCGTGTGGGTCAACGCCGTGGTGCACGAACTGCGTCCGCAGTGCCTCGCCGAGCGGTCCCGCAGCGGACATGCGTGCTTCCCACTGTTTCACCAATTCGCGCTCTTGCAGGGCGGCGACGAAGTGACGTGGCAGTTCGCTATCGAGCGTGAAGGGTGTCTGTTCGACGCCCAGGATCTCTTTGGTTTCCGCTATCGCCGCCGTTGAAAAAATGGTGCCGTGGGCTTCCTTGCGGTCGACCATGGTGGGGGAGGGGAAGCCGATGTGCGAGCGCAGGATCACGAGGGTCGGACGCTTCACTTCCGCGATGGCGTCGCTGCAGGCAGCTTCAATGGCCGTCACATTGGTGGCTTGCTCCCCAAGATCAATCACGTGCCACCCGTACGCTCGAAAGCGCCCGGCCGTATCGTCCCGCAACGCGAGTTCCGTACCACCGTCGATCGTGATGTGATTGTCGTCGTAGA
>Ga0208872_1000857_pt1 | contig 20466 bp, 19 predicted proteins | sample CryBogCBH12Aug08_FD_185508 | JGI IMG/M metagenome (GOLD analysis project Ga0208872, IMG submission 185508) | Freshwater microbial communities from Crystal Bog, Wisconsin, USA - CBH12Aug08 (SPAdes) | ecosystem: Environmental > Aquatic > Freshwater > Lake | place: Crystal Bog, Wisconsin, USA...
GACTCGCTCAACGTCGCTCCGACACACGACAGCACCGCGTCGCGCATGACCATAGTCACCCACGGTGACGAGGCCACGTTGGAGCAGATTGTCAAGCAGCTCAACAAGCTTCCCGACGTGCTCAAGGTGCAAAATTTCGCGGAAGGCGATTATGTGGATCGCGAACTGGTTCTCGTCAAAGTCTCCGTGGATTCCAAGTCCCGCGCCGAAGTGATGCAGATCACGGACATTTTCCGCGCCAAAATCGTGGACGTGCAGCCCAAGTCCCTGACCATCGAAATCACTGGAGCCGACAGTAAAATCGTCAAATTCCTCGACCTGATGACTTCCTTCGGCGTCCAGGAAGTCACACGCACCGGCAAGGCCGCTATGCCGCGCAAATAATTTTTACCCGAACCAATCAAATTTATGGCAAAAGTCTACACCGACAAAGACGCCGATCTCGGCGTGTTGAAAAACAAAACCCTCGCCGTCCTCGGCTTCGGCTCGCAGGGCCACGCCCACGCGCTGAACCTTAAGGACAGCGGCCTCAAGGTCATCATCGGCCTTTACGAGGGCAGCAAGTCCATTCCGGTTGCGAAGGAAAAAGGCTTCAAAGTCGTCACCACCGCTGAGGCCGTGAAGCAGGCCGACGTCATCATGGTCGCGCTGCCCGACACCAAGCAGGGCGCGTGCTACAAGAAGGACATCGAGCCGAACCTGACCGCCGGCAAAACGCTCGTGTTCACGCACGGCTTTTCGATTCATTTCAAGACCATCGTTCCGCCGAAGAACGTGAATATCATCATGGTCGCCCCGAAAGGCCCCGGCCACACCGTCCGCCGCCAATACGTCGAAGGCAAGGGCGTGCCGAGCTTGATCGCCATTTACCAGAACCCTGGCAAGGACGCGAAGAAGATCGCACTCGCCTGGGCCAAGGGCATCGGCGGCACCCGCGCCGGCGTCATCGAAACGAACTTCAAGGAAGAGACTGAAACCGATTTGTTCGGCGAACAAACGGTTCTCTGCGGCGGCGCGAGCGCGTTGGTGCAGGCGGGCTTTGAAGTGCTCGTCGAAGCCGGTTACTCGCCGGAAATGGCTTACTTCGAATGCTTGCATGAATTGAAATTGATTGCCGATTTGATGAACGAATCCGGCATCAGCGGCATGAGATTCTCCATTTCCGAAACCGCCAAGTGGGGCGACGTGAGCGTCGGACCGAAGATTATTGACGCCAGCGTCAAGAAACGCATGGCGGCGGCGTTGAAAGACATTCAGTCCGGCAAGTTCGCCAAAGACTGGGTCAAGGAATACGAAGGCGGCTACAAACGCTATAATGCTTTGCTCAAGAAAGGCGAAGCGCATCCGATTGAAAAGACAGGCGCCAAACTCCGCGCGCTCATGCCGTGGATGGGCAAGAAGAACATCAAGGGCGCACAAGCTGCTTACTGATTGACGATTCACAACCAAAAGCCGCTGGGAAATTCCCGGCGGCTTTTTTATTTCCACCCAAAGCCGCAGTTGAACTGAACGCGCGCATCGGCTATTCTGTTTCGATTATGACGTTGACTGAAAAACTTCTCGCCCGCGCGTCTGGCAAGGCCAGCGTGCAGGCCGGCGACAACATCTGGGTGAACGCCGACGTGCTCATGACGCACGACGTTTGCGGGCCGGGCACCATCGGCGTGTTCAAGCGCGAGTTCGGCAAGACCGCGAAGGTCTGGGACAAAAACAAAATCGTCATCATCCCCGACCATTACATCTTCACCGCCGACTCGAAGTCGAACCGCAACGTGGACATCCTCCGCGAATTCGCCGGCGAACAAGGCTTGCCGTATTTCTACGACGTCATTGATGACCCGAAAGGGCATTGGGTTTATGACGCCGTGAAGGGCAACATGAAGCGCCAATACGGTTCGCGCTACGCGGGCGTCTGTCACGCGGCGTTGCCGGCCAAGGGCCACACGCGTCCCGGCGAAGTGCTCTTCGGCACGGACTCGCACACCTGCATGGCGGGCGCGTTCAACCAATTCGCCACCGGCATCGGCAACACCGACGCGGGTTTCGTGATGGGCACCGGTAAATTGCTCATCAAGGTGCCCGAGACGATGCGCTTCCGCCTCGAAGGCAAGTTGCAGCCCGGCGTGATGGCGAAGGACATCATCCTGCATTGCATCGGCGAAATCGGTTTCGACGGCGCGACCTACCGCGCGATGCAGTTCGACGGCGAAGGCGCGAAGACGCTTTCAATGGACGACCGCATGACGATTGCCAACATGGCCATCGAGGCCGGCGGCAAGAACGGCATTTTTGAATTCGATTCGCGCACCGCCGAATACGTGGATGCGCGCGTCAAGTTGAATGGCACAAAGAGCAGTTACCAGCCGGTGGAGGCCGACAAGGACCAGAAGTTCGTCTATGAACTCGTGGTGGACTTGAGCAAGCTTGAGCCGACCGTCGCGTGCCATCCCGATCCGGGCCAGCGCAAAAAGGCGAAGGAGATGAACCAGCCGCTCGACCGCGCCTACGTCGGCTCCTGCACCGGCGGCAAGACGAGCGACTTCGTGGAGTTCGCGCGCGTTTTGCGCGGCAAGAAGGTGGTCATCGACACCTTCGGCGTGCCCGCGACGCCGGACATCGTCAACGATTTGCAGACGACGTATTGGGGCAACGACACGATTTGGAAAATCCTCGTGGACGCCGGCGTGCAGATGACCGAGAACGCCGGTTGCGCCGCGTGCCTTGGCGGGCCGGTGGACACATTCGGCCGCATCAACAAATCCGGCATCAATTGCATCAGCGCGACGAACCGCAACTTCCCCGGCCGCATGGGCGACAAGGAATCGAAGGTGTTCCTCGCGTCCCCGGCGACGGTCGCCGCGAGCGCGCTGACCGGCAAGGTCACTGACCCGCGCGAGTATTTAGGGAATTAAATTGCCCGCAGAAACAATTTCACCGCTTGTGCGCGCATCGCCCAAGCGGTGATTTTATTTAGGAATAAATTTATTTCACCAGCGCGGCGCCTGGCAGATAGACGGTGAAGGTCGTGCCTTCGCCGGCGACGGTGTGGACGTGGAGCGCGCCGTTGGCGGCCTTGACGAGGCGTTGCACGATGTTCAGCCCAAGGCCGGTGCCCTGGCGCGGACCTTTCGTGGTGAAATACGGATCGAAGATTTTCGGCAGCACCACGGCGGGAATGCCGGGGCCGGTGTCGCGCACCCAGAGTTTCACCAGCGGCGGCGTGTTGCTCATGCTCTCAATGTTGAGCAGCCGGTCGGCGGTGCCATCCTTGAAGCGTGTCAAATCCAGCGGCGCGTTAATGACTTCGCCGCCGATCTCCACGCGATGCGGCTGCGGCGTGCATTGGAAGGCGTTGACGGCGAGGTTCAGCAAAATCTGGATGAGGTCGGTGCCGTTGATGCGGACGGAAATCTCGTCGGCGAGCGGCGTGAGGCGAAATTCGTTGTCCTGCAAGCTCGGATGCACGCGCACCAGCTGCTCGAGGTCGTGCAACAACACATTGACGCTGGCGGAAACGGCGTCGCTGCTCTGCTGCCGGAGAAAACCGAGGTAGCGCCGCTGGATTTCGATGCAGTTGCTCATCTGCCGTTCGACGGAGACGAGACGTTCCTTGATGAATTCCAGATCCTGCACCTCGAGCTTCGGCTTTTGGTTGAGCTTCTGGTTCAGCAATTGCACGAAACCAAAACTGACCGAGAGCGGGCCGTTGATGTCATGGATGATGCTGGCGTAAATATCGCCGCGCGTCTGCGCGATTTGTTCCTCGACGCGCTGGTTCTGCAACTCCGTGAGCAGTTCATGGACTTTTTCGGCGCTGTTGTGGATTTCGCTTTCCAACACGCGCCGCTGCATCGCCTGGTTCACCGCGCCGCGGATGGTGCCCAAATCGAACGGCTTGTTGATGTAGTCGCAGGCGCGCAAACGCAGCGCCTGGCGCATCGTGTCGGTCGTTTCAAACGCCGTGATCATGATGGCCTCGAGGTTCGGCCGCACGAACCGGAGCCGTTCCAGCACTTCGATGCCGGACATGCCGGCCATGCGGATGTCGAGAATGGCGACGTCAATTTCGTTCTGCTGCGCGAGCTCAATGGCCTTCGGGCCGTCATCCGCCAGCAGCAAATCATACTGATCCTTGAAAATCAGCTTGAGCGACATGCGCGGCCCTTCTTCATCGTCCACGATGAGCACCGTGCCGCGCCGTTTCGGAGCCGGCGTGGCGGCGATAAGTTCGGAGATGGCTTGGCTGGCTTGCACCAGCGGGTCAACGGTCGCAGACATAATCCGACGAAACTAACGCAATAAAAATCCGTCTCAAGCAGAAAGCGTCCGGCGCAGCCACTCCAAAGCCTGCGTCGCCGTCACCTGCTTGAACGTCGCGCGGTCCCAGACGTTGAGGAATTTTTTGACCTCCACACCCGCCGCCGAGGCGAGCGCGATGAACACCGTGCCTACCGGTTTTTCCGGCGTGCCGCCCGCGGGCCCGGCGATGCCGGTCATAGCGATGGCCAAATCGGAGCCGAATTTGCCCCGCGCACCCACGGCCATTTCGCGCGCCACGGCTTCGCTCACCGCGCCGTGCGCCGCGAGCGTTTCCGCGCGCACGCCGAGAAACTTTTCCTTCGCGGCATTGGCATAGCTCACCATGCCGCCGAGAAAAATTTCCGACGCGCCCGGCACGTCCGTGATGCGGTTGGCCAGCAGGCCGCCGGTGCAGGATTCCGCCACCGCCAGCGTCTTTTGCTTTTGCCTGAGCAGTTTTACGACGACCTGCTCAATCTCTTCATCGTCGCGGCCAAAAATATTTTCGCCCAATATCCGCTGCACCACCGCCTCGGCTTCAGCCGCGAGATTTTCGGCCGCCGCGCCGCTGGCGACGAGCCGCACGTCCACCGCGCCGGGCCGCGCGCAATAGCCAACCTCCAGGCCGCGCGCCACCAACGGCTGCAAATCCGCCTCGACAAATTCCTGCACGCGCGATTCGCCGATGCCGGTCGTGAGCAACGTGCGGCAGACGAAAATTTCATCCGCAAATTCCCGCTTCAGCAACGGCACCACAAACGTGTCAAACATCGGCCGCAACTCGCGCGGCGGGCCGGGCAGCATCAAGAGCCATTGGGAATTTCCCATTTCCAATTTCCCATTTCCAATTTCCATCGCCAGCCCCGGCGCGGTTCCTGTTTGATTCAAGAAAACTTCCGCGCCTTCGGGCACCAAGGTCTCCACGTCGGTTTTTTGCGGGCGCGGGCGGCCGCGCTTGGTAAAGAAATTCTCGATGTGCGCCAGAACTTCTTTGTTTGCAATTAATTTTTTGCCGAGCAATTCCGCGATCAATTCGCGCGTGAGGTCGTCGGAGGTCGGGCCGAGGCCGCCGGTGGTGATGATCAGGTCCGCGCGGCCAAAGGCTTCGCGCACGGCTTTCTGAATTTCGCTGCCGGTGTCCGCGATGGCCACCTGCCGCGTGACGACGTGGCCGAGGTCGGCGAGCCGGCGGCAAAGCCATTGCTGATGAGTGTTCAGCACGCGGCCCAGCATCAGTTCGCTGCCGGTGTTGACGATTTCGACGTTCATAATTGCGAAGAAGAAACCACGGAATACCCAAAAGACACGAAAGAAAAATCCGTTTCGCGTCTTTTGGTTGTTTCGTGGTTAATAAATCACGGCTTTGGCGCCTTGGGTTTTGGCTTGCGCGCATCGGCGGTGAAGCTGCCCAGCAGATAGCTCTTCTCCGCGTCCGGCGTGCAGAGCCAGATTTTCCCCGGCAGCTTGTTGTTCGCCAGCGCGCCAAACTCCAGTCGCATCGCGTAGCCGCTGTCGTAATTGTCCTTTTGCACCGCGCCGGCGGCGTCCTTCCAACGCAGGGAAACCTTCGCCGCCTTGTCCGCGTCGCTGGTCACGTTGAGGATCTGGCCGGACAACGCCTCCGCCAGCGCGCCGCCGAAATTGATTTGCACGCCGAACTCCACCGAACCGCGCGTGCCCTGACGCAGCGTCAACGTGCCGTTTTGGAAGGAGGCGCGCTCGATGATGAAATCCAGCCCGTGGATGCGGCCCGCCGCCGGTGTGTCGGGAATGGCGTTGGTAGTGAGCACGAGCATCCAGTTCGTGTCGCTGGCCGGCGGCGCGGGCGGCGGTTTCGGCGGCTCGGTCTTTTTGACCGGGGTGGCGACGGTGACCGGCGGTGGCGTCGCATGTTTGGCGTGATAAACGAAGAATCCGCCCGCGCCCGCCACGGCTAAGAGTGCCAGCGCGATGACGATGGCGAGCGGAAAACTCTTTTCCGGCGTCGCGGCTGCCGGCGTGTCCAAGCCGCGCACGGAAATCTTTTTCTCGGAAACCTTCGTGCCGGTGAGGATGAACTTGGCGTCGGCCGTGGGCGCCTGCGGCGCAGTAATCTTTTGGAAGCATGTGGGGCACTCCATCACGGAGCCACCCTGCGAAACGTCGCACATCATGTGCTGGCCGCACACGGGACAGGCAAATTTGAATTCGCTCATGCTGCGGTGTCAACATTTCACACTACACGCAATTCGGCAATCCACAATTTTCACGACCCCGCCGCAAAAAATGTGTTCAACCGCGCCAAACTGTGCTTTTAATGTGGCAACAACTATGAACAAAAAATCTCCCGTTTCCCGCAGCGGCCGTTTCGCGGGCGGCCCCGCCGCCGACGTCGCGCAATTCACCGAATCCATTTCCTTCGATTGGCGCTTGTGGCAACACGACATCCAGGGCTCCCTCGCGCACGCGACGATGCTCCAGAAAATCGGCGTGCTGAAGCCAAACGAATTGAGCGCCATCACCAGAGGCTTGAAACAAATCGGCAAGGAAATCGCCGCCGGAAAGTTTTCGTGGAAGCCCGAACTCGAAGACGTCCACATGAACATCGAGGCGGAACTGACCCGACGCGTGCCCGCCGGCGCGAAGCTCCACACCGCCCGCTCCCGCAACGACCAGGTCGCGCTCGACGTGCGGCTCTGGCTGCGCGATGAAATCACCGCACTGCTCAAGGAAATCGCCGATTTGCAGCGCGCCCTGGTCGCGCTCGGCGAGAAAAATGCCGAGGTCATCATTCCCGGCTACACCCACATGCAACGCGCGCAGCCCGTCTATCTCGCGCACCATTTGCTCGCCTACGTTGAGATGCTGGAACGCGATTGCGAGCGCCTCTGGGACTGCCACTCGCGCGTGAACGTCTGCCCGCTCGGCAGCGGCGCCATCGCCGGTTCCACCTTGCCGCTCGACCGCAAGCTGGTCGCCAAGCTGCTTGGTTTTGTGAATGCCAGCGGCGAAGTCCAGCTCACGCAAAATTCCATGGACGCCGTCAGCGACCGCGATTTCGCCGTGGAATTCTGCGCTGCCGCCGCATTGCTGGCCGTTCACATTTCGCGGCTCGCGGAAGACGTGATTCTTTGGGCCGGCGCGGAATTTAATTTCATCCGGATCGCCGACGCCTACACCACCGGCTCGTCGCTGATGCCGCAGAAGAAAAATCCCGACATCGCCGAGCTGGCGCGCGGCAAGACCGGCCGCGTCTTCGGCAACCTGATGTCGCTGCTCACGCTGCTAAAAGGTTTGCCGATGACCTACAACCGCGATTTGCAGGAGGACAAGGAACGCCTCTTCGACACCGCCGACACCGTGCGCGCGACCACGCGGCTCATGGCCGCAATGTTGTCGCACACGCTGGTGAACAAGCTGGCCTGCGGCACGGCGGCGGCCGACCCGGCGCTGCTGGCGACCGACCTGGCGGATTATCTCGTGCGCAAAGGGATGCCGTTCCGGCAGGCGCATCATGTGGTGGGCGCGGTGGTGGCACTGGCGGAGCGAAGCTTCAAACCCCTGAACGGCCTCACACTCGCGGATCTGCAAGAGATTGATAAAACCTTTGGCCGCGACGCGCTGGGCGTGTTCAACCTGAAAACGGCGATGGCGAAACGCAACCTGACCGGCGCCCCGGGCACGAAGGAAGTTGCGAAGCAACTGGCCCGCTGGCGGGAACAGCTTTCTTGATTTCGTGAACATTACGCTCAACGAATTGTTGAAGCAAACGTCGCGCTCGTTTTACCTGACGCTGCGCGTGCTGCCCGCCGCCGTGCGCCCGCAAATCGGCCTGGCCTACCTGCTCGCCCGCACCACGGACACCATCGCGGACACGGAAATTTTGCCGGTGGCGCAACGGCTGGACGCGCTCCAAAAATTGCGCGAACGGATTCTCGGCCAAACTTCCACCCCGCTGCGTTTCGGCGAACTGGCCCGGCAGCAAGGCGAGCCGGCGGAGAAAGTTTTGCTGGAACGGGTCGAGGACGCGCTGGCGGCGTTGAAAGAATTTTCAGCGGCGGATGTGAAATTGATTCGCGAAGTGCTGGGGACCATCACGAGCGGTCAGGAGCTGGACCTGCGGCGGTTCGGTGGCAGCGCCCCGGGCCAGCAATCCAATCAAAAAATAATTTCCCTCCAAACGGCAGCGGAGCTGGATGATTACACGTATCGCGTGGCCGGCTGTGTGGGCGAGTTCTGGACGAAGATTTGCCGCGCGCATCTTTTTCCCGATGCGCGGCTGGATGAAAAACAATTCATCACGGACGGCATCCGGTTCGGCAAGGGTTTGCAGCTGGTGAATATTTTGCGCGACCTGCCGGCAGATTTGAAAAACGGTCGCTGCTATCTGCCCACGCAACGGCTCGAGGAGGCGAAGCTGTTGCCGGAGACGCTGCTCTCGCCGGTGAACGAGGCGAAGTTCCTGCCGCTGTATCGCGAGCAGCTGGCCAAGGCGGAGGCGCATCTGGCCGCGGGCTGGCGCTACACGAACACGTTGCCGTTCGGGCAATTTCGCGTGCGGTTGGCGTGCGCGTGGCCGATTCTCATCGGCGTGCGGACACTTGCCAAGCTGCGCGGCGCGGGCGTGATCGAGCTGTCGCAGCGCGTGAAAGTGTCGCGCGGCGAGGTGCGCGGCATAATTTTCCGGTCGCTGGTGGCCAGCCCGTTCCCGCCGGCATGGCGGAAATTGTATGCGCCGGCTGGAAATGCAGTTGATTCGCGGGCGGAATTGGCGTAAGAAGTCGCCATGCAGATTCCCAAAGTTTCCCTTTTGATTTGCGCCGTCGCCCTGAGCGGCAGTTTGACCTTGTGCGCTCAAGATACTCCCGCCCAAGCCGCCGCCCGCGCGGCGTTGCTGGAAAAGATGAACGAGTTGCAGGCGAATCCGCCGGCCGAAACCACGGCACCCGCGCCGGAAGCCGCCGCGCCGGAAGCCGCCGCGCCCGTAGCCACGCCCGCCGCTGCCGGCACGGTTTCCGTGGTGGAAACGCCGGACGAAAATGCCGCCACGCCGGATGTTGCCAGCGCCACGGCCGCCGCCCAAAAAGCCCAGCTTGAAGCCCAACAGGCCCAGTCCGCCGCCGCCCAAGCGCAAGCGACGGTGCAGGCGCATGCCCAAGCCGCCGCCCAAGCGCAGGCCGCTGCGGAAAATCAGGCGCAGACCGTGAAACAATTGCAGGTGCTGGCCGAGGAGGCCAAAGCGAAGGCAGAAAAAGCCGCCAGCGATGCCCAGGCCCAAGCGCAAGCCGTCACGGAGTTGCAGAAAGAAGCCGAAGCCGCCGCCAAGGCCCAGACCGAAGCCAAGAAAATTCAAGCCGCCGCCGCGCTTTCCGATGCCGATGCGCAAGCCAAGGCCAAAGCCGTCGCGCAGCAAAAGCTGGACGCCGCCGTCCAGGCCCAAACCGAGGCCCAAAAAACCGCCGATGCCGCGGCCCAGGCGCAAGCCGAGGCGGTGAAGGCAAAACAGGCCGCTGAACAAGCCTCTGCCGAAGCCGAGGCGAAGGTGCAAGCCGTGGCCAACGCCAAAAAACAATCCGAGGACGTGACCAAGGCGCAAGCCGCCGCCGCTGAAGCCCAAGCCGCCGCCGCCCGCGCGGACTCCGCCGCGCAAGCCCAGGCCCAAGCCCAGGCCGAGAACGAGCAGAAGGCAAAACTGGAAGCGGATGCCGCCCAGCAAGCCAAAACCGAAGCTGAGAAGTTGAAACAGATTTCCGATCAGGCCACCGCTCAGGCGCAGGCCAAAGCTCAAGTTGCCGCCGAGGCTAAACAAGCTGCATTGCTCGCCGAACAGAAACGCGCTGCCGCCGAGGCTCAAGCCCGCGCGGAAGCCAAGGCCAAAGCGGAAGCGGCTGCTAAATTAAAAGCGCAGCAGGAAGCCGAAGCCCGCGCCAAAGCCGAGGCGGAAGCCCAAGCCCAGGCCCAGGCGCAAAAGGAAGCAGAAGCCAAAAAGGCGGCGCAACTCGCTGAGCAAAAACGCGCGGAAGCGGCCGCCCAAGCCCAAGCCAAAGCCGAAGCGGCTGCCAAAGTGAAAGCACAGAAGGAAGCCGACGCCAAACAGGCCGCCATTCTCGCCGAGAAAAAGCGCTTGGAGGCGGAAGCCAAGAAACAGGCCGTGCTGGAGGCGCAAAAGCGCGCCGCGACTTCCCCCGCCGCCACGGCGGCGGTCAACGCGCCCGCCAAGGAACTGGGCTTGAAACAGCTTGATGCCCCGGCCCTGCCGATTTCCCAAGCTAAACAAGACAAGCTCGCGGCGTTGCTCCAGCTTTACAAGGCCGACAAGTTGTCGCCGGAAGATTACCAGACCCAGCGCAGCGCCATTCTCGCGGAACCTTAAAAAGATTTTAGTTCAAAACCCGCCGGAATTTTCCGGCGGGTTTTTTGCTTTTACCAACCTTGAACTTTCGCCGGTTGACACTAAAATACCGCCTTTATGCATAGCTTCCGTTACGTCGGGAAAAATTTGTTTTGCGAAGGTGTGAGCGTGGACGCGCTCGCCAAAAAATTCGGCACGCCGCTCTACGTCTATTCGCAGGCGACGCTGGAGGATCATTTTCAAAAATTGGATTCCGCGCTCGCGCCGCTCGACCACCTCGTCTGCTTTGCGATGAAGGCGAACTCCAACCTTTCCGTAATGCGCACGCTGGCGAATCGCGGCAGCGGTTTCGACGTGGTGAGCGCAGGCGAATTGCAGCGGGTCATCGCGGCGGGCGGCGATCCGAAGAAGTGTGTGTTCGCCGGCGTGGCGAAATCGGCGGCGGAAATTGAATTTGCGCTGCGCAAGGGGATTTACTCCTTCAACTGCGAAAGCGAGCCGGAAATTTTGCGCATCAACAAGGTGGCGGCGCGTTTGAAAAAACGCGCGCCCATCGCTGTGCGCATCAATCCGAATGTGTCGGCCAAGACGCATTCCAAAATCACCACCGGCACTTACGAAAACAAATTTGGCATCCAGTTCGAGCACGTCGAGGCAATTTACGCTCGCGCGAGCAAACTGAAAAATATCTGGCTGCGCGGCGTGCAAATGCACATCGGCTCGCAGCTCACGGACGTGACGCCTTACGAACTGGCGGTGAAAAAAGTTCTGCCGCTCGTGAAAAAACTGGCAGCAAAATACAAACTGGAATTTTTCAGCCCCGGCGGCGGCTTGGGTATTATTTACAATCCTGCGCTCGCCAGCGGTTCCGCCGCGTGGTGGAAATCGTCTGCCGCGAAGGGCATTTTGACGCCGGCCAGCTACGCAGAAAAATTGCTGCCGCTGCTGAAGCCGCTGGGCTTGAAGATTCTCATCGAGCCGGGCCGTTTTATTGTTGGCAATGCCGGCGCGCTCGTCACGCAGGTGGAATATGTGAAGCGCACGGGCAAAAAGAATTTCGTCATCGTGGACGCCGCGATGAATGACCTCATCCGCCCGGCGTTTTACGATTCCTACCACGAAATCGTGCCGGTCGTGAACAAAGGCGGCGCGACAGTTTCATCCGACGTCGTCGGCGGCATCTGCGAGTCCGGCGATTATTTCTGCAAAGACCGCCCGCTGGCGAAAATCGGCGAGGGCGACCGGTTAGCATTGTTGAGTGCCGGCGCCTATGGTTTCGTGATGGCCAGCACCTACAACACGCGGCCGCTGGCGGCGGAAGTTTTGGTCAACGGCAAAAAATTTGCCGTCGCGCGCGAACGCCAAAAAGTAAAAGATATTTGGGCGGACGAAAAAGTTGTGGCATGGTTGAAGTAAGATTGTGAGCGAAGAAACTTCCATCGCGGCATATTGGTCGGACGGCATGAACGAAGCCGGCCTTGCCGACTGGGCGCGGCGGCTGCGCGCGCGGTTGCCGGCGAAAACTGTTTCGCTTGGACTCGTGTTCATGTCGCCAAAGTTTTTTCCGCAAGCGGAACAGGTTTTGGAAATTCTCCGGCTGCACGCGCAGATTCCGCTGCTCGCCGGCTGCTCCGGCGGCGGCCTCGTTGCAAATTCCGAAGAACTCGAAAGCGCCGGCGGCCTGGTGCTGGCGCTCTATTCGCTACCCGGCGCAAAACTGAAAGGCGTCCGTTTTACGCAGGAACAGGTCGAGGCGGCGGACGGCGAAAATTATTGGCCGGTGGAAAATGGCCTGACCAAGGAACAGGTCAACGGCTGGCTGGCGTTCATTGACCCGTTTCATTTGGACGCGGAAAGCTGGTTGCGGTCATGGAACAAAAACTATTCCGGCACGCCGGTCTTTGGCGGCCTGGCCAGCGGCAATTTCCCCGAACCGCTCGCGCAGGTTTATCTCGACGGCGAGGTGTTTGAGGATGGCGGCGTGGCCATCGCGGTCGGCGGCGAGGTGGCTTTGGCAGGCGTGATTTCGCAAGGCTGCACGCCCATCGGCGAGGCGTGGACGCTAACGCGCGTCGAGCAAAACCTCATCCGCAACATCGCCAACCGGCCCGCGTATGCCGTGCTGTCAGAGACGGTGCAAAACCTGCCGCCGGAAGAGCAGCGCAAGGTGCAGGGCAACCTCCACATTGGCCTCGTCGTGAACGAATACCTCGACGAATTTCATCGCGGTGATTTTCTCGTGCGCAACCTGCTTGGCGGCGACCCGAATTCCGGCGTGCTGCAGGTCGGCGCGTTGCCGCGGATGGGTCAGACCATCCAGTTTCAACGCCGCGATGCCGCCGCGGCGGCGGAGGACTTGGCGGAATTGCTTGCAGACGAAAAAACGCGGCTCGCTGGGACGGAAATTTATGGCGGCTGCCTCTTTTGTTGCAATGGTCGCGGCAAAAACTTGTTCGGCCGGCCCAGCCACGATTCGGAACTGGTGCAGACGCATTTCGGCCCGACGGGTATCGCCGGATTTTTCTGCAACGGCGAAATCGGCCCCATCGGCGACAAGAATTTTCTCCATGGTTTCACGGCTTCGCTGGCGCTCTTTGTGAAGAAGTCAGCGTAATTCGCCATTGCTTTTGGCGGCCAAGCCGCCATCCTCACCGGACAATTTGTGCCAGACGAACAATCCAATCTGAATTCGCCACGTCGCTCCGACGGCAATCGCCGCCGTGGTCGCCGAGGTGGTCGCAGCCGCAGCCGCAGTCCGCGCCCGGCAGCGGAAAAAGCGCCTGCGGAAATAATTTCTCCGGCGCCGAAGACCATTGAAACCGGCAGCGAAACCGCCGCGCCGCTGGAATCGCCCGAAACGACGCACCCGGAACACGACGCCGAACCGACTGGCGGTTTTCGCGAACCACATCCGGAAACCCCCGAAGGTTTCCACGCGCATGAGGACGCGCCGCCCGCCGCGCCGCACGAGCCAGAACCGGTTGCCGAGGCTGCGCCCGAACGCCCGCGCGAGCCACGCCGCGAACAAAGGCACGATGACCGCCGCGATGACCGCCGCGACGAGCGGCGCAACGAACGTCCGCCGCAACCGCCGGCGCGCATTCCGGTCAGCCAGCGCCAATGGATCAAGCCCGCAGACTTTCGCCCCGCCGAGCCGACCGCCATAACGCAAGCTGTTGAACACGCTATGTTCATCGCCACGGCGCTGAAGGAATTGCACGATCAGATGGACGAAGTTTTGGAACTCGTCGAGATTGCCGAGCGTCAGAAAATCGCCGATGAGCGTGAACTCGAAGAGTTGCGCCGCGCGCTGCGCCGCATTCAGCCGCAACGTCAGCCGCCGCCGCATCAGCAGCCGCACCACCAGCCACCGCCGCGCCAGCAGCCGCGCCGCGACGAGCCGCGGCCACCGCAGCCGCCGCGCGAGCAGATCGAAAAATCTGAGAAGCCGCCTTCAGATACGGAACCGCAGCCGCCGGTGGAATAAAAAACTTTCCGCGCCGTGAACCTCGCGGAAAAACAACAGCAACTCACCGCCACGCTGACCGCGCTGAAAAACGGGCAAGACCGTCTGGCTTTGCTCGTTGAACACGCAAAAAAACTCCCGCCGCTCCCGCCGGCACAGCGCGTGGAAGAAAATTTGATTCCCGGCTGTCTCGCAAAACTCTGGTTCGTTGCCGAATTCCGCGACGGCAACGGTTATTTCGCCTGCGATTCCGATTCGCTCGTCGTCAAGGCCGTCGCCGGTTTGCTCTCCGAATTTTACAGCGGCCACGCGCCAGTGGAAATTCTGGCACATGACCCGCAATTTCTTGCGCCGCTCGGCATCACGCAGCACCTCACCCCCAACCGCCGCAACGCGCTCGCCAAAGTCTGGGAACGCATCCGGCAGTTTGCCGAGGCCAATGCGAAATGAAATTTTACGACGCACACAATCACTTGCAGGACGACCGGTTTTCTGGCCGGCAAACAGAATTGTTGGCCGCTTGCGAAAAGGCCGGCATCAAAAGAATGGTGGTGAATGGCGCGTGCGAGAAGGATTGGCCGCAGGTTTTGCAACTGGCGCGGGAAAATCAAATGGTGCTGCCGAGTTTTGGCTATCATCCGTGGTATCTGCATGAACTTACGCCGGATTGGCTGGCAAATCTAAAAAAATTTCTCGACGCCGTTCCCAGTGCTGTCGGGGAAATTGGTCTTGATCGCTGGAAACCGGATTTGCCTTACGCCGGTCAGGAGGAAGCTTTTCTCGCGCAGCTTCAGGTTGCTGCCGGGCGAAATCTGCCGGTGAGCATCCACTGTTTGCAGGCGTGGGGCCGCTTGCTGGAACTGCTCCAAAGCCATCCGCGGCCGGCGTGCGGCTTTGTGCTTCACAGCTTTGGCGGGCCGGCGGAGATGATTTCCGCGTTCGCCAAGCTCGGCGCGTATTTCAGTTTTCCCGGCTACTTTTTGCACGAGCGTAAATGGAAACAGCGCGCAGCTTTCAAAAATGTTCCGCCGGACCGGTTGCTGGTTGAAACCGATGCGCCAGACCAGCCTTTGCCAGCGGCAAATATTTTAGTTCGACTCGCTGATGGAAATGCCAAGCCAGTGAATCATCCAGCCAATCTGCCCGCCGTTTATGCCGGCCTCGCCGCGATTTTTCGAATAAAAACGGAATCGCTCGCGGCGCTGGTAGAAGAAAATTTTTTACGCTTGTTCGGGAATTTATAAATCAGCTTGCCACGATTTTTTGCACCATGACACCCGCCGCTGCAAAACCGAAGGCGCCGGTGACAAACGTCGCCGAGCCGAGGCCGCCGTTGCAATTCAGCCGCGTGCCATCTTCTGCCGCCGAACGCATTTCGCAGACCGAGCCGTCCGCCTGCAGAAAGACAGTGCGTTCCACCGAATAAACGCACGGCACATCCATCGCCTGTTGCCCGGTGGGAAAACCGTGTTCCTGACGCAAACGCCGGCGCACTTCCGCCAGCAATTTGTCGTGGCTTGCCTGGGACAGGTCGCCGACGCGCACGGCGGTCAACTCACGCCGTCCGCCCGCGCCACCGGAGGTGATGACGGGCATTTTTTTTTCTCGGCAACGCACCAATAGCAAAACTTTGTTCGTCACGTCGTCAATCGCATCGAGGATGAAATCAAAATTTTCCGCGAGCAATTCAGCGGCGGTTTGTTCATTGAAAAAATTTTGCACTGCCGTCACACGGCATTCAGGATTGATAGCGCGGATGCGCTCGGCCATGACTTCGACTTTTGCGCGACCGATGGTTTCGGTGAGCGCGTGCAGTTGGCGGTTGATGTTCGTCACGCAAACTTCGTCCAAGTCCACCAGCGTCAGGGCGCCGACGCCGGAGCGGGCGAGCGCTTCCGCTGCCCATGTGCCGACACCGCCAATGCCAACAACGCAGACGTGCGCGGCGCGGAGTTTTTCCAAGCCGATTTTGCCGTAAAGCCGCGCAATGCCGCCGAATCTGGTTTCAAAATCGCTCATGCGAAATTGAATTATGAAGGATGAATGCAGAATGATGAAGCGGAAAACGGCCACGCGGCGATGGTCTTATTTTTATCTCCAGAAACTATAACTGCCACGGGCCGGACATAATTTACATCTGCAAAGGCAGCCTGGTAGCTGCTGGCAGTTTGGAACCAAACCCTGAATAATTTTGCGTTCAAACATCCTAGAGTGATAATTTGTTCCGATTAGAAATTCCCGAACGCAAACAGAACATGAAAACTTCCGTTTTTAGCCAACGTATCAGCGCTGTTCTATTTTTATTTGCCGCGACTTCAACTCTGCCGGCTGCTCCGAGTCCAGCCTCGCATGATTATCCGTTTCAGCCAGTGCCGTTCACGGCGGTGCATCTGACGGACGGCTTCTGGGCGCCGCGCCTGGAGACCAACCGCCTGACAACAATTCCTTACGCGTTCGGAAAATGCGAGGAATCGGGACGCATGTATAATTTCGAGCGGGCGGCGGCAGTGCTGCGCGGGGAAAAAATCACGGACAAAAAGCCGCCGGGATATCCCTTTGATGACACCGACCCTTACAAAATTCTGGAGGGCGCGTCGTATTCGCTCGCAGTTCAGCCTGACCCCAAGCTGGATGCGTATTTGGACAAGCTCATTGCGCTTATCGCCTCGGCGCAGGAACCGGACGGCTATCTTTACACGACGCGGACGATTGATCCGCAACATCCGCACGAGTGGTCAGCAAGCCAGCGCTGGGTCAAGGAACAGGAGCTGAGTCACGAACTTTACAACGCCGGCCATCTTTTCGAGGCCGCCGTAGCCCATTACCAAGCCACCGGGAAAACAAATTTGCTGCAGATTGCGGTTAAGGAGGCAAATTTGCTATGCACCACGTTTGGACCGGCGACCAACCAACTGCATTTCTGGCCCGGCCATGAAATTGTGGAGATGGGCTTGGCCAAGCTGTATCGCGCCACGGGTAACGTGCGCTATCTCGACCTAGCAAAATATTTTATCGACGACCGCGGCAGCCGTCCCGGCGGTGACGATTATCATCAATCGCGCATACCGCCCGTGGAGCAGACCGAAGCCATCGGCCATGCAGTGCGCGCCGGCTATCTTTACAGCGGGATGGCGGACGTCGCGGCGCTGACCGGCGACACCAATTATCTCCGCGCAATTGACACGATTTGGGAAAACTGCGTCGGCAAAAAACTTTACATCACCGGCGGCATCGGCGCGCGGCATGCCGGCGAGGCGTTCGGAAACAATTACGAACTGCCGAATCTCTCCGCTTACAACGAGACCTGCGCCGCCGTGGCGAATGATTATTGGAATCAAAGGCTTTACCTGCTGCACGGCGACGCCAAATACGTGGACGTGCTCGAGCGCACGCTTTATAACAGCCTGCTGGCGGGCGTTTCGCTCGACGGCACGAAATTTTTCTATCCAAATCCGCTCGAATCCGACGGCAATTACGAACGCAGCCCATGGTTCGGCTGCGCCTGTTGCCCCGGCAACATCACGCGTTTTCTGCCGTCGCTGCCGGGCTATTTTTACGCGCAGAAAAACGACAGTGTTTTCGTGAATCTCTTTGCCAGCGGAACCGCCGACCTCAAGCTGGATGACGGTTGCGCCATCAAGCTGACGCAGACCACTCGATATCCGTGGGATGGGGCGGTTAAAATCACCTTGGTCCTGGAAAAGAAATCCAGATTCACTGTCGCCGTCCGCATTCCCGGCTGGGCGCGTAATGAAGCTGTGCCGGGCGGGCTATATCATTTTGCCGAAAGCGCCACCAGCGAACCCGTCACGCTCAAGGTCAACGGCCAAATTATTCCCATCACGTTGGATCACGGTTACGTCCGGATCAACCGCCTCTGGAAAAATGGTGACATGATTGCATTAGATCTGCCGATGCCCGTTCAACGCGTAATTGCCAGCGAGAAAGTAAGGGCGGATCGTGGCCGCATCGCTTTACAGCGCGGGCCGATTATGTATTGTGCCGAATGGCCAGATAATCCGAACGGCAAAGTCCGGAATCTCGTATTACCGGGCGACCAAACCTTCGAGGCAGCTTTTGCGCCGTCGCTGCTAAATGGCATTGAGACTATCAGCGGCAATTCATTGGTGGTCACCAAGAATGCCGATGGTTCGGCTATGAAAACGGACCAACCTTTCAAAGCCATTCCTTATTTTGCTTGGGCCAACCGCGGCAAGGGCGAAATGGCCGTATGGTTTGCGGAAACGGGTGTGCCTAGCCCGTAAAAGCACCTTCGGTGCCGCCTCTTCCACATCCCGGTCCCAAACTGGCTTTCCAAAAGTGATGGAATGTTGTCGGGAGCCGGCGCGAATCATATTGTGCCAACCGTGACAAATCTTACCGCTATTTGGCACAATTTGGTGCGCCAAATTTTCTACGTATTTATTCTTGAAGCGGCAAAACTGCTTGAATCTATTGTGCACTTTGACATCGGTATGGTTGGCATTGCATAAGCTATACAGGAATCGTTGGATAATTAACCATTTAACGAAAGGATAAATTATGAAACTGATGCAATACCAACGTCCGTCACTGGCCTGGCCGACTTTCGGCCGGCTGAGCAACCTGCAGGATGAAATTGACCGCCTGTTCGAATCGCCGTTGACCGGCTGGGCGCCAGCGCTCGACGTGCATGAAGACAAGGACAGCTTCAGCGTCCGCGTGGAGTTGCCCGGCATGAAGCGCGAGGATATCGAAGTCTCGCTGCACGACGGCGCGCTCGTCATCTCCGGCGAACGGCAGAGCGAAAAAATCTCCGAAGGCACGGAAGTCCACCGGCAGGAACGGTTCTATGGGAAATTCTCGCGGGCACTGACCCTGCCGGCGGCGGTCGCGGGCGACAAGGTGAAGGCGCAATACAAGGACGGTATCCTGACCGTCACGCTGCCCAAGGCTGAGGAAGCCAAGCCGAAAGCTATCACCGTCAGCGAATAATCAAACCAAAAAATAAAAGGCGGGAACCACGATTGGTTCCCGCCTTATTTGCCCTAAAATCAGACGTAGAAATAAACGTAGGCGGCAAACGATACGGCGGCCATTCCAGCGGCGGCCGCGATTGACCACAGAAAACTCTTCTGTCGCGCGGCAATCGAGAATGTTGAGATAATCACCGCCATTTGCGCCGCCAGCATGCCGTAGAAAAATTTGGCGCTGCGCTTGTGGTGATGCTCGGCAGAAATGTTGCCCTTGCGCACTTGTAATTCGAGGACACCGCCGATAACGGAATTCAATTTTGCCTCCGCATCATAGCGCGTCGCCGTGTAGCGCAGCCGCGCTGCCGAAAAACTGCGGAAAACATTTTTGTCTCCGGCCATCAAGGATTCGTCCAGCTTGTCTGAGGTTTTGTTGATGGACTTGGTGGCTTGATCAAAGGCATTCGCAGCCTCCTTCGCGGCCATCAGCGATTCGGCGAGCGTCGCGTCCTTGATTTTCGTTAGCATCACGGTGATTTCGGTTTCGGGCTGCGAATTTTCCACGGCTGCCAGCGCGGCGTTCACGCTTTCATCTAACTTTGCCGGCGTCGCAGCGGGAACTTTATTGTTTACTAGCGCGTCAAGCGTCGCCGCATCCGCGCCCGGCAGCGCATCCGCCGCCAGCGGTGTTACATCGCTTGTCGCCGCGAGCAAATCAAGCGTGTTGTGCGCCACGGCGCTGCGGAGTTTTTTCGCCTGATAATAGCTCCACTGGTCACCAGCCTTGGACTGAAGCTGTGCGGCCGCCGAGCGGTCGTATTGCGCTTTGGTCATCTCGCTGGACGCCAACCCGGCCAGCATCGTGGCGATGACAGTCATGACAATGGGCGTCGCGCCGAGGATTTTACCCCACTTGTTCTGGGGCAAATCTTTTTTCAAATCGTCCGGAATTTGGATTTTAGCAGCCATAAGATTTTAGTTTTTCCGACGCCAGCTTACACCGGAAAAATTTCTTGGCCAGCCCCCAAATGCGACCGGGCTTGAGCTTTGGCCGGATTTGGCCTATTTCTCGACCATGTATATCGTGCATGTCCATGTCCGGGTGAAGCCAGAATGCATCGCAGCTTTCAAAGTCGCCACGCTCGCCAACGCGCGCGCCAGCGTGCAGGAACCCGGCGTCGCACGCTTCGACGTCGTGCAACAGACCGATGACCCCACAAAATTCGTCCTAGTCGAAGTCTATCGCGATACCGCCGCGCAGGCTGCGCACAAAGAGACGAAACATTATCCCGTCTGGCGCGACACCGTCGCCGACATGATGGCCGAGCCGCGCACCAGCGTGAAATTTCAGAATATTTTCCCCGACGAGCAAAATTGGTAAGATGAATTTTGATTTTGCCACGGCCACACGCATTGTT
>Ga0208872_1000858_pt1 | contig 20460 bp, 23 predicted proteins | sample CryBogCBH12Aug08_FD_185508 | JGI IMG/M metagenome (GOLD analysis project Ga0208872, IMG submission 185508) | Freshwater microbial communities from Crystal Bog, Wisconsin, USA - CBH12Aug08 (SPAdes) | ecosystem: Environmental > Aquatic > Freshwater > Lake | place: Crystal Bog, Wisconsin, USA...
CACGAGAGTGAGTCGAGCTTCTCGATCCGTCATCGCTCTAACTTCCGATGCTCGGCCCGGCAGGATGGCGTCCACGAAGCGGTCCAATATGGGAGTCGCTTCGGTCTCGGGGACTTCTCTCGCTGCGCCGAAAATGACGACGGAGCGGTAGGCGGCCGATGACTCGAAGCCACTTCGCGCCACGCGCAGTCCGTCGTAGATCGTCACGGTCACGCAGGCCCGTTGCTCGTCACGGACGGCGCGCAGGACGGCGTTGGACTGACTCCCGTGGAGATAGAGGGTGTTGCCTTCGCGAACATGCAATGTGGGCAGCGCCACCGCGTGTCCCTCCACGGTGGTCGCGACGTGGCACACCGGTGTGGCGTCGAGGATCGAGAATATCGTCGCCTCGTCGTAACGCGCCTTTTCCGGAAGTCGTCGAACGCGCGTGCGCGTGCCCGGCCCCAGATCCGCACTCATGCGCGCAGGTCGCCACCGAAGAAGGTGCGGGCGTGTCCCGCCACCTCGACGTTCTTTTCGAACAATCGGGCGTGCATCACACCACCTCGCGCGGAGGCCTGCCGCACGGAGACCACCGGCGCTCCCGTTCGCTCGGCCCACCACGGGGCCACCGAACACATGGCTGATCCAGTGACTGGATCTTCGGCCAGGCCGAGTCGCGGGGCAAACACCCGAATCGACGCATCTGCGCCGGGTCCGCCTTCGCAGGCGGCGATCACGATGGACGCGGGTACCAGAAACAAACTCATGGGGTCGACGACGAGGCCACAGAGGGCGTCGTAATCGCGCACGACGCACAGTGCACTTTGGCTGCCCGCCTGATACACCTCGCTCACGTCGCCGAGCGCGCCGTTCAAGATGGACGCGTCGAGCGGCTCGAGGTAGGAGCGTGGCAGATCAACCCCCAGGAGGCCTTCCTGGAGACGTCGACCCGTGAGCGTGCCCGATCGTGTCTGGAAGAAGAACTCACCGTCCGGCACGCCCAATTCCGTGAGCAGCACGTGCAGAGTGGCCAATGTGGCGTGGCCACAAAGGTTCGTCTCCACGGTCGGCGTGAACCACCGAAGAGACCACTGGTCACCCACGCGCCGAACGAAGGCAGTTTCGGAGACACCGAGCTCGAAGGCAATCTGCTGAAGTTCGTGATCGGTCATTGATCGCTCGAGGAGAACGACGACCGCCGGATTGCCGCGAGCCTGATCGCCGATAAATGCATCGACCCACCACAGGCGATGGCCGAAGGTCGTCCCAGTGGATGTCACGACATAGAGATTGCCACACCGCGAACCCCCAGACCATCTAAGTTGGCGCGGTGCGCACGGTGACCTTCAACATTCACGCCGGTGTCGACGGCTACGGACGCGCGACCGACGCACTCGAAGGGCTCATGTCCCTCGCGCCCGAACTCCTTTTCGTACAAGAACTGTGGCGCGGCGACGAGGTTGATCAGTACAGCATCCTCGAAACGCGACTAAATCTGCGCGGGGCATACGTACCGCTCGGCGAAGGAGAACGCGTCACGGCGCAACCCGGCGGGCGAGGCTGGCAGCACCCACTCGCACTCCTCCACGGCGAAGAGGGGCTCTTTTTTGAGGGGTACCGCGAATTGACGCCTCGGCAGATAGCCCGACTCGAAGTCGCCAACGGACGCGAGGTCGGGTCGTGGGGTGTTGCATTGCTCACTTCATGCGAGATCGTGTCGTTGGAGACACGTCCACTCACCCAACTTCGACGCGACAAAGTGCGGCGAGCGCTTATTATCGCTCGCCTCCGTCACGATGGTCACGATTTCTACGCTGTCGCCCTCCACGGGGCTCACTTAAGTCACGGTTCGCTGTGGCAATATCGCGAAGTCGCACGTCACCTCGATGTGCTCAGCGACGAACTCCCCACCGTGGTCGGTGGCGACTTCAACTGTTGGCGCCCCCTTCTGCGCACGGTCCTGCGCGGTTGGCGTTCGGGGGTGCGAGCGCGCACGTGGCCCGCGTGGCGCCCCCATTCACAGATTGACCACTTCTTGTTGCGTGGTCCCTGGCGTGTTACCAATGCTCGTTCGTTCAACGGTTCCAGTGATCACCGCGCACTCGTGATGGACGCGACGCTCGACTAGTCGATCGTCGTTCCTCGCGTCTCGGGCAGCAGGCGCAACAAGTACAGAGCCGGTAGCGCCGGCAGGAACGTCACCAGAGCGGGAACTCGCAATGAGTTGACGGTCACCGTGGTGTGAGTCACGTCACCGGCCACACCGAAGATCAATAAGCCAACGACGGCGCCCACGACGCCCGCGACCACGACCCACCCGGCCGCTGTCGCGCGAGCCACGTGCGGAAACAATTCGTTGACAAGTGCGCTGGCCGCCGGAGCGAGGAACGCCGCCGCAAAAACGCCGATCATGTAGCCCACAATGAAGCTCGATCGTCCGCCGCTGTACGCCACGGTCGAGGTGACGGCCGTCGCGATTGTCCCGAGCGCCACGGTCCAGCGTCGCCCCAGTGCGTCAGCACACCAACGACCCACGAAGAGTCCCGCGAGGCCGGTCAGGGCACTCATGAGTACGACGAGAGCCACCACGTGGCGGGAGATCTTCAGAACGCCCTCGCCGTACACGAAGGCGAATCCGTTCGCCGGACCAGTGATGATCCCGATCACGACCGTCACGGTGGCGACAATCACCATGACGCGTCGATAGTCCTTCGGGATCGAACCCAATCGAGCGGGCGTCGAAGAAGGGTCGCGTTCGACAGCACCGGGTTCTCGCACCAGTTTCAGTAGTGGTTGTACCGCCAAGGCCGGAATAAACGCCGAGGCAAAGAGCCAACGAAAAGCATTGGCGCCGGGCAACACGCCATGCAAGATGGCCGATAGGCCAGCGCCGACCCCGGCACCAGCCGCGACGCAGGCCAAACGGTACACGCGGACTGACGGCGACGATAACTCGACGGTCAGGACGCCGACCAACGTTTGTGCGGCGCTCAATAACGGGCGCGCCAGAGCGAAAAAGGCAACAAAAGCCCAGTACGAGGGGCTTCCGGCCGCGATCGCGGTCAGCACGAGACCGGCGATCGTGACGCGCCGCAAAACCTTCTTGCGTCCCCAGCGATCTGCCAGTGACGTCATCGGGAGCGCAAAGAGTGCGGAAAGGCGAAGTATCGCGAGACCGACGCTCAGCACCGATCCCGACAGACCGACCACACCGCTGAAATTCGCGGTTGCGGACGTGTGCCCGAAATGGTGCGCCACTTCCTCGAGAGATGCCACCGCCCCGAACTGTCCGTAGCCGGCCGCGATCGCGATAGCGACCAGAGCCAGCGTCGGTCGGTCAAGCCGTCGAACTACCGCGGTGGACACGGTGACGTCCTAGGCCAGTGTGACGGAGTCATCCACCACGACGAGTGTCTTACCGTGATTGCCCCCCGAGAACAGAAGATTCAGGGCGCTGGGCGCATTTTCCAATCCACGGACGAGGTGCTCTTGGTGTCGCAGGTCGCCCGAGAGGACCATGCCCGCAAGCTCCATTTGTGCTTCAGCGAAGCGGGCGGTGTAGTCGAGAATGATGAAACCCTCCATGCGACCGCGACGCATGATCAACATCGTGTGGTTCTTCAGACCACTGCGCTGATCGGTGTCGTTGTACTGTGCGATCGCGCCGCATAAAACGACGCGGCCACGCATAGCGAGATTCAAGAGAACATCGTCAAGAATCTCGCCACCGACATTGTCGAAGTACAGGTCGATACCCTCGGGGCACGCACTTCGCAACCGACGAGCCAAATGGGGCTCACGGTAATCGAGGCATTCATCAAAGCCGTAGCGCTCCACTACTTCCGCGCACTTCTCGGGTCCACCGGCGATGCCGATGACTTTCTTAGCTCCGCGTGCGCGGGCAATCTGTCCGACGACAGACCCGGTCGCCCCAGCGGCGCCCGAGACGACGACGACGTCACCCTCGCGAAGAGCTCCCACGTCGAGGAGTCCGAAGAATGCCGTGATACCCGTTACACCCAAGACATTCATCACGGTCGGCAAGTCCAGTCCCATGCCGGTGGGCACGACGGAGAACTTGTTGTCTTCTGTCGCGAGAGCCCACTCCTGCCACCCGGTCATTCCAAAGACAATGTCGCCCACGTTGTAGCGCGATGTGCGTGATTCGACCACCACGCCGGCGCCACTTCCGCGAATGACGTCGTTGATTTGAATCGGCGGGAGGTAGCCCGGTGCGTCGTTCATCCACGTACGAATCGTTGGATCGATGGACAACATGCCCACTCGAATGAGCGCTTCATCGACACCACACTCCGGACGTTCGGCGACGTCAAGTCGAGTGGTGGTCTCGTCCACCATTCCGTCGGGTCGCTGGGTCAAAAGGATGCGTCGATTTTCCATAGGATCTCCTCTAGTGCTCAAACCACGATAGAGCGTGGCCTACGCTGTCGGCGGAACGGAGGGGCATGTTCGAGAGATTCCGTCAACATCACGCCGCTAAGGCCGCTGCGCACGCCCACGACGAATGGGCCGCGGAGCTCGAGGACGCACGTGCTGCCCTCGAATACGCACGCGCGGTGGATTCCCCGCACGCGTCTCCCTCTCTGCTCTTGCACCGCAACGAAGCTCTCGTGGGCACCGTCGGGAACGTCAGTTTGATCGAGGAGAGGTCAGTCGGCGGCCACTACAGCGCGGGGTCGCACGGCGTGTCCATTCCCATCGGAGCCGTCGGAGGTCGTACGATCCGATATCACGTGGGTCAGACCCGTGGTCACTACGTAGCCGGAACGCCGACGCCGACCGCTATTGACCACGGGGATCTCCACGTCACTGACCAACGCCTCGTCTTCGTTGGTTCCACTTCCACCAAGGAGTGCCGCTACGAGGCCGTCGTCAGTATCAACCACTCGACCGAAGGAACCCTGACTGTGGCGCTCAGCAATCGCGTCAAGAACGTTGTGATCCACGTCGGTCCCAAAGCGGTCGGCTTGGTCGACCTATGGGTCAATATTGGTCTTGCTCGTTGGCATGGTCAAGGCGACGCGTTCGTTGCTGACCTGGTCCAAAATGTGCACCGACTCGAAGCGAGCGAGCCGCCCACGAACTAAATCGTCGTCTGCGTGTTGGACGAGTTGAGTCGCACGGTCGCACCGGCCGCCGCGGGCATCACGACCACATTTCCGTTTCGATCGGCAGCGATCGCGACTGGGTCGGTCTTCGCGGATGTGCCCTCAAAGACGATCTGAGTCCCCAAGAGTCCACGGATTTCCCAGACTCGACGAGTCCCGTGTTCGACGAAGAAGACGTCGCCGTTGCCGTCGGCGGTGATGGACGTGGGATCGCTCAGACCCGTCGCCAGGGTCTCGGTCTTGCCACCAAACACGACGCGCACGACCTCGCCACCGTGGGACTTCGTACCGGCCAAGGTCACGTCCAAGTTGTCGTAGGCGTCCTGAGTGATAGCGACGGGATCCTTCAGGTGTTGGACCAAAACCCGAGTACGACCCTGGGCATCGACGGCGACGATATCGCCGGTCACGGGCTCGAGGGCGAACAACCCACCGTACGGATCCGGTGTGATCGACGTCACTCCCGTCAGCCCCGTGGCGAGAATCTTGAGCGAGCCGTCAGGAAGGACTTGGTCAATCGTGCCGTTGCCGGACTGTGACACGTAAATGCGACCCAACGCCGAGACCGCGACCCCGTGCGATTGATCGAGGTTGTTGACGAGGATGGTGGTGCCCTGTGGGGTGACGTGCTCGAGGGTGTTGTTCGACGTCACCACGTAACTCGAACCATCGCTCACCAACGACACCGCGGTCGCGGGACTGTGGGGTCCGATGGTGGAACTCGTGGAGGCATAAAGCGGAGCCGCCAGGACCACGCCTCCACTACCCGCGTCGGCGACGTACAAGTGACCCGCGCCGTCCACGCCGAGTCCACGCGGCGAGTGGAAGTCCCCGGCCATGACGTGACGCTGGTGATCGGGGGTGTACTGCAGAACCTCGTCTTTGCCCGTGTTAGCTACGTAGACGTTTTGATTCGCGTCGGCCGCGACACCTGACGGGCTTTGCAAGCCCGTCGCGAACGTGCGCTCATTGGTCGCGTGCCCGTCCTTGGTGATCGTAAATTCGAGCACTGAACCGGCGCCCGTATTGGCGACGAACAAGTGGCCAAAGGGATCCGTCGAAATGGCCAGCGGTGACGAGAGGCCCGTCACAAAGACCTTCTCATCACCATTCGGCAAGATCTCCACAATGCGGTTGTTGCCGGTGTCGGCGACAAAGAGCCGACCCGTCGAGTCAGTGGCGAGCCCGGTCGGGTGCTTGAATCCGCTACCGACCGCCGTTTGCGTTGTCGCCGCACCGGCATTCGCGACGTGACTCGTGCCGTTCGACAATGCCAGCGCCTCAACCGGAGTGGTCTCCACTTTAAGCACGCGATTGTTGTTGGTGTCGGCGACGTAAATGAATGACGAGCTACTGGGATCAGGCGCGACGCCGCCAGGATTTGAATATCCCGAGCCCACCGTCGTGCGCCCGCCCGCCGGGGTGACTTCAATGATGCGATTGTTACCCGAGTCCGCGATGTACAAGACACCATTGGCACTGATGGCGACGTCGGTCGGATTGGCGTAGGGCGTCGTGGCAACAGAGACCAATCCCTGCGAAATGATGAAGAGCAAGATCACGACGATGATGCCCAGCAGTCGTGTCCACCACGTGGCGCGAGTGTCGCCAGATTCCTCATCATCAACGCCATCCAAGAACGCGTACATGGCAATCACGATCGCCAAGGTCAGCGCCAACCAACCCAGCAACGCCTCTCCGGACACGTATTGACCATTTAATACGCGCGACATGTACTGCTCAAACAGCAGCAGTGTCACAATCCGGAAGAGATTGCGAGGAACAAACCGGAAAACGGAACTCGGTCGTAAGAAGCGCTCACCGACCGCGGAGAAGACGTCCAAGCTGACAAAGATCAACCACGTCACCGGCCACTGCCACACCGTCCCGAGAATCTCCCAGATCAGCGCCAGCGCGATGAGGGCGCCGGAGATTCGGATGAACCAGCGACCCGCATTGCTGCGAACGCGACCCGTCGACAACGGAAGCGCCTTGAACTTGGCGTGCACCATCGTCTCGTAGGCCACGCGGAGGATCATCGCGATCGCCACCACGATCTTGATGGTCGTCAGGTGATTCTGGAGAACAACCTGAGTGAGGTCCTGCTTGTTGGCACCCGTGAAACTGGGAAGGAAGACGGGCAGCGATCCCAGAATCAGAATCGCCAGGATGGTGACCACGAAGAAGTCGCCAATGATGATGTAACGACGCTGGAAGCGGTCCTTGATGGCGTTGAATCCGAGGAGCCGAAGTCGCCGTGGCAATTGCGGTCCGATGAACCACAAGAAGGCCATGCTGAGCAGACCCGTGAAGGCGTAGAGCATCCCCTGGGTCCCCGGAGGGCCCGTCACCAGATGTGAAGAGAAGAAGTGGCCAGAGAAGATCACGCCGAGCGCAAAGACGATCGAAGCGATGAGGCCCGCGAAGGCGTCGAAAATACCGACGACCATGAGTAACAACGTCAGCCAGAGGACCGGCGGGACAGCAATTCCGTGAGTGTTCTGGACGGCCCAACCACCAAGGACTGCTGCCGCGGCCAGCCAGACGAAGTACGCGTTGCCAAAGATGACGCGAATACGAGCACCGTCGTTATACGCGTTTCCGAAGACGGGAGAAATACGGTGGAGCGGATTGCCCACTCGTTCCGTTAGGGCATCAACAGCCGCGCGACCAAAGGGTCGCCGAAGAGGCTCGCGAAGACCACCGGCATCCTCGGCGATGGCTAGTCCGCGACCCGATTCCATTGATTCAGTGATGGCCACGCTTAGTCACCTCCTCCCGTTGATTCATTGTCATCCCCGAGCTCGTCGATGCCACCGGAGAAGATGGCGCTCGGCCCGAAGGGAATGCCACCGCCCGCGGGAATGTCGTCGTCCGCCACGAAGACGTCAACGGCACCCGCGTCACCTTCGACGTCCGAACCACCTGGAGCCGAGCCACCGACCGGTATTCCACCACCCGGAGGCGTCTGAGAATCAACGACGACACCCAAGATGCCGTCACCTTCGGCGAGGTCGTCAACAATGCCGACGCCGCCCGTCGGGAACAGCGAATACGGCAATCCACCGCCCGGCGGGATCTCGGTGAGGTACTCCTCAACGAGTGCTTCGGGGATGCCGTCGACGAGTCCGCCAGCAGCCGTTGCGGCCGCTCCGGCAGCCACGACGACGGCCACGACCGTCACCACCTGGTTCAGTGCTCCGCCGACGGAGCCGGGACTCGAGCCGGGAACGGTCGGACGCGTGGACGTCGAACCGGCGTTGTACCGCGACGTCGTTGTGCGATACCCCGGCGTCGTCGTCGCCGGGGGCGTCAATCGAGTTGTCGTGGTTTGACCCGGGATAGTCGTCGGAGGCCGCGTATTGGGCGTCGTGGTGCTCGGAATGGTGGAGGTCGTCGTCGTGGTCGGTGGGGTGGGCACCGGGATGTAGAAGCCGAAGTACGCACCCACGTGGTGATAGTGCTTCACTCCCGTTACCAGAACCCAGTTCTGTCCATCCTTGACCAGAATCCACGGTCCCCCGTTGACCGACACATACGAATAGCCGGGGGGCGCGTGGTGACCGTGCCCGTCGGTCGCGGAAACCGACACGTAGAACGACGCACATCCGTACTGGGTCGAAATGGGAAGCAGCGCCGCCACTTTTCCGTCAATTGTCGCCACCGCGTACTTCGGCGAGTGGTTCGTCGCATTGGGGGCGTCAAAGCCGCACACCCACGTCAGGTGAGAAGAGTGCCCGAGGGTGACGGTGCCGAGTGCGTTGCCGTAGGTGGGAACACCGGGTAGGGCGTCGGGTCCCGGGTAGCCGCTCGCCGCGTACGAAAGGTTTGGCGTTAGGGCGTAAGAGGTCACGCTGACCATGGTCGCGATCGCAAAAACGATCAGCGACAATCGGAAGCGCCGGTGTCTGTGTGCCAAGGAATCCCTCGGCCGGAACGCTAACACCGTCGTGGGCGTCCTGACACACCGGCCGCGAGTGAAATCTTCGAGATTTCATTGACAAGCAATCTCCCTCCCGAACATCGTTTCGCTACTCCTTCGGGACCTCTCGTACAATTGGGTACCCACATGTCAAAGGACCGACGCACGATGCCCCGATCGATCGACCAGCTCCTGAAGATGTTCAAGGTGGACTTCAGTCCCCGCCACCGGCAGCCTTCCGCTCTGCAACTGACGCTGGCCACCTTGGTGGCTCTGGTGGGTTCGCTCGTCGCCGACTACCTTCTCGTCAAGTTGGGCGTTGCGGTATTCCCCGCGACCAAGGGATACGCCCACTTCCAGCTCGCCGACTACGCCAAATTGACGGTCGTGGGCGTCCTCATTGCGTGCGCCGCGTGGCCGGTCGTGACTCGTATCTCGTCCGCCCCGAGGTGGCTGTTCTTCCGCCTCGCGATCCTGGTCACCTTGGTGCTCCTTCTCCCGGACCTCGCGATCTGGTACCAGGGCCAGTCGGCGAAAGCCGTCTTCGTCCTCGTCTGGATGCACCTCGCCATTGCGTTGGTGACATACAACTCGCTAGTGCGACTTGCGCCCGTGACGCCTCACGGTAGCCGCCGGTAATTTTTCGGTGACGTCTCCGGACTCGGATTCACGCGACGAACGTTCACGTTCCTTCGGCGCGGTCGCCGACGATTACGACTCGTTTCGTCCCGCACTTCCTGTTGAGTTCGTCTCCGCCGTGGGCCTGCGCGAGGGAGATTGCGCGATCGATCTCGCCGCGGGCACGGGTCTAGCGACACGAACGCTGATCGACGCCGGCATCGAGGTCATCGCCGTCGAGCCGGACTCTGAAATGCGCAGTGTCCTCCAGCGTCGGTCGCCGACCTTGGACGTTCGCGATGGCGTGGGTGAAGCCATACCCGTCTCGGACAATTCAGTCGACGCCGTCGTGGTCGTGTCCGCGTGGCACTGGATGGACCACGAACGAGTTGTTCATGAGGTGGCTCGTACTCTCCGCGACGACGGACTTTTCGTCATTGCCTGGAATGGCGCCGACCAGCGCGTGGACTGGGTGCAACGGCTCTTTGAGCTGCGAAGGCCGTATCGATACGGGGACGGTGACGAGCGACACCACCCTCGCTCAGTGGTGCTTCCCAAGGACGCCCCATTCACCTTCGTCGCCGACGACGCGGTGTGTTGGCAGTGGCCTCGTCGAGTCAACGACGTCGAGCGACTATTCACCACATTTTCCGGGGTACTTACCGCCAGCGCCGAACAACGCGACTCCATCCTCACCACAGTGCGCCAAAGGACGCTCGAGCACGTCGACGCCCAGGGAACGGTGAACCTGCCCATGTGGACGCGATATTGGGTTGGTCGTCGCACACCCCGACCAACGCCATCGTCCTAATCTTTCGTAGTTCCCACGGCGTCACACGTTGTCGGGAAGACTCACAACGCGAAGGGGAGATGTCATGTTCAGTGATGGAGAAGACGCTGCTTTTTTTGCTCACGAACCCACGTCCTTTGACGTCGTCATCGTCGGCGCGGGTCCGGTAGGTGCCGCCATGGCATTGCTCGTCGCGCGACACGGTTGGAGCGTGGCCATTGTGGAACGCCAGCCAGCTCCCTACCCACTGCCGCGAGCGGTCCACTTTGATGATGAATCAGCGCGGATATTGCAGGCTTGCCGACTCGGCGATCAGCTCGCATCGCTTTCGGAATCCGCTGACACGTACGAGTGGCGCAACGCAGATGGGGAGACGCTTTTGCGTTTCGATACCGCGGGAAAGGGAATCTCGGGCTGGCCCGTCGCGAATATGTTCAACCAGCCGGATTTGGAAGATGCCTTCAACGCGCTGCTGGTGGACCATCCCATCATCACGATGATGAGGGGCATGGAAGCAACGTCCATAATCGAGCGAGACGACGACGTTCTCGTGTCGTTGGAGTGGACCCCAAACTCTGACGACGCCACGACACCACGACTGGGCGGCGCGGTGTGTGGAACGTACGTCATTGGTTGTGACGGCGCGAATAGCACGGTACGGCAACTACTCGATATTCCGATGCACGATGGCGGGGAGTTTGCCGACTGGCTCGTCGTGGACGTGGCCATGGACGAACCTCGCGCGTTCTCCCCCATCAATTTGCAGGTGTGCGACCCTCAACGACCGACAACTGCGGTGTCGGGTGGCCCCGGTCGTCGACGGTGGGAATTCCTGTGCCGTCCCGATGAGACTCTCGCCGAGCTCAACACCGATGACAACGTGTGGCAGTTGTTGGCACCCTGGGATGTCACCACCGCCAACGCCACCATCGTGCGTCGGGCCACCTACCGCTTTCACGCGCGCTGGGCCACATCGTGGCGACGCGGTCGCGTCTTTTTGGCCGGTGACGCTGCGCACCAGACTCCGCCGTTCGCGGGCCAGGGAATGTGCACTGGTCTTCGCGACGCCGCCAACCTCGCGTGGAAGATTGACCACGTCCTCACGCAACAGGGCGACGACGACCTCCTCGACACCTACGAGAGCGAACGCCTGCCTCACGCCCGCTCCATTATCGAAGCCGCAAGCGAATTAGGACGAGTGGTGTGCGTCACCGACGCCATCGAGGCGGCGGAGCGCGACAAAGCACTCCGGCCGTCGTCCGAAGGCGGCGCGCTGACGCCACTTCCTCCGGCACCGGTGTTGACCGCGGGTCTCATCGATCGCGAGTCCCGTGGCGCCGGGGAACTTTTTGTTCAAGGTGTCGTCGGCGTGGGTGATGAAGTGGGTCTCTGTGATGACGTCTTCGGCATTGGCTGGCGACTCATTATTTTCTCGGACGTCGACATCGAATTGCCCATTGATGTGGATCAATGGTTCACGTCCATCGGCAGTGGCATCATCACCTTTGGTGATGTCGATGGCGTGAAAGACGTCGACGGCCTGTACCAACACTGGCAAAGTACTCACGACGTCGTGGCGCTAGTCCAACGACCTGACTTTTACGTCTACGGCACCGCCCACAGCGCCGAGGACATCGTTCCCCTCTTGGTGCGACTGCGCGATGCTCTAGGAGGGGACGTCGAGGAGGGCGAGTAGTTGTCGGCGACGGAACTGACCTACGTTCCGCCGCCGGCGCGCTACTTCGAATCCGGCAGAAGTCCGGACTTGTGATCCTTCTTGGCCTTCTTGTCGTTGCGCTTTTCTTTCAACGACTTTCCAACCTTCTTGTCGTTGTGACTTTTCGGCGATTTATCAGCCATGGCACTCCCCTTCAGGGCGCTAGAACACGGTGTGGAGCGCTACGAACGAGCGTAGGTCATCGTGGCGTGTCGTGTGCGCCACGCGTTTTCAGGTCGCGGGACGACCGTGACAACTCTTAAATTTGACGCCGCTGCCACACGGACATATGTCATTACGGCCCACACCTCGGAAGCGCTCCTCGTCGTGGGCGCGGACGATACCGACGATGTCGGGCACGGGTCGACCGGATCGGAGTAACTCGGCCATGATTTTCATCTCACGGTCAATGTGATGAAAGAACGCGTAATATCCCTCACATAGATAGTTGAGGCCTTCGTCACCTTCCTTCGTGCGCACGAAACGATTACGAGGGCACTCGCCGTGGCAGGCGAATCGCACATCGCACCGAAGGCACTGTGGTGGCAGGGTCTCCTTCTTGGCCCGACCGAATGCCACCTGTTGCGGTGAGGCCACCAAGTCGACCATGTGCGAGGTGGCGATATTGCCGAGTTTGTGTTCAGGATCGACATAGTGATCGCACGAATACAGGTCCCCGTTGTGTTCTAACGCAAGTGCGGTCCCGCAGGTTTCCTTAAAGAGGCACAGCGCCGGCTCCTCGCCGGCCCAGGAAGCCAGCGCGTACTCGAATTGCATCACGTACACGTCGCCCACGTCGCGACGGACCCATTCGTCGAATATGCGTGACATGAAATGACCCCACTGTTCGGGCCTCACCGAGCGCTCCGTCACGTGCGTGCCTTCGTTGCGGTACAGAGGTCGCTTGGTGTTCCCTTCGCCCCATCCGCGATTCGCGATACTCAGGGTCACCGCCGTTGCTCGCTCGACGATGGGGATGAATTGCATGAAACGAATTCCCAATTCATCCCGAAAGAAGCGGTACACCTCCAACGGAAAGTCGGCGTTGGCGGCGTTCACCGTACACAAAACATTCACGTCAACGTCGTATCGTCGCAAGAGGTTGGCGGCCTCCCGCACCCGATCGAATGTTCCTCGACCTTGTTTATCGAGTCTGTACGCATCGTGCATATCTGCGGGACCGTCCACGGAGAGTCCGACCAGAAATTGGTTGTCCCGGAAGAATTGCGCCCAGCGCTCGTTGAGGAGCACGCCGTTGGTTTGGATCGTGAATTGCACTGTCTGATCGGGTCGCGTGCACGACTGCGCGTACGTCACCGCACGCTCGAAGAAGTCGACGCCCATGAGCGTCGGTTCACCTCCTTGGAAGGCCAGCACCACCTCGGGACCTCGATGACTTTCGATGGTCTGGCGAATGTACGCCTCCAACAAGTCGTTCGCCATGCGAAAGCGGTCACCGGGGTACAGCAGCTCCTTCGACAGAAAGAAGCAGTAGGTGCAGTCAAGGTTGCAGATCGCGCCCGATGGCTTCGCCATGACGTGGAAAGCGGGTGGTGCATCGGTAGGCCACGTGGCGGGCATGAGGGGTGGTGAGGTGACCATGGGGCTCAATCTACCGATCCGCCATCAATTCTCTTGAATTCGCTCGCGTGCGGAGATCTCTCCCTACGCTGTTTCTCGTGCCACAAGACCGAGGTCGAGTGTTATCCGTCCTCGGAGTCGCGACGGCGTCGATTCTGCTCGCCGCGTGCGGTACCTCAGCAAGTTCGCCGACGACGGTCGCGACGACGACAGTCGTGCCTGAAGTGGCGACGTGTGCAACGGCCATGCTTGCGGCCTCACTCGCTAATGGTCAGGGCGCGGCCGGTACTTTCAGTTATGTCCTGACGTTGACCAACGACAGCTCCACGACCTGTCGAACAAAGGGCTACCCGGGCGTGTCATTGATTGAAGCGCAAGGTCAACGGATTGGGATTCCGGCGACACGAGTGCCGATGCGACTGTCGAGCGTCACGCTCGCACCTTCGCAGCGCGCGCACGCCACCATCTTCTTGACTGACTCCGGGGCGGTGTGTGATCACGCAACCGTGGCTACCGCGATGCGGGTGTTTCCGCCCGATCAGACAACGTCACTCGTGATACCCGTCTCTTACGTCAACTACTGCGTGGGTTACACGGCTCAATCGTTCTCCGTCACCCCTCTTTCTCCGTCCTCCTAACGTGCGCGGTAGGGCGTATCCTCACGGTCATGCCCAAGAGCATTGAACACCCGGAGGCTCCGTTATCTCCTGCGCAATTGATTGACCAGCGAATCACCGAGCTGGGAGATTGGCGAGGTGCGACATTGGCCGAGGTCCGCGCACTCATCAAGAAAGCTGTCCCGGACGTCGTCGAGGAATGGAAATGGCGAGGTGTTCCGACCTGGTACTCGCACGGGATCATCTGTACCGGTGAAACATACAAAGCGGTCGTCAAACTGACTTTCGCCAAGGGCGCGTCGTTGCCCGACCCGTCACGCTTGTTTAACTCCAGCCTCGAGGGAAACGTTCGTCGGGCGATCGACATTCGTGAGAACGAAAAACTCAACACTCGCGCCCTCACCGCCCTTTTCAAGGCGGCGGCGGCACTCAACGCGGAAAAGAAGAAGTAGCCCCCCACCTCCTCGCGTGACATCGGAGACGGGACCGACGCGTTCGGTCACGATGAGACTGTGGAAGTTGATCCGCGCACGAGACGTGACCATTTCCTCCACGCTTCAGCCCGCCAGGAAATACGTACGAAGCGGGCTGCTCCCGTGTCGAGGTCCGTTGACTGGTCGGTCGCGCACAGCAGATCCGAGCGGTGGAACATGTTCTCACCGGTGGATGCTCGTCGCCACACGGACGTCTTCATGAGAGAGATCGGCAACATCGACTCTTTATCGTCAGCATCCCTCAACCGAGAAGACGATCACTTTGGTGAGACCTGATCTAGACGCGTGAATTCAACGACGCGATGGAGCGCCACCTCGCCTCTACGCGTCGCGAGAGTCGCCGTTGGAGTCCGAAGGCTCTCCAACCGATGTCCTCAAGAGTCCGATTGCCGCGACGTGAGATGGCTGCGCCTGGGAAGTGACAATGAAAACCTGGGCCCCAACCCCGACGCTCGACAACGACACCCTGGTGCGACCTGACATCACTGACGTCGAGCTGTCCACGGTGAAGTGAAGGACTCTACCCGTGGCGGTGTGGACGATGATCCCCACTCGTGAAACTTCCAAAACGCGACCGGAAATTGGCACGCTATTGGAGATGGTGGTGATCCTTGGCGTCGAAGTCGTCGACTTGGTTGTGCCCGGTGACGCCACAGCCGAAGGTGTGGACGTCGCTACGTGGCTCGACAGCGCGCTGAGCGAGGTGGGCTGGCCCATTAGTAGTGACGTCAGGCCAAAACCCGCCACGCACGCGGCGACAGCCAACGACGAATTGACCAACAAGTGACGAAAATTCTGCACTAACGAGTCTCGAAACATACCCACCCCTCTTCTTCGCCGTGACGAACGACTTAGGGAGATGATGCTCAAGCACCCTGAGCGTTTCGGATGAAGAAGTTAACGATTTCCTAAGAGCGACATTTCTCTCCGGCTCTTTGTGCTTCCTCAGGAACGTGACTCGTTGTGCCGACAAAGTCCCGTGTGGTGAAATTCATGTCATGCACGAACGAATCGAAATCTCGCGAGACATTGCCGCGACTCCCGAGCAGGTGTACGAGGCAATTTCCGACGTGACCCGCATGGGTGAATGGTCGCAGGAATGCGTCAGTTGCGAGTGGCACGACGGCTGTAACGGTCCCGTCATCGGAGCAACCTTTGACGGCCATAACCGAAACGGTGAGTTCGCCTGGACGACACAAGGCAAAGTCATCGAGGCCGAGCCCGGGCGAGCCTTCGCGTTCGAATGCTCGATGATGGACTTTCACTTCTCCACCTGGGGCTATCAAATCGAGCCGACGGAATCGGGTTGTCGGGTCACGGAGTGGACCGAAGACCTTCGACCGGACTCCGTCTTGGCGTTCAGTGAGCAGACGTCGGGAGTGAGTGATCGAGCGGGCAGAAATCACGTCACCATGAGCTCGACTCTGGAGCGTCTCGCCGCGGCCCTCGAAAGGTGATTGCCAGTTGTTGAGATTGGTCACGTTGCGGGCCTCGTCGCATTACAGAATTGAAGAGGCGTCACGGCGGAAAGGCACGCTCTCGGCGATGACACGGACGTGTCTGCATGATGTCACGGTGAACACACTCTCTCGCACGCTTCTAGTTAGAAACTCGTCGTTGGACGCGCTGCGATGCTGCGGAACCACTTATGACCGAGCGGAGATGCGCCGGCTTGCGCTCAAGGCACACCCCATGATCCAAAAGACCCCACGTCGACAACGTCCGATCCATGAGGGAAATAGATTGGATGTCGGGGTTGATGAACTCAAACCGAAGAAATCGATAGAGGCCTTCCATGACAAGTAACCGACGTGGCACCACCGTTCGCGAATTTCCTAGTGCCCTCGAAATTGTCACGTCTCGAAAGTTCGATGCACCAATCACGCTCGTCTTCAAGGTCTTGACCAAACCTGAGTACTTGCAACACTGGTGGGCAACGGGCGACGACACCATGACGATTTGTGATGTTGACTTCAAGGTCGGGGGCGACTTTCATAACGTCTTCGTGACCCCCGATGGCACGGAGTGCTCTTTTCGCGGCACCTACCTCGAAATCGACGAGCCCACTCGCGTGGTCAACTCCTGGCTATTTGAAGGATGGCCCGACGCATGGGCGACGGAGACCCACGAACTACGCGAGGTGGACGGCGTGACGACCTTGACGATGACCGTCGCATTTCGTGATCTCCAAGGCCGAGCGCACATGGATAGGTCGCTCGAGGCCGCGGCGGACAACAGCGATGCGAATGGTCACGACGCGAGTCTCGACGCGATGGAGGATCTTCTGCTGTCATTGGTCGCCTCGGGTACCGAGCGGTAGAGGTGCGCTGACCTCTCGACATCGGACAGGCCTTGGTGACCGAGAAGTTCGAAGACCTGCCTGCCCTCGCCGCTGGTGTGAATTGAAACCCCGGCACTCCGAGGGGCGGCCCTCCTCGATGGCTCCTGAAACTCTGGCGGGCTTCCTTCGCGGAGAGCGTTCGTCGGAAGCGATAAGTAGGCCCGGATGGCTGTCCTGCTTCTGCCAATCTCCGCGGCATGACCCACCAACATCCGCATCGTAGGGTGCTCATCTTGCACCGAGTGAGTGCGGTCAATGGAGCGGACTACGGGCGGAGTCCCGACATCAAACGTTTCGTCAATTCTCCGGCACGTTGGCGCTCAACTTGAGGGTGAACTGATCCCGCCACCGCAAGACCGGCTTCATCCATGGCAGATAGCAGCATTCGTGCGATCAGGTTCCCATCATCTGGAATCTCGATAGCTCCTGCCTCGGCCAAAGCGAGGAGTGCGGCTTTGACGAGTCCGAGAAAGTACTGCTCCTCGATCGCCTTCCAGCGGGCCCAACCAAGTGCAATGGGAGCTTCCTCGAGGGCAATGCGGGCGAATCCTGGGTCGCAGCACTGCTCGAAGAAGATGTCAGCTCCGATGCATATCGCGTCCCATGGATCCTGGATTCCGCCAACACCTGCTAGCACTTTTGCCACGAGCTGTTCTTCCAGAAGTAAATAGACAGCCTCAAAGAGTTCCGCCTTGTCGGCGAAGTGGTGGTAAATGGCACCTTTGGTCACCCGGGCGGCGAGCGCGATCGAGTCGAGGCTCGTTCCCGCATATCCGTCAGCAGAAAACCGCACCGATGCTGCGTCCACAATGGCAGCCCGCGTGACATCGGCGTATTCCTCACGGCGGCTCTTGACGTCCATTACAGATGATCATATACTTACAAACTATGAGTATCCAACCTAATTACGGTATGACACGGTCGCAAGTTACGACCGCCACCTTCGGCGACATTTCATTCATAGACGAGGGCAGTGGGCCTGCGGCGCTCTTCATTCACGGGGTGTTCCTCCACGCAGACTTGTGGAAGCACCAAGTGACGGCCTTGTCGGATCTCCGCCGATGCATCGCGATCGATCTCTTAGCTCATGGCGCAAGTCCTGCACCTCTCGTCCCGTTGACCATCACGGTCCAAGCGGCCATGGTGCTCGAGTTCTTGGATGCCCTAGGAATTGTCGAGGTTGACCTCGTTGGCAATGACACGGGCGGAGCCATTGCTCAGATCATCGCGGCAATGCACCCCGAACGAGTTCGCTCTTTGACTCTGACGAATAGTGACGTCCACGACAACTTTCCGCCCGAGGCGTTCCGGCCCATCAAGGATCTCGCGGTGCAGGGTTTGTTGGTCGACGGCCTCGCCGCTTTAGCCGAGGATGTCTCCAGCATTCGCGCGGCCCTTGCTTCCAGTTTTGAGCATCCCGAACTCATACCCGACGAAACGCTTCTCGGTTTTTTCAGCCCGTTCGTGACCAACACCAAGGCGGTGGCCCTGCAGGGCTACATCGCCTCGATGGAGCCGAGCGAACTCGTCGCTATTCGCGACGCACTTTCTCGATACGAAGGTCCGACTCTGATCGTGTGGGCGACGGCGGATGAGTTCTTTCCCGTGGCGTGGGCGGAGTGGCTTGAGGCCACGATCCCTGGCGTCACCCGCAGTGTCCGCGTCGCTGGCGCTCGCCTGTTCTTTCCACTCGAGCGACCTGAGCAATTCAACGTAGAGCTGCGCGAGTTGTGGAAGACGAGAGAATTGGAAAGGCCCTAGGTTGGGGCCGGCGTCGAGAGTACGAATCTCTGTCGCGCACTTCTTTCCGCGTAGCAAGTTCGTGACGATGGCATCAAGTCAACGATGAAATCCGGCGTGAAGCCCGAAGGACCTTGAGCAAAAGCCACGTGGTTGCATCAACGGTGTTGTTCGGTCATGTCGCTGACCGCGTCAGATTTTGTGGTTGCCGCAACTCGTCTCAAAGGAGGTTGCGCGGGCAACGACGAAATGGAAGTCATGGGACTCACGCTTTGACGCGGCTTTGGAGCAATGACGTAGCCTCAGCCGAAGGCTTCACGACTTCACTCGGTTACTGAATCGAGAGAGTTTCCGCACGAATGGTCACTTTTTCCATCAATGGTTCGTGGCCGTGGCTGTTGAGTTCGGGATACACGTACTCCGCAATAAGGCAATTGCCGTAGACGTGCTGAAACAGATGAATGCCATTGAGGCCCAGCACGGTTACCGTGACGTCACGGAACTCTGGCTGTCCCTTGATGACGGACATTCGCCACGCCAACCAGTCGGACTTCGCCGTCCACTGCCTCGTCAGCACTGGACCGAACGACTCGAGCTCGCCGGGTACCAGTGTGATGGTCTTGCCGTCGCTGGACGTCTGTTGGGTGATGGTCGAACTACTTTCAAAAGGTACGACACTGACAAGGCCCGAAACAGCAACTCCGTTAATCGTCACGTTGACTTGGCTCGAATCAACCACTTGGGCGCCCGCACTCATCACAGATCCTCCTTCGACAACCCCCAGGGCGACGCCCCCAAGCGCCGCCGCTCCTGCAAGTTTCAGCACGTCACGCCGGCTCGATGAACCTTTTTCGTCTTCATTCTCCATAGCACCCGCCCCCTTCTAGATGTGTAACCGCAACCTACACAATCGCGTTCTTACGTGCTCAAGTCCGTGTGTAGGCATCCTCGGGATCTGTTGCACCGGTTGCTCTGTCTCGCAAAGTGGAACGACCAACGCCCACAGCAACCCTTAAGAGGTCGTGGGGAACACAACACGAAGTGAAGGTAACGGGATTTTGTTCGAACCCCCGAGCAACCTTTCATCAGCTGACATTCCGACGCACGATCAACAGTGATGCAGCCGCCAACCACTGTGATGAACCAAAGGGTCGACGTTCAAACCGACGACCAGCCCAGGGAAATCCGTCGACAACTATCAGATTTCGCACGTGTCACGTCTCCGACAAAGGCATTCTGTGAAAGCCCGTCGTGATCTACGAAACCACCCAGCCGTCGTATTGGTCGCACGGGTGCTCGAGCACCTCGGCCATGGACGAGGGTCTAGCCATGGGAGCGCGCCCCGTGAACGGCTCTTCACTCCGCAAGGCACCAACGAGGACCTCATCCGTCACGCCGTAATTCGCTACGAGACCGTCGGACAGTTCATCGAGCACGCCCACCGTCGGCGGGCGATCACAAAACACCGTCGTCAAAAGCGGCACGCGCTCGGCAATCGCTCGCAGCTCGTCGATGCGCGGATCGACGAG